>Ga0207674_10009992_pt1 | contig 10800 bp, 12 predicted proteins | sample KBSCornC72_FD_184303 | JGI IMG/M metagenome (GOLD analysis project Ga0207674, IMG submission 184303) | Corn rhizosphere microbial communities from Kellogg Biological Station, Michigan, USA - KBS Corn C7-2 (SPAdes) (version 2) | ecosystem: Host-associated > Plants > Roots > Rhizosphere > Soil ...
GAACGGGCCGAAGGTATCGGGCGGCGGCGCGCTCAGCCCCCGCGGCGACTGGCGAGCGCCCTCGGACGGAACCGCGACGCTCTGGCTCGACGAACTCGCCGCCGCGCTCGACGGCGTCGAGATCTGAGGTGCAACGCTTCCGGTGCGTGATGCTCCGGCGCAGCGGGGCGTCCGACATCCGCATCGTGCGCGCTGAGGACGAGGCGGCGGCGCGCGCCCAGCTGGCGGCGGCGGGGCTGGAGCCGGTCAGCGTCGAGGGCGTAGGGCCGAGCCTGTTCGACGCGCTGAGAGAGCGGGTCGCCGGTGGCGGATTTGCCCTACCGCGCTGGCGCCCCTTGCGGATTCACCCGGTGTCCTTCAGACCCGGTCCCGTGTCGCGCACGGTGGTTCTGATCCTCGCGACGATCCCCTTCACCACCGCGATCGGCGCCTGGACGTTGACCGGTATCGAGCGCTGGCGCAGCGCCGTACTGGCGGAGCGCGAGGCTGCGGCGATCCGCCGGGCGATGGGCGCCGCCCTCGCCGAACGGGCGCGGGGCAGCGCCGAGGCGGCGATGGCCATCCCGTCGCTCGGCAGCCTCGCGGCGCGGCTGCGCACGCATCTGCCTGCCGAGGCCGGCCTCTCGGCCATGGCGCTCGACGAGCGGGGAATGTTCCGCGTCGAGATCGAGACACCCGATCCGGATCGGCTGCGCAGCGCGTTCGCATCGGATCCTTTGCTCGGCTCGCTCCGCGAGGTCGGTCAGGCGCGCACGGGCGGGGGCACCATCAGGGTCAGCCTGAACGGACGGATCGGATGAAGCAGCCCGCCCGCAGCCGTCTAACCGCGTTCAGGGCAGTCGGCCTCGTGCTGCTGGTCATGTCGGCGGTCGCGCTGGCCTGGGCCGGGCTGCGGGCGCTGCGGCTGGCGCGGGCGCAGCACGCGCTGACGGTGGCGATGGTCGACGCCGGGGCCGCGCCGGTCAGGCCGCTCCTGCCGGCGGGCTATGGCCTGGGCGGTGAGCAGGCGGCCGGCGAGGGCGCGATGCTCGCGGCGATCCGCGCGGCGGCCGGCGAACGGCATCTGCTGCTCGAACGCGCCGCGCCGCTGCCCGTGGACCGGAACAAGCCTGCCGAGCTGGCCGTCGCCGTCACCGTCTCGGGGCCCGAGCCGGACGTGCTGCATTTCGCGCGCCGGCTCGAGGCGGGCCGTCCCGCGATCCGCTTCCGGCCCTGGCGACTCGGCCGGACCGGCCCCTCCGAGACGGCGGTTCGGCTCGAAGCCCGCGCGCTCGCTTACCGGACCTGGCGATGAACCGCGCCGCCCCCTGGCTGGCCGTGGCCGCGGCGGCGGCGGTGGCGATCCCGACGCTCCTGCTGTGGCGAACCGCGCCGCCCCCCGCTGCGCCGCTGGCGGGGGGCGAGACGGTGCGGCCCTCGCCCGTGCCCGCCGAGGCCGGACCGGCCGAACGGCGGCTGTTCCTCGAACCGCTCGATCCGGCGGGCGCGCCCGAAGCCGTGGATGCGCCGAAGCTGATCGGCATTGCCGGCCGTCTGCCGAACGACGCGGTGGCGATGGTGCGCGCCGCCGACGGCACGACCCGCGTGCTCGGCGTCGGACAGAGCCATGACGGCTGGACTCTCGCGACGCTGTCCCCCGATGCCGCCCTGTTCACGCGCGGGAGCCGCCGCGTGCGCTCCTTCCTGGCGGCGCCGGCGCCCGAAGCGCCCGACGATGGCGTCCGTGAGTCAGATGCAGGCGATCCCTGACCGATAGCGCTCAATAGACGCCGTTGATCTCCAGCGGCAGGCGCGCGCGGGGCGGTTCGAGAAGGAGCGGGGGGTGCTTGCCGAGCATCGCCTCGTCATAGCGGGTACGGGCATATTTGGCTTCGGTCACCGCGGCGGCGGCGGCGCGATCGCGCAGGATGGTCGGCTTCAGGAACACGAACAGGGTGCGCTTGACCTGCTGTTCCTTGCGGTTCTTGAACAGCTCGCCGAGGATCGGCACATCGCCGAGGATCGGCACCTGGCTCTTGGTCATCGTCCGATCGTCGGCGATCAGGCCGCCGAGCACGATCGTCTGGCCGTCGTCGGCCAGCACCGTCGTCTGGATGCTGCGCCGGTTGGTGATGAGGTCGGCCGCGCCGATCACCGCCGGCAGCAGGGCCGATACTTCCTGCGCCACCTCCAGCCGCACGACATTGCCCTGGTGGATGCGCGGCACCACCTTCAGGGTCAGGCCGACGTCCTGGCGCTCGATCGTTGTGAAGGGGTTGGTCGAATTGCCGTCGGTCGTGAAGCTGCCGGTCCTGAACGGCACATTCTGGCCGACGACGATCTCGGCCGGTTCATTGTCGAGCGTGGTGAGGCTCGGTGTCGACAGCAGGTTGGCGCGGGTCGACTGGCCCAGCGCCTGCACCAGCGCGCTGAAATTGTCGCCGATGCTGATATTGGCCGATCCGGCGTTGGGCGCGACGGCGATCGCCGCGGGTGCGCCGATCGCGCCGAGGATGGTCGACAGCGACAGGCCGGGCCCGCCGTTGAACGAGGTGGCGGCGCCGTCCGCGCGGGGGAGCGCCGCCGCGCCTATGCCGAGCTGCACCGACAGCTGCTCCGCCTCGTCGCCGCTGATTTCGACGATCGCCGCCTCGATCAGCACCTGCGGGCGGCGGATGTCGAGCTGTGCGATCAGCGGCTCGACCTCGGCGATCGCCGCCGGAGTGCCGCGCAGCACGATCGCGTTGAGCTCCGGCGCCGGCTGGACGGTGAGATCGGGCGTCGTAAAGCCCTGCGTACCGCCGCCGCTGCCGCCAGCCGCGCCGGGCGCGGACGGGGCGGCGTCCGGGGCCGATGGGGCGGAGCCCGGCGACATCGCCGAGGCGGCGAGACCGGAACCGGTTTCCTGGCGGTTGATCCGCGCCCGCCCCCCGGCCAGCGATCGGGCGACCGGGTTGGTGACCGCGCCCTGCTCGCCCAGCACACCGCGCAGCACCTCGGTCACCGCTTCCGAATCGCCGTTGTTGAGCCGGATCATGCGGGTGATCGGCACGCCCGCGCCGGGCTTGTCGATCGTCTGGGCGAGGCGGCGGGCCTCCGCCACCATGGCGGGCTCGCCGCGCACCAGCACGATATTGCTGCGCTCGTCCGCCACGACCCGGGGGCCGCCAGCCGAACTGCCGTCGCCGAACAGGCCCTGGATCGCCGCCGCCACGTCCTTGGCATTGGCGTAGCGCAGGCTGATGCTGTCGAAGCGGCCGCCACCGCCGCTGTCGAGCGCCCTTGCGAGCGCCTCTATCCGGCGGACATTGTCGGCATAGTCGGTGACGACGATCGCATTGGGGCTCGCCATCGGCTCGATGCTGCCGAATTGCGCGACGATCGGCCGGAACACGCGCACCGCCTGCTCGCCCGAGACGTTGCGGAGCCGGATCATCCTGGTGGTGACGTCCTGACCCGTCAGCCGCCCGCCCACGCCCGCATCGCGGATCGCCGAAGCCTGCGGAATGATCCGCCACGCCCGTCCGGAGCGGACCGCCGCGAAGCCGTGGACCCGGAGCACCGACTGGAACAAGTCCCAGACCCCTTCGACGGACAGCGGCTCGGCGGAGGTGACGTTGACGGTGCCCTTCACCGCGGGATCGAGGATCAGGGTGCGGCCGGTGATCCGCGAGATCTGCTCGGCGACGTCGGAAATCTCCACGCCGCGCATGTTGACCACGACGTCGGCGGGCGCCGCGCCCTGCGCGAGCAGCGGCGCCGCGAGCAACTGGGAAACCAGCGAAGCGGCCACCAGGGCGGACAGGGCGGTTCGGGCGGACTTGGACACGGTGCGGATCCTCAACGGAGGGCGAAGGAGAAGGAGAAGCGCTTGCCGCCGCGCACCACTTCGACCTGGGCGGGGCCGGCGGCTATCGCCTGGGCGATCAGCTGGCGGTCGGCGGCGACCGCGGTGGCGGGCAGGCCATTGATCTTGTCGATGACGTCGCCGGGCAGCAGCCCGGCGCGGCGCGCTTCGGCCGAGGGCTCGGCGCCGATCCGGTAGGCGCCGCCGTCTGGGGCCGCGCCGAGCCGGTCGAGCAGCGACAGCGGTCCGGGCCCGGCGGCTGGAGGGGCGCCGGCGATCGCCTGCATCGCCTGCATCGGTTGCGCCTGCACCTGGGTGCCGTCGGCGGAGATCGGGCCTGTCGCGGGCGATGCCGCCGGGGCCGCGCCCGCCGCGGAGACCCGCGGCAGATCGAGTCGCTCGAGCCGCCCGTTCACCCGCAGCAAGACCCGATCGAATGCGATCTCCTCGATCGTCGCGCCGCCGGGCACCACCTGGCCGATCGCATAAGCAACCGGCTGACCGCCGGCCGGCGCGATCAACGCGGAAGAGGCCGAGGGCCGGTTGGCGAGGACGACGCCGCGCAACACCAGCGCCAGCGCGGTGGGCTGGGCCGATGCGGCGTCCGGCCGCCCGAACGGCGCAAGCGCCAGCGCGGGCGAGACATCGAGCGCGATGGCGGGCGCGACGGTCGGCGAGGAGGCGATCGCGGCGGCGGCGCCGGCGGCGGGCGGCGGCGTTGCGGCCGGGCGGGCGCCGACGATTCGCCAGGTCAGCCCGGCGAGCGCGACCGCGACCGAGGCGATGACCAGCCCGGTGAAGATGTCGGCGGCTCGGGCGGCCTGGCGCGGCGTCATCGGCGCTGCTCCGCAGCAGTGCCGGTCCCGGTAGAGGTCGTGCCCCTGTCGCGGAAACCGTCGAGGGTCACGAGCGGCGCGCGCTCGCCCTCGCCCGCCACAGCGACCTCGATGCGGGCGAGATCCGGATCGTCGGTGCCGCTCTCTTTCACCGCCACCGTCCAACGCTGCCCCAGCATCTCCACGGTGGCGGGGCCGGCGGGCGCGCCGGGCAGCGACAGTTCGGCCAGGCGGTTCTGCGCCACGAGTTGGGCGGCGGCGCGGCGTTCGAGGCCGCGGATCGAATCGACATGCGCCTCGGCGGCGCGGACCAGGCCGGCGGCGGCTATGGCGAGCACGAGCAGCGCGACCAGCGCCTCGATGAGCGAGAAGCCGGCTTCATCGATCCGGGCCGGATCGCTTTGGCGACCGGCCGTCACGCCGCGGGCGCCGGGATCGGGGTGGCGGTCAGCCCGTCATATACCACCAGCCAGCGGTCCTTGCCGGTGGTCAGCGCGATCGCGGCGGGAACGCCCGCGCCGTCCACGCCCAGCAGCAGCGGCGGCGTGCGCCGCCCCATGTCGAGGCTGATGCCGGCGGGCAGCCGGTGGCGGGCATGGCCCTCATCGGCGGGGCTGCGCCAGCCGCGCCCGTCCCAGTCGAGGAAGGCATAGCCCCTGGCGTCCCAGGTGAGCGCGAGCGGGCGATCGTCCACCATCGCCTCGTCCGCGACCGACTGGAGCCGCGAAGACAGGCGGCGCGCCTCGGATTCGACGCTCGGTGCGCGGGTCGCCGCGCCGATGCCGAGCACCGTCGCGCCGGCGGCGACGCCGATGATGGCGAGCACCACCAGCATCTCCACCAGGGTCATTCCCGATTCGCCCCCCCGGCTGGTCATATCAGGGGGCTTTATCACTCAAATCGGCGTCGAGTCCCTCCCCGCCGGGCTTGCCGTCGCGGCCGAGGCTCATCAGGTCGAAGCCGCCGCCGCCGGGATAGCGATAGACATAGGGCCGCTGCCAGGGATCGAGCGGCTGCCGCTCCAGATAACCGTCGGGCGACCAGTTGCGCGGCTCGGGCGGCAGGGTCGGCTTCGCCGCCAGGGCGGCCAGGCCCTGCTCGGTGGTCGGATAGTCGCCATTGTCGAGCCGGTACATCTTGAGCGCGGCGGAGATCGTCCGCATATCGGTCTTCGCGGTGGTGACGCGCGCCTCGTCCGGGCGGTTGGCGACGTTGACCACGATCATGCCGGCGATCACGCCGATGATGACCAGGACGACGAGCATTTCGATCAGGGTGAGGCCGGCCTCGCTATCGGAGATCGGCCGTTGCCCGGGCCGGCCCGAGCCGTCATGAAAATGTTGCGAAACTATGAGCATGGGCGCGCTATGAGATACATCCATGAAAAGCATGTTACAGTCGCCTAACATAGCGCCCGCGCTGACGCGGCTAAAAAATGCGCTGGGGAACCGCGCCGATGGCAGCGTCTGGATGCTCGACGGCGGCGTTGCGTCGGCACGGGGCACCTACGCCACCCGCGATCTGCTGCTGGTGCCGGCCGAGCAGGCGCTCGTGATCGCCGTACCGCTGCCGCTGCCTTCGCATGCGAAGCGGATCTCGGCGCTGCCCTTCGCGATCGAGGATCGCATCGCCGACCGGATCGACCGGGTCCATCTCGCGCTGGGCGCGTCGCCGATCGGGGGGGAATGGCTCGCCGCGGCGGTCGATCCGGCCGTCATGGCGCAGTGGGTCGCCGCCGCCGAGATGGCGGGGCTCGCCGATGCCGCGATCATGCCCGACGCACTGGCGCTGCCACTGCCCGAGGCCGGGCGATGGAACGTCCATCGTATCGGTGCGCGCATCCTCGTCCGCCGGCCCGACGGCACCGGCTTCGCGGGGCTCCAGCCCCTGTTCCTCCCGATCTGGACCGCCGCCGGAAAGCCGCCCTGCGACGAGGTGGAGCTGCCTGCCATGACGGCGTTGCCGCTCGATCTGCGCCAGGGGATGTTCGCGCGGCCCCGCCAGGGTCTGTCGGCCACCGGCCGGCGGGTGGCGCTGGTCGCGGCGGCGGGGCTGCTCGCTCATGGCGCGATCGCCACCGCCGACACGATCGCGCTGCGCTCGATCGCCGACAAGCGCGGCGCGGAGCTGACCGCGCAGCTCAATCTCTCCGCACCCGGCCGCTTCACCGGCACCGATCCGCACGAGGCGGCCGCCGTCGCCGCCGAACTGCTGCCGGCGGGCGGAACCGCGCCGCCGGGCGCGCTGCTGCCGCTGCTCAATCGCGCCTCCACCGCGCTCGCGCCGTTCGGCGGCGCGGTGACGATCCGGGCGATGAGCTTCGACGAGGCGGGGCGAAGCCTGCGCCTCGACTGCGACCTCGCCGACCCCGGCGCGGCGGGCGGCATCGTCGACGCGCTGCGTCAGGCGGGGCTGAGCGGCCGATTCGCAGGCGACAGCCTGATCGTGACCGGAGGTGGGGCATGACCGATTTCGCCACCCTGTTCCCCACCGCCGAGCCGGTGCGGCAGAAACTGGTCGGCTGGTGGCGGATGCGCAGCCGCCGCGAGCGGATGGGGCTCGGCGCGATGGGGGGGCTGATCGGCCTCTGGCTGGTGCTCGGTCTCGTCGTGCTGCCGATCCAGCGCGCCCGCGCCGAGGCGCTCGCCGACATCCGCACCTATGAGGGGCTGATCGCCCGGCTGCGCAGCACGGGGCCGATCGGCGCGCAGCCGGCGGTCGTGCAAACGGGTGGACCGCCCGCGCAGATCCTGTCTTCGACGGCGGCGCCGTTCGGCATCGTCCCCGTCGTCAATGCCGAGGGCTCCGAGCTTCGGGTGACGGTGACCGACGCCTCCTATGAGGCGCTGCTGCGCTGGATTGCTGCGGTCGAGCAGGGCAGCCGGCTGCGGGTGACGGCGATGCGGCTCGACCGCCGGCCCGCGGGCGGCTTCGTCTCGGCCCGTCTGACGGTGCGGCCATGAATGCGCTGCCCTACAGCTTCGCGCGCCGGCATGGCGTGCTGGTGCAGGATGAGGGGCGTTGTCTCCATCGCCCGGGCGCAGATCCGCACGCGCTGCTCGAAGTGCAGCGCCTTTTCGGCCCGCTGCTCGTCTTCGAAAGCGTTGGCGAAGAGGCGTTCGACAGCGCAATTGCTGCGCAATATCGCGACAGCGCCGCGGGCGGCATGGACCTGAGCGAGACCGACGATCTCGCCACCCTGGCCGACAGCGCGGCGGCGGTCGACGACCTGCTCGACAGCCGCGACGACAGCCCCGTCATCAAGCTCATCAACGCGCTCCTGCTGCAGGCGGTGAAGGACGGCGCATCGGACATCCATGTCGAGACGCAGGAAAAGCGGCTGATCGTCCGTTTCCGCATCGATGGCGTGCTGCGCGACATGATCGAGCCGAAGCGTGCGCTGGCGCCGCTGCTGGTCAGCCGCATCAAGGTGATGGCGCGGCTCGACATAGCCGAGAAGCGGGTGCCGCAGGACGGCCGCGTGACGCTGCGGGTTGGCGGCTACGACATCGACGTGCGCGTCTCGACCATCCCGACGCAGCATGGCGAGCGGGTGGTGATGCGTCTGCTCGACCGGGGTTCGTCGGGGCTCGACCTCGCCGCGCTCGGCATGTCGGATCGCGACCGCGACATGTTCCACAAGCTGCTCGACCGGCCGCACGGCATCCTGCTGGTCACCGGGCCGACCGGATCGGGCAAGACGACGACGCTCTACACCGCGCTGACGCATCTCAACGATCGCAAGCGCAACATCATGACCGTCGAGGATCCGATCGAATATGAGCTCGCCGGGATCGGCCAGACCCAGGTCAACGCCAAGACCGGCATGACCTTCGCACGCGGGCTGCGCGCGATCCTGCGCCAGGATCCCGACGTCATAATGGTCGGCGAGATCCGCGACCAGGAGACCGCCGAGGTGGCGGTGCGGTCGTCGATGACGGGCCATTTCGTGCTGTCGACCCTGCACACCAACAGCGCGATCGGATCGATCACCCGGCTGATCGACATGGGGGTGGAGCGCTATCTGCTGGCGCCGATGGTGGTGGGCCTGATCGCGCAGCGGCTGGTGCGCCGGCTGTGCGGGCATTGCCGCTGGCAGGACCGCGCGACCGAGGCCGATTCGATCCTGCTCGGCCGCGCGCTCAAGCCCGGCAAGAAGATCTGGCGCGCGCAGGGCTGCGAACATTGCCATGGCGAGGGCTATCAGGGCCGGCTCGGCCTGTACGAGGTGGTCGCCGCCGACGACGAGCTTCGCGGGCTGATCCATGATGGCGCGTCCGAGGCGGCGCTCACCGCCGCGGCGCGCCGGGCCAGCCCCAGCCTGCTCGACGATGGCGTGGCGAAGCTGAAGGCGGGACTGACCAGCGTCGAGGAAGTCGCGCGCGTCGTGCAGGACGAGGGATAGGCGTCGCATGGCGGCTTTCGCGTACAGGGCGGTCGATACCAGGGGCGCCGCCAGGACGGGCGTCATCGAGGCGTCGAGCCCGGCCGCCGCACGGCAGATGCTGCGCGACCGCGAACTGCTGCCGACATCGGTGGAGGCGTCGACCGGGGTGGACGCGGCGTCCGGCATCGTCGGGCGCTTCCGCAAGCGGATCGGCGCGCGCGCGCTGGCGACCGTGACCCGCCAGATCGCGACCCTGGTGAGCAGCGAGGTCAATGTCGAACAGGCGTTGAAGCTGGTCGGCGAACAGGCGGAGGCGGCGGCGTTGCGCGCGCTGCTTCTCGACGTGCGCGGCGCGATCCTGGACGGCTACAGCTTCGCCGCCGCGCTGCGCCTGCATCCGGCGACCTTTCCGGAATTTTACACGGCATCGGTCGCGGCGGGCGAGCAGGCGGGCCGTCTGCCGCAGGTGCTCGAGCATCTCGCGGACTTCGTCGAGAACCGCCAGCGCAACAGCCAGAAGATCCAGCTCGCGCTGCTCTACCCGGCATTGCTGGCGTTGATCTCCTTCGGGATGATGGCGCTGCTGATGGTCTATGTGGTGCCCGACATCGTTCGCGTGTTCGTCTCGCGCGGCGCCGAATTGCCATTCCTCACGCGCGCGCTGATCGCGGTTTCGGGCGGATTGCAGAGCTATGGACTGGCGCTGGCGATCGGGCTGGCGCTGCTGGCGGCGCTCGCTGGACGCTGGCTGCGGGCGCCGGCCAACCGGCTCCGCTTCGACCGGTGGATCGCGCGAACCTGGCCCTTCGCCCGGTTCAGCCGCCAGCATAACGCCGCCCGCTTCGCCGCCAGCCTGGCGACCCTGGTGCAGAGCTCCGTGCCGCTGGTCGACGCGCTGAACGCGGCGGCGGCGGTGACCCCCAACCGCCACGTCCGCCAGGCCGCGCTCGGGGTCGCCGCGCGGGTGCGCGAAGGCGCCAGCCTTCAGGCGGCGATGGGCGAATCGGGCATTTTCCCGCCGATGCTGGTCGCGATCGTCGCCAGCGGCGAGAATGGCGGCCGGCTCGGCCCGGCGCTCGCCCGCGCCGCCGCCGAGCTCGAACGCGAGCTGGAGGCGATGGCCGCGACCCTCGTGGCGCTGGTCGAGCCGTTGGTGCTGCTCATGATGGGCGGGCTGGTGCTGCTGATGGTGCTGGCGATCCTGCTGCCGATCATCAACCTCAACAATATCGTGGGGATGTGAAGCGGTGGCGGCGGGGATTCACAGGTCGGTCTGGATCTTCATGCCGCCCGGCGTCGAGGCGAAGGGCAAGGCGACCGCGCCGTCGGCGGTCACGATCAGGTCGAGCCGGCCCGCCTCGGTCAGCCCTCCGACGATGAAGGGTGCGCGCGGCCGGCCGACCGGCGCGAGATTGACGACCGCGAGGCCCGGCGTCTGGCGCATGTCGAACGCCATCGCGGGTACCGCGACCGGCGGCTGCCCGCCGAAGCCCTGGCAGGTTCCGGGATCGCTGCGGATGCGGCCGTCGCCGCCTTGCCCATCGCCGCCCAGCGCGAGCCGGTCGATGTCGATCTGGAGCCGCATCGCGCAGGTGAAGGGCGTGTTGAAGGCGGCGGCGATCAACGCCCCGTCCGCGGTGCCGCTGACGGTGTCGAGCCGCACGCTCCCAGGGCGCAACAGGGCGCGCCCGGCCAGCGAGGTTTCCGGGCCGGTGGCGACGATGTCGGCGGCGAACCCGAAGCGCGCGATG
>Ga0207674_10009995_pt1 | contig 10799 bp, 9 predicted proteins | sample KBSCornC72_FD_184303 | JGI IMG/M metagenome (GOLD analysis project Ga0207674, IMG submission 184303) | Corn rhizosphere microbial communities from Kellogg Biological Station, Michigan, USA - KBS Corn C7-2 (SPAdes) (version 2) | ecosystem: Host-associated > Plants > Roots > Rhizosphere > Soil ...
TCGGCGTGATCGACGGCATCGCCTTCCAGACCAACATCCTCGCCTTGAACGCTGCGGTCGAGGCGGCGCGCGCCGGCGAGCAGGGCCGCGGCTTCGCGGTCGTCGCCAGCGAGGTGCGCTCGCTTGCGCAGCGCAGCGCCGAAGCCGCGAAGGAGATCAAGGGCCTGATCGGCGACAGCGTCGGCAAGGTCGAAGGCGGCTCGCGCCTCGTGGCCGACGCCGGTCGCACGATGAACGAGATCGTCAGCTCGGTGCAGCGCGTCGCAGACATCATCGGCGAGATCACCGCGGCCTCGGCCGAGCAGAGCCAGGGCCTGGGCGAGATCAACGGCGCCGTGACCCAGCTCGACCAGATGACGCAGCAGAACGCCGCGCTGGTCGAGCAGTCGACCGCTGCGGCCGAAAGCCTGAAGGAGCAGGCGCTGCGGCTCGCCGCGGTCGTCGACACGTTCCGGCTCTAGGAGGCTGACGGGCTTTGGGATGGCCCCGCGCCGGGGCGAGTCGGGGTGCCAGACGAGGCGCCGGCGAGGCGGTGTGGCCCGCCCACACAACGAGCCGGCAACGACGGATGGCACCCCGAATCGCCCCGGCCCGAAGGGTTGGGCCATCCCAAAGCCCGACGGCCTCCTAGCCTGCGCAGCGCCGACGCAGCGCGATCGCTTCAACCCGGCACCGAACTGCCGATATCGATGGACGACTTTCAACCCGATGCGCCGACCGTGCGACGCGGCGTGCGCATCCGACCGGAGACCACCCACATGACGAACCACATCCTCGCCAAGGCCCTGCTGGCCGCCTGCATCATGACTCTCGCCGGCGCGGCGCGTGCCGACAACGCCACCTCGGCCGAAGCCACCGCGATGGTCAAGAAGGGCGTGGCCTTCATCAAGGCGAACGGCAAGGACAAGGGCTACGCCGAGATCAGCAACAAGACCGGCCAGTTCAACGACCGCGACCTGTACCTGACGGTCTACGGCCTGGACGGCACGGTGCGCGCCCACGGTGCGAACGAGAAGATGATCGGCAAGAACCTGATCGAGCTGAAAGACGTCGACGGCAAGGCCTTCGTGAAGGAGCGCGTCGAGCTCGGCGCAAGCAAGGGCACGTTCTGGCAGGACTACAAGTTCACGAACCCGGTGAGCAAGAAGATCGAGCCGAAGAGCATGTACTGTGAGCGGCTCGACGACGCCGTCGTCTGCGGCGGCATCTACAAGTGACGGCCGCGCGCCCGCATTGGACCAACCGAACCGGGACCCCGCGATGAAACTGCGCATGAAATTGATGCTCGCGCCGGCCGCGAGCGGCGCGATGCTGGCGCTCACGCTGGTCGCCTCGATCTGGGTGCTCAATGCGACACAGTCGCGCAGCCAAGGCGCGCACGAGGAGGTCATCGGGGCCTTCTCGAAGGTCGCCGCGGTGCGCGCACAGCTCGGCGAGACCCACACCCAGCTGTACCGCACCGTGACGATCGCGGCATCGCTCGACGACAAGGCGATCAAGGCGGTGCGCGCGCAGCAGGCGACCCAGCTCGGCGCGCTCGCGACCGAGGGCGCGAAGGCCGCCGATGCCGCGGCCGACGAGGGCGTGCGCAGCGAGCTGCGCAGCTTCGTCACCCTGATTGCGCGTTACCAGAAGTCCGCCGACAGCGCGATCGACCTCTCGACAGTCGACCCGAACACCGGCGTGGCGGCGCTGCAGTCGGCCGACGCCGACTACAAGGCGCTGAATACGACACTGGGCGGCGTCATCGATCGCGTCAGCCGGCGCTCGGCCGCCACCCGGCAGCAACTCGAAGCGAGTGCGTACTGGGCCGGCATGGCGCTGGCCGGCATCGGCCTGCTCGCCACGCTCGGCGTGCTGCTGTTCTCATGGCTGACGCAGCGCCGCGTCGTCGCCAACATCCTGGCCGGCGCGCACGCGGCGGCACAGGTCGCCGAAGGCCGGCTCGATGTCACGGCCGACAGCAGCGACGCCGACGAGTCCGGCGAACTGCTGCGCGCGCTCGGCGGCATGGTGGCGCGGCTGCGCGAATCGATCCGGACCGTGCAGCACGCGACCGAATCGATCGGCACGGCCAGCGCCGAGATCGCGACCGGCAACCAGGACCTGTCGACGCGCACCGAGCAGACCGCATCGAACCTGCAGCGCGCCGCCTCGTCGATGGAGCAGCTCACCGGCACGGTGCGCCAGTCGGCCGATTCGGCGCGCCAGGCGAACCAGCTCGCGGCATCGGCCGCCGATGTCGCCGCGCGCGGCGGCGCAGTGGTCTCGCAGGTGGTCGCCACGATGGACGACATCAACAGCGCCTCGAAGAAGATCGCCGACATCATCGGCGTGATCGACGGCATCGCGTTCCAGACCAACATCCTGGCGCTCAATGCCGCGGTCGAGGCGGCGCGCGCCGGCGAGCAGGGCCGCGGCTTCGCGGTCGTCGCCGGCGAGGTGCGCTCGCTCGCGCAGCGCAGCGCCGAGGCCGCCAAGGAGATCAAGGGCCTGATCGGCGCCAGCGTCGCGAAGGTCCAGGGCGGCGCGAAGCTGGTGGCCGATGCCGGCACCACGATGAACGAAATCGTCAGCTCGGTGCAGCGCGTCTCCGACATCATCGGCGAGATCACCGCGGCCTCGGCCGAACAGAGCCAGGGCATCGGCCTGATCAACGGCTCGGTGAACCAGCTCGACCAGATGACGCAGCAGAACGCCGCGCTGGTCGAGCAGTCGGCCGCCGCCGCGCAAAGCCTGAAGGACCAGGCCGGCCGCCTGGCCCAGGTCGTCGGCACGTTCCGGCTCGGGCCGCCGAACGCTGCGCCGCCGCGGCCCGCAGCACCGGCCCGACCCATGGCGCCGCCGCCGACACTGACCGAAGCGGTGCCGACACCGCTTCAGCGCCGCGTCGCCAGCGCACATGCCGCGCCGCTGCGCCAAGCTGCGCCCGCCGCGCCGCTGCGTGCTGCCGCGCCCGCGCCGGCCGAGCCGATGGTGGCGAACGCCGACTGGGAATCCTTCTGAACCCCTTTTGAAACCCGTCGCGCAATCAAGGCTTCAGCCCGACCGCGAAACGTCGATAGACCAATGGAACCCCCGGACGTGCCGCGCTGTGCGGCCGCCCTCAGCCACCGAGAGACCACCATGGACATGATGACCGACGCCCGCCAGATCGCCCAGCACGAGGCCGCGCGCGCGGCCGCCGCGGTGGGCGGCGAGTTCCTGACCTTCCGGCTGGGCGCCGAGGAGTACGGCATCGACATCCTGAAGGTCCAGGAGATCCGCTCCTACGAGCCGCCGACCCGCATCGCGAACGCGCCGCCGTTCATCAAGGGCGTGGTCAACCTGCGCGGCGTGATCGTGCCGATCGTCGACCTGCGCCTGAAGCTCGGCTGCGAGACCGCCGAATACAACAGCTTCACGGTCGCGATCGTGCTCAACGTCAAGGGCCGCGTCGTCGGCGCGGTCGTCGATTCGGTCTCGGACGTGCTCGCGCTCGATGCCGAAACCATCAAGCCGGCGCCCGAAATGAGCTCGGCGGTCGACACCAGCTTCATCACCGGCATCGGCAGCGTCGCCGACCGGATGCTGATCCTGATGGACATCGAAGGCCTGATGGCCAGCGAAGAGATGGGCCTGATCAACGCGGTTCACTGAGCCGGCCGGGCCGGCCGTCCCCGCGGCCTTTCACTCCTGCGCCGCCTGGCGCAAGGTCTGCACCACCGGTCGGCGCAGCACCTCGCGCAAGCCCCACCAGCCGGCCGCGAGCGCGAGCAGCGCGCCGGCGAACGCGCCGACCAGCGGCACCCACGGCGACGCGCTCCAGCTGAACTCGAACACATAGCGCGCCAGCGCCCAGCCGACCGCCATCGCCGCGAGCGACGCGAGCAGGCCGGCGAGCGCGCCGACGCCGAGCAGCTCGGCGCGCTGCACCTGGCCGAGCAGCTTGCCGCTCGCGCCCAGTGCGCGCATCACCGCGAACTCGCGCGAACGCGCCTCGCGCGTCGCGGTGACCGCGGCGAACAGCACCACGAGCCCGGCCGCGAGCGTGAAGCCGAACAGGAATTCGACTGCGCGCACGACCTGGTCGAGCACCTTCTGGATCTGCGCGATCGACGCCGAGACATCGATGCTCGTGATGTTCGGAAACTCGCGCGCGAGCGCATTGTCGAAGGCCGCGGCGCCGGCGGCCGGCGCGCGAAACGCGGCGATGTAGCTCAGCGGCACGTCGCCGATCGTCGCGGTCGGGAACATCACGAAGAAGTTGACCCGCATCGAGCTCCAGTCGACCTTGCGCAGGCTGGTGATGCGGCCTTGCGCGGTGGTGCCGCCCACATCGAAGCGCAGGCGGTCGCCCAGCTTGAGGTTCAGCGTCTGCGCCAGGCCCTCCTCGACGCTGACCGCATCGGCCTCGTCGGGCGTCCAGCGGCCGCCGGCGAGCTTGTTGTGCGCCGGCATCGCGGCACCGTTGCTGAGGTTGAACTCGCGGTCGAGCAGGCGCTTCGCGCGGTCGTCGGCGTAGTCGTCGGGCTTGACCGGCTTGTCGTTGATCGCGACCAGCCGGCCGCGGATCATCGGGAACCAGTCGTAGCGTGCCACGCCCGCGCCGGCCAGGTGCGCACGGAACGCCTCTGCCTGTTCGGGCTGGACGTTGATGACGAAGCGGTTCGGCGCGTCCTGCGGCGTGGCCTGGCGCCAGCTCGCGATCAGGTCTGTGCGCAGCAGCACCAGCAGCACCAGCGCGAGCAGCCCGACGCTGAGCGCCGAGACCTGCAGCACCGCGAACGCCGGGCGTGCCGCGATCTGGCGCGTCGCCAGCACGAGCCAGCGCGGCGCGCTGGCGCCGAAGGTCCACCAGCGCGCGCTGCTGGCCTCGGGCACCGCGCGGCGCAGCAGCATCACCGCGATCCACGACAGCAGCGCGAACACCGCGATCGCCGCGGCGAACCCGCCGACCGCGATCAGCCCGAGCTTGAGGTCGCTCGCGACCGCCAGCAGCAGCGCCGCGAAGCCGACCGTGCCGGCCGCCAGCACCGCGATCGACGCCGGCTTCAGCGCGCCGACATCGCGCCGGATCACGCGCAGCGGCGGCACGCGCGCGAGCTGCAGCACCGGCGGCAGGCCGAAGCCCATCAGCAGGGTGAGGCCGACGCCGATGCCGAACAGCGCCGGCCACACGCTGGGCGCCGGCAACGCGGTCTCGACGATGCCGGCCAGCAGCAGCACGAACACGTAGTGCACCGCGAAGCCGAGCGCGACGCCGGCGATGCTGGCGATCAGCCCGACCGCGCCGAACTCGATCAGGTACTGCAGCGCGATCGAGCGCTGCGGCAGGCCGAGCACGCGCAGCATCGCGCAGTCGTCGAGGTGGCGGCTCGCGAACTCGCGCGACGCGATGCCGACCGCGACCGCCGCGAGCAGCGCCGCGAGCAGCGCGACCAGGTTCAGGAACTTCGAGGCGCGGTCCAGCGTCTGGCGCATCTCGGGTCGGCCGGTCGCGAGCGATTCGACCCGCATGCCGCGCAGGTTCGCGTCCTTCAGCTGCGCTTCGGCCCAGTGGACGAACTGCTGCACGCGCGCGTCGCCACCGCCGTTGGCACCGAGCGCCGCGACCGCCAGCCGGTAGGTGATGCGGCTGGCGGGCTGCACCAGCGCGGTTGCCGGCAGATCGGCCTCGTTGAGCAGCACGCGCGGCGCGAACGCGAGGAAGCCGGTGCCGCGGTCGGGCTCGTTGACGATGGTCTGCGCAATCAGCAGGCTCGCGTCGCCGAGCAGCAGGCGGTCGCCGATCTTCAGTTGCAACGCGTCGAGCAGCCCGGGGTCGACCCAGACGCTGCCGGGCGCCGGCGCACCGGCGAGCGCGCGCTGCGGCGTGCCCGGCGCGCCCGCGACCGTGACCACGCCACGCAGCGGATAGGCGGCGCTGACCGCCTTGATCGTCACGAGCTTGGAGGCGCCGCCGCGCGCATCGGGCGCGCGGCCCATGCTCGGGAAGGCCGCGGTCGTCGCGGTCGCCAGCCCGAGCGCGCGCGCCTTCGCGGCGAATGCGGCCGGCGCCGGCTGGTCGGACGCGACGATGGCATCGCCGCCGAGCAGCTGGCGCGCATCGCGCGCGAGGCCGCCGTCGATGCGATCGGCGAAGAAGCCGACCGCGCCGAGCGCGGCCACCGCGAGCATCACCGCAACGACCAGCAGGCGCAGTTCGCCGGCGCGGAAGTCGCGCGCCATCTGGCGCCAGGCCAGCTGCCACACCGACGGCGGCCGCGGCCGCGGCCCGGGCGGATGAAGCGCAGAGGCGGCCGATGTCGCAGGGATGTCCATGGGCGCAACTTACACGACTCGTTGTGCCGGCGTCGAATGCAGCGTGCAAGGCCCTCGAATGCCCACACCGGGCGCCGGTGCTGTAATCACGCCATGGACACCGCGCTGCCTTCGATCTTCGTGTCGCACGGCTCGCCGATGATCGCACTCGAGCCGGGCGATGCGGGCCGGTTCATGCAGCGCCTCGGGCCGGCGATCGATGCCGCATTCGGGCGCCCGAAAGCGATCCTCGCGATCTCGGCGCACACCGCGGCGCGCGCGCCGCTGCTGCTCGGGGCCGCGCGCCATGAGGCGGTCTACGACTTCGGCGACTTCGATCCGCGCCTGAACCTGATGCGCTACGACGCGCCGGGCTCGCCCGAGCTGGCGCGCGCGGCAGCCGCGCTGCTGCAAGCGGCGCAATTGCCGGTGCACCTGCTCGACCAGGGCGGGCTGGACCACGGCATCTGGACCGCGCTGCGCTACATCTACCCCGGCGCCGATATCCCGGTCGTGCCGCTCGCGTTCGTGCCGAGCGAGAGCCCGGCGCAGCAGTTCGCGCTCGGCGCGGCGCTCGCGCCACTGGCGGCCGAGGGCGTGCTGGTGCTCGGCAGCGGCAGCATCACGCACAACCTGCGCCGCGTGTTCGCCGGCGGCCGGCGGCCCGCGGGCGGCGACCTGCAGCCCGAGATCCCCGAGAGCGCGGCCTTTCGCGCCTGGATGCAGGCGCGCAGCGCGGCGCGCGACTGGGATGCGCTGTTCGACTACCGGGCGCGCGCGCCGCACGCGATCGACATGCACCCGACCGATGAGCACCTGCTGCCGTGGTATGTCGCCGCGGGCGCGGGCGGGCGCGCCACCGCCGCGCTGCGGCTGCATGCCAGCGTGACGCTGGGCAGCCTGGGGATGGACGCCTACGCGTTCGGCGCACCGGCCGCGCGGCTGGCCGAGCAACTCGAGCCGGCGGCGGCGCTTCGCTGACGGCGCCGATGGATGCATCGCCCGCCGACCGCGCCGCGCCCTTGCTGCTGACGGCGCGGCTGCGCCTGGTGGCGCCCGACGAAGGGCTCGCCGACGCGCTCGCCGACTTCCACGAGCGCAACCGCGCCCACCTCGCGCCCTGGGACCCGCCGACTCCCCCGGACTTCTTCACCCCGGCCTTCCAGGCGCGGCGCCTGCGCGAGAGCGCCATGGCCTATGCGGCCGGCACCGGCGTGCGCTACCTGTTGCAGCCGATCGGCGACCCGTCGCGGGTCGTCGGCAACGTGCACTTCTCGAACATCGTGCGCGGCGCGTTCCAGAACTGCAACCTCGGCTACGCGCTCGACCAGGCCCTCGAGGGCCAGGCGCTGATGGCCGAGGCGCTGCGTTGCGCGATCGCCGAGATGTTCTCGGCGCGCGTCAACCTGCACCGCATCCAGGCCGCGTTCCGGCCCGAGAACTGGCGCAGCGCCGAGGTCCTCAAGCGCCTGGGCTTTCACGACGAAGGCGTTGCGCCCGATTACCTGTTCATCGATGGCCTGTGGCGCATGCACCGGATCGTCGCGCTGCTGAACAAGGGCTTCACCGCGCCCGACACCTGGCACAACGGCGTCTGACTGGCCTGACTTGTCTGGCGCGGCCGCATCAGGGCTTGGGCACGCTGCCGACGACGCCGCGCACGAACCAGTTCATGGTCGCGATCTGCGCGTCCGTCAGGCTGCCCGCGGCCAGGCGGACCTTCCCGTCGTTGTCGACCAGCGGCGCGCTGAACGGCTGGAAGCGGCCCGCGACGATCGCCTCGCGGCGTGCCTCGACCAGCGCCCGCGTCGGCGCGGGCACATCGGCGCTGACCGCGCTGAGCTGCACCAGGCCGTCCTTCATGCCGGCCCAGACCGGCTGCGGCTGCCAGCGCCCGTCGAGCACCGCGCGCGCGACCTGCGTGTAGTAGCCGCCCCAGTGGTGCGTGACCGCGGCGAGCTGCGCATCGGGCGCGAAGGCGCGCATGTCGCTCTGGTAGGCGATCGCGCGCACGCCCTTGCTCTTGAAGTTGGCCTGCGCGGTCTGCGGCACCGCAGGCGAGCCGCTGTGGTTGGTCAGCACGTCGGCACCCTGGTTGATCAGGGTCTGCGCGGCGTCGCGCTCGCGCGCCGGATCGAACCAGCTGTCGAGCCAGACGACCTTCACCTGCGCCGCAGGGTTGGCCTCGCGCATGCCGAGCGTGAACGCATTGATGCCCTGCACCACCTCGGGCACCGGGAAGCCGGCGACGTAACCGGCGATACCGCTCTTGCTGCTCTTGCCGGCAAGCAGCCCCGCCAGATAGCGCGCCTCGTAGTAGCGCGCGTTGTAGGTGTTGACGTTGGCCGCGGTCTTGTAACCGCCGGCATGCTCGAACTTCACGCGCGGGAAGTCGGCGGCGACGCGCAAGGTCGGCTCGAGGTAGCCGAAGCTGGTCGCGAAGATCAGCTGGTTGCCCTGCGCCGCGAGGTCGCGGATGACGCGTTCCGAATCCGCGCCTTCAGCGACGGCCTCGACGGCGGTGCTGGCAATGCGATCGCCGAGGGCCTGCTGCATCGCCAGCCGACCTTGCTCATGCTGATACGTCCAGCCGGCTTCGCCGATCGGGCTGACATAGACGAACGCGACCTTCAGCGGCGGTTGCGGGGCGGCGTTCGAGCTCGTGGGCGCCGCCGATGCGGCGGTCATCGCGACCAGCGTGGCAACGCTGGCGCGGGCGAGGTTTTTGAACATGGTGTTCCTCTACATGGCCCCGGTGTGGAAAGACAAACCGCCCGCGGGGGCACGCAGGCGGCAGGTGCGCAATTGTCGCAGAGTGACCGGGCCAGGACCCCGCGCGGCAGCGCCGAGAGCCTCCTTCAAACGATGGTTTGGAGGCCCTATTTGAGAATAATTCTCATTTTCACTAAGCTCATTCCGTCCAAGTATCCGGAGCGCCCGATGTCGTCGCCACACCACCACGAGACCGAAGAACACGAGCTGCCCTGCATCGAGGCGGTGCTGGCCGGCACGCTCGCATTGATGACCGGCTACAGCCAGGCGCTGCAGGCCGACTTGCACCCGCGCGAACGCGTGCTGATGGGCGAGAAGGTCGGCGCCCACCTGGCCCTGCTGCTGCAACAGCCGCAGCTCTCATGCGGCTTCCGCCGCGTGCTGCTCGGGCTGCATCGCCGCTGGCAAGCGATGGATGCTTGCAGTCGCGACGCCGCGCAGGCGATCGAAGCGGCCAACGCCTTCCCGGTCCACGCACGGTTGAGCGCGGCGAAGCGGCTGCAGTGACCGCCGGCTAACCACCGCGTTGCTGGGGCGTGGGATCACCCCGCCGCAAACACCGCATCGAGATCGCGCAACCAGCGCTGCTTGTCGCGGGGCGCGGCAAAGCTCGCCTCGAAGCTGTTCGCCGCGAGCCGGTGGGCCTGCTTCGCGCCGAGCTGTGGCAGTGCCGCGAAGGTCTCGATGAAGTTCTGGCTCAGGTAGCCGCCGAAGTACGCCGGGTCGTCCGAATTGACCGTCGCGCACAGGCCGGCATCGAGCAATGCCGGCAGCGGATGCTCGGCCAGTGTCTTGACAACGCACAGCTTCAGGTTCGAGAGCGGACACACCGTCAGCGGCATGCGGGTGTCGGCCAGGCGCCGCATCAACGCCGGGTCTTCGGTGCTGCGCACGCCGTGGTCGATGCGTTCGACGGCAAGCTCGTCGAGCGCGCTCCAGACATAGGCCGGCGGCCCCTCTTCGCCGGCATGCGCGACCCGGTGCAGCCCGAGCTCGCCACAGCGCGCGAACACGCGCGCGAACTTCTCGGGCGGGTGGCCGCGCTCGCTGCTGTCCAGGCCGACGCCGATGAAGTGCTCGCGGTAGGGCAGCGCCTGCTCGAGCGTCGCGAACGCCGCCTCTTCGCTGAGATGCCGCAGGAAGCACAGGATCAGCGCGCCGCTGACACCGAGCTCGCGCTGCGCGGTCTCGCAGGCGCGCGCCAGGCCGTCGATCACGGTCTTGATCGGCACCCCGCGCTCGGTGTGGGTCTGCGGATCGAAGAACAGTTCGGCGTGCACGACGTTGTCGGCGGCCGCGCGCCGGAAGTAGGCCATGCCCATGTCGAAGAAGTCGGCTTCGTTCAGCAGCACGCTGGCGCCGGCGTAATAGATGTCGAGAAAGCTCTGCAGGTCGGTGAACGCATATGCGGCGCGCAGTGCATCGACGCTCGCATACGGCAGCACGACGCCGTTGCGCTGCGCGAGCGCGAAGATCAGCTCGGGCTCGAGCGAGCCCTCGATGTGGATATGCAGCTCGGCCTTCGGCATGGCACGCAGCAATGCGGGCAGGCGCTCGGGGGCGATGGCGTCGAAGTCGATCATGTCAGTAGGTCTCCATGGCGCTGGGCGCCTTTCGCGACGCCTGAAACGTCGGTATGAATGTGGGTGTCTGCTTGCGGCCCGTTGTAGCCATTCGTGAGCAGCCGCTTGCTTGCGACGTGCGCGCGTCGCGGCAGGCGGTACCCGCCGGGGGCTCATGCTGTG
>Ga0207674_10009996_pt1 | contig 10799 bp, 9 predicted proteins | sample KBSCornC72_FD_184303 | JGI IMG/M metagenome (GOLD analysis project Ga0207674, IMG submission 184303) | Corn rhizosphere microbial communities from Kellogg Biological Station, Michigan, USA - KBS Corn C7-2 (SPAdes) (version 2) | ecosystem: Host-associated > Plants > Roots > Rhizosphere > Soil ...
GCCCAGCCCGCCGGCTGACCGCACGCCGCGTCGTCGCGCCGCCGGTCACACCGCGTCCGCGAGCGCCTCGAGGCGGGCGTGCAGCGGCCCGACCCACGCCTCGTGCTCGGGCTTCATGAGCACGGAGCGCAGCACGCGCACCGCGTCCGCGTCGCGCTCGACGTCGGGGTGCAGCGCCGCGAACGCGTCGGCGTCCACGCGCAGCGTCGAGAGGAAGACCGGGTCGTCGCGATCGGCCGTGCCGGCCTGGAGCATCGCGGCGGCGGCGGCGTCGATCTCGCTCATCCGGGGCCGCCGGGGCCAGTAGACGACGATGTCGAGCGCCGGGTCGAGGTGCAGGCGCAGGCGCTCGGAGGCCCGCAGCCGGCCCGCGAGGTCGAGCGCCCCGCGGCGGCAGGCGCGAAGGATCGCGCCGAGGCCGCGGTCGCGCTCCAGGGGGAACGCCTGCAGCGTCAGCCACAGGGCCCCGGCGGCGGCCCCCGCGCGCGAGCACTCGAGCGAGATCTCCCCCAGATGCAGCTCGTCGGAGGTGAAGTACGTGTACGGCGAGTCGTGCTGGTACAGCCGCCCGACGCCCGGGTCGGCGAACAGCACCGCGCCGCAGCCGTAGGGCTGCAGGCCGTGCTTGTGCGGGTCGACGACGACCGAGTCGCACCCGCCGATCGCGGCGTACGCGTCGTGCTCGCCGAGCAGCGCGAAGAAGCCGCCGTAGGCGCCGTCGACGTGGAGGCGCACGCCGTGGCGCTCCTTGAGCTCGAGCGCGGCGCGGATGTCGTCGACCGCGCCGACGCCGGTCGTCCCCGGGGTCAGCACGATCGTGCCGACCCCGCCACGCGCGACCTCGGCCGCGACCGCGTCCGGATCCATGCGGCCGTCGGGCAGCGCGCGGACCGCGCGCGACTCGACCCCCAGGACCTGGCACATGCGCCCGTGCGTGTAGTGCGCGGCCTCGGAGTGCACGACCGCCGTGCCCGGCGCGAGCTCCCGCGCGACCCACAGCGCCTCGAGGTTGGCGATCGTCCCGCTCGAGGTGAGGTGGCCGAGCGCGCCGTCGGGGAGCCCGAACATCGCCCCGAGCGACCGCATCACCTCGACCTCCATCGGCGAGGTGGCCTGCGAGGCGTCGATCGCGTGGTTGTTCGGGTTGACGATCATCGCCGCGAGGTACGCCGCGACGGCGACGGGATGCGGCGCCTTGAGCATCTGCCCGGCGTAGCGCGGATGGAAGAAGGGCAGCGTGGCGTCCATGCGCGCCGCGTACGCGTCGAGCAGCGCGGCGAGGTCGACGTCCGTGGTCAGCGCGTCGGCGCCGGGCATCGCGCCCCAGCGCGCCTCCCACGCCTCGACGCCCCTCAAGGCCTGGTCGATCAGCTCGCGGCGGTCGGTCATGACGGGCCATGCTGACAGCGCGGCCCGACCACGCCCGCGCTCGGCGCCACGTCCCCGGCCGCTACGCGAGCGCCGCGTTCGTCGGCTCGGCGGTCGGCAGCGCCTCGTGCAGTCCCTTGCGCGAGCTGATCCCGAGCTTCGCGAAGACCTTGTGCAGGTGCCATTCGACCGTGCGCGGGCTGAGAAACAGGCGGGCGCCGATCTCGGGGTTCGAGAGCCCGTCGCGGGCGAGCCGCGCGATCTGCTCCTCCTGCGGCGTGAGGTCGTCGCGCGTCTCGGCGTTGCGGCGGCGTACGCGCTCCCCCGTGACGAGCAGCTCGCGCCGGGCGCGCTCGGCGAACGCCTCCATGCCGATCCCGGCCAGCATCTCGTGGGCGGTGCGCAGCCGGTCGCGGGCCTCCGCGCGGCGGCCCTCGCGGCGCAGCCACTCGCCGTGCAGCAGGTGCGCGCGGGCGAGGTCCGGGCGCAGCCGCGTGCGCCCGAGCCGGTCGATCGCCTCGCGGTACGACGCATCGGCCTCGTCACCCGCGCTCAGCAGCGCCCGCGAGCGGGCCTCGATCCCGAGCGCCCAGTCGGTGCCGCCCGCGGCCGCGGCCTCGGCGAGGCGCGCGAGCGCCTCCACCGCGCGATCGGTGTCGCCGGTGTGGACGCACGCCTCGATCAGCTCCGGCAGTGCCCAGGCCGGGAGGAAGAGGGCCGGTGTCTCCCGGACGACCTGCTCGGCCGCGGCCCGCGCCTCGTCGTAGCGGGCGAGGCCGTTGGCCAGGATCGCCGCGACCCAGTGCGCGTACTGCACGCCGATCCCCTGGCCCCCGGCGCCGGCCTCCTCGATCGCAGCCTGGATCAGCGCGCCGGCCTCGGCCTCCCGTCCGCGGCAGCCGGCGAGCAGCATCGCCCCGTACGGCGCCATCCGGGTCTGCGTCGCCTCCGTCACGGCGTCGGTCTCGGCGATCGCCGACGCGGCGCGGGCGAAGTCGCCCCAGAGCACGAACAGCACGGTCGAGGCGATCAGGTCGATCGGCAGCCGGCCGAGCGCGCCGGCCTCGCGGGCGAGCTGGATCTGGCGGAGATTGATCGCGTGCCAGGTCTCGTCGTCCCACAGCACGTTCGAGGGCACGGTCGTCAGCCAGCCCCAGCGGAAGTTGTCCGCCGCCGGGGCGTCCGCGGCGAACGCGCGCGACGCCCGGCGCAGCATCGGCGCGGCCGCCGCGCGCCCGTCCGTCCCCAACGTGGCGAGGCCCGCGAGCAGGAGGTCCGAGGGGCGCGGCGGGTCGGGCGCCGGCGGCGCCGAGCGGGCGGCCCGCGAGACCTCGAGCAGGCCGCCGTCCGTGGCCAGCCGGCCGGCGAACAGCGCGGCGCCCCAGGCGTCGAGATAGGTCTCGCGGGCGAGCGCGCCGTCCAGCGGCTCCAGTCGGCGGGCCGCCCTGAGCAGCAGCGGCGGCGCGTCGCTGCCGACGTTCGAGGCGAACGCGATCTGGCCGCGCAGCAGGTCGACGCGGGCGCGCTGGACCTCGTCGAGCGTTCCGGCCTCCGCCGCGGCGAGCAGCCCCACGGCGGGGTCGAAGGCGCCGGCGTGGAGATGGGCCGTGGCCGCGGCGAGCGCGCGGTCGGCCCGGCGCGCCGGGTCGCGCGTCAAGGCGACGGACCGCTGCAGGAACGCCGCGGCCGCGGCCAGTCCGCCGCGCGCCTGCGCCCGGCCGGCCGACTGCTCGAGCTCGAGCGCGATCGCCTCGTCCGGCCCCGCCGCGGCGGACGCGAGGTGCCAGGCGCGGCGGTCGGCGTCGGCGTCGGGGTCGGTGACCTCGGCCAGCGCGAGGTGCACCGCCCGGCGCTCCTCCGCCGCGGCGGCCCGGTAGACCGCCGAGCGCACCAGCGGATGGCGGAACGTCACCTGCTCGCCGATCTCGAGCAGGCCCTCGGCCTCGACCGCGGCGGGCGACCAGACGCCCAGCCCGAGGCGCTCGGCGGCGCGCCACACGAGCAGCGGGTCGCCGACCGGCTCGGCCGCCGCGACCAGCAGCAGCCGGCGCGCCTCCGCGCTCAGCCGGTCGAGCCGCTTCCGGAAGCGCTCCTCGATGCGGCCCGAGAGCGGCTGCGTGGCGAGGACGCCGAAACCGCCCGCGAGCTGGGCGGCCGTCATGCCGCGCGGCAGCTCGAGCAGCGCGAGCGGGTTGCCGTGGGTCTCGGCCACGATGCGGTCGCGGACGCGGTCGTCGAGGCGGCCCGGAACGACCGTCGCGAGCACCTGGCGGGCGTCCTCCTCGGCCAGCCCGGCGAGCGGCAGCTCGGGGAGGCCGACGAGCTCGCGGTCCGGGCTCGGCTCGCGCAGGGCGAACACGATCCCGAGCGACTCGGCCAGCACCCGGCGGGCGACGAACCCGAGGACCTGCGCCGACGCGCCGTCGAGCCACTGGACGTCGTCGACGAGGCAGAGCAGGGGCTGCTCGGCGCCCGCGTCGGCCAGGAGGCTCAGCGCGGCGAGCGCGACGAGGAAGCGGTCGGGCGCGGCGCCCGACGACAGCCCGAACGCCACGGCGAGCGCCTGCCGCTGGGGCTCGGGCAGGGCATCGAGCCGGTCGAGCATCGGCGCGCAGAGCTGGTGCAGCCCCGCGAACGGAAGCTCCATCTCCGATTCGACCCCGGCGGTGTGGGCGACGTGGAAGCCGGTGGCCGCGCCGGCGACGTACCGCAGCATCTCGGACTTGCCGACGCCCGCCTCGCCGCGGATCACCAGGACCGCGCTCTGACCGCCGCGGACGTTCGACAGCAAGCGATCGAGGACCGCTCGTTCGCTGGACCGGCCGCGGAACCCCGGCGAACGGAACCCGGTCATCTTGTCGCCAACCCTAGACGACTCGTGACCCCGCCCGGGGCCGCTGCGGTCCGGACGGACCAGGGTGCGGACCCGGGACCCTACGGGCGCGACCCGGCGCGCCGGGCATCACGGTGCCGTCCCATGCGTCCCGACATCGTCGCCGGCGGCAGCTTCCCGGACTACGAGCTGCCCGATCACGAGCGCACGCCCCGCCGGCTCAGCGAGCTGCAGGGCGACGACCCGATGATCCTCACGCTCGCCCGCGGCCACTACTGCCCGAAGGAGCACCAGCAGCACCTCGCGCTGGCGGCCTTCCATCCGCAGATCGCCGTCGCCTACACCCGCATCGCGACGATCTCGACCGACCCGCACCACACCTCCCAGGAGTTCCGCGCGTCGGTCGGGGCGCAGTGGCCGTTCCTCTCGGATCCGGGCCGGATCGTCCAGAAGGACCTCGACATCCAGGAGTACACCGACCCCGACAACGACCCGATGATCCCGCACACGGTCGTGCTCGCGCCGGGCCTCGTCGTCCACAAGGTCTACAACGGCTACTGGTACTGGGGACGCCCGTCGGTCGTCGACCTCTGGCACGACCTGCGCGAGGTCACGCGGGCGGTGCGCCCCGACTGGGATCTGAGCACGCCCGGGCTCCGGGAGGCGTGGGACGCGGGCGACGTCACCGCCTTCCACGGCTGGGAACGGCGGGCGGCAACAGGGGCCGGCGCCTGAGGGCCGACGCGCCACGGCGTCGACGACGACACACGATCAACGGAGAGATCTCGGATGGCAGGCAGCTACGACGTCATCGTCCTCGGCGGCGGGGCTCCCGGCGAGCACTGCGCCGCCGCGATCGCGGAAGGCGGGCTGCGCGTCGCGGTCGTCGAGCGCGAGCGCGTCGGCGGCGAGTGCTCGTACTGGGCGTGCATCCCGTCGAAGACCCTGCTGCGCCCGGGCGAGGCCGTCCAGGGCGCGCGCGAGGCGGCCGCCACGGCCGAGGTCGACGTCGAGGCGGCGCTCGAGTGGCGCAACTTCATGGTCTCCGACTACTCCGACGCCGGCGCGGCGCAGTGGCTCGAAAGCCGCGGGATCGCGCTGCTGCGCGGCACCGGCCGGCTCGCCGGCCCCGGGACCGTCGAGGTCGACGGTGTGACCTACACCGCCGAGCACGTGGTCCTCGCCAACGGGGCCGACCCGTTCGTCCCGCCCGTCCCCGGCCTGCGCGAGCTCGAAGGCGTCTGGGGCACGCGCGAGGCGACCTCGATGCGCGCGATCCCGCGGCGGCTCGTCGTCCTCGGCGGCGGGGCCGCCGGGGTCGAGCTCGCCCAGGCCACGCACCGCCTCGGCGCGGAGGTCGCGATCGTGGAGAGCGCGCCGCACCTGCTCGCGCGCGAGCCTGCGCCGCTGGGCGAGGCGCTCGGCGATGCGCTGCGCCGCGACGGCGTCGAGGTGGTCGTCGGCGTCCAGGCGACCGGCGCGCGACGGGACGGCGGCGACTACGTCCTGGAGCTGGCCGACGGCCGGGAGCTGCGCGGCGAGCGCCTGCTCGTGGCCACGGGCCGCCGGCCGCGGGTCGCCGGCATCGGGCTCGAGACGGTCGGGATCGAGGCCGACCCCCACGGCGTGCCGGTCGACGCGCGGCTGCGCGTGGCCGACGGCCTGTGGGCGCTCGGGGACGTCACCGGGGTCTGGCCGCTCACCCACGTCGGCGAGTACGAGGGTGACATCGTCGCCGCGAACATCCTCGGCGAGCCGCGCGAGGCGCACTACGACGCGGTGCCGCGCCCCGTCTACACCGATCCGCAGGCGGCCGCGGTGGGCGCGACCGAGGCACGGTTCAGCGCGACGTACGCGCTCAAGGACGTCCCGAAGGCGGCCGCCTACACGCGGGCCTACGCGGAGTCGAACGGCTTCCTGACGCTGCTCAGCGACGGCGAGGTGCTGACCGGCGCCTACGCGCTCGGGCCGGAGGCGGGTGAGTGGCTGCAACAGGTGACGCTGGCCGTCCGCGCGGGCGTCCCGCTCGACGTGCTGCGGGACACGATCCAGCCGTTCCCGAGCTTCTCGGAGATCGTCGCGTTCGCGCTGAAGGCGCTGCGGACGGAGATCGCGGCGTCGCTGCGCCCCTCGGCCCCGGCCGGCGGCTGACCGCCGTGGGCCCCCGCGAGCCGGAGCTGGCCGGGCAGACCGCCGTCGTTCTCGGCGGGAGCGCCGGGATCGGCCTCGAGACCGCCCGCCGCGCCCGCGCGGAAGGCGCCGAAGTCATCCTCGCCGCGCGCAACCCCGACCGGCTGGCGCGCGCCGCCGCCGAGGTCGGCGCGCGCGACACCGCCGCCTTCGACGCGACCGACCCCGAACGCCTCGAGGAGTTCTTCGGCGGCCTCCCGGGCGCGGTCGACCACGTCATGGTCACCGCCGGCCGGCCGTACTACGCCCCTCTGGCCGAGCTTGACCTCGACCGCGCGCGGCGCTCCCTCGACGACGAGTTCTGGCTCCCGGTCCGCGTCGCCCGCCTCGCGACGGGCCGGGTGCGCCCGGGCGGTGGGCTGATCTTCATGAGCGGCACCGGCGGGCGTCACGCGGCGATCGGCCTCGGGATCATCGGCGCCGTGACGGCCGCGCTGCCGGCGCTCGTCGCCAACCTCGCCCTCGAGATCGCGCCGATCCGGGTCAACCTCGTCGCGCCGGGCTTCGTCGACACCCCGTTGTCGGCCGAGCTGCTGGCCGACGGGCTCGAGGCGCGGCGCGAGCGGTTGCGCGCGGCGCTGCCGATCGGGCGCGTCGTCGGCCCCGAGGACGTCGCCGCACTGGCCGTCCACCTGATGGTGAACACCGCGCTCACGGGCGCGACCTACGACGTGGACGGCGGCCAGCAGTTCGCTCCCGAGGCGTGGTCGTGAGCCGCGGGCTCCGACCGTCGCTGCATCCCCCACCCCCAGGAGGTCACCCATGACGAGCACCGACGCCGCCGGCCGCAGCGCGACGGCCGACCCCGCCCGCGGCGCCATGGACATGCGGCTCGAGGTCGTCGTCCTGCCCGTGTCCGACGTCGACCGCGCCAAGCGGTTCTACGAGGGGCTCGGCTGGCGCCTCGACGCGGACCTCGCCGTCGCCACGAGCGAGGACTTCCGCGTCGTCCAGCTCACGCCGCCCGGCTCGACGGCCTCGGTCATCTTCGGCACCGGGCTCACCACGGCGACGCCGGGGTCGGTCGACAGCCTGATCCTCGTCGTCGATGACGTCGCGGCCGCCCGTGACGAGCTCGCCGGTCACGGGGTCGACGTGAGCGAGGTCTTCCACGACGAGGGCGGGGTCTTCCACCACGCCGGCACCACCGCCCGCGTGCCCGGACCGGACCCCGAGGGCCGCTCCTACGGCTCGTGGGCCGCGTTCGACGACCCGGACGGCAACGGTTGGCTGCTGCAACAGATCACCGAGCGGCTCCCGGGGCGCTGAGTGGGCCGCCCGGGAGATCCGGCATGTGGTTCCCGGACGAGTTCGCCGCCCTCGACGCCCTCGCCGAGCGCATGACCCGCTGGGTCTCGGGGTGGGGACGGCGGCGGGCCCGGTGACGGCCGCGGACGCGCGCCGCGCGGACCCTCACCGGCCCCGGCGCGCCGTCCGCCGCTCCGGCAGCAGGCCCTCGGGCCGGAGCAGGACGACGAGGAGCAGGAGCAGGCCGTAGACCCCGGACGCGACCGAGGACAGGTCGAAGTCCAGCCCGAGCGCGGCCGGGGCGTCATTGAGGACCCGCGGCAGCAGGACGGCGTTGATCTCGGCGACGACGATCGCTCCGAGGACCACGCCCCAGATCGAGCCGAGGCCGCCGAGCACGACCATCACGAGGATGAAGATCGAGAACGAGAACGTGAACTGCGCCGGGTTGACCGTGCGCAGGTAGGAGGCGAGGAACGCACCCGTGACCCCGCCGAGCGCGGCGCCGACGCCGTAGGCCCGCAGCTTTGTCGCGGCGATCGGGACGCCGGCGCTCGCGGCGGCCTGCTCGTCGTCGCGCAGCGCGATCCACGCCCGGCCCAGGCGCGAGTCGCGCAGGCGGAACGTGACGAGCAGCGTGAGGCCGAGGAGCGCGAGCGCGAACCAGTACCAGGGGCGCAGGTCCAGCGGGCCGAACGGCGCGAGGAGCGGGAGGTCGATGCTGTCGATCGGCGTGATCCCGTTCGGCCCGTCGGTCAGCGTCCCGCCGAACAGGTGGATGTCCTGGCCGTTGGCGGCGACCTGCCCGATGACCTCCCCGAACGCGAGCGTGACGATCCCGACGTACGTCCCGCGCAGGCGCAGGGTCGGGATCCCGATGAGCACGCCGGCCGTCGTCGCCGCGATGACCGCGAGGACGAGGACGAGCACGAAGTTGACGTGGATCCCCGGCAGCCCGGCCGTCGGCCGGCCGACGAGGACCGCGACGCCGTTCCCGCCGGCGGCGTCGGCCCAGTAGGTCGACGCGAAGGTCGCGGTGACGTGGGCGCCGATCGCGAAGAACGCGACGTAGCCGAGGTCGAGGAGACCGGCGAAGCCGACGACCACGTTGAGGCCGAGCGCGGCGATCACGTAGGCCGCCGCGAGGATCGCGTTGTCGAGGACGGTGCCGCCCGCGTCGACGACGAGCGGGAGCGCGACGGCGACGCTCGCGGCCGCGACGCCCGCTGCCCGCCCCCGGACGCTCATTCCTCGGCGGTGCGCCGGCGGTGATAGGCGCGGTTCTTCGTCCGGTTGCCGCAGATCGCCATCGCGCACCACGCCGCGGAGCGGTTGCGCGAGCGGTCGAAGAACGCGTAGCCGCACTGGCGACAGCCCTTCAGGCGCCGCCAGTCGCCGGTGAGCTGGGCCTCGTGAAGGATCCCGAGCAGCGTCGCGACCGCGCCGTCGACCCCGCCGTCCGCGGCGTGCAGGGCGGTCCGCCCATCGTCGTCGAGGACCACGGCCAGCTCCGCCCCGGCCGAGAGCGCGCGGACCGCCGGCGCCGTTTCCGGTGCCACCGGCGCGCCGCGGTGGTTGGCGACCGCCAGCGCCCGGATCGCCTCGCGCAGCGCCCGCAGGCGCGCGGCGTCGGCGTCGGAGACGCGGTCGGCGGCCGCGACGAGCCGCTTGGCCCGCAGCCACGCCTGCGCCTTCTCCCCCGTCCCGATCCGGTCCCAGTCCTCGGGCAGGTCGTGGTTGTGGGTGTTGACGAACCGCTGCAGCAGCGCGAGGCGCCCGGGCGCCTTCGGCCGGCCGCCCGGCTCGATCTCCTCCCCCACCCGTCGCTTGTCGCGCTCGTCCATCGTGGTCCCCTCTGACCACTGTATGGCGAACGCTGGTCAGATGCGACCGGCGGCTGTCAGCTACTCTTACCCGGTGAACGGGTCGGTCTCGAACTGCGAGCCGTCCGCCTTCTGGAACACGTGCGTGATGCGCACCGCGGGCTCGACGGCCTCGACGCGGCTCTCGACGAGCTCGACGTCGTCGTCGTCGCCCAGGCCGAGCTCGTTGAGCCGGTCCGCCTCGGCCCGCGCGACGTCGCCGGGCGTGGGGCGGCTCTCGGGGTAGGCGTCCTCGTGGTGGCGGATCAGGGCCTGCCAGTGCTCGTCGCCCGCCCGCTCGATCGAGTCGCGGATCTGTGACCGGGTGAATGCCATGGTCCTCCTCTCCTACCCGCCCAGCCACCGCGCGCCTCAGACGCGTCCGGGGGCGGGGGCGCGCGGGTTGGCCCGACGAACGTTGCCGCCATCGCTCAGCGGCGCCGGCCGCCGAGGCGGCCGAGCGTGTCGAGCTCCTCGAGCGAGTGCCCGGCACCGACCGCGACGCACGTCAGCGGCGAGTCGGCGAGGTAGGCCTTCATGTGCGTCTCGGCCTGGACGCGCTCGGCGAAGCCGCGCAGCAGCGACCCGCCGCCCGCCAGCAGGATCCCGTGGCGGACGATGTCGCCGGCGAGCTCGGGCGGGGTCTCCTCGAGGGTCGCGTGGACCGAGGTCATGATGTCCGCCAGCGGCGAGGCGATCGCCCCGCGGACCTCCTCGCTGCCGAGCTGCAGCTTGCGCGGCAGGCCCGAGAGCAGGTCGCGACCGCGGATGTCGACCTCGAGCTCGCTCTGCAGCGGCGCGGCCGAGCCGACGGCGAGCTTGATCGCCTCCGCGCTCTGCGAGCCGATCGCCATCACGTGCTCGTTGCGGATGTGCGCGGCGATCGCCTCGTCGAGGTCGTAGCCGCCGACGCGCACCGAGCGCGACACGACGATCTGCCCGAGCGAGATGACCGCGACCTCGCTCGTGCCGCCGCCGACGTCGACGACCATCCGCCCGATGGGCTCGGCGATCGGGACGCCCGCCCCGATCGCCGCCGCGATCGACTCCTCGATGAGGTGGACCTGGCGCGCGCCGGCCGACAGCGCCGCCTCCTCGACCGCGCGGCGCTCGACCTCGGTGATGCCCGACGGCGCGCATACGACGAGGCGCGGGTGCGCTCGGCGGCGCTCGAGCACCTTCGCGATGAAGTGGCGCAGCATCTTCTCGGTGACCTCGAAATCGGCGATGACGCCGTGGCGCAGCGGGCGGGTCGCCGAGATCGTGGCCGGCGTGCGGCCGATCATCCGCTGCGCGTC
>Ga0207674_10009997_pt1 | contig 10799 bp, 13 predicted proteins | sample KBSCornC72_FD_184303 | JGI IMG/M metagenome (GOLD analysis project Ga0207674, IMG submission 184303) | Corn rhizosphere microbial communities from Kellogg Biological Station, Michigan, USA - KBS Corn C7-2 (SPAdes) (version 2) | ecosystem: Host-associated > Plants > Roots > Rhizosphere > Soil ...
CGCCGCCTCCACCTCCTCCTCCACCACCACCACCTCCGCCGGCACCTCCGCCTCCGCCGGTCTGTCGTGTTCCGAAGGTCCTCGGACGAACGCTCGCTACGGCGCGCCGAATGCTCATCCGGAGTCACTGCAAGTCGGCCGCGGTGCGAAGCGCGCGCTCCAGGAGACCGCGCGGCAAGGTGATCGCCCAGAGCCCGCGCGCCGGAGCCGTTCGTCCGGCAGGAACGCGCGTCCGGCTCGTCGTCAGCCGCGGCCGGCGCTGAACACCGGCTCTAGCAGTCGCGCAGCGCGCTCGAGTAGAAGCGCAGGTAGTCGTCCAGGTGCGGCCACCAGTAGCTCGGCCCGTGGACGCCTGGCCAGACATGAAAGGTGACTCCGCGGAGCAGACCCGCAAGCTCGGTATCCGCGTGGAGGAACGGATCCTCGGTCCCGACATCGAGCCAGGCCTTCGTCCCGCCGTAGAGCCGCGGATTCGAGCGGGCGGCTCCGATGACATCGTGGTGCGCGAAGTCCTCCGCGTCGTCGTACGCACCGGCCGGTGTCTCGCCGCCGGAGTCCCACAAGGCGGCGGAGTGACCTCCCACGGCGCAGAACCTTCCAGGGTGCAGCCTCGCGATGTCGAGCGCGCCGAAGCCGCCCATCGAGAACCCTCCGATCGCCACGCGGTGCCTGTCCGCGTGGTAGCGCCGAACGACCGTCGGGATCACCTCGCGGACGACGTACGATCCCCACTTTCCGTCGCGCCGGTCGTGGTAGTAGGAGTGGTCGCCTCCATTCACGAGCACGACGATCGGAGCCTTCTTCCCGAGCCGCTTCAGCGCGTCGTGGAGCTCGTGGCTGTCGAGGTCGTCAGGCGCCGACGAGCGGCCGTGCAGGAGGAGGAGCAGGGGACGCCGGCGCGTGTTCCCCTCGGGTGCGACGACGACTTGCTCGACCGTGCGACCGAGAAGAACGCTCCGCACCGGAAGGTGAGTGGTTGTAGCGCCGCCGCAGCCTGCAAGCGCTAGCGCAAGAGCCGCGAGAGCCGCCGATCTTTCAATACGCGTCCGCCGGTCTGGCATTCAGGGCAGTAGTAGATCGTGTGCTCTTCGAAGTCGACCTGCGCGATCGGCGTGCCGCAGGCGTAACAGGGCTCGCCGAGCTTCTTGTGGACGCGGTACGTCTTGGCGTCGTTCGCGCCGCGCTCGCGGAGCTCGAGGCCGCGTGCAAGCTCCGAGTGGACCGCATCGGCCAGGCGAGCGACCTCATCCTCCTTCAGATCGCGCGACAAGGCGTACGGGGACAGCTGCGCGGCATGGAGGATCTCGTTCGCCCACGCCCGGCCGATCCCTGCGATCACGCGCTGGTCGCGGAGCAGCGAGTGCAGTCGCCGCGACTCGCCCGCGAGGATCTCGCCCAGCTGAGCCGCATCGACCTCGTTGGCCTCGGGCCCGAGGTGGCCGAGCTCGAGCTCGACGGCGTCCGGCGTGAGCAGCCACACACCGGCGCGCTTCTTCTTCCCGGCCTCCGTCAGGATCAGCTCCGCACCGCCTTCGAAGGAGAGCCGGAACGCCGGTGTCTTCGGCCGCTTGTCGCCGGGGAGCACGTATCGCAGCCGCCCCGCGGTCATCAGGTGCACGAGGAGGACGAGCTCGCCGTCCTCGGTCGGGAACAGGAGCCGCTTCGCGCGCCGCTCGGCGCCTGCGAGCCGACGGCCGTCGAGCGCTGCGAGCGGCGGGTCGAACGTCTTCAGCGTCGCGATGTGCGCCGGGCCCGCCTTCGCGATCGGGAAGGCAGAGACCGGCTCGTCGAGCTCGCGCCGCCACGCCTCCATCTCGGGCAACTCGGGCACTAGGGTTCCGTCCGCATGGCTGAGCCGATCAGGGTAACGGTGCTCCGCGGAGAGACCGTCGAGTCCGCGCACCGCGTCCACGCCGTGGCCGTCCGAGACGGTGAGGTCGTCGCAGCCGCCGGCGACCCCGAGCTGGTCACGTTCATGCGCTCGGCCGCGAAGCCGATCCAGGCTCTGCCGCTCGCCCGCGCGCGTGAGGACCTGGACGATCGCGATCTCGCCATCGCCTCGGCGTCGCACCTCGCCGACGAGCAGCAGCTCGAAGCGGTTCGAGCGCTCCTCGCGAAGGCGCCGGCGACCGAGGACGACCTCGAGTGCGGGCCGTACGAGGGCTCGAGGCTCAAGCACAACTGCTCGGGCAAGCACGCGGGGATGCTCGCGCTGTGCCAAGCGCAGGGCTGGCCGACCGAGGGCTACCGCCTGCCCGAGCATCCTTGCCAGCAGGCCGGCGTCGCCGAGGTCGCGCGCCTGGCCGGAACGGACGACATCCGGACCGGGATCGACGGCTGCGGCGTCGTCACCTTCGCCCTGTCGCTGACGAAGATCGCCATCGCCTTCGGAGGTGTCGACGGCCGGGTCGCCGAGGCGATGCGCGCGCACGCCGAGCTGATCCGCGGCCCGCGAGCCGTCGACACGGTGCTCATGCAGACGTTCCCGGGCTGGATCTCGAAGGGCGGCGCGGAAGCACTCCTCTGTGCAGGCTCGCCGGACGGTCTCTCGCTCGCGCTCAAGGTCGAGGACGGCACGCAGCGAGCGCTCCGTCCGGCACTCGGAGCGTTTCTGGACACGGTCGGCCTGGATGGTTCCGCCTTCGGCCCGGCACCGGTTAGCAACAGTCGAGACGAGGTCGTGGGCGAAGTAAGAAGCTCTTGAAAAATTTTCTTCACAAGCCTGTGGATAGGTGTTAAGTTCCAGCGCGCCGAGAGTGTGAGCCGGGGGAAGCGAGTCCCGGCTCTTTACGTTCCTGGGTTCCCCGTCCCCCTAGAGCGAAAGAGAGGTCCATTGCTCACAGTCGACATCTCCCTCCCGGACGTCGAAGAACTGCACAAGCTTGTACAGGACGGAACAGAAAAGGGCTTTCTCACTTACGACGAGATCGTCGCGGGGCTCGAGGAGGTCGACCTCACCAAAGAGCAGATAGAGGACTTCTACACGTACCTCATAGACCACTCGATCGAGCTGGTCGAAGGGGAGAAGTACAAGCACCCGCCGCACGAGCAGCCGGCGCTGGCCGAGGAGGAGAAGGGCCCGAAGCTCGATCTCTCCGTCGAGCCGTCGCTCGACTCGCTGAGGCTCTACCTGCGCGAGATCGGGAAGGTCCCGCTCCTGACCGCCGACCAGGAGGTCTACCTGGCGAAGCGGATCGAGCGCGGGGACATGGCCGCGAAGACGCACATGATCGAGGCGAACCTCAGGCTCGTCGTCTCGATCGCGAAGTCGTACTTGGGCCGAGGGCTCTCGTTCCTCGACCTCATCCAGGAGGGCTCGCTCGGGCTGATCCGCGCGGTCGAGAAGTTCGACTACCGCAAGGGCTACAAGTTCTCGACGTACGCGACCTGGTGGATCCGCCAGGCGGTCACGCGCGCGATCGCGGACAAGGCGCGCACGATCCGGATCCCGGTGCACATGGTCGAGAAGCTGAACAAGGTCGTGCACATCGAGCGGCAGCTCGTCCAACGGCTCGGCCGTGAGCCGCAGCCCGACGAGATCGCGCTCGAGCTCGAGATGACGACCGAGGAGGTGCGCGAGATCCTGCGCATGGCGCAGCTTCCGGTGTCGCTCGAGAAGCCGATCGGCGAGGAGGAGGAGTCGGAGCTCGGCGATTTCGTCCCCGACGACCAGGCCGAGTCGCCGTTCGACACCGCGTCCGTGCAGCTGCGGCGCGAGGACATCGAGAAAGCGCTCGACTCGCTGCCTGAACGCGAACGGAAGGTGATCGAGCTCCGCTTCGGGCTCACGGGCGCGCAGCCGTGCACGCTCGAGGAGGTCGGCCGCGCGTTCGGCGTCACCCGCGAGCGGATCCGCCAGATCGAGAACAACACGCTGAAGCGGCTCGAAACACTCCCGGAGGCGCAAGGCCTCCGAGACTGCAGCTGAAGAAAGTTCGGGGGCGCTTCGCGCGCCATGACGAGCGTGACTGCTTCTAAGCGGACTCTTCCGTCTCGGCGCGCTCGAGTGGCACGAACAGCCTGCAGTGCGGGCATTTGAAGCCCTGGCGCTCGTCCGCGCCGATCAGCTCGCCGCGGAACGACTTCTTGCAGTGCGGGCAGGTGACCTCGTACTTCTTGACCACCGTCATGTGAACGAAGGTAGCAGCGCGCTCAGTTGCCCGGGCACCGACCTGCGCGGTATGCCCTGGCCGCCGGGCTGTTCAGCACCCAGCGCCACTCGGAGCCGACCTCGACCTCGTGGTTGACGAACGTCGTCGCCCCGCCTGCGGACGAGGTCAGCCGCACGCGGACTGCCTTTGCCGGCACGCGCCCCGCGCCCGGGAGGTCGACCGTGTCGTCTGAGACGTCGAGTATGTCGATCGAGTCGAGCTCGCCGAGCGCCGCCTTCCGCGTGCACGCGACAAAGCGCTTGCGGGTGACGATGCGCCGGTACGCGGGATGGAGCGTCGCGTACGCGCCGGGGAGATCGCCGTGGTACAGGTCGAGCAGGAACCGCACCTGGGCCATGCCCGCAGGCGTTCGCCCGGGATCTTCTTCTTTACCGGCGCAGCCCGCGAGCAGCAGCGTCGCCCCGAGCGGTAACAGGAGCCACTTCACGACGAGCGCCATGATCGCCCATCGACGGGACGGACGGCCGCGGGCGGTTGAAGCGTCGCAGCGCGAGCGCTCCGATCGTGACGACACTGACCGTGTACATGAGCAGGAACGCGGTCGAGCCGGAATCGGTACCCGCGCCGAGCCCGTGCGCGGTGGCGGCGATCCAGACGACGAAGTTGAAGTAGTGGAGCCGGCGCCAGAGCGCGTACGAGATCCGCTTGCGGTAGTGGTTCGAGATCGCAAGCGCCACGAGAAGCTCGGCCGCGACGACTCCGAGCCCTGTCCAGAACGGCCGGTAACTCGACGTGAACGGAATCAGCAGATTGCCCAGTCCCAGGTTGGCCTGGGAATCGACGACGAGCCAGAAGACGTGCAGCGCGATGAACGTTCCCGCCAGGATGCCCGCGAAGCGGTGCACGTCCTCGACCGCGAAGCGCGGCCACCGCGTGAAGCGCTCCTTGCCCGCTAGCGCGAGGCCGAGCGCGACCGAGGCGGAGACGAGCAGGTACGCGACGACTCCGGCCGCCCGGGCCGCGTACCAGTCGACGGCGAACGCTCCGAGGATCACGCCGCCACCGGCGCGGGCACCGACTTCAACCACGTGCGATTGAGAAACGGTGAGCCGTCGCTGGGCATGAACCGTCCGGCGAGGCCTCGCGCGTCGAGCCAGGCGGGCCCGTCTGGGCCGAGCAGGAACGCCGCCTTCGCCGCGACGTCGGCCTGGAGGCACGTGCCCGCGCTGACGGTCACCTCGGCCCACGGCGACCCGGCGGGCCGGCCGGTTCGGGGATCGATCAGATGGTGCTGCCAGGCGCCTGCGCGGAGCCAGCGGCGCTTCGTCGTGCCGCTCGTCGCGAGGCCGCCGCGTGTGACCCGAACCGAGTCGCCGCCGGGCAGCGCCACGTCGAGCTCGCCGCGTCCCGCGTAGTCGCCGCCCGCTGTGACGAAGCCGTCGCCCGAGAGGAGGTCGACGGCCTCGTCCACGGTCTGGCCCTTGACGACGCCGTTCAGGTCGAGCTCGAGCCCGACCGGGCGCATGAGCAGGCGACCGACCACCCGTACGTCCCGCCAGCGGCCGTGGGCGCCGGCGCGAGCCGTCTCGGCCCGGGGCCCGAGCTTGTCGAAGTCGCGGTCGTAGCCCGCGGCCTCGAGCGCGTTCGCAAGCGTCGGGTCGACGAGCCCGCCCGTTGCGGCGGCGGCCGTCAGCGCACGCTCGACCATCTGGCCGAAGGTCTTGGACACGGTCACGATCTCGCGGCTCGACCGGTTGACGCGGCTCAGCTCGCTGTCGGCCCGGAAGCGGCTGAACTGGCGGTCGCGCGCCTGGAAGATGCGCTCGATCGCCTCGGCTTCCCGTGCCGACGCTCCGCCGACCTCGACGACGCAGCCCATCGCGTGGAAGCTGCGGACGTTCACGACGTCTGCGTCGAGGTCGGAGGCTGTCCCTGAGAGGGGGCGAGCCCGCCGCCGTCGTCGTCGAAGAAGCCGAAGCCGTCGTCCTCTTCGGACGACGACGCGGGCTGCGACGAGTCGCTCGAGGTCGAGGCGTGGTGCGCGCCGCGCTCGGCGGCCATGGCGCCGAAGAATGCGATCACCGCCGCTGCGAGAAGCACCGTCTTGGCCTTGTCGGCCCGCTCCTTCGCGGCGGCGATGCGCGACGGCTGCGGGGCTTGCTGCGCTTCGGGCATGAGGCCATGGAACCGGACCAGCCTGAGAGCCGGGTAAACGGCGGGTAAGGCCTGGCTAAGAGTTCGGTTCGGCCGCGCCGTTCAGCCTGAAGCGCATCAGCGTTCCGCCCCCCTCGGCCCGTTCCGCGACGACGGTCCCGCCGTGTGCCTGCGCGACCTGGCGGACGATTGCGAGCCCGAGCCCCGAGCCCGGCAGCCCGCGAGCGGAGCTCGCCCTGTAGAAGCGGTCGAAGACGTACGGCAGGTCCTCCTCGTCGATTCCCGGCCCGTGGTCCCGGACCGTGACCTCGCCGCCGTGCACGGCGACCTCCACCTGGCCATCGGGCGGGCTCCACTTGGCCGCGTTGTCGAGCAGATTGCCGACCGCGCGGTCGAGCGTCGCGGGCACGCCGTGGACCAGCGACTCCTCGAGATCGGTCTTGAACTCGACTCCGGGCCGGTTGCGCTTCGTCCGCTCGACGGCCCCGGCGGTGACGAGGTCGAGGCGCACGTCCTCGGGCTCGCCGACATGCTGTTCTCCGCGGGCGAGCTCCATCAGCTCCGAGATCAGGGTCGTCATCTCGCCGAGCTGCTCCACGACATCGGAGAGGAGCCGTTCGCGTTCGCCGGCTGGGAGCTCACGCTCGCTGGCGAGCACCTCGATGTTCGTCCGCAGGCTCGTCAGCGGCGTGCGCAGCTCGTGCGATGCATCCATGACGAGCTGGCTCCGTGCGCGACTCGACTCCTCGAGAGCGGCGAGCATCGTGTTGAAGCTGATCGCGAGCCGGCTGAGCTCGTCGTTGCCCTCGACTTCGATCCGCTCCGAGAGGTCGCCCGTCTCGGTCACGGTCTCGGTCGTCTCGGTCAAGCGCCGGACCGGAGTCAGGGCGGCACGGGAGACGATCAGGCCCAGGCCCCCGGCGATGAGGGTGCCGCCGGTCGCGATCAGGATCAGGAGCCACCGGATTCGCGCCAGCGAGCGGTCGGTGTCGTCGAGTGGCTTCGCGATCTGGACGGCGAAGCCGGGCTGGTAGGGGAAGGTGATGATCCGAACGTGCGTGTTGCCCACGCGCGCATTCGCGTAGTAGGTGCCGCTGTCGCCGCGCGCGATGCTGAGGTCGTGTTCCGTCACCGGGAGGGTGAGGTTCTCGCCCTGTCGCTTGCAGCACGTGACCCCGTCTTGCCGGACCGCTTGCGGGTAGCCGCCGAACACGCCGGGCTGTTGCGGGCCTTCGGCGAAGCCGAACTGCGGCCCGTGCTGGATGCGCTCCATGCTGCTTCGCAGCGACGCGTCGACACTCGAGTAGAGCTCGTCCTTGACGACGACGTAGACGACGCCCGAGGCGGCGACCACGGCCAGCGCGACGGCCGCCGCTGCGACCAGAGCAAGGCGTGCCCGGAAGCTCATGGCTCTCGCAGTGCGTAGCCGACGCCGCGCACCGTCTGGATCAGACGCGGCTCGCCGTCGGCTTCGGTCTTGCGGCGCAGGTACCCGATGTACACGTCGAGGGAGTTCGACGCGTACCCGAAGTCGTAGCCCCAGACGCGCTCGAAGATGATCGAGCGGGTGAGCACCTGGCGCGGGTTGCGCATGAAGAGCTCGAGCAGCGAGAACTCGGTTCGTGTCAGCTCGATCGGACGGCCGTTGCGCGTCACTTCGCGCGTCGCCGGGTCGAGCGCGAGGTCGGCGAAGCGCATGGCATCGCCCTCCTCGTCGGTCGTCCGGCGCAAGAGCGCCCGCACACGCGCGAGGAGCTCCTCGAGCGCGAACGGCTTCGTGACGTAGTCGTCGGCGCCTGCATCGAGGCCGGCGACGCGGTCCTCGACCTCGGTGCGCGCGGTCAGCATGAGGACGGGCAGCTTGCTGCCGGTACCGCGCACTCGCCGGCAGACCTCGAGGCCGTCGATGCCGGGCATGAGCACGTCGAGGATCATCGCGTCCGGCTCCTCGTTCGGCGCCTCGAGCCGGTACAACGCCTCGCCGCCGTCCGCGGCGAGCTCGATCTCGTAGCCCTCGAGCTCGAGAGCCCGGCGCAGGGACTCGCGGACAGCTCGTTCATCGTCGACCACGAGAATCTTCATGGGCCAATTGTTGCTTGAGGACTCTGAATGGCGACTAAGAAAACCATTCCTTAACGGAACATTTAGCCCGCTCTCAGGCAGGGTAAGGGCTAGTGGTGCTCTCATGAGGGCAAGCCACTTTCCGAAAGGACCGACATGAACCGCTCCCGAATCTCAGTAGTCGCAATGGTGCTCGTCGGCACCCTCGCTCTCGGCGCGGGTGCGGGCGCGGTCGCCTACTCAGTTGCGCAGCCGTCGTCGACGAAGACCGTCGTGCGGCAGGTGCCCGTCGAGAACTCCCACCCAACCGCCGACAGCAACGACCTCACCGTCGGCCAGATCTACAAGAACACCTATCGAGGTGTCGTCGAGATCACGGTCACCTCCCCGCAGTTGACGCCGACGGGCAACCAGGAGGCTACGGCCCAGGGCTCCGGGTTCGTGATCGACTCCGACGGCCACATCGTCACGAACGAGCACGTCGTCGACAAGGCGCAGTCCGTCTCCGTCCGGTTCTGGAACGGCAGCACGTACAAGGCGTCGGTCGTAGGCGCCGACCCGTCGACGGACCTCGCCGTGATCAAGGTCGACGCGCCGTCGTCTGTCCTCCACCCGCTCTCACTCGGCGACTCGAACCGGCTCCAGGTCGGTGACGGCGTCGTCGCGATCGGCAGCCCGTTTGGCCTCGAGGAGACCGTGACGAGCGGCATCGTGAGCGCTCTCCATCGCCAGATGCAGGCGCCGAACAAGTTCACGATCAACGACTCGATCCAGACCGATGCCGCGATCAACCACGGCAACTCCGGCGGCCCGCTGCTCAACTCGAGCGGCGAGGTGGTCGGTGTCAACTCGCAGATCGCCGGTGACACCGGCGCCAACGTCGGCATCGGCTTCGCGATCCCGTCCTCGACGGTCAAGTCGATCGCGGACACGCTGATCTCGAGCGGCCAGGTCGAGCACGCGTACCTGGGCGTGTCCGTCCAGGAGGTCCCGGCCTCGGTCGCCGGCCAGCTCAACGCCGTCGGCGGCGTCGAGATCACGAAGGTCGTGTCGGGCACGCCGGCGGAGAAGGCAAACCTGATCGGCGCCACCGGCCAGAAGACGGTCGAGGGCCAGCAGTACGCGACGGGCGGCGACGTCATCACCGCCATCGACGGCCACAAGGTGACGACGTCGGAGGGCGTCCAGCAGGCGATCGACGCGCACCAGCCGGGCGACTCGGTCTCCATCACGTACTGGCGCGCAGGCGACACGAAGACCGTGAGCGTCACGCTCGCGACGCGCCCGGCGCAGGTCCAGCAGTAACGACCTTTCGCGACATGTCCCAGGGACAGCCCCTGGGACATGTCCATTTCTTAGACCGTTCTTAGAGCGATCTCAGGTTCCACTTAGTCGACCTTGATTCCATTGCGAGCGATCACTCCAATCCGTCGAATGCGGCCCGCGCCCTCCCCTTGCGGGCCGCTTTCGTTTTCTTAGGACGTTCATAGGATTCGTTCACGCGCCGCTTAGCAATCGGTGCTTCCATGAGAGACATGAAGAACCTCACCTCCAAGCGAGCACTCGTCGCCGCGTCCGCGCTCTCGCTGGTGGTCGGAGCCGGAGGTGCGGTTGCGGCCTCAAAGAGCTCGGCGGCGCACGGCGACGGCTTCCTGGCCAGGGTCGCCGGCCACCTCGGGATCTCGACGCAGAAGCTCGAGGACGCCACGAAGGCTGCGGCGATCGACCAGGTCAATGCCGACCTCGAGGCCGGCAAGATCACGAAGGCGCAGGCTGACGCGATGAAGGCGCAGATCGAGAAGGGCGGCGTTCCGCTCTTCTTCGGCGGTCCGCATCGCTTCGGCGGCCCGCATCGCTTCGGCGACTTCGGCCATGCGCGGTTCGGCGCCCACGGCCACCTCTCGGCCGCGGCCGACTACCTCGGGCTCACCGGTCCCCAGCTCTTCCAGAAGCTGGCGAACGGTCAGTCGCTCGCGGACGTCGCCAAGGCGCAGCACAAATCCGTCGACGGCCTGAAGAAGGCGATCCTCGACGGCGCGAAGAAGGATCTCGACCAGGCCGTCAAGAACGGCTTCCTCACACAGTCTCAGGCGAAGGACGCGCTGAGCGAGCTCCAGTCCCGGATCGACGACATCGTCAATGGGAAGTTCCCGGGACCGGGCGCCCGCCCGCGCTTCCACTGGCGGCAAGGGCCGCCGGACAACCACGGCACCTGGACGATGCCGGCCGCCTGAGCTTCTGCAGCAACCTCCAATCCGTTCGACCATGCGACCCGCTCCGGCGGGTCGCATCACTCTGGCGGCGTTCACCCGATCTTCATCTGCGGCGCGCTACAACAGGAGGCGCAGTGAGGTTTCTGCGCACCCTGTCGACCCGCGGCCTGCTGTTCGTCGGCGTAGCGGCCGCGTTGCTGATCGCAGGTGGTACGACGATCGCGCTGGCCACGACCGGCGGGTCCGGGCGAGTGCCGAG
>Ga0207674_10009999_pt1 | contig 10799 bp, 9 predicted proteins | sample KBSCornC72_FD_184303 | JGI IMG/M metagenome (GOLD analysis project Ga0207674, IMG submission 184303) | Corn rhizosphere microbial communities from Kellogg Biological Station, Michigan, USA - KBS Corn C7-2 (SPAdes) (version 2) | ecosystem: Host-associated > Plants > Roots > Rhizosphere > Soil ...
CACTTGATGAAGTAAGCACATTGATGACGCCTCAGGAACGCATGATGCAGTTTTTGAAGTATGCCTTCATCGTCTCTGTGCTCTTATTCGGCGTCGTGGCCATGAAGATTCCGTCCAAGGCTCCACATCCGCCGCAACACATGGTGGAAGCGATCATCTCCGTGATTGCTCTCTCGAATCTGGTTCTCGGCCTGAACGCTCAACGCTTCTTCGCTCGTTTTATCAAACCAGACGCAGGGACCCCTCTCGCTACTCCCGTGAGTCAATGGTTCGCCGCCGGCATATTCAGTCTCGCGATGATGGAGTCCTGCGCACTGTTCGCTCTCGTTCTGCATTTACTGGGCAGCTCGTCGAAACTGGTCGGTATTCTCTTCGCGTGCGCAATCGTCACTCTCATGTCCTGGAATCCCGGAAGCGCTCCAACCCAGGACGCGAACTTAAGGAGCTTCTGATCCATGCAAGTGCCCTACGCGAAGAAATGGCAGAAGGAAACAGACAAGCTTCGCAAGATCGCGCTCGATTGCGATCTGACGGAAGAGCTGAAGTGGGGAAAACCCTGTTTCACTTTTCAGAAGAAGAACATTGCCATCGTGATTCCGCTGAAGGAGTCGTGCGCCTTTTCGTTCTTCAAGGGCGCTCTGCTCAAGGATGCAAAGGGCATTCTGCAACGGGTGGGAGAGCACACGCAGGCCGGACGCTGGGTCAAATTCACTTCGGTTAAAGAGATCACTGATCTTCAGTCCACGCTCACGAAGTACCTGTACGAAGCTATAGAACTCGAAGAATCGGGCAAGAAGGTGAAGCTCAAAAAAGCTTCCGAGTACCCGATTCCCGGGGAGCTGCAGGCCAGGCTCGACGCTGATCCCATGCTGAAGGCCGCATTCGAAGCGCTCACGCCGGGACGGAGGAAGTCCTACCACTTCCATATCTCGGGCGCGAAGCAATCGAAAACCAGAGAGACACGTGCAGAGCGTTGCATCCCCATGATCCTCAGCGGGCGCGGATTCAACGAACGCCCAGAGTGATCAGGGAATCGGTGCATCACTTCGTCGCGAGAAAGTCCAGAATCTCCTTCATGACGCGTTCAGCCTGATCTGTCTGGAAGAGGAATTGCGCGTGTGCGGAACCCTCGAGCACAATCAGCTTCTTGGGCTCAGGCGCCTTTTCGTAAGCTGCACGAATCCTGGGAAGACGCGGTCCATCGCCGGCATCATCATCCTTCGCGACGATAAACAATGAGGCGCATCTCAGCTTCTCGGCAGGGCCGTTCGGGTAGGCCGCAAGGAATACCATGCGATCGATTTCCCCCGGCTGTGAAGCAATGGACGCAGCACCGGCCGCGCCTCCGCCCATACTGGCCCCAATGACGGCGACGCTGCCCGCTCCGGTTTTGTGGAGATAGCGTACGGCTGCGAGGACGTCCAACTGCAATGGGGCGCTCATCGGGTCGGCATCGCCGGGCCCCTTGGACTTGCCGTAACCACGGAAATCGAAGGCGAGCACGCGGAATCCGGTTGTTTCGAGCCTCAGAGCCTGTTCCTTCCAGCTTTCCTTATTGAATCGGGCCCCGTGAGCCAGCACGACACCGCGAGTTCCGCTCCCGTAGACGTCGCCGAACAGGATACCTCCGTCTTCGGTTGGGAAAGAGACAGTCGTCTGCGCGCCAGCCGCTGATGCCAGCATGAGCACCACCCCCAGTCCAAGGAGTCTACGCACGCCGCAAATCTATCATTATTTCTGCAGCCACACTCAACAATTCCGGCCCAGTTCGCAGGCGGCATCGATTTCCTGGATTTTACGTCGGGGTGATCTCCAGACTCTTCCTCTTTGTCACATACCTATTTACAAAATAGGTATCCAGGGCTAGTATCCGCTCATGGCCAGAAACTCTGACAGCCGCGATCTCTTTCCGGGCGCACTTGAAATCATGATTCTGCAGTCGCTTCGCCACAAGCCCATGCACGGCTATGCGCTGGTGAAGCACATCCAGCAAGTGTCGAACGAGCTGCTGCAGGTGGAAGAGGGATCGCTCTACCCTGCTCTGCAGCGCATGCTCCGCGAAGGCCTTCTGAAATCGAAAGAAGGGATTTCGGCGAAGGGCCGTCCAACGCGCATTTACCAGGTCACCGACTCCGGAATCCGTCATCTGGAGAGAGAACTCTCCAGCTTTGGCAAGATGTTCGACGGCATTACGCGCGTGCTTGCCTTTTCGCAGCCCTGATCGAATTCATCGACCCCCTCAACGAAAACGAAGGAAAGTTCGCAGCAGGAGACCACGATGAACCCTCTTCCCCGCCTCTTTGGTCGTACCCGCCGCTATACCGATATCGACATCTCGATCGAGGAGCACATTCAGGAACGGGCCGATGAACTGGAAGCGGCGGGGATGGCGCGCAAAGAGGCCGAGCAGACCGCCCGCCGCGAATTCGGCAATGTCGCTCTTCTGCAGCAGCGCAGCCGCGAGCAGTGGCAGTGGCCCGCGGTCGAATCGCTGCTAGCCGATCTCAGATTCACGCTTCGGCGGCTTCGCAAGTCGCCCGGATTCGCAGCTACCGTGCTGCTGACTCTCGCGATCGGCATTGGAGCGAACACGGCTGTGTTCAGCGTTGTCGATGGGGTTTTGTTGAGACCGCTGCCCTACCCCGAACCCGGACAACTTGTGTCGCTATGGCTGAATGCTCCGGGAGCACCGGGGCTGGCAAATTTTCAGAACGGTTTGCTCCTTTCGCCCTCGATGTACTTCACCTTCTCCGAGCATAACCATGCATTCCAATCACTTGGAGTATTCGCGCCGGACACAGCAAACGTAACCGGCTTGGCGCAGCCCGAGCAGGCCCACACTCTCCTCGTAAGCAACGGCGTGCTGCAATCGCTTGCAGTTCCTCCGCTGCTTGGCCGGTGGCTTTCGCGCGACGATCAGGACCCGCACGCTGCCAAGCGAGTCATCCTCAGCTACGGGTACTGGCAACGCCGCTTCGGTGACGATCGGTCCGTGGTTGGTCGCAGCATTCAACTCGATTCCCGGACGGTGGAGATTGTTGGGGTGATGCCCCGCGGCTTCCGTGTTGTCGATCGCGATTTTGACCTGCTCGTTCCCCTGCAATTCGATCGCGGCACGCTCAAACTCGCGGGATTCGGGTACAACGGCATCGGGCGCCTCAAACCGGGTGTCTCAATCGCCCAGTCCAACGCCGATATTTTCCCGCTGATCGAGACGTGGATGCACACCTTCAGCAATGGCCCCGGAACCAATCCTTTTTACTACCGTGTCTGGAAAGTCTCTCCTTCGTTTCGATCGCTCAAGGATCAAGTCATCGGCAACGTTTCCAACGTGCTTTGGGTAGTCATGGCTACTGTCGGGCTGGTCATGCTGATCGCTTGCGTTAACATTGCGAACCTGCTTCTCGTCCGCGCGGAATCTCGCCAGCACGAACTGTCCATCCGGGCGGCGCTCGGAGCAGGCTGGGGGCGCATCGCCAGAGAGCTTCTGATGGAGAGTCTCCTCCTCGGGCTACTGGGCGGCTTCTTCGCGATCGGAGTAGCCTACGCGGGCCTGCGGCTTCTGATCGCCATGGGACCTGCAAATCTACCCCGCCTCAGCGAGGTCACACTGGATGGCCGATCGCTCCTGTTTACATTTGCCGTCGCGTTAGTCTCGGGGCTTCTCTTCGGATCCATCCCGGCATTGAGGTACGCTCACTCCCGTGCTGCCGCTGCCCTCTCCGGCGCAAGTCGTACTGCCAGCGCCAGCCGCACGCGCCAGCGTTCGCGCAACGTCCTTGTCATCGCACAGGTGGCAATGGCGCTTGTGCTTCTTGTCAGCGCCCTTTTGATGATTCGCACCTTCGCCTCCATGCGCAATGTCGATCCGGGATTCAGTGACCCCATGCATCTCGCCACTCTGCGCATCTTCGTTCCCGACCTGCTCGTCGCTGATCCCGTTCAAGTCACTCACGTCCAGAACGAAATCACCGATAGGATCGCCGCAATTCCCGGCGTCACCTCCGTCGGATTCTCCGCAGCGGCACCCATGGAAGGCATGGATCCAAACTGGGACGAAATGGGGGTTGAAGGCAAGGTGTATCCGGGTGGAGAGCCACCCATGCGCCTCTTCAACTACGTCTCTCCCGGGTTCTTCAACACGATGGGCACCTCACTGCTTGCCGGACGAGAATATACATGGGACGACATCTACGGCCTTCGCAATAACATCATCGTCTCCGAGAATTTCGCTCGCGATAACTGGGGATCCGCGCCCGCGGCAATCGGCAAGCGTATCCGGCAATTCAGCGACATGCCGTGGCAGGTGGTCATCGGTGTCGTGCAGGACGTTCGCCACAATGGCGTAGATGAAAAAGCTCCTGAAATTGTCTACTGGCCGGCAATGATACGGAGTCCCTATACCCGCACGCCGACAATCGACGTTCCTCGTGCCGCCTCCTTCGTCGTGCGCAGCCAACGTGCAGGTTCAGAAGCCCTGGTTGCCGATATTCAGCGTGCAGTGTGGTCGGTGAATGGCAATCTGCCTGTGGCGAACCCGGCAACCATGCAGGATATTTATGGCAGATCGATGGCGCGAACATCGTTCACGTTGACTATGCTGGCGATCGCCGGGACCATGGCGCTGTTACTCGGGATCATCGGTATCTACGGGGTTATTTCGTACGCAGTGTCGCAGCGAACGCGAGAGATCGGAATCCGCCTCGCTCTTGGATCGCAGAAGTCCGAACTTAAATGGATGTTCGTCCGCTCCGCTCTGGTTCTGACCGTAACGGGGGTAGCCATTGGAGTAGTTATCGCCGCCGCCCTGACTCAATCCATGAAGTCACTTCTCTTCGGCATCAGCCCACTCGATCCGCTCACTTACGTGGTAGTGCCGATGGTTTTGTGCGCGTCGGCTGCGATTGCGAGTTACCTGCCGGCGCGTCGCGCAGCAGGCGTCAACCCGGTCGAGGCTCTGCGGGTGGATTGAGTCCTGGTTGGATGTCTCGCGATTACTGACCGGGATCGACGTAACCGACGGAGGGTGTCCAACTCACCGCATCATGCGCGTTGTCCCCGTTGGCATGAACTTCAAACCGAATGACGTCTCCCTGGGCCACGCGGATTGAATCGACGTCAGTGCCGAATCCGGCTTCATCGGTGCTGGCAACCAGCTGTCTGCGCCCAGTTGCAGGCCAGATCTGCTCTACATCGTGTGACGATACGAGGTTGATGCTCGCGTGCACGCCGTTTCCGCCATGCCGATCTGACTTCAGGATCCGCCCGCGGATGCTGACAACGCCCGATCGAGGGGCCACCCAGGCCCGCGCGACACCACCCGTGCTGCAACTACCCGAACAACTCCCTGGAAGGAGGTTGAACGCGCTCACCAACTGCTCATCGCCCCTGGTCCAGGCGCCGTTCTCAAGCGTAGCTGAATATTGCGGCAGATCGTTCCACGTCGAATCCGATGATTCATACATGTAGCGCCAATGATTCTTCCCCTGCACCGCAGAGAAGAGCTCCGCCGCATAGTTTGCCGCGGTGGCGGTCTCCCGCTGATTCACATCGGAAATGAGCGAAATGTTCTTGCCGGCCAGGAAGCGTCCGTGCTGCTCGAAAAAGAGATTGTTCCTGATCTTGCCCGAGGGTACACCATATCCGCGCCCATTGTTGTCTTCCCAAACCGACGCCGCTCCGGGCCGATGGGAGTGCGCATTATCTGTGAACGTGTTGCTGGAGAAGTCGATCGCGTTGGTGTGATCTCCGAGATGGATGTTCAGTATCTCCACGGCCGGCCCCGCGTTGCTCGCAAATAGATTGGCGTGCAGAGCTACGTCGCTCTCAGCCCACTCAAAATCGATCGCTGTTTCGTCAGGGCTGCCGGAATGCGGAACGCCGAAGAAGATGTTGTTTACGATCCTGATTTTGTTCACGCGTCCCAGGATCACCGCAGCAGTGCCGGTGGGAGTGCGGCATCCTGCCTCGTCCAGCAGCACAGAGTTCATGAGGGTCACGTTGGTCATGCCGAGGAGCCGTAGGGCGTCGCTGCAACCGAGTCCGGCGTTTTGATAGATCGGGGCTGCGTGCCCGTTGTCACTGGCGAAAACCAGCCCATTCAAAACCACATCCTGAAACGCGTTGTGCCCATCCTGGTTGTCGATCGTGTTGGTCTCGGCATTGAACGCCAGGCTGTCGACATTGTTCGCTCCCCTCACATCGCTCACCGTCACTCCCTTCAGAACGTATTGCGAAGAAGAGAAGGTCAGATATGACGCCATATTGAAGAGGATTCCTGAAGAGAGATTGATATTCAGGCTGCTCGCGAATGGGTCCGGAACCTTGCGATGAACGGGATATTCGGGTGAATACCCTGCCCAGATCCCTTTGTTGTCGTGTGCGTAGATGTGACTGATCTTGATTCCGTTATTGAATAGCTGCGTATAGTGCAGCAGAATTCCAACGCTGGCGCGTCCGACCTCGAGGTTGGAGATGTCCCAGTAGCTCGCGTCCGTGAGCAGGACGCAAATGTCGCTGATAGCCTGGTTCCGCAGAATCTTGGGATCAGGGCCCAATCCATAGGCGCCGAGGGTAATGGGATCGCTTGCGGTGCCGTGTCCAGCGAGGGTCATCTGCTGGTTCCACGATGCGCCCCGGGCCAGCAGGATCTGATCGCCGGGAGCAAACGTCTTGATCTTGTTCACGGGGGAGAAGGTGCACCAGGGCTGCGCAATGCTGTGCCCACCCCCGTCATTGCATTTGGAGTCGGGCCGGTTATTGATGTAGTACGTGGTTGCAGCACTGGCAGGCACGGCAATGCCGAGCATCCCAGCCAGCACAATCAGGGTCGCGAAGGAAGTATTTCGACCGAGCCGTGCCGGAAGCTCTCGAAGAATCGAAAAAGCGGCAACCTGGGTGCGCGACTTGCGGCGAAGTCCAGTGAATCGAGGCGAATCTGCAGGCGACGAGCGCAACCAGCCCAAGGCACAACTCCAGCGTCCGCCTGATTACAACGGTCGCGAAAACAACAGAACTGCCCATGCGCGCGCAAGAATTCTCGTTCGCATTCTTCGCAAGGCGTTCGAACTGTTGATTGGTTAACTGAAGTCTACACAAGGTGAGATCATATTTGTATGTAATCTGAGTCACACTGGTGACAGCAGTACCGCGTTGTGACCCCTTTTTTGGCCTTGCCATTTCCAGCGGCGAACGGTAACAATCCGTTTCACTGCACCTTGACGCACTTCTCGAAGTAGGACCGCAAGCAAGAGGGAGACCCGATGTCCACTGCACCCGCCCAAATCTGGAAAGGCTCCAGCTTCCACATCGAACGCTCGCAGGGGCAAATGCCCGGCTCGCTCGTCTTCCGATTCTCCGGGCCGTTTACCGCCAGGGACATGTATGCCGCGCTCACGCCCGCAGCTCTGAAGAACCTCTTTGAGACGGAACCCACGCCGCGAGACCCGGCGCACGTGAATATCTTCGATCTCACGGATGTGCCTTATATGGATTCCTGCGGTCTCGGTCTGATCGTGGGGCACTTCGTCCGCTGCCAGAACAAAGGTGTTCAGTTTGCCGCCGCCGGGGTGAGCCCGCGGGTTCTCCAACTCTTCCAGATGACCAAGGTCGATCACCTGTTTCCAATCACCAGCACCGTGGACCAGGCGGCAGCACTCTCGCGGAACAAGAGCTCTAACTGACAAGGGCCGGCCCTCGGAGGCGGATATTTTTCACGACGAAGGTTCGGGCGGCAAGCTGCGTGAGGCAACTGGAAACTGCGGTGGCGGGCTTTGGAATCTACCGTGGCCCTGTGCTATTCTTTCGAAGGAACGGCGGAGAATTTTCGCTGGTTCGCGTTGTGCATCAGTCCCCGCCGCACAGCGATCAAACCTCTGGACGCGTAGCTCAACTGGCAGAGCATTCGGCTCTTAACCGACAGGTTGAAGGTTCGATTCCTTCCGCGTCCACCATCTCCTGACAAGTGCAATCGATTCGCAGATGGGAATGCTGCAGGACTTGTCTTCCCTTTCAGTGGCCGTTCAATGCCGAGAGGGCAATTCTGGCAACGTCGACTTTGCCTGAGAGTTTCAAGTCCTTCTCGGGAAGAGCAGAATCCCACATCTCAAAAGCGAGATGTGGGGCACCCAATCTACTCGCGGAAGGGGGGATGAGATGTGCGCCACGATATGTCTTTACTTTTGCTATAATGTAAAGACGAGGTGCAGACTTGGAAGCCACACTCAGCAGCAAGGGGCAAGCAACGATACCGAAAGCTGTTCGGGAATTTTTGAGTCTGAAGCCGGGAGACCGGTTCAAGTTCTTCTTCCATCCCGATGGTGTAATCATTCTGCCGAAGATCCCGACTTCGCGGCTTAAAGGAATCGTTCCGAAGCCTGCCAAACCTGTATCGCTCGATGACATCGACGCGGGTGTCGAGGCCGGTGCTACAGAGAGATTCAGGCGCAGGAAATGATCGCTCTGGATACAAATCTTCTTCTGCGTTATTTGACTCAAGACGACCCGGTGCAATCTCCAAAGGCCACACGAGTCATTCAGCGTTTAACCGAAGAGGAGCCTGGCTTTGTCAGCCTCGTGACTATTCTGGAAATTGCCTGGGTTCGCAAAAGCGTTTACAAACGTACACCGCATGAAATCGCGGATGAGATAGAGATGATTCTGGCGGCCGACACTCTCGAAGTGCAGAACGAGCAGGAGGTCTATCAGGCGATAGTTGCGCTCAGAGGAACCGGCGAGTTCGAAGACGGGTTGATCGGCGCTCTTGGCCAGTGGAGGGGCTGTTCCGCGACTCTGACCTTTGACGACAATGCCTCACGGCGACTGCTTGGATTCAAACTGGTCTCGTGATCCTGGGATTGGATTTCGCCCAGTGTGGCCAAGCGCGCGAATCGACTCGGGGATGCAAAGATTTTGATGGGGGCTAGAAGGTGAAGGCGACGCCGGCGGCGATGCTGCGCTGATCCTGCGCGAAGATGACCGTTCCGGAGTTGGTGAGGTAGGGGCGGTAGCCTTCGGCGAGGAGGTTGCTCACGTTGAGGAGCGCTTCCACGTTTACGCCGCCGCTGTGCCTGGCGATCGGCTGGCGCAGGTGCAGATTCAGGTATGGCTCGATGGCACCGATGGAGTATGGAGCGATGGCTGTGACCGTATCGGCGGGCTGCCAGCGGTAGCTTGCGCGCCATCGGGTGCCGGTTCCCTCCAGGGTTCCTGAGAGCGAGATGGCATACATCTGCGCACGCCGGGGTCTTGCCGCCGCGAACATCTGGTTAAGGCCGGTAGGACGCACGACAGCCGGCATGACCATCGCGTTGCCATTGGCATAGGCGACCTGAACACGGTTTCCACCTGCCATCCTGTGTTCGACTGTCGCGACTACGCCGGCACTCGAGAAATCCTGACCGGCGGCGCGCATCAAGCCGCTTCTGGGATCGCGCAGCACGTTGTCGTCCGGCGACGCCTCACCATTTGCTTCGATTACGGGATTGTCGATGCGATCGGAATAGAGAACGAAGGAAACGCCGGATGCATCCGTCCGCCGCTCCCACGCAATCTCCTGGTGGAGGCCGCGCTCCATGGTCAGTTGCCTGTCGCGCATGGCTAGCCGTGGGAGGAAGTAGCCCGGCTGCGATTCGTTTTGCCCAATGCCGGGCATCGCGCTCGCCATGCGGTAGCTTACTGTCGAGTTCGGACCACGCCAGGCGAGGGTGGCAAAAGGCAGCGCCGCCATGAGCGTGTTGGGCGAGTTCTGGCTGAAGCGCGCCAGCACCTGCTGCGCACCTGCCTCGATCTCAAATTCGTCGCCGAGATTGATGGTCTCGGCACTGCGCATCATCGCTTCTTCGAGTCCGGCACCGTCGGGGCCCTCGACAACAGGGTGAATCGAGATGGCGGCCAGCGATTCCACGGCTCCGGAGAAGCCCAGATCCTGGCGGAATCCCAGCATTGATTCCATGCCTTCATTTGTATTCGGGGCAAAATCGACGCGTGCCAGCAGTTCGCGGCTATCCGATGGCGTGTCCTCGACGACGGCGGTAAAGCGCTCGCCGCTTTCGCCGAAGGTGCCTTCCTGTCCCGTTGCGACCAGCCGCGCTTTCAGCCTTGGCCTTGCGCCCTGGCGGTCTGACACAACAATCAAGGGGCCGTCTTCAAGCCAGCGCAGCAACGGCCTGTTCGCGGCGGACCGCAGCGTCCACTCCCAATCGTCCTTATTCGCGTTTGCGCGTTTAGGCTCGGCGGGCAGCCACTGCATCACTTCGTAGAGTGTGTTCAGAGTCAGGTTCACAACAGCAGTGGTTCGGACCTTGACGTTCTCCTGCAGCGATGGAAGGAATGAGGTCCCCATCGCCTTCACTGCGTAGCGTCCGGGGAGGACGTTTGCGAATGAGTAGGATCCTTTGCTGTTGGTGTAGACCGAAGCGACTACTGTGAGATCGGACCTCAGCAGCTCGACGGCCGCTCCCATCTGCGGTACACCCGATGAATCGCGCACCACGCCTGAGATCGTTCCGGCGCCCCTGGCGGAGCCGCCGTAGACGGGGACATACGCTATCGCGATCAGCGCGACCAGGGAGACGAGTTGGAGCCTGCGAATCATCAAATACGTTGGTGACCCGGCGGCGTCCTGGCTAAGTCCTGGGAAAGCATCCAAGGCTCGCTAACTCGCCGGTCTGGTGCCGGTTGAGCCATCGTGCGGAGCCCTGCGTACTATTCCACGACAAAAGGTGCCGATTGCGCAATCTCTTGTTTTGAGATTTCGTCATTTACTTTGATCGTCACCTTGTACTTGCCCGGTTGCAGGC
>Ga0207674_10010000_pt1 | contig 10799 bp, 6 predicted proteins | sample KBSCornC72_FD_184303 | JGI IMG/M metagenome (GOLD analysis project Ga0207674, IMG submission 184303) | Corn rhizosphere microbial communities from Kellogg Biological Station, Michigan, USA - KBS Corn C7-2 (SPAdes) (version 2) | ecosystem: Host-associated > Plants > Roots > Rhizosphere > Soil ...
TGCCTACTTCAAAGCAAAATGCGTGGCCTGCCATGGACCAAAGGCGGAGAAGAAGTTTGACGCCACGCTTTCTGAGGAGCAACAGCTCGATGCCATCCTAAAAGGTAAGAAACCCGAGAAGCCCCCCAACATGCCGGCCTATGGCGAGAAGGGAGTAACACCCGAACAAGCAAAAGCTTTGTTGGATTACATGAAGCAACTGAGATCGGCTCAGTAGAAATCACCCCAAAGCGTTTCCCCCACGGCCTCCCATGCGGTTGCTCAATCAGCGGCATGGGAGATAACCGTGCGAGCAAATAACGAGTAACAACATGATCAATTCAGAAACCACCGTCAGAGAGGTCGCCTTAATGGTGCCGGAGTCAACGAGATTCTTTGAAAAACTGAAGATCGATTACTGCTACAGCGGGAATCAGGCGTTAGCTGAGGCGTGCGCTTCAGCCGGCGTTCCTGTCGATAACGTGATGGAAATGTTAGCCGAGGTGACGCAAACCAAATCCAGCGACAAGGGCTCGGTAGTTTTTCAGAACGCTTCCCTCCCCGAGCTAATCACGCACATCCTCGACACTCACCACGTATTCACCAAATCGGAAATGGATAGGATTCAATCGCTTGCCGACAAAGTGCTCGCCGCGCATGGAGGCAATCATCCTGAACTGGTCCACCTCGACGAGATCATTACGCGACTTTGTACGATCTGAAGCCACACATGTTCAAGGAGGAACAGATAGTTTTCCCCTACATCATGGCCATGGCAGAAGCCGCCGACCAGAAACGGACTGTTCCTTTTGCGCCGTTCGGAACGGTCAACAATCCAATACGCATGATGATGCGGGAACATGACACCGCCGGGGAGATCCTGCGTGAGTTGCGCGCGTTGACTTCTGACTACAGGGTTCCTGCCGACGCCTGCATTAATTACCAGACACTCTATCAAGCTCTGGAGAACTTCGAGCAAGATCTCCACCAACATATTCACCTGGAAAACAACCTACTCTTTCCGAGGGCGTTGGAGTTGGAAACCCGGCTGAGTTGATCGTCATGAATACGACTCCAACAATTGCCGACGGTATTTATCGACCTTTCTTTCTGGCGGGTATCGCCACCGTTCTGACCCTGGGCTGCGTGTGGGGCGCGATCAATCTTTTCACAATCGGAATAAGCGAGAGCTTTAGTGCTGTCAGTTATTCATGGGTGCTGGCGCATGGACACGCAATGGTCTTCGGTTTCGTCGGCTTCTTTATCATGGGATTTGCCTACCAAGCCATTCCGAGATTCAAGCACACCGCTTTATGGCAACCCCGACTCGCAATCTCCTCATTGCCGTTGATGATCTTTGGAATAATCCTACAGACCGTGGCCCATCTGTGGTCGCCGCCATCCTTACCTCTTGAGGTACCTGCTGCCGTAATTCAATTTGTTGCCGTGACCATTTTCAGTGTGGTGATGGTTCAGACTATCAGTATCAGCAGAAAGCATGAGCTGTATGACCGGTTTATCTATGCGGCGTTGGGCTGGTTTCTAATTGCAGCTATTGCCAACCCGTTCATCTTTAAACTGTTCGAGCTTGCCGGCACACGTGAGCAACGGCTCTTCAATCTGGCAACTTTCAATATTCCTTACCGCGACGTCCAGTTACTGGGGCTGGCAGTCGTAATGATCCTCGGTATTTCGCTTCGCTTGTTGCCACATGCTTACGGCCTTCGAGAACCATCACGATGGTGGATGTCATTCTTGTTCTGGGGACTGAACGGATCGATTCTCGGCGGCACCGTTCTCTTTATGTCTGGAATGGCGTCCAGCAATCACTGGCTATTAGCGCTGCAGTGGTTAATGTCCGTGATGCTGCTCGTGATCGCAATCGTTACACCATTTCAGTATCGATTATTCGGTACGGTTGCCGTGAACGAACGCGATCGAGGTCTGAAGTTTATACGTGCAGCCCACGTCTGGTTCATTATCGCCACCGCGATGCTCGTGTTCACTCCGATCTACAACTTTGGCATCTACCTGCCCATCACGGGCTCGCATGTACCCTTCTCGCATGCGTTCTTTGGTGCGTATCGACATGCGTTAACAGTCGGGTTCATCATGATGATGATCGTGGGAGTCTCCAGCAAGGTTGTGCCCACATTGTCGGGCGTCGACCTAACACGCGCAAACTCACTCTGGCCCACGTTCCTGTTACTGAATTTGGGAAACCTGACGCGCGTGTCCTTTCAGATCGCTACCGACTTCTCACCGTCCGCTTATTCAGTGATGGGAGTCTCGGGTTTCATTGAGGTGGTGGGACTCACGCTGTGGGGTTATGAACTTTACGCAAATATTCGGGTTGGAAAGAAACTGGCCCGTTTGGATGGCAAAAGAGTTTTAGCCATAGATTTACGCGGACGAACACCGGATCAGATCGATGTTCATCAGCGTCCATCTGTGGCTAAAACTGTCTTATAACCGAGGAGTGTGTAATGAGAAAACTTTGGGTAGTCTTCGTTGCTATCTTTGTGTGTTCGTTTGGGGTTCTTGGCTGGGTGGGCACAGAAATATTCCGCCAGGCACCGCCAATTCCACGCGAAGTTGTAACAACCGAAGGACAAGTCCTGCTTTCCGGCGACGACATTCAAAACGGACAGAACGTTTGGCAGGCCATGGGCGGCATGGAAATGGGCTCGATTTGGGGCCATGGCTCGTACGTCGCGCCCGATTGGACCGCAGACTATTTGCATCGCGAAGCGCTCTTCATCCTTGACGATTGGTCCCAAAAAGATTTCGCAAAAGCATATGACCAGGCTTCTTCCGAGCAGCAGGCTGTGCTGCGTCAACGTCTTCAGGACGTTGTGCGAAAGAACAATTACGACGTATCCAGTGGTCGTTTGACGATCGAGCCGATTCGCGCTCAGGCGTTCGAGGCGAATCTCCGGCACTATGCGACGCTGTTTACGGATGGCAGCAGCCATTACGCGATTCAGAAGAATGCGCAATCTGATCCTGTGAAGCTTCGACAACTTAGCACTTTCTTTTTCTGGACCGCGTGGGCCTCGGCCGCAAATCGTCCTGACAACACGATTTCTTACACGAGCAATTTTCCGTCTGAACCTTTAGTGGGAAACGTGCCAACGAGCAGCGCAATTATCTGGACCGGAGTTAGCGTGATCATGTTGCTCGCCGGCATCGGCTGGATGGTTTGGTTCTACGCGAACAAGGGAGAGGGCGAAGTTGTTTCGCAGGAGATCCCGAATCGAGATCCTCTCATCGGCGCGAAGCTGTCGCCATCGCAGAGAGCTACGGTGAAGTATTTCCTCGTGGTCACGCTCTTGTTCTTGTTGCAAATCGCGATGGGTATGATCACGGCGCACTATGGTGTCGAGGGTCAGGGTTTCTACGGCATTCCCCTCGCGGAGTACCTTCCATACGTTGTTTCGCGCACATGGCACCTGCAGCTCGGCATTTTCTGGATCGCGACTGCATGGCTGGCGGCCGGTCTCTTTATCGCGCCGTTCATTTGCGGTTACGAACCGAGGTATCAGAAGCTGGGGGTCGATGTTCTTTTCGGCGCACTCCTGATCGTCGTGCTTGGCTCGATGGTAGGCCAATGGATGTCGGTCATGCACAAACTTCCCGGCAGCCTCTGGTTCTGGCTCGGACATCAAGGCTACGAATACGTCGACTTAGGACGACTTTGGCAAGCAGCACTTTTCGTTGGTTTGCTCTTGTGGTTGTTTCTGATTGCGCGCACCGCTATACCGGCGTTGAAGCAGAAAGGCACCGCGAAGTCTCTGATCGTTCTCTATTTTCTTTCGACCACTGGCATCGCCCTTTTCTATAGTCCGGGACTCTTTTGGGGAATGCGATCTCACATTTCAGTGGTCGAGTACTGGCGCTGGTGGGTGGTCCATCTTTGGGTCGAAGGCTACTTCGAGGTTTTTGCAACCGTTGTGATTGCGTTTCTTTTTGCAAAGCTTGGCGTCATTCACGCTGAGAGCGCAGCCAGGGCTTCGCTTCTTTCCGGCGCGATCTATTTGACCGGCGGCATCATCGGGACACTGCATCATCTTTACTTTGCAGGCACACCGACAGTCGCGCTAGCGCTCGGATCTGTTTTCAGCGCTCTCGAGATTGTTCCGCTGCTACTTGTTGGCTACGAGGCAGTGGCGAACATTCGTCGTGCGAAGGCGAGGCCCTGGCTGGCGCAGTACAAGTGGGTAGTTTATTTCTTTGTCGCCGTTGCGTTTTGGAATCTGGTCGGCGCCGGAATCTTCGGGTTCATGATTAATCCGCCCATCGCGCTCTATTACATGCAGGGCCTCAATACGACCGCAGTGCACGCACACGGCGCGCTCTACGGCGTGTACGGCACGCTTGGTCTCGGCTTGGTGCTGTTTTGTTTGCGAGCGATGAGGCCTGATGTCATTTGGAAGCACCGACCGATCTGGCTCGCCTTCTGGGCCATCAACATTGGACTGATGTTGGAGATTGTTTTGAGTTTGTTCCCGGTCGGCTTGCTCCAGACTTATCAATCCGTCTCGGTCGGGTATTGGTCGGCGCGCAGTCCGGAGTTTCTGCAAACTAACCTGATGCAAACCCTACGCTGGATGCGCATGATCGGCGACACAGTGTTCGCAGTAGGCGCGATTTCTTTTGTTTACTTCGCGCTCGATTTGATGTTGCGACAGCGGGGCGCACGCATCGCCGTCCCTACAGAAGCCGTGGCGGTGGAATCAGTATGACGTCGACGCCAGGGTGCAATTGACTGCCGACACTTGTCTCGGAGTTGTTTCTATAACCCACTAACGCAGCCACAGTTCACTGCATAAATCATTTGGCACCCTTCTTGCCCTTGGTCCAACACGGGAGGACATCCGCATGGACCAACAATCTATCTTTCTTAAACTATTGTCCTGCGCCGTTGTCTTCGTCGCGCTCAGTGTTTGCGCGTCGACAACGATGGCCCAGGAGAATGCTCCGCGATTTGAAGTCGGTATTCATGTTCCAACTCTAAACGTAACGGAGAAACATGATCACGACACCGGCCTCGGCGCGCGGTTCACTTACAACTTGAACAATTACCTGGCAGGGGAGGCTGAAGGAAACGAATTCCTGCAAACGCGTGAGGGCGGCAGCTACAATGAAACGCAGGGATTTTTTGGCGTCCGCGCCGGAATCCGAAAGAAGCGTTATGGCGTGTTCGCAAAAGTGCGGCCCGGAGTCACGCGTTTCAACCTGCTGGGAACAACTCCCGGCCCAAATACTTTTGAGCAAGGGCATAACCGATTCTCAATCGATGTCGGTGGCGTATTTGAGTACTATCCGCACCGTCACATTGCAGTGCGTGTCGATGCCGGCGACACGATGATCAACTTCAAGAATGGAGATTTCTTTTATCAACGTTTGGACGAGCCGATGTTTGTACGAAGCGGGCTTAGCCACAATTTACAAATCAACATCGGGGTGGCCTTTCGCTTTTGAGATTCTCACACCCTTATCCACAGATTACACAGATGATCTGTGTAATCTGTGGCTCTCTCCTCTTGACATCCCACAGGAGCATCTGCTAGAACTCCTCTTCACATCCCACAGGAGAGGACATGGCAGAGACTAAATCCGAAATTCTTCAGGGCACGCTTGATTTAATGGTGCTTCAAACTTTGGCCGCCATGGGTCCGATGCACGGATACGGCATCGCGCGTCGCATCGAGCAGCTGAGTGAGAATGCCCTCGCTGTAAACCAGGGCACGATTTATCTGTGCCTGATCCGCCTCGTGCAAAAAAAATGGATCAAAGCCGTGTGGGGCACGTCGGAAAACAATCGCAAGGCAAAGTTCTACTCCATAACGAAGACCGGCCAAAAGCAGCTCAAAATCGAAGCTGAAGGCTGGGAACGGGTTTCCGGCGTGATCGGACGCCTGCTTCAGTTAACACCAGGGGGCAAAACATCTTGAGTTATCTGGTCGCACGCATCGTCGCATGGTTCAGGAGATCTGAACTCGATCAGGATCTCGATCAGGAACTTCAAGCCCATTTGTCGTTACTGATCGAAGAAAACGTTCGTCGCGGTTTATCACCTGAGCAGGCCCGACGAGAGGCGCTGTTGAAAATGGGCAACGTTGCCAGCTTGCGGGAGGCGCATCGCGAAACTAGAGGACTGCCTCTCGTCGACACGCTGGTCCAGGATCTACGTTATACGTTTCGAATTCTAAAACGCGACACCGGCTTTGCTCTCTTTGCGATTTTGATCGTCGCTCTCGGCATCGGCGCCAGCACGATCGTCTTCAGTGTACTCAACACACTTTTACTGCGTCCGTTGCCATTCAAAGATGCCGACAGGCTGGTTTGGATCGCCAACAAGAAGTGTGTGCCTGAACAAACGACACAGGTTGCGTATATCCTCGACGCTCGACGCGCAAACAATTCTTTCACCGAACTTGCGGCTTATTTCGCCTATTACAATATTGGCGATCGTAAGCTGACCGGTGATGGCGATCCGGAACGCTTGACTGCTGTTCCCGTAACACAAAACTTCTTTCATGTGTTGGGAGTCGAACCTCAAGCTGGAAGATTTTTTAATGAAGACGAATCCGGAATCGACAGTCCCACCACAGTAGTATTGACTGACTCTTTGTGGAGAAGACGCTTTGGTTTCAATCCCGACATCATAGGCAAGACTTTGCAGTTGAATGGGAAAGCCGTCAGAGTCGTCGGGGTTACGCCCGCGTCCTTTGATTTTACTTCCGTCTTTGCGCCGGGCAGCCGGGTCGATCTGTTTTCCCCGTTTCCCCTGACGCCGGAAACTGATAGCTGGGGAAATACTTCTGCAGTGATAGGAAGACTCAAACCGGGTGTCACTCTGGAAAGCGCGCAAGCGGAGTTCGACATTTTAGGGACGCGGTTGTCTGCAGAACATAAATCGAATGGCAACGAGTTTCAACCGGTATTGAGTTCACTAAAAACTTATGTCACGGGTCGGCTGCGACTGGCATTGATTGTTTTAGCCTGCGCTGTTGGCCTGGTGATGCTCATCGTCTGCGCTAATCTCTCGAACCTCTTGTTGGCACGTAATGCCGCGCGTCAGAAAGAAATCGCAATACGAGTTGCGCTTGGCGCCGGTCGGCGTCGCCTGATTCGCCAAATGCTTACCGAAAGTATTGTGCTCTCGGGTGCGGGTGCTGTTGGCGGAGTGCTGCTGGCCGTGATCGGTACGCGAATATTGACTCGACTGGACGCGATCAGGATTCCATTACTTGCGAACGTTCAGATCGATCTTAGTGTGCTTACATTCACGCTGGCGATGGCGTTCGTCACTGGCCTGACCTTTGGACTCATCCCTGCGCTTCAGGTCCCTGCTATTCGAGTCAACGAAACTCTGAAGGACAGCAATCGCGGAGCAAGCGGCAGTAAGAAAAACTCATGGCTCCGCAGTGCGCTGGTTGTTACCGAAGTCGCTTTCGCTTGTTTGCTTCTGGTGGGCACAGGCCTTCTTATCAGAAGCTTTCTTCGAGTGCTCGATGTGGATCTTGGATTTCAACCAGAGCGACTCGCAACTATACGTATTGATCCGAGCTCGAACTATTCCACTCAGGCGAAACGAAATGCTTACTTCGACGAGGCTTTGCAGCTTGTGCAAAACACGGCGGGAGTAGAAGCCTGTGGACTCACGGACGTCCTGCCGCTCGAAGGTGATCGAAGCTGGGGTGTTGCTGGAGTGGGCCAGGTGTACGAGAGGGAAAATTATCCTGAAGCCTTTGTCCGCATCGTTAGCAACGGCTACTTCAAAACGATGGGAATACCGTTACTTGCAGGCCGCGATTTTACCGAACACGATACCGCGAACAGCGAACAAGTGATCATCATTAACGACACCCTCGCGCGCAGACTGTGGCCAGGTCAGGATGCAGTCGGACAGATGGTTACTCAAGATGGCGGACGTCGTGTCGTTGGAGTTGTTGGCGGTGTGCGGCATGTGACCGTCGAACAGGAATCCGGCTCTGAAATGTATCTTCCCATGCGACAGACAACGGATTTTTCAGCCGTCGAATTAGTAGTGCGAACGTCACTTCCGGACACGAGCGTAGCTACGACGATTCGAGAAGCCCTACAGCCGCTCGATTCGAACCTCGGCCCAAAGGAGTTTCGGAGCATCCAGCAGTTGGTTGATAAAGCAACTTCACCGCGTCGATTTGTAGTGATGATGCTAGCTGGGTTTTCCGGCTTTGCGTTGATTCTGGCAGCGCTTGGAATTTACGCAGTGATCTCATATTCAGTGCAACAACGAACACAAGAGATTGGCATTCGCATGGCGCTCGGCGCCTCGGCGCGCAGACTGCAAGCGCACATCATCCTGCAAACGCTTGTACTCGCCGGCATCGGATTGATTATTGGTCTTGGCGGCTCGCTGATCATGACACGATCGTTAGCGGCGCTATTGTTTGGCGTCAACTCTTACGATCCGGCTTCGTTCATTGGGACAGTGATTGTTTTGATCGCAGTCGCATCGATAGCGGGATATTTTCCGGCGAGACGTGCGTCACACATCGATCCCATAAACGCTCTTAGATCAAACTAGAAAAAGTCTTGACGCGTTTTCTCCAGCACTATACAGTTCCTGCGTTTTAAAATTCTCCCACGACTCTTACCTCAATCGAACATCCTGGGGTGACATCACAGGTGCTCAACGCACACTGAAGGAGATCGAACATGCAGATCCGCTTGCTGTGTAACATTCTGGTCTTGTGTCTGACCGCCGTGGCATGGACAACTGTTGCGCAGACGTCGCCCTGCGCCAATAAAGACGAAAGCGGATTGCCGCTGCCCAGTAGTTTCCTTCCCGCGAGGCTTCCGGAATTTCAGGCGCAGCTCAAATCATTTCTCACGAGCGGAAAATATCGAACTCTGAATTGGTGTGAAGACAAGAAACTCCGCGACACCGGTCCGTTCGTAAACGGCGTCAGTTACGGCGTTCATCCGACTGTCAAAATCTATTACTCACCTGCCGTCATCAACTGGCTCTTGAAGAGAGACTCGGGAAAGCCGATTCCGGACGGTGCGATGATCGTGAAGGAACAGTATTCGGCGCCGGCAGCGCGTTATCAACTCGGTCCGCCGAAAGGAATCAATGGCTGGACCATCATGATCAAAGACAGTAAAGGATCGGCTGACGGTTGGTACTGGGCGGAAATGTGGGACGCTCAATGTGTTGACAACAACAACCCGCCATTCGCTGTTCCGTATGCAGGATTCGGACTTTACTGTGTGAGGTGTCATGCCTCCGCCGAGAAGGAACACACGTTTACTTACTCGAAGAACATCAAGGGCTTTCCGGGTGATCCTGATTCTTACTTTGTCGATCTGTCGTGGGCTTCAACTCCCGTGAGCGCGCACGGATCAGCTCCCGCGCAACCTTGTAACGAACCAGCAGACAGCGATCGCGATATTCCGACCGCCGGTCATAATCCCGATGCAACCGACGTGCAGGAACAGTCAATCTTCCGAGAGATGGCAATGCTGAGACCTGTGACCGTCGATCCGAAATTCACTGCGTTCTACAAGTCGATCGCTCCAGTGTCTCGCGACAAGGTGAAGAGATTTCCCGGCGAGACTTACGATCATATTTTTCCTCAGAACATCGGTGCTCTCGAATCGAAGCGGGCACCGTCGCCCAATCCCAACCAGTTTCTTACTTCCGATCAGTGCATGGGATGTCACAGCGGCGGCACGTACGGAAACGTGATGATCTACACCGGCACGAAGCAAAAAGACGGTTCAACTCCGGTGATGAACATTTCGCCGTTTGGCGAGTGGCGCTGGTCGCCGATGGGCTTGGCCGGTCGCGATCCGGTTTTCTACGCGCAACTCGAAAGCGAAATTGAATTCGTGAAGAGTTTTTTCAAAGACGATCCGGCAAAGGTCGAAGAGAAGATCAAAGCCATCAACAACACGTGCTTCAAGTGTCACGGCGTGATGGGTAAGCGAAGACTCGACGAAGATCACGGCGGTACTGACAAGGGTAATTTTGAAAGTGAACTGGTCTACGCTACTTTCGACTCGGCGAAAACCGGCCAGGCGTACATCTATGGAGCTTTGGCACGTGATGGCGTGAGTTGCATGTCGTGTCATCGAATCATTGAGGATAACCCGTCCAAACCAGACGCGGATCCGTTTGTCAATTTCCTCAAGACCAGGATTACCGGCAATTTTACGACCGGCAATCCGGCCGAGTTGTTTGGTCCATTCCAGGATCACGAGATTGTTACCGATCCGATGAACAACTCTCTCGGCATCAAGCCGAAACACAATGCCTACATCAAAGACTCACGAATGTGTGGTAACTGTCACACGATCAACCTGCCTTTGATGGATAACCCCGACGCGGATCCAAACAAACCACATCTCGAGCAGTTAACTTATCTCGAGTGGCTCAACAGTGGTTATCAGAACGAGGTGGGTACTAATTCAAAAGCGCAAACCTGCCAGAATTGTCACATGCCTACGAAGTACACGAACTTTGCGGGCACACTCAACATTCCGACGATCCAACAGCCGATCGCATTCATTGAAGACGACCAGTATCCGCAAACCGGCAATCGTCTACCCGATGACAAAATTCGCGTTCGCTTTCGCGATAAGGGTTTTGCACGTCATCAACTGCAGGGTCTGAACGTCACGCTCTTGCAGATGTTTCAACAGTTCATGTCGCCGTACAAGTCGAACGGAACCAACATTCTCGCGAACGAGATTTTGGGTGTCAGACAAAACGACTACATGTCCGGACTCGATGATCTGTCGTCAGCGATCGATGCGTTCGTGCA
>Ga0207674_10010001_pt1 | contig 10798 bp, 5 predicted proteins | sample KBSCornC72_FD_184303 | JGI IMG/M metagenome (GOLD analysis project Ga0207674, IMG submission 184303) | Corn rhizosphere microbial communities from Kellogg Biological Station, Michigan, USA - KBS Corn C7-2 (SPAdes) (version 2) | ecosystem: Host-associated > Plants > Roots > Rhizosphere > Soil ...
TTATCTTTCCTTATATCGATATTATAACTGTCGAGATCAATAAAGTGCGAGCTGTCGGGCGAATACTTTAAAAAGCGGCCGTATGCTTCATAGTATTTTTTATCTGCATGAAAAGGTGATGTTAATAGTGAATCGTCGGTCCAGGTGTTTTTCATTCTGAACCTGCTCCAGTCAAACTCTTTTGCATGCTGTTTGGCGTAGGTTGAAAAACCACTTGTATTAAAGGTGTCGATGGTTTCGGTAGCAAACGCCGTGTCTATTGTTGACGATTCTTCGGTAACCGTTGAATCGGTTGTTGTAGTTTTTTCAGATGCTTTTTTATCGTTACCCGTACACGAAGCCAGTATAATACAAAAGGCTGTAACCGGGTAAAGAAGGTTTCTGATTTTCATACGCTAAAATTTCTCCTTTTTCATGTCTTATAAGCCTTAACTCCGTGGCAATGCTGAGCGAAGCCGAAGACTGAGCTTGTTTGCGTTACTATTGGGTTTTGACAACGCAAAGCTGGTAACGGACACCCGAAGCACGCTAAGCTTGCCGTTTTCAGGATTTTATTAATGCGTCAATCTTTTTAGCCAGCTGCCTGTCTTTATCGGTAATCACATCACCGGCGTCGTGTGTGTTTAACCATACCTCTACGGTATTATACACGTTGGTCCATAAAGGATGATGATCCATTTTTTCAGCTTCCAGTGCAACACGCGTCATAAAAGCAAAAGCTTCTGAAAAATTTTTAAACTCAAATTTGCGGTAGAGTTTATTATTTTCTTCTTTCCACATAAAATTGGTTTGTGGTTAATTGTTTATGGTTTGTTGTTACTGCCGCGCTTGAGAATTCAAACTTTAATATTCAACATTCAAAATTGAACATTCAATATTCATTGTCTTTCTTTTCTCATTCCTCATTTTTCATCCAAATTTCACATTAAAAAATGAGATGCCCTTTATTCTTTATTTTCTCATTGGTTAATTCCATTACCAATTGTACACCGGAAACGGATTTAACAGAGCTTGTAATTTGTTGTAAGAATTCGTCGGGTACGGTATCGCCTTTCATCAGCCATAAAAAATCAAGATGCCTGAATTCGGGCAGCAGATATTCGCCGTCAAATTGATTATTATATAAATAATGTACCAGGCTGCCGGTGGGCTCACGGTATTCAAAAACAGAGAAATAGTAGCGGCGTTTCTTTTTGTAGAGCTGAATTTCAATATCGTTGTTAATGCGGAAATCGAATTGAAGCAGATGATTGAGGTGCCAGCAAAACTGGTAGCTTTTTAACGGCGCCACAATACCAACGAGACGGGTATTGTCGAAAAAGTCATTAGCCAGATCATCCAGGTCGAGTTTAAGTTTCATGCCGCTTATTTGGAAAAGTGCGGAAGACCGAAAGACCGGAAGACCGAAAGAAACTTATTAATGTTGACTTTTTCTTTCAAACTTTCCGACTTACTGACTTTCCGATGCTTCAGGACAAAGGTATAAAACTTAAAATTGAACATCACCTTCCTTTACGTCGGTACCTCTTTTATACTTTACCGTTGTTTTATCGCCTTTGCTGAATTTCGACAGGGCCTGCATATAGGTTTCGAGTGAGCTGGTGTCGTAACTACCCAATTGTACAATGATGTCACCTGCCTGAATACCGGCTTTTTGAGCAGGCCGGCCATCGCTTACATTATCTACCCGAACGCCACTGCCCGAAAAAGAATAGTCGGGCATAATGCCCAGGGTAACATTAAACCGGGCAGTTGTTCCGAACGAATTATCGCGTGTTTTTTGAAAGGCCAGTTTGCCTTTGTCGTTAGTTAGATCAACCAGGCTTTGAATGTATTTAATAACGAAGGCTTCGCCGGTATAGTTGATCTTATTGTAATCGTCGGTAGGTTTATGATAATCGCTGTGTATGCCGGTAAAGAAGAAAAGTACCGGTATGCCTTTTAAATAGAATGAAGTATGATCGCTGGGTCCAATGCCGCTTGAATCGTATTTAACGGTGAAATACTTTTGTTTACCTAAGGTTGTAAATATGGAACCCCATGTGGGGGAGGTGCCATAACCACCAATGGTTAATGCTTTGGTGGTATCATTCAGGCGGCCCACCATATCCATATTAACCATATAATTTACTTTCTGCAGATCGATGGTAGGATGTTCGGTAAAATATTTTGAACCAAACAAACCTAATTCTTCACCCGAAAAAGCAATGAATACATAGTTGTTGTTTTTGTCTTTCGATTGCTTGAGCATACGCGCCAGTTCAATTAAGGCTGCCGTGCCGCTGGCATTATCATCGGCTCCATTGTGGATCTGGTGCTCGCCTGCACCACTATGCGGTAATAGCGAATTACCATCTTCACCATATCCCAAATGATCGTAGTGAGCGCCAAAAATGATCGTGTTGGGCGCTCCGTTATTAAGCATACCTATAACGTTATAACCGGTTCTTTTTTTATCGCCGATAGAAGTTTTGAGGCGGATATCCAAAGTGGCAGACTCATCTGAAAGGTAGTGCTGACGGCCCTTTGCGGTCATATATATTACCGGAATAGATATAGGCTGGGAACCGTCTTTGGGTTCAAATTTCAGATCATCGGCTACGCCCGATGTGTTATATAAAAACAAAGCGGTAGCGCCTTTATCGGCAGCTTTGGCGGCAATAGTTTTTACTGCCTCGCCAAGATCGAAATGCGGATTTTCTTTATTGTCTTCAATGATGTCTTTCAGATCATCGAACCAGGGAACTCCCTTTTCTTTTAAAGCGGGAGAAACAGCCGCTTCAATATTTGCGTTCGGACTAAAAACAAAGGGAAAAAATTCATCATTTAACTTCAGCTCATGATCGTTGATGAATAAGAATGTGGAGGAGTTTATCTGTTTTCCATCATAAATCTCAAAAGGCTGAACCCAGCCTTGCTCGCCTTTAGGCTCAAGGCCAACTTTTTCAAATTGGTTGCTGATGTAATCGCGCGCCAGTTTTTCCCCGTTAGTGCCGGCCCTTCTGCCTTCAAGTTTATCATCTGCCAGGTATGTAATGTGTTCCTGCAGATTGGTAATCATAATCTTATCGGCTTTTTTCAACTTTTGGGCAACCGAAGAAAAGGAAACAAGCAGCAGAACGATCAATAAACGCATAAAAGGGTTCATTGTACTAAATTTTCAGGCTTAGGTGGAACAAAGGTATAGCGTGACAAAGCCCATACCAATTAATTTCATAAGAAGAAGTCTGAGAGTCGCTAACATCGAAAGTCGGAAAGAAAAAGCAATATTAACAAGCTTATTTCGCACTTCCGCACTTTCCGACTTTTCGACTATTAAAAGTTTTTTAACAATTTTTAATCTGCCTGCCTTATTATGATTTTTTCAAATTGAAGGGCTGTTAAACAATTAGTGTGCTGCGGTGTTTTAACGTTGTTTTTCAGGCAATTCAGCAAAAAGAACAGCATTTTTGCTGCTGCTTTTAGCAGTAGAATATGCGGAAACGCATGTGCGCCAATGCGTATTATTAATTTTGGTTAACATTGCTTTTTTCTTTATTACCTCGCCTTTTTTCCTTTACTTTTGCAGATTGCCCTTTTTGAATCGGGCAGTTTCCGATTGGCGATTTGCAGCGAAAAATGCACCTCCAACCGGGCAACAGGAAATTTAATATTAAGCATGGCACTACCTCATCTTATTAAGTACGTGTATACCAATGGAACAGACGAAGTGATCCGTAGGGGTAAAAAGATACACGCCATCGGATATGTAGAACTGGTGGATTATGATGAATTGCTCGACTCTGTAACCTTTCGCGTGAAAGACGACAGCTACAGCACTTACTACAAGGTAAACATACAGAAATTTAAAGACGCCCGAACCCTTTCGGTTCGGTGCGCCTGCCCATATAATCTTGGCGATATCTGTCGCCACGAAGCAGCTGCCCTTATTCAGCTTCAGGAAATGCTGGATAAAAATATGCTGAAGACCGAAGAGGTTGATTACGATCAAAAGCACACGGTGGTGAAGATGAAGTTCATCGATCTAAAAACACTCCGGTTACTTTGTTCTCCTGAAACATATACCGAAGCAGAAAAATACCTGCGCACACAACGTGCCGATATTGAATATGCGCAGGACGAAGTGGTTAAAGCCAACGTAACAATCGACGGCACTCCATGGAAAGTAGTTGTTCGTAAAAACGAAGAAAGAAACTTTGATACCAGTTGTAATTATGAAGATCGTCAGCATCCGCTTTGCTTACCCAAAGTGATTGTGTTTTTGCAGCTGCTCAATTCTTACGGTCCGTATTATTTTGATAGCATCCGCAACTGGGATAAAGAAAAAAATAAATTGCTCGAAGCCTACGGCTATTCTCTGAGCGATAACCTCGATGGCAAGTTTGAATTTACGTACAAAGACGGTAAACCTTTTTTACGCGTACTGGATTCCAGTATTAAACGCATATCACCCCAGGATGCTTCGAAAGCAAGGCCCAAACCGGTATTGACCGAAACGCCTGTTACAGCAACTGATGAAACAGTTGTTGTTGAAGAGCCTGAAAAGAATCGCTTTTCACAGCGAATAGGCGTTGTATTTAATTTTAATCACGAAAGCTATCCCGGTTTTTCAGTTGATGCAATCAGTGGTGAAATAAATGAAGATGCTACACAGTACACCGGGAAAATAGAAAAGCTCGACCTGGCCAAGTTTGTTAATCCTGATGTATACAATGAGAATGACAAACAAATGATTCCTCAGCTGCGTAAAATGCAGGAGGCCGAGGTTACAAAATATCTCAACCGTAATTCGCCCTTTAGTGGCATTTGGGAAAATATTATTCATCACGAAGAAGATGATCTTCCCGAAGAAACGAAGGCGCTGATGGTGGAATACCTTCATCCCAAGCTGAAAAAATTATTTGTTGATATAGCGGCGAATCCATTTGTATTTTATCTGAATGGAAAAAAGTCGTTTAAGACCGAGAACCTGCATACAGCCGGTATTGTTACTGATTACATCACTCCGTTCTTTAAAGTAATAGCCGGAAAAAATTCGTATGAAGTTGAATGTTGGGTGAAACTCAATGGCCAGCAGGTGCCCATTACAGAAAACGTTGTAAACAGCAGCTTACTTTTCTTTTATAACGACAATTTGTTTTTGTGGGATAAGCCGGAAGATGTAAGTCTTATAACCCAGTTTCATGGAAAAGGCAAACTGATATATTCAAAAGCCGACTGGCCCGAGCAGTTACGTAAAATGGTATTGCCGCTTACCAAAGATTACCATGTTGAGTTTGATGAAACACTGGTGAGCGAAGTAAAAGATGGCGATCCCGAAAAACGCGTAGTGCTGCAGGAGAAAGGTGATTACCTGGTATTTCAACCTCTGTTCTCATATAAAGGCTTTGAAACAAAACCTGGTGGAAAAGATGAACTGGTAATACCCGATAGCGAACGCGTAGTGATCGTTCATCGAAACAAAGAAAAGGAACTGAATTTTATAAAGAAGCTGGAAGCGCTGCACTCAGGATTTATAAGACCTGAAGGCGGTCAACAGCTGGCATTGAAGGGCAGCGATGTACTGAAGAATAACTGGTTCTTTTTGTTTGTAGATGCGATGAAGGAAATGAAGATACCGGTATTTGGTTTTGATGCATTGAAGAACTTCCGCTTTAATACTGCACGCCCGCAAACAAAAATACATATCAGCAGCAATACCGATTGGTTTGATGCACGCGTAGATATTTTATTTGGCGACCAGAAGGTAACCATTGCCGATGTTAAAAAAGCGCTGGGCAACCGTCAACAGTTTGTTCAGCTGAACGATGGCACACTGGGTATTTTACCCGAAGAATGGATTAAAAAATACTCGCTCCTGTTCAGGGTTGGCGAAGGCAAACAAAATCAGTTACGCCTGAGCAAATACCACATGAGCGTAATTGATGAGTTATACGATAACCGCAGTGAAGAAGAACTGGTATTAAAGCTTGAAGAAAAATACGAGCAGCTGAAAGGCTTTAACAAGATAAAAGAAATACCCGTTCCACAACACCTGCAACATATATTACGCCCTTACCAGGAACATGGCTTTCACTGGCTGCATTACCTCAGCGAAATAGGATGGGGTGGAATTCTGGCCGATGACATGGGTTTGGGTAAAACCGTGCAGGCATTATCGTACCTGCAATACTATCGCACGAATAATGGTAGGTTACGTGCACTGGTTGTTTGCCCTACCACACTGATGTTTAACTGGGAGAATGAAATTAAAAAGTTCACTCCTGAACTTTCTTACTATATTCATCATGGTGGCGAAAGAACAAGAGGTAAAGACCAGTTCATGAATGCAGAAGTTGTTATAACCACCTATGGTACTTTGCGAAGCGATATCAAGTTGCTGGTAGAAGTACCGTTTGACTATGTGGTGCTTGATGAATCGCAGGCTATTAAAAACCCCACCAGTAAGGTTACCAAAGCGGCCTGTTTGCTACAATCGAAAAACCGTATATGCTTAAGTGGTACGCCGCTGCAGAATAACACCTTTGATATCTTTGCGCAGATGAATTTCCTGAACCCTGGTATGCTGGGCAGTGTGGAATTCTTCCGTCAGGAATTTGCGATACCTATTGATAAGTTTGGTGAAGCTGATCGTAAAGACCATTTGCGTAAATTATTATATCCTTTCATTTTACGCCGTACCAAAGAACAGGTGGCGAAAGACCTGCCCGATAAAATTGAAACAATTTTGTTTTGCGAAATGGACAGCGAGCAGCAGGCTATTTACGATGCCTACCGCAACGATTTTCGCGATAAAATTATGGGCACCATTGAGCAGCAGGGCATTCAGCGCTCGCAATTAACCATTTTACAAGGGTTAATGAAGTTGCGCCAGATCTGCGACTCGCCCGCTATATTGAATGAAACTGAAAAATTCCCCAACCACTCCATAAAGCTTGAAGAATTGGGTCGTGAGATTACCGAGAACATAAGCAACCACAAAGCGCTGGTATTTTCACAATTCCTGGGTATGCTGGCTTTGATAAAGGAAAAATTAAAAGAGCTGGAAGTTGATTTTGAGTACTTCGACGGAAGCACATCGGCGATTGAACGTGAACGCGCTATTCAGCGTTTTCAGAACGATGAAAACTGCCGTGTATTTTTAATTTCCCTGAAAGCCGGCGGCGTGGGTTTGAACCTCACTGCGGCCGATTATGTGTACATAGTTGACCCATGGTGGAATCCCGCTGTTGAACAGCAGGCTATTGACCGTACACATCGTATTGGGCAAACGAAGAACATTTTTGCCTATCGTATGATTTGTAAGGATACGATTGAAGACAAGATCCTGCAGTTGCAGGATAAGAAACGCCTGCTGGCCAAAGACCTCATCACCGACGATGAAGGATTTGTAAAATCACTTACACGCGAAGACGTGGAATACCTGTTCAGTTAATTTCTGGTATTTCCCGCTAAGACGCAAATTCGCAAAGAATACATTGATTTCTTTTGCGCCTTCGTGCCTTTGCGAGAAATAAAAGCCGAAAAGCGAACTGAACCCTGAAGTGTGCGACGCAACAGAAGTCCAATGGATATTCTTTTGCCGGGCCCTAAAAAACTCATTTACACCGATCAACACTGTAAACTTATTGACCATCGCCCATTAACTCCCGATAGTTATCGGGAATCAAAATTGTCCTGACCAGTTAAACATTTGAGGGCTTTAGGTGTTTTCACAAGTTTATCAGGGGGGTATCGTCTAAACCTAATATCGCTAACGCTTATTCACCTTTCATGAAAAAGATATTTACCCTGTTTATTCTGGTACTTGCCATAACTGCCACTGGTTTTGCCCAGAAAAGAATTTCGGGCAGTGTGCAGGGCAAACTGCTTGATACACTTTTTAAAGATAATCTCTCCGGAGCTACTATAACCGTACTTGCAACGGATTCAACGGTAGTAACTTACACATTAGCCAACGACAAAGGAGAATTTGTGATCAAAGACCTCGATGCGGGTAAATATCGTTTGGCCATCACCTATCAGGGATACTCACCCAGATACAGAAGGTTTACCATCTCTGCCGACAGTACACTGGTGAAGTTTGGAACCATTTACATGGATAAAAAGAATACCATGCTGGCGGAAGTAATTGTAGAAGCCCCGCCCATTCAGGTAAAGCAGGATACTGTTGAATACCACGCCGATGCCTTTAAAACAAAACCCAACTCCACGGCAGAAGACCTGTTGAAAAAATTACCCGGCGTGCAGGTTGATAAAGATGGTAATGTAAAAGCACAGGGCGAAGACATACAAAAAGTATATGTAGATGGTAAGGAGTTTTTTGGAACAGATCCCAAACTGGCTACCAAAAATATCACATCAGATATGATTGAATCGGTACAGGTGTATGACGATATGAGCGACCAGGCAAAGTTTACACATATTGATGATGGCAGCCGTTCGAAAACTTTAAACATTAAATTAAAGAAAGATAAACGCAAAGGTTATTTCGGAAGATTTATTGCAGGTTATGGCGATGACGGCCGCTATCAGGGAAGCGCTATGTTCAATCGTTTTGATAACGATCGCCGCATTTCTATTTTGGGTGGTTCGAACAACCTGAACAAACAAACCTTTTCATTTAATGATATCGTAAGTACCATGGGTGGTTACGGATCCCGTGGTAATGGCGGCGGTGGTGGTTTTGGTGGTGGCGGTAATGGCGGCGGTGGCGGAGGTCGTGGCGGTGGCGGTGTTCGCATCAATGGTGGACAAACCAACTTCAGTCAGTTTGGGAGTAGCAACACCGGCATTACAACAGCTACCAATGCGGGCGTTAACTACACGGATAAATTGGGTAGTAAAATTGATGTAACAGCCAGCTACTTTTTTTCGAACAGCGAAAACCGTAAAGATCAGGAGAGTACTACGCAACAGATCTTTACCGATTCGTTTTTGCTGCGCAACGAAAATATGAGTTCGTATACCCGCAACCAGAACCACCGGTTTAATTTGCGCATGGAGTATGCCATCGACTCAAACAACTCTATATTATATACGCCTACGCTTGTAGTGCAACACAGTGAAACAAACAGCTTCGATTCGTTATATACGCACTCTGTTAAAGGTACGCAGGATTATTTAGCCAACGAAGGCAAAAGCATCAACGGTACTACCCGTGATGGTATGAGCCTGAATAATAATTTATTGTATCGCCGCAAGTTTAAAATACCCGGCCGTACATTAACCGTTGGATGGAGTAACAGCATCAGCAATAGTAATGGTGACGGCACCACACAATCGCCTTTGCGCTTTTACGACATCATGGGCAATTTGATAAGTACTACGAACCAGGATATTAAAACTTCGCAAACAACAAAATCGAACAGCAACGTTATAAGTACATCATATACTGAGCCGATAGGTAATAATAAGATAATCGAGTTTAACTATGCCTATACCAATCGCCAAACCACCAGTAACCGTGATGCATGGAATTATGATGCTGTATCGCTCAAATACGATTCGCTGAACAAAGCACAGACCAACTATTTTGAAAACGGATATATTGATCATCGAATAGGAAGTAACTTCAGGGTTCAAACAAAAAAATATAGTTATCAGTTAGGCGCCGGTGTTGAATTTTCTGAACTGGATAACCGCAGCGTGCGCGCGCTCACCGGTAAAGACACTAGCGTAGTACAACACTTTGTAAATCTTTTTCCAACAGCCAGCTTTAACTATTCCTTCAGCCGTTCGAAAAACTTACGCTTTTATTATAGAGGAAGAACTACGCAGCCTACCATATCGCAGTTACAGGATGCCCCAGATCCATCCAATATATTGCAGGTTACCAATGGTAATCCGTCGTTGAAGCAGGAGTTTACAAACAACTTCAACCTTTTATATAACACGTTTAATGCTCAAACCTTTAGATTTTTATCGGCTAACCTTAGCTTCAATAATACCTACAATAATATTGAGAACAGTACAGATAGTTTGTCTTTAGGCATGAAAAGAAGATTGGGTATTGACAGCGCCGTTCAGGGCGCACAGTACATTGTACCTGTTAACCTGAATGGTACTTTCAACGCTTCATCATTTGTTACACTGGGTTTGCCATTGAGAGGAAGATTAAAGGGAAGCAGTTTCAATTTCAATAATTCTATCAATTATAACCGCGACATAAACCTGGTTTATCGTCAAAGAAACATTACCAATACAATTACGGTTACTCAAACCGCCGGTATTAATTTCAATGTTCTTAAAGAAACGTTGAACCTGGGACTAAATGCCAGCGCTTCCTATAACAAAGTGACCAACTCATTACAGAGCACTTTGAACCAGGAATATTATCAGCAATCATACAATGCAGATATCAGCTATATACTTTTGAAAAACTGGGTAATTTATACCGATTTTGATTACCTGGTAAATACCGGTAGAACCAGTGGATTTAATCAGAACATTCCTTTATGGAACGGGAGCCTTGCCTATGAAATGTTCAAGAAGAGAAATGGTGAGTTGAAGTTTTCAGTAAACGACCTGTTAAATCAGAATCAAAGCATCACTCGTACGGTAAGTCAAAACAGTATTCAGGATACCCGTTCAACTGTGTTGAAGCGTTATTTTATGCTCACCTTTACTTACAACCTTAATCGTACCGGTAACCAGCAGCGGCAGGGCCCCAGAATGCCACGCCAGATTGAACGGCAGATTGAACGCCAGAATGGTGACGGTGGTGGAATGCGTAATGGCGGCGGTATGCCAATGCCTCCACCAGGTGGTGGTGGACCTGGCCCTGCTCGTTGCGCAC
>Ga0207674_10010003_pt1 | contig 10797 bp, 11 predicted proteins | sample KBSCornC72_FD_184303 | JGI IMG/M metagenome (GOLD analysis project Ga0207674, IMG submission 184303) | Corn rhizosphere microbial communities from Kellogg Biological Station, Michigan, USA - KBS Corn C7-2 (SPAdes) (version 2) | ecosystem: Host-associated > Plants > Roots > Rhizosphere > Soil ...
ACGGCTTCCGCAACTTCGAAAACTACAGACTGCGCGTCAAGGTACTATGTGGGTAATCAGTTTGGTTTCTGGGGATGCCCCGGTTGTTGGCGTAGAGCCCCCCACTTGTGGTGACCCATGTCTCCGGACTGAACAATGATTTGGCTGGTCGGGCCGCCGGGATTTGAACCCGGGACCTCTTGCACCCCAAGCAAGCGCGCTAGCCAGGCTGCGCCACGGCCCGAACTTCCGAGTGTAGCACCCGCCGTGTGCCGAATCCAAAAATTGTGAGCTCCGGCCGGCGACGCCGCTGGTTCCGGCGCTTCCAACGCCCGCCACGCGGCGCTGGCTTGAACTGTCCGCGTGAACTGCGGGTGTGAACTGATATGATACCTGGACGATGGAGGATTTATCATGAGAGTTCCACGCTGCTACTTCGCGCTGGCCGCACTGGCCTCGACGGCCTTGTTCGCGCAGGCGCAAACCGACTATTCCAAGATACAAATTAAAGCCAACAAGCTGGCGGATAATCTTTACACGCTCGACGGCGCCGGCGGCACCATTGGCGTGCTCACCGGTCCTCAGGGCGTGTTCATGGTGGATAGCCAGTTTGCGCCCTTAAGCGAAAAGATCGCGGCCACCATCAAGCAAATTTCCGGCGGCGAGCCGATCCGGTTTCTGATCAATACCCACGTGCACGGCGATCACACCGGAGGCGATGAGAACTTCGGCAAGATGGGCGCAACCATCATCGCGCGCCCCGAGCTGCGCAATCGCTTGGCCCATCCCAGTCCCGGAGCCAATGGCCAGCCAGGCACGCCCATGCCCGCTGCCGGACTGCCCTTGCTCACTTACACTGGCAGCCTCACCCTGCATATGAACGGCGAGGAGATCCACATCTACGCGATCCCGCGCGCCCACACCGATGGCGACACCATCGTTCAATTCGTGAACGCCGATGTGATCATGACCGGGGATTTCTTCCGCTCGGTTCAATTCCCCAATGTCGACCGCGCTAACGGCGGTTCGCTGAACGGACTTGAGGCCGGCCTGGCGCGCGTGATCTCCCTGTGCGGACCCAATACCCGAGTGGTTCCGGGACACGGCCCCATCGTCGACCGCGGCGCGGTAATGGCGCATCGCGACGTCGTCGTCGCCTTGCACAAGAAGATCGGCGACATGGTCAAGCAGGGCAAGACCCAGGAAGAAGTGATGGCCGCCAAGCCTGCGGCGGAATTCAGCTCGCGCATCAAAGAGATCGGCACCACCGACGACCGCTTTGTGGGCCAGGTATACGCGGAGCTGAAGGCGAATTAGCGGCGGTTCAGGCCGCCGTCAGCGCTAGGATCAGCTCTTCCATAACGATGCGATCATCGGGCCGCGCGTCGCGCAGCGCGCGGTCCGTTTCAAACAGCTTCCCTACCGCGCGCTCGAGTTTCGTTTTTGAAAACGCCGACACTGTCTGCTCGATCTGCCGCGCCCGTTCCGGCCACATGCGCGCTCCCAGCTTATTGAAATGCGCCTGGATCTGCGACGCGTTGCGCAGGCCTGCTTCGCGTGCCGCAAGCGCCGTGCGAAACTGCGTCGCCAGGAAGGTGAGGGCCAGCGGCATGTACTCGCCTTCGCGGGCAAGGGTATCGAGAATCTCCAGCGCCCGCGTGCGATCGCTTCTGCCCAGCGCCGCCACCAGCGCAAAAATAGTAGTGGCCTGCGCGTCCGGCACCAACGTCGCAATATCGTCCGCCGTCACTTTGCGCGCCCCGCCCGTGAACAAGTACAGCTTCTCGATCTCCACCGCGATGCGCGAGGCGTCGCCACCGGTGGCATCCAGCAGCATGGCTAGTTCCGCCAATCCTAGCTGTAGTCCGGCTTTTTTGGCCAGCGCTTGCGCTAGGGAGCGCACTGCCTCCGGGGAGAACGGGCGAAACTCCACATGCGCCGGAATCGCCGCGAAGTATTTCTCGACCCGTTCGATCCTGACCTTGTCGTCGCCCTCGAAACCATAGCGGCTGGATTCGAGCACCACCACCACGCCCGGCGTTGGCTCGCGCAGATAGGCGGCCAGCTGGCCGGTCTCTCCCGCATCTCCGCCATCGTCGGATTCCGCGCTCGCGGCTGCCGCGCGCCCCCGCGGCAAAACTGCCTCGGCGCTGCCGATCCAGATCACGCGGCGCGAAGCAAATAATGAGAGCGCGCGGGCATCATCCAGTGCCGCGGCCAGCGGCACTTCGCTCAGGTCGACTCGCGTCAACCCGGTCTCTCGATCTTCGGCCGCGGAACCCAGCACCGCGTCGAGCAACGCTTGGCGGCAACGCTCGCGCTGATACGGCTCCGGGCCCAGGAACAGGTACACCGGAGCTGGAGCGCCTTTTTGCAAGCTCAGAAGAAATTGGTCCGGTGTCATGAGTTTTACTAGAAAGCTTCCAAAATCGACGACACCACTTGCCGCGCAGTCTGCTGGCTGGCCCTTGCCAGCGCCGAATCGCTCTCCTCGAAGTACGCCGTGGGGTCAATCGAAATTTCGTAGCGCTCGCGAATTTCGTAGCCGGGGCGGCTGTACAGAATCTTACCGGTAGCGCGTTCCCGCAAAGTCACTCGCAAAACCACATGTACCTCGACGGCGCTGGCGGTACCGGTGGCGGGATCGAAAATGGTGGGGAATGACTGGTAGCTCAGAACAGCTCCGTCCAGAATTGCGTCCGCTGAATCGGTGTCCGTAACAACGCGGTAGCGCGTACGGGAAATCAACTCACGTGTGATCGCCTCCGGCAATTGATCGGTCAGTTTGTAGCGCGTCGTCACGTTGCTGAAAGCGGGAATCGCGATGGTGTGAACGGTTTTCGGAATCAGGTCGCCGTGTCCCCCCGTGTGATAACCGCAGGAGGAAGCCAGCACCAGGAAGCCGGCGGCGGCCATCCAGCCCAGCCTCACCGCAGGAAACCTTTCGCCACGGCCAGTGCATTTTCGGCGACCAGCCGCAGATTGTCCGCTACCATCCACATCCAGCAGGCGCGCGGCTGATTCGGATCGGCGGCAATCGCACCCACGCTCAGGCCGCTCATCCCAGCGACGCTGACGTTGGTGGGCGGGTCGTCAGGGCGCACATCGAATCCGGCGGCGGCCAGTCCTTCGGACAGCATATTGAGGTTAGGAATTTCGTCAAACTCCACCCAGATCGAAAAGCTATGGCCGTGAAACACCGGCGCTTGAATCAGCCGCAGTGACGGCATGGGGATCGACGGATACAAAGCCAGCAGCGACGCCACGTGCCGCAAGATGCGCTCTTCCACGCCTTCGAGCGGCTCCAGCGCCTCCTCGCCATAACGCGCCAGCAGGTTGAAGCCGAGCTGCGCGTCGAACACGTCCATCTTCAATTTCTGAAAAGTAAGCACGCCCACGGTTTGCTGGCGCAGTTCGTCCAGGCCCTTCTTGCCGCGCTCACTCGCCGGCTCGAACACATGGATGATGGATCTCCGTACCGGCGCGATTTTCGCCAGGCTGCTGAGCAGCATCGCGCATGCGATGGCCGCTGGATGCGCGATCACCGGAATCAAGCCTGGCTCCGGCAGCGAGCGTGTGGGTTCCGCCGTAGGGGCACGCAAGCGCGCATGAGGCTGCTCTTCAAGCGCGCCGGTTAAATCGATCAGCACCGGTCCGTCGGCCGGATTCAGCTTCAGCGCGCGCCGGCTCGACGCCTCCGATCCCGCCAGAAACGCAACCTTTGATCCGGTCAGGCTCTCCGTCGTCAGCGGGACCAGCGCCAGTACTTCTTCGTCGTCGGCGCCCAGCATGGTGGCGTTCTCCGCCGCGGCCGAGATCAGCTCGATGTGCGGCGCGGGCTTGCCGTGTTCCAGAAGCTCGCGTACTTCCTTGGCCAGCAGACTGTCGCCGCCTACCAAAGCCACCCGCGCGCGCGCTGCCTTCTCAGCCAATCTGATGCTCCGGTTCCTGAGGAGGCTGCGGGTGCGGCCGCAAACGCCGCCGCACGGCTCCGCCGATGCGAATCGCTACGCCAACTCCTACATAACTAATGGCCAGCACCAGCAGCACCGGCTTTGAAAAATTCCACACCAGGAAAATGAGCACGCCCATCAAAATGATGCTCAGCGGAGAGCGCGGGTGCGTGAGGCTCAAGTCCTTGAAGCTGGGATAACGCCAGGTGCTCACCATGAGAAATGACAGCAATCCCAGCAGCGCCAGCCACAGCGTCGAAAGGACCCAGTTATGCAGGGGCTCGCTGCCCGACGCGTAGATCACCGCCACTACCGCGGATGCTCCCGCTGGGATCGGTAAGCCGACGAAGTACTTGCGATCCGGACGCCCGGGATTCTTGGGCACCGGGTTCTTCTGGATATTGAAACGGGCCAGGCGGGCGGCCCCGCACAGCATAAAAAGGAACGCGACGAAGTACCCGCTGCGGTGCAGGTATTCGAGGATCCTGGGGTCAACCGACGGATCCACAAACTGCACGCCCCAGGTAAACGCCAGTACCGCGGGCGCGATGCCGAAGCTGATCGAATCCGCGAGCGAATCCATTTCCTTGCCGAATTCGCTCACCGTGTTGGTGAGGCGCGCGATGCGCCCGTCCAGACCATCCAAAAATACCGACCATCCAATCGCCACCGCGGCGTTCTCGAAATGATGCGGCGCCGCAGCCGCGTCGCTGACCATCGCCATCGATCCCTGGAAGGATTCGATCAATGCATAAAAGCCCAGGAACACGTTCCCGGCCGTGAACAGCGTGGGCAACGCATAGGCCGCGCGCCGCGGACGGCGGTCCGGCGATCGTGGGTCGATCAGACGATCGCGCCAGCTCTGCTTCATCATGCGGCTCCTCTCATGCGCGCCAGAATGCCCGATCCGCCGGATACCCTTTGGCCGGCTTTCACCAGCACTTCCCATTCGGGTCCCAGAAACACATCCATGCGCGAACCGAATTTCATCAGGCCGATGCGCTGGCCCGTTTCCACTGTATTTCCGGCCTGCACGTAACACAAGATGCGGCGCGCGATCAGCCCCGCGATTTGCTTGAACACCACGCGGGTGGGCTGTCCCGCGATGACACCGTCCACGGTAATCACATTTTGCTCATTGGCGTCACTCGCGTCCTCCGTACTGGCCACCAAAAACTGACCTTTCTTATAAGTTACGGACACGACTTTCCCTCCAATAGGAGTGCGGTTAACGTGCACATCGAACACATTCAGAAAGATGCTGATGCGCAGGCCGCCCGCGTCGTCAGGCTTGATCGCCACCACTTTTCCGTCGGCTGGCGACACCGCGTAGGGGCCGGCAGGGATCACCCGATCGGGGTCGCGAAAAAAATTCAGACAGAACGCCGCCAATAAGTAGAACGGAATGGCGAACGGCCAGCTCAACAACCAGGTGATCAGCGCGCCTGCCGCGCCAAACCCCAGCGCGTAGTAAATGCCGTAGGAAACCATTTCCAGTTCCTATTGTCGCATTCCGGACAAGCTGGAAAGGCCACCGCGTGCACGCATCCAATTCGCGCGCGAGGTGCCGCAGCCTTATTTCGGCTTCGGTGGATATTTCTCGATTGCCTTCCGCACCATGTCGTCCAGCTTGCCTTGGATCTTGGTGCCGTCGCTCTTTTCTTCGCTCGCGATACCGCGCCATACCAGTGACCGCGTACTTGGGTCGCGCAAGTCGACCACCAGCGTGCCTTCGGTGTAGGGCACCCGCACCACCCGCGTCCCGAATCCGCGCCATCCCGCCGGATACCTCTCGATTTCAGCCTTGCGCACCGATCCAAAGTGGTAGCGCACGTTGAGATCCGACCGGCCCGTGGTTATCTCCAGACCGCGCGTCATTAGGTCGTGCGCGATGTCGGCCTCGATCCGCTTTTTCACCAGTTCGCTATTCAGCGCCGGATTCCTGCTGTTCAATTGCCCGTCGCGAATGGCGAAGGTCTTGTATTTCGCAAAGTCAGCGGCCTGATCGAACTCGACCGTAATTTTCTGCGACCAGGCAAGCGCGGCACTGAGTACTGCGAAGACCAGAATCTTCCGCATGCCTTATTCCAATTGCCTCCGGTTCGCTCCCATCATGTCAGGCAGATCCAGCTTGGGGTTGAACCCAATCTCGAAGTAACCAATCATCATTTCCTCCCAGCTCTGATCGCCCCATCGCACTTCCTTAGTGGGATCCGGGTTGAATTTGTTGTTGGGCGAGTTGTCGAAGCCCGCCGTGACTTCCAGACGCGTGCCTTTCGGCAGCAGCTTAGGCCGGTCCAGCACGAACTCCAGTTGCCAGTTGAAGCTGTACTGCGGAACGCGCAGCAGAATCTCCTTTTCGCCGCTGGGATACACGGCGCGGAACTCCATCCACTTGCCGCGCAGATGCATGTGCGGCTTGAGCGAAACCAGCTCGGTGTCGGCCGCGAGCGTCGTGGAGGCATCCACCCGGTAATCGCCGGCTCCTGGAGGAATCGCAAACGTATTATTGGCGGCATAGATGCGTGCCACGCGTCTCTCCGGCGCCTTTTTCGCGAACACAAATCCGATCTTTGACCGGTCTGTGCCCGCGGTCCCATTTGACGTGTAGTGCATCTGGAAAACAATGTCGGAACCCGCCGGAATCAGTTTCGCCTGACTCGAATTCAACACCACGGTCTGCTTGCCGGGCGTGAATCCGGCGACGTTCTCGTCCAGCAACGGCGCCCCCGCCGACGAGCTGAATTTCTGTTCGTCCGGCACGAAAGCAACGCCCACCGGGTACTTCCGCAGCCACGGCGAACCCGCGCGCCGGATATAGACGTTCGCATGATGCACCACGGCGCGATTGCCGGGCCGCACTTCCATCTCCTGCACCCAACGGTCCTCCGTGAACCCCGTCGGCACGATCATATAGGTGTATTCGACCGTTCCCTTGGCGGGCACCGTCACGTCCGTCGGCATCTCCACCACTAGATCGGGCTTGGGAATGTTCCAGCCTTCAGTCCAGCGAACGGCAGCGGGCTGGTCCTTCGCGTCTCCTTCCGGAGCGCCCGCATCCGCCCACGCCGTCAGGGTATTGATGTCGGACTGGCTCAAACTGCGGTCATTGGCGAAGTGTCCGTACTTGGGATCGGCGAACCACGGCGGCATTTTCCGGCTCAGCACAGCGGCCTTGATAGCCTTAGCCCACGGGCGCGTGCCTTCATAGGTGAGCAGCGCCATGGGACCGATCTCACCGGGCCGGTGGCATGTCTGGCAGTTTTTCTGCAATACCGGCAGGACGTCCTTATTAAAGGTGACCGGCGCGGTGGCCACGTCCGCCGCCATCACCGCCGTGCTGAGCGCCCCAATCCCAATGAAAAAGCGTAGCATCCGCCACACCTCCAATTGGATCGAGCGTATCACGCTTTTCAGGCAGCGAACAGTGGCGCGCCGGCGAGTCCGGCTCTAATGGTCGGGGAGCAGCGAGAGTACTCCGGAATTTGCCGGGACCATCGCTTTATCCCGAACTCCGTGCGGATCGCCACGAGTTGAATAATTCACCCCGCCTCCCCGCGTCGCGGGAGGCGGTAAACCCACTGCGTCTACCGGCGTGTGACCGCCCGTCCGGCACGCTTGCGCGCAGGCTACGCCGGGAAGGGCCAGACGCGCTCGATAGTCTTGCTCAGCATCCAGCTCTTATCGTCGGCATTTAGAAATTTCATGTCGTCGCGGACAACAGTAAGCGCCTGCCGATATTTCGCGACGCTCTCGATGATCGGCCAGTCAGTCGCCCACATCAACCGTTGCGGCCCGAAGGCGGCGTGCAGCCGCTTGACCAGTTCTTGCGAGTCCAGCCACGGATACGGCTGGCGCGAAAGCGACCAGGTATGTGAGATCTTTACAAACACGTTGGGATAACGCTTCAGGGCAATCAGCTTTTCGAGCTCCTGCGGCTGATCGACGGGGCAATCGGCCATATGGTCGATCACCAGCGTCATCTCCGGCAGCTTCTCCATTAACTTAGCTACCTCCGGCATACGCACCACCGGAGCGAGCACCGTCATCGGCACTTTCAATTCGGAACAGCGCTTCCAAAGCGGTGGCATCAGCGGCCCCGTAATCCATTCTCCGGCTGGGCCGGACCCCGGGGACAGCCGGACGCCGCGGAATCCTTGCTCAGTGAGCTGCGATAGGTGGTCTGGCGCAGCGGGATCTAATGGATCCACGCGGCACACGCCCTTGAACCTCCTCGGATACTGCTTCAGCGTGTGCGCCAGAAAACGGTTGTCGTACCGGTAGTGAATCACCTGGATGAGGACAGTCTTTGAGACCCCGTTGCTTTTCATGAGGCCGAGCAGCGTTTCCGGCGTGGCGTCGCGCTCCGGAACATTCTGCCCCTGCGCGAACGGAAATTCGGGATCATGTTTCCACACGTGAACGTGGGGATCGATGATGCGATAATCGGCGGCTGCGAGTGTGGCGGCAGCGAGCGTTGTTCCGACGAAGGTTCGACGCGAAACCTCAGACATAAATTGGTTCCAGCGTCTTGACCACATACGCTCCGCACCGTTCGTAGCTGACACGAGGGCCTTGGCGGGCAATGTCCAGATCCACGATCAGCCAGCCTTTGAACGAAGCCGCCTTCAGCGCACGATGGCAGGCAGGAAAGTCCACGTCGCCATCCCCCAGATCGAAGATGTTCTGGAGGAAGTTGCCTGTCCCGCGCTTGGCGTCTTTGTAGTCCGCCAGCATCAGCCTGTTCTTGTAACGGTCCAGGATCTTCGCGGAGTCCATGCCGGCCAGGTGAAGGTGCGCGGTATCGGGTGAGAGCCAGAACAACTTGGGATCAGTCAATTGCATGCAGCGGTCCAGCTCGTCTTCGTTCTGCACCATCTGGCCCATGTGGTTGTGAAGACCCGCCTTGAAGCCCATCTCGCCCGCCATTTCCCCCAGTTGGTTATAACACTCGCACATGGTTTTGAAAGCGTCCGGCGCCGCGCCCGCATTCCGTGGCGGCGAGAACACTACCAGCCGCTCAGCGCCGAACTCTTTGAGGAAGGTCATCGCGACCTTCGCGCTGTCCAGGACCTCCTTGCGTTTGGACGCATCCTGGGCCGGGCCATTGAACGAGATCGTCACCACGTGAAGGCCGCGCTTGGAGACCTCCTTCTCCATTTGTTCAGTGGTGATGCTGTAGGTCTCCAGAATCTTTGGAAACTGGGTCAACCGAAGGCCGATAAACCCAGTGTCGCGCATCACGTCGAGGATGTCGGTGAACTTCGATCCCTTGAAGGAATTCCAGAGGTTCGACCCCAATCCCCACTTCACGTTCATATTGGCGGGAAGCCGTTCAGCCGCTCGTCCCAGCGTCCCTGCCAGTGCGCTAAGGGTCACTAATGCTTCGCGTCGTGTCATCGTGCACCATCCTTCACTAGCTTAGTCATTTTACACGCTTGTTCTGCCCGTTAATTATTATCGGAAGGCATTGCCATCCGCGACGCGCATGCGTTGCCGAGTACACATCCAAGTGGATTACCGGCATCCGCCGATTGCGCTCATCCACAAAGCTGTCACTAGAGACTCGATCACGCTAAACTCCTATTGTTCCCGTTCCGTCGCAATTAGGAGGCACGAAAACACCATGTTCGCGTCATATCGCCTTTACCTGCGCTTCGTTCGTCAATCAGTTTTGCCGGCAGCCGCGCTGGGCATCTTTTTCCTGGCGGTCCCCGCCGTGCTCATGGCTCAGTCCGTGCCGCCGGCGCTGGAGTCTCCCGCCGCGCGCCCGCCCCAGGTCGGCCCACATGGCGAGAAGCTCCTGGGCATGCCAAAGTTTCATGACCCCGCGCCGTATGACATTGACGAGCACACCGGCTACAAGGAGATCTTCGACGGTAGGAGTTTCACTGGATGGGATGCTGACCCCAACATCTGGCGCGTCGAAGACGGCGTTATGGTGGGCGAAACCCTGGCGGGCCACCCAAAGGGCAACAACTACGTCGTCTATCGCGGCGCCAAAACGCGTGACTTCGACCTAAAGCTCCAGATGAAAATCGAAAAGGGCGGCGGTGGCGGTATTCAATACCGAAGCGTCACCGGCATACCATGGACACGACCGCAGCCCGCCGGTCTGCCGCCGTACGACCTCAAATTCATGATGACCGGCCCGCAGGCAGACTTCTGGTTCCCGGTCAGTGCGCAGAGCGCCTCGTATACAGGCCAGTGGTACTCCGAAAACACGATGCAGGGCATCCTCGCGTATCGCGGCCAGGTGACGCAGGCGCTGCCCGGCCAGCCTAACCGCCTCGTTGCCAACATTGGCGATAAGCAGGCACTCGGTGGCTATGTGAAGGTCAACGAGTGGAACGACTACCAGATCATCGCGCGCGGCGGCGTCATGATGCACATTATGAACGGCCAGTTGATGGCTGTCTTTATCGATGACAATCAAGGCTCCGTCAATAACCAACCGGGACTCATCGGCTTCGAAATCGAAAGCCAGCCGTGCAAAATCTCGGTGCGCAATATCTGGCTGCGCAGGTTCGATTAGTTGGATAAAACGAGCGGAATGGTGTGACACGGCGGAGTGGACGTCGCGCAGCTTGCACCACGACACCCGCAGTCACACGTCAACCGATGTCGATCAACTCGTGGAACTGTTAACAATACAAAGGCCTGCTCCACCCGCCATGGAGGGACTTCAGCCCACGTCGCCGGCTCTTCTCTTTTCGGTGTCGTTGGCTTCAAGTTAGCGAGCACGCGCAGACGGGGCGTTTATTGTGTTCCTGGTTGACGGTCTGGCAGCCGGGTTTGCTTATGAGTCACAAAGAGGTCACTCGAGACGATCGGGCTGGGAATTCTCCCGGCATCTTCAACCGCG
>Ga0207674_10010007_pt1 | contig 10793 bp, 5 predicted proteins | sample KBSCornC72_FD_184303 | JGI IMG/M metagenome (GOLD analysis project Ga0207674, IMG submission 184303) | Corn rhizosphere microbial communities from Kellogg Biological Station, Michigan, USA - KBS Corn C7-2 (SPAdes) (version 2) | ecosystem: Host-associated > Plants > Roots > Rhizosphere > Soil ...
GGTCGCGCCGTTCGACGGCGCGGTGATGGAGGTCGTCGGCGGCGTGGTGTCGCCTCCGCCGCCGCCCGTGCTGTCGAGGGTGAAGCTGAGCGGAAGTCCCGACGCGGTGAGCTCATTCGGCCCCTGGTGCACCGCGCCGTCGGCGGAGACGATGAAGGTAACCAGTCCATCGGTGGTGACCTTGATGTTGCCGACGCAATATCCGGAGTGGCTGGCGCCGACGCCGATCGGATTTCCCTCCTCGGACTGGAGGATGTACGTTGGCGGCGCCGTGATGCAGGCCGTCGACTCCGCGTGAAGCACGTGATCGACGACGTCGATGCGCGGCAGGTCCCAGCCGGAGCTCTCGCCGTCGCCGATGCCGACGATGGCCACTTGCGGTGCGGCCTTGTTGAAGTACGTCGGGTTGGTGCTGCTCTCGCTGCCGTGGTGGTTGACGTGCAGGAGATCGATGCCGCCCGCGGTGATCAGCGGGGAAGCGCCGCCAGGCGAGATGGCGTTGATGACCGCCGTCTCCACGTCGAGCTGCCCGGTGGAGCGGCCGGTGCAGGAATCGGTGCCGCCGCCGAGGTCGCTGGCCCAGAGGTAATCGAATCCGCCGTACTGGATCAGCAGGGCGATGGAGCGGTCGTTCTCGTCGGAGACGCTCACCGATCCGCCGCCGATGATCGAGCCGTTGCGGGCCACGCAGGTGATCGTCGCCCCGCTACCGAGCTGGATGACGGTGCCGACGGGCATGGCCACCGGTGCGCCGGCGGTGGTACCGGCCGCGGCGGAATTCCAGCCGGTGACGCACGATGAGGTGGTCGAGGAGCCGTTGTAGTAGTGCTTGACGTGGACGTTGTAGCCGGCGTTGATCACCTCGTCCAGACCGCCGATGTGATCGCAGTGCTGATGGCCGCCGATCATGTAGTCGAGGCCATTGGACGGCTGGATGCCGATCGATTGCAGGTAGGGGACGACGTACTGCGTCCCCTTGCCGGTGTTGCCGGCTTCGAGGAGCACGGTCGTCCCGTTGGGGCCTTTGACCAGCACCGAGCCGCCCCAGCCGACGTCGATGTAATGGATTTCGAGTTGTTGGGCGTGAAGAGAGAGAGGGAGACAAACCACAAGCACACCGATGACGCATCGCGCCAGTCGCATCAGTCCTCCGTACTTTTTTTGAGGTTGCGGTCTCGGTGACTTGGGGAGTCGCTCTACATTGTGTAGAGGGATGAATAGGAGCGCAAGGATTTATCTCACGGGAACGCCGCGGGCGGCGCGCGCCGCTTCGTGGCTTGCTCGAACGCGTACGCCAGCCGCAGCAGCACTGGCTCGCTGCACGCCGTCCCGGCGAAGCTCACCCCGAACGGCGCCGGCTTGGCGTTGAACCCGTCGGGGAACGCCGGCGTCGGGGCGTTGGGGACGAAGCCGAACGGCACCAGCACCGTCGGATAGCCGGGGCGCGCCAGGATGTTCGCGCCGCCGGGGCCGGGGAAGAGGAGGGCGTCGAGGTTGTTGGCCTTCAGCGCCTCGTCGATGCCGTGCGTGGCGGCGAGGAAGATGTCGCGCGCGCGGTCGGACTCGTAGCGCGCGCGGAACAGCTCGAGGTCCATGGCGTCGGAGATGTCGAGCAGCGACTGCCCGTACTTGATGGCGCCGGCCTTCTCATGCTTGCGGTTCCAGTCGCGCAGCTCCTGCAGCGACTTCACCGGCGCCGCCTTGCCGAGGGATGCCAGCCAGAGGTTGAAATCGCGCTCCATGCCGTAGGCCAGATCGACCGAGCACTTGCGGTCCTTCACGTCGTCCATGCTGGTGCAGACGCCGAAGAGCAGCAGGTTCTTCGCTGCGTCCTTGTCAACGATGCTGGGGATGTCGGCGGGATCGACGATGACCGCGCCCTGCTGCTTCAGAACCTCGATGACCTCGGCCATCACCTTCTTCTGATCGTCATTGAGTCCGCCGCGGTCGCGGTCGGAGCCGGGCGCCTTGGTTTTGTCGTAATAGTTCGCGCGCGGGATGCCGATGCGCGCGCCTTTGAGGCCGTCCTTCTTCAGGAAGGCGGTGTAGTCGTTGTTCGGCGGTGGGGCGCAGAGCTTGGTCGCCGGGTCGTTGGGGTCGGGCGACTTTCCCTCCAGCGCGCCGAGCATGATCGCCGCGTCGGCCACGAACTTGGCCATCGGGCCGGGCGTGTCCTGGTCGGCCACGATGGGGATGACGCCGTAGCGGCTGACGCGGCCGACGGTCGGCTTGACCGCGGCGAGCATGTTGGAGTTCGAGGGGCTCAGGATCGACCCGGAGGTCTCGGTGCCGACGTTCGCGGCCCAGAAGTTGGCGGCGGTGCCGGTGCCGGAGCTGGAGCCGCCGGTGTTCAGCGCCGGGCGGCCGTCGAAGGTGGCCTCGCGCGGATCGCGGCGGGCGTCGTACGGGTTGAAGCCGTAGCCGTTGAGGGAGTTGTAGTTGTTGGGCATCGACGGATTGCCGGCCACCCAGTTGGCCAGCTCGGTCATCTGCGTCTTGGCCAGGATGATGGCGCCGGCGTCGCGGAGGTTCTTGGTTAGCGTGGCCTCGTACGGCGGCACGAGGCCGTCGAAGGCCAGCGCGCCGCCGGTGGTTGGCATGTCGGTGGTGTGGATGTTGTCCTTGAGCGCCACGGGGATGCCGTGCAGCGGCCCGCGGATCTTGCCCGCCTTCCGCTCGCGGTCGAGGGCGTCGGCTTCGTCGAGCGCCTTCGGGTTGACGGTGATCGCCGCGTTCAACTTGTCCTCGTACGTGGCGATGCGCACCAGGTACTGCAGGACGAGCTCGCGCGAGGTGACGCGCCCGCTCTTCAGCGCCGCCTGCATCTCGGGGATCGAGGCCTCGACGACGCTGAAGGGCTTGGGCTTTGGTTGAGCGACGAGAGGAACGGCGAAAAGGAGCACCGTCAGAATCCACTTCATGCGCGGGATTGTAGTGTGGGTTATCGGTTGTCAGTCGTCGGACAACCGAGAACCGACGACTCTTCCTTGGCCGCGTCCGCGTTCGGGCGCGGCTCGATGGCCATCTTCATGTCCAACTTGCCGATGTGATGGGCGCGTGGCCACCAGGAGTCGAAGTTCTCGGTGAAGACGCGGAAACGGATGTGTTTTGTCAAGGAGAGGTACGCGCTTAGTATTGGGCGACCAAGGTCGACACGATCACACTTGAAATCGAGTTGGATGGTTTCGTACGAGCCGACACCAAAAGCCGATGGGTTGCGCTATGCCCTTCCATCGGCGTGGCTTCGCAGGGCAAGAGCGCCGACGATGCGAAGCGGTGTCTGAAAGAAGCGGTCGAAGCGTGGTTCGAGAGCTGTATCGAGCGTGGCGTGCTTGATCAGGCGATGCGCGAGTCCAACTTCCGGCCGCTGGCGCTCGCTGGCTCCCCGCAAGCTCAGGAGTCTGACGTGAGAGGCGAGCTCTTTCCGATCAAAGTCGCCATTCCTGCTTACCAGGCCGCGGCCTATGTAGCCTCCGCTTGAAACACATTTCGTGGCAAGAGCTCCGGACGAAGTTAGGCTGGTTGGGATGTAAGGATGTTGGGATGTCCCACCGCTCCTGATTTTTGCCTGGGTGGGCGGCGGACGCCGCCTGCACGTGAATGCGCGTCGTGTCGAGCAGCGGCAGTGCGTGATCGCCGTCGTGGAGAATCAGCGAGAGGTCGGTCCCGCCGAGGATCACGCTGTCGATCGACTCGCGGACCTGCGTGGCGTCGACGATCGCCAGCAGCCGCTGGCGGGTTTGCGGACGGATGTCGCCCTTCACCAGCTCGCCGAGATACGCGTCGTGGATGAACGCCTGCTCCTCGGCGCTCGGGGGGACGATGACCATCCCTTCGCGCGAGAAGACGTCGGGGTAGAAGCGGCCGGCCATGGTGTAGCGCGTGCCGAAGAGGGCGAGGCGATGCAGCCCGCGCGACTTTGCCTCGGCGCACGTGGCTTCGACGATGCTGACCAGCGGGATCGACGAGCGGCGCTGCACCGCGTCGAAGACCACGTGCGGCGTGTTCGCGGCGATCAGTCCGACCTCGGCGCCGGCCGCGGCGAGCCGTTGCACTGCTTCGGCGAGGTAGCCGGTCACCGCCTGGGGATCGTTCGCCGCCATGAGCTCGAGGATTTTCACGCCGAGCGGCCCACGAAGCCGGCGGCGACGGGCACGCGGCGGCCGGCGAGCGCGGCGGCGGCCTCCATGGCGATGGTGGCGTCGATGTCCGCCAGCGGGCGGAGGTAGTCGCCCTCCATCACCGACACCGGGACGCCGTCGCGATAGGCGATGCGGTTGGTGGCTACGGCGCGCACGCGCTCGGAGGCGGTGAGGATGCCGGTGAGGTTGAGCGGGTCCACGGCGTTGATGATGACCAGGCGGCCGTCCGGTCCCTCGCGGCGCAGCTCGCGCAGGCGGTCGACCGCCTCGGCCAGCGCGAACTGCTCGCCCGACATGCCGGAGACGAACCGGCCGCCGCGGATCTCGCCGCGCGCTTCGAGGCGGCGGTAGACGCGCGACAGCTCGCGCCACGGCGCGGCGTTCGGCTCGCGCGCGACGAGGCGGCGGAAAACGACGCCGTAGCGGCGCAGAAAGGCGTGAGCTTGGACCTCGGCGGGCTGAAGCCCGCCGCTCCACTCCAGCAGCGACCAGCGGCCGCGGCGGCCGAGGAAGCCGTCGGAGGTGATGAGGCCGGCGGCGACCAGCTCGTCGAGAGCGTCGCCGGGCTTGAGGAACGACGCGCCGCGCGTGCGCAGGAGGTCGAGGATCTCGTTCGCCGCGTCGCTGAGCGTGGGAGCCGCGGGCTCGGACAGCCACGCGGCTGCGTGCTCGCGCAGGTAGAGCACCACGCCGGTGCGCTGCGCCCAGCCCACCTCGCCGGAGAGGCAGAGCGTGTCGAGCAGCGACGCCTCGTAACGATCGACGCGGGTAGGAAGGACGTTGCGCTCCCAGGCGTTCGCGGCGATCTCGCAGCCGTCGAGCTGCTCGACGATCTTGCGCAGGCCGTCGGGACCGGCGAGGCGGCCCGACACGTGCTGCCAGTCGAAGAGGAAGCGCATGAAGTCCGACGCCGTCACCGGCTCGATCTCCGCGCGCAGGCGGGTGAGGGTGTAGCGATGGATGCGCGCCAGGAGCCGGCGGTCGCACCACTCGCCGGGCCCTTCGAACGTGCCGCGCAGCACCGCCCCCTCGCCCTCCAGCGCCAGCAACGCCCCATCGGCCTCGGCATCCGTGACGCCGAGCGAGGCGGCGAGTGCATGGGCGGCGGCGGGGCCGGTGATGGTCAGCCGGCCGCGCAGCAGTTCGACGATGGCCTCCTCGCGGGTCCACGTTTTCTGGCGCGACGCCGGCGCGGCGAAGGTGACGGGTACGTCGTGAATGGCGAGGAGCTCCGGGAGGCGCTCGGCGGCGACGTAGAGGTCGCCGACGCGGCCCGCGCGGCGCGCGGTGACGAGCTCCTCGAACAGCGCGACGTCCACCTCGCCCTCGAGCAGGAAGCCGGTGGTCAGCAGCGCGTCGTGCAGCTCGTCGGCGTCGCGCGGATCGGGACGCTCCTCCTCGCGCACGCGGGCGATGGCCGCGGTGTCGAGAATCGATTCCGCGGACGTGGAGCGCGTGTAGACCGCCTGCGTCCGCCGCTCCTCGAGCGGCGCGTCGTCGAGGAAAGCGTACGGCGCGGCGTTCAGGATTCCGTGCGCCAGCGGCGACGGCTCCGGCGTGTCGCGCGCCACCAGCTCGATGTCGCCGCGGTGGATGCGCTCCAGCACGCGCGCCAGGCCGGCGAAGTCCATCGCCTCCTCAAGGCAGTCGCGCACCGCCTGGTTGACCAGCGGGTGATCGGGGATCTCGCGGTCGCCGGCCACGTTCTCCAGGCAGGCGGCGGCGTCGGGGAAGACGGCGGCCATCAGATCGTCGGCCATGGCCCGCTGCAGTTGGGGCGCGACCTTCTTGCCGTTGCGGTTGCGCGGGATGGCCAGGGAGATGGTGGTGTTCCAGCGCCAGCGGGTCTGGAAGACAGGCGCGTCGAGGAAGGCCTGCACCAGCACGTCGCGCGTGGTCGCCGGATGGAGGTAGCGGAAGACGTCCGCCAGCGGAAACGAATGCTGCGGTCCGAGTGACAGCAGCACCGCATCCTCGGTCGCCGCCGCCTGCAGCTCGAAGTTGAACTGGCGGCAGAAGCGCTTGCGCAGCGCCAGCCCCCACGCCTTGTTGATGCGGCTGCCGAACGGGGCGTGGAGGATGAGCTGCATGCCGCCCGACTCGTCGAAGAAGCGCTCGACGACCAGGGTGTCCTGGGTGGGAATGACGCCCAGCGCCGCGCGCGTGGCGCTGAGGTAGTCGATGATCTCCTGCGCCGCGGCGGCGGGAAGGGAGGGCTCGTCGCCGACGGTCTCGTACTCCTTCCGCAGCTCGCTCACCGCGCGCGACAGCTCGTCGCTGCGCGCCGGCGCCTCGCCCAGCCAGAAGGGGATGGTGGGCGGCGCGCCGTGCGCGTCGGCGACGCGCACCACGCCGGCACCGACCTGCACGATCTGCCACGAGGCGTTGCCGAGCTGGAAGATGTCGCCGGCGGCGCTCTCGATGGCGAAGTCCTCGTTGAGCGTGCCGATGAAGGTGTCCTCGCCCTCCAGGACCACGCGGTAGTCGGCGACCTCCGGAATCGCGCCGCCCGAGGTGATGGCCAGCATGCGCGAGCCGCGGCGGCCGCGGACCTTGGCGTTGACCTCGTCGCGGTGCACCAGCGCGCCGCGCCGCCCGCGCCGCGTGGCGAAGCCGTCGGCGACCATCTTCAGCACGGCGTCGAAGCTCTCGCGCGTGAGCTCGCGATACGGCCATGCCCGCCGTGTCAGCGCGTACAGCTCATCCTCCGAATACTCGCCGCAGGCCGACTCGGCCACCAGCTGCTGGGCCAGCACGTCGAGCGGCGCGTCGTGCGAGACGATGCGATCGAGCTCGCCGAGGCGGACGGCGCGGAGGAGCGCGGCGCATTCGACGAGGTCGTCGCGCGAGACGGGGAAAAGCCGCCCCTTCGGCATCCCGCTGACGGTGTGCCCCGAGCGCCCCACGCGCTGCAGGAAGGTGGCGATGCGGTGCGGCGATCCGATCTGGCAGACCAGATCGACGTGGCCGATGTCGATGCCCAGCTCCAGCGAGGCGGTGGCCACCAGCACCTTGAGCTGGCCGTTCTTCAGGCGCGACTCGGCGTCGAGGCGCTTCTCCTTCGACAGACTGCCGTGGTGCGCGGTGACGGCGTCCTCGCCGAGGCGCTCGCTCAGGTGCCGCGCGGTGCGCTCGGCCATCCGGCGGGTGTTGACGAAGACGAGCGTGGTGCGGTGCGCGGCGACCAGCGCCGTGAGGCCGTCGTAGTACTCCTCCCACACCTCGTGCGACATGACCGTCTCGAGACGCGAGCGGGGGATCTCCAGGGCCAGGTCCATGGCCCGGCGGTGGCCCTCGTCGATGATGGCCACGTCGCACGCCGGCGCCAGCCACTTCGCCACTTCGTCGATCGGCTTCTGCGTGGCGGAAAGTCCGATGCGGTGCAGCGGCTGCGCGCAGACCTGCTGCAATCGTTCCAGCGTCAGCGCCAGATGCGCGCCGCGGCGGGTGCCAATGACGGCGTGGATCTCGTCGACGATCACCGTGCGCGCGGTGCGCAGCATCTCGCGGCTCCGCTCGGCGGTGAGCAGCAGGTAGAGCGACTCGGGGGTGGTGACCAGGATGTGCGGCGGGGTGCGGAGCATCGCCGCGCGCTCGGCCTGGGTGGTGTCGCCGGTGCGGACGGCCGCGGTGATCCGCGGCGCCTCGAGCCCCAGCTCCTCGGCGATGCGCCGGATGCCCTTGCGCGGCTCGGCCAGGTTTTTGTGGATGTCCGCGCTCAGCGCCTTCAGCGGCGAGACGTAGACCACGCGCACTTCGTCCGGCGCCGGTTCCCGGAACAGATCGTCGATGGCGGTGAGAAACGCCGCCAGCGTCTTGCCCGACCCGGTCGGGGCGGCGATGAGCGTGTGCCGCCCCTCCCGGATCGCAGCCCACCCCTGATCCTGCGCGGGGGTGGGAGTGCCGAGGGTGTCAGAGAACCATTTGCGGAGGACGGGATGGAAGTGATCGAGGGGCATGGGGAGGGTAATTATCGCTGGGATCGGGTCTCGGGCGTATCGTTCTACGCGTGGTGGACTACCTTACCGCGCATGAGATGTTTCGATAGCAGTTACACTATGCCAATGACCGCGAAGCTCAGAACCATTCGCACTTTTCCCCGAGCTGCCACTGTGAAGCGCCGCGACGTAAGGGCTGCGGTGAAGGCGGTGATGGCCTCCCGCGATGAGGCCACGCAACGCTTGGTCGAAGGGAAACCCGTTCGGAAGTCCGCGGCTGCAGCCGGCCGAAAATAGGCGATGGCCGTCGCCGGCTACGACAACAGCGTCTTCATCAACTGTCCCTTAGACGATGCCTACCAGTCGCTTTTCGAGGCTGTCGTCTTCGCCGTGCATGATTGCGGCTACATCGCCCGCTGCGCTCTCGAGATTGATGATGCCAGTGAAGTTCGGATCGAGAAGATCGCGAAGATCATTGCAAGCTGCCGGTTCGGAATCCACGACATCTCACGAACCGAGCTCGATGCAGGCTCACGTTCAACAACTACGTGGTGCGGATTGAACAGTAGCTTGAGCTGAACGCGCATGTCGCGGGCTGACCCCAACCGGGCTAGAATACCGAGGGTCCCCAGTCGGTAAGGCTCAGCAATCAATGGACTTCCGTCACTTAATCGCGGCAGCGCTCTGCGCATGCGCGGGCGCCGCGTCGGCAGCCACCATCGTCGTCGACGTCCGCGATCCGCATGCCAAGACCTTCCAGCTCCCGCCGTACAAGGGGACGCCGGCCAATCCGATCGTCTTCAGCGCGGCCGGCGTGGTCACCCTCGGCTGCAACATCCACGACACCATGAACGGCTACATCGTGGTGCTCGACACGCCGTACTTCGAGAAGAGCGAGGCCAGCGGGCGGGTGGACGTGCGCCTGCCGCCCGGCAAGTACTCCGTGCACGTCTGGCATCCGGACATGAAGGAAGAGCCGCCGCCGCAGATGGTCGCGGTCGGCGAGAGGGAGCGCCCCGAGATCGCGTTCAGCGTCACCGCGGCGCCGAAGGCGCTGACCACCGCGCCGCTCAACAAGCTGGAAGAGAAGTTCAAGAAATACGGAAATGGGCGGCCGTAGCTTCCAGGCGAAGCTCGTCTATCTGCTCATCGGAGTCCTGGTCCTGCTCCAGACGGTGACGCTCGCGGCGATCCACTTCGCCGGCCTGCGCTCCCTGCACAAGAACCTCGTCGAGGAGCTGCGCGTCGGCAGCCGGGTGTTCGAGCAGCAGCTCGCCAATCGCGGACGGCAGTTGTCGGAGAGCCTGCGCGTGCTGGCCGGGGACTTCGCCTTTCGCACCGCCGTGGCCTCAGGCGACCGGCCGACAGTGGCCGACGTCCTCTCCAATTACGGCACGCGGGTCAAAGCGAACGCCGCGTTTCTCGTGGGGCTCGACGGCATCGTCACCGCCGATACGCTGCGCAGGACTCGGATGGGAGAACCGTTTGCCTTCCCGTCGCTGATCCGGCGCGCCGAGGAGGCGGGGGAGGCGTCGGCGATCGTCTCGCTCGATGGGCATCCATATCAGCTCGTGGCCGTGCCGGTGCTCGCGCCGCGCGCCATCGCCTGGGTGTGCATGGGATTCGAGATCGACGACGGCGTGCTGCGCGATTTCCAGCGGGTGACGGGGCTCGACATCTCGCTGTCCACCGCGGGCGCGGACGGCCGGCCGCAGATCCTCTTCTCCACGCTGCACGCCGGCCTGCACGGCGACCTCCTGCGCCACATCGCCGCGCGGCGCGACGACGCCAGCGGCGCCGGCGCCACGTTCAAGCTGGGCGGCGCGCCGTACGAGTCGGCCGTCAAGCGCCTGCGCACCGCGGACGGCTCCCGCATCGTCGCCCTCATCCAGCGCTCGCTGGAAGACGCGCGCCGCTCCTCGCGCGCGCTCGAGCTGCAGATCGTGGTCTTCTCCACCATCGCCCTGGTGCTGGCGGTGCTGGCCACCATGTACTTCGCCCGCGGCGTCATCCGCCCTTTGCAGCGGCTCGCGGAGAACGCGCAGAAGATCGAGCTCGGCGACTACAGCACGGCGGTCGAAGTGGCGCAGGACGACGAGATCGGGCGGCTGGCCACGGCCTTCAACCGGATGCGCACCGGCATCGCGGAGCGCGAGGAGAAGATCATCCATCAGGCCACGCACGACGGGCTGACCGGCCTGCCGAACCGCGCGCTCTTCCTCGACCGCCTGGAGCACGCCATCGCCGCGGCGCGGCGCAGCGGCGAGTCGGTCGGGATGATCATGATGGACCTCGACCGCTTCAAGGAGATCAACGACACCCTCGGACATCATTTCGGCGACCAGCTCCTCAACGAGATCGGCCGCCGCCTGACGCTCTCCCTCCGCGAGAGCGACACTGTGGCCCGACTGGGCGGCGACGAGTTCGGCGTCAACTTCAACGCTCATGAGCCGGCGCAGGCCCTGGAGGTGGCGCGCCGCATCAGCTCCTCGCTCGAGGCGCCCTTCGTCCTCGGCGGGGTCTCCGTCGACGTCGACGCCAGCATGGGCATCGCCATCTATCCCCTACATGCCGACGATGCCGGCTCGCTCATGAAGCGCGCCGACATCGCGATGTACGACGCCAAGAAGAACCACACCGCCATCGCGCTCTACGAGGCCGGCCGCGACGAGCACAGCCTGCGCCGCCTCTCGCTTCTCTCCGAGCTGCGGCA
>Ga0207674_10010009_pt1 | contig 10791 bp, 9 predicted proteins | sample KBSCornC72_FD_184303 | JGI IMG/M metagenome (GOLD analysis project Ga0207674, IMG submission 184303) | Corn rhizosphere microbial communities from Kellogg Biological Station, Michigan, USA - KBS Corn C7-2 (SPAdes) (version 2) | ecosystem: Host-associated > Plants > Roots > Rhizosphere > Soil ...
CTGCCGCACCTACAACGTATTGCTGGCCGAGGGGCGGCCTGCCGGCGCGGCCTTGCTGGCGGTCGACTGAGGCCTGAGGCCGAGGGGGGGGGAGGAACATGCAGCCGATCATCGCCAATCCGCGCGCAAGCCTGTGGGCCGGGCTCGTCCTCGCCGCGGCGGTTCTGCTGTTCTGGCTGGCGACCCGCGACCGGGTGCAGGAAACGGCCAAGACGCCCGAACCCAAGGCGCCGAAAAAGCCGGTGCTCCAGCCCACCACCTTGACCAACCATGCCGTGCTGGTGGGCTTTGGCCGGGTGGGACGGCTGGTGGCCGAGGATATGAAGGACAAGCCCTTGCTGGTGATCGAGGAAGCCCAGGACGCAACCGAAAAGCTGCGCGCCGCCGGAATCGAGCACATCACCGGCAATGCCGCACAGAGCGACGTGCTGGCCGCCGCCAATATCGCCGGCGCCACCATGCTGTTCGTGGCGATTCCGGAAGCCTTCGAAGCGGGCCAGATCGTGGAGCAGGCCCGCCGCGCCAATCCGGCGCTGCGGATCGTGGCGCGCGCCCATTATGACGCCGAGGGCGCCCATCTGATTGCCCGCGGCGCCGACAAGGTGATCATGGGTGAACGGGAAATCGCCCATGCCATGATCGGCTGGGCCATGCCGGATCCGCAATCGGCTTGAAGCTTCGCGCGAGGGGGAAATCGTCATGAAACAGGCCGCAACGCTGACCTTGATCGCGGGCCTTTTGTGGGCGGGCACCCTGCCCTCTCACGCCGCGGTACCGGCCGATACGGATGCCACAGTCGCAAAAGCCATGGCCGCGTTCGGCGCGCCCGGCCTGTCGCTGGCCGTGGTCGAGAATGGAAAGACCGTTCTGGCCAAAGGCTATGGCCTGCGGCAGATCGGTACGGCCATGACGGTGGATGCCCATACCGCCATTCCCATCGGATCGGAATCCAAGGCCTTCACCTCCGCCACGCTTGCCATCCTGGTGGACCGCAAGAAACTGAAATGGACCGACCTGGTCAAAGACAGGTTGCCCGGCTTTCAGATGTACGATCCTTACGTCACCGCCCATATGACGGTGCGCGATCTTCTCACCCATCGCAGCGGCCTGGGCCTTGGCGAAGGCGATCTGATGCTGTTTCCCAACACCGACCGCAGCCGGGCGGAATTGGTGCATGCGCTGCGCTATCTGAAGCCGGCGACGGGATTCCGCGAATCCTATGCCTATGACAATATCCTCTACATCGTGGCGGGCGCCCTGGTCGAAGCGGTATCGGGACAAAGCTGGGAAGATTTCGTCAAGCAGAACATCTTTCAGCCCGTGGGCATGGCCGACGCCCATACCAGCTATGATCCGAACGCGGCCAACAAGGTGGCGCTGCATGTGCGCAGTGGCGGCCCGATCCAGGGCGTCTCGCAGCAAAGCATCTTGCCGCATGGCGAGGCCGAGGTGCTTGCGCCGGCCGGCGGCATCAATGCCAGCGCCACGGATCTGGCGCGCTGGATGAATGTGCAATTGGCGCACGGCAAATTGCCGGACGGCAAGCGGATCTTCAGCGAAGAGCAGGCTCGCATGATGTGGGAGCCGGTGGTGGTCGTGCCGCCCCAAGGTCCGCGCAGTGTCGCGCTATTGAAGCCCGAGATGCAGAATTATGCGTTGGGCTGGTATGTGGAAATGTATCGCGGCCACAAGATCATCCGGCACACCGGCGCGGTGGGTGGCGCCCTGGCTGCGCTTTATCTCATTCCGGAGAAGAATGTCGGCGTCGCGGTCACCATCAATTCGGAAGACGGCATGGCCATGATCGCCGTGCTCTATCACCTTCTCGACCATTATCTGGCGGTGCCGCCCACCGACTGGACGACTGTGCTGCAGAAATCGCAGGCCGAAACCATCGCCAAGGCCCAGACCCAGATGAAGGCGCAGCCTGCTCCGGACCCCGTCAACGGCACCAAGCCGTCACTCGCGCTTGGCGCCTATGCCGGCAAATATATGGACCCCTGGTATGGCAGCATGACCATCCGCGATGCGGGCCAGGGCAAGCTCGCGATCCGCTTCGACCGCACGCCCGGCATGGAAGGCGCGCTGGAACCTGTCTCGGGCGACAAATTCCGCACCCGCTGGTCCCAGGCCGCTATCGAAAACGCCTATGTGGATTTTTCCGTCAAGGACGGGAAAGTCGCGGGCGCCACCATGGCGGCGATTTCGCCTTTGGCGGATTTCAGCTTCGACTATCAGGACCTGCACTTCACCCGGGCGGCGAATTGAGGCTCAGGGACCGACGGTCAGCTTGATGGCGCGGTCGGCATCGAGATAGCGGCCGGCCGCCGCCACGATATCGGGTTTGGTCACGCCCTCCAGATCGGCCGCGTAATCGCGCGCCAGCGCCAGCTTGTTGGGATCCTCCTGGGCCCGGTCCAGCACCGACAGCCAATAGCCGTTGGTTTCGCGGGTCTTGCGCAAAGCCTGCAGGGCGGGAATTTTCGCCCGCGCCAGATCGTCTTCAGTCCAGTCGCCGGCCTTCATCTCTCCCACCAGCCGATCCAACGCATCATAGAATTTCTGGGAATCGCCCGGCGACAATTGGGCCAGCGCCTGGACATAGCCATAGTCGAACACTTCCGAAGCCGCGTTGCCCACTTGCGCGACATAGACCGTGCCGATGCCACGCAGCCGGTCGAACAGCCGCTGCTCCATGATGTCGCTCAAAAGCTGCAACGCCGCCTGTTCCTTGATGTCGGGAAAACGTCCATGCGTCGGCCAGATCACGCTGGCGATCTGCTGTTCCTTCTGCCCCTCGGTGACGATCTTGATCGCCATATCGTTTTCGGTGGGGAAATGGGTTGCGTTGCCCGGCCCATGTTGCGCCCGCGTGTCCGGGCGCGGGGAAAAGGCCCCGAATGTCGCGGCCGTCGATGCCACGGCCCGGTCCACCGTGATGTCGCCTACGATGGTGACGTCGATGGCGCCATTGGAAAAAGCCGGCGCCAGAAGCGCGCGCAGGTCTTCGAGTTTGGTGACTTGCGCCTCCTCGGCCGACGGCAGAGCCCAGCGCTTGTCCCCGTCATGGAGGAACTGGGGCGCCATCAGGCGCATGGTTGCGGCCGGATTGGCGCCGGCCCGCAGCAGTTGCTGGGCATAGGCGTTCTTTCCTCGCTCGAACGCTTCGGGTCTGTAGCCGGGCGATTGCATATAAGCGGCGAAAACCTGCAGCTGGGTATCGATATCGCGCGGCGTGGTCTGGCCGGAGAAATTGAACCCATCCTCGCCCACGCTGAACGAGGTGCGATAATTCTTGCCCGTCAGGGCGCGCTGCATGTCGGCATAGGACATGGTGGTGAGCCCGCCTTCGGCAAAGGTGCCCACCGCCCAGGCAGCGGTCATGCGGTCCTTGGGAAGATCCAGCCGCCCGCCGCCGACCTTGACCGAGACCAGCACTTCATTGGTGCGCAGCTTGGACGGGCGCACCGTGAGCCGCACGCCATTGGCAAAGCGCACAAAGGTGGTGCCCAGGTCCGGAATGTCCCGCTTCTCGGCCACCGTTCCGGGCGTGCCGAAATTGGTGAAGGACCAGACTGCTTTCGATGCACCATCGGCGGCCGGCGGCGGTTCGGCCGCGATGGCCTTTTCGATGTCCCGGAAGGCGGTTTGAATGGCGGGCTTGCCGCCTTCAATGTCGGCGGTGCTGGACAGGAAGATCAGCGGCCCGCCGCCGCGGAAAAGAGACCGCAACGCCTGATCGACGTCGGCCGCGGTCAGGCCGGCGACATCTTCGTTCAGCGCGGCCAGGTCCCGTTCGGGGCTGGTATAGACATTGTTCGCGCTGGCTTCCCGCAGGATCGCGTTGGCGATGCTTCTGCTGGGCCGCGTATCGGCGGCGCTGCTGGCATTCTCCATCGCATTGCGCAATTCCGCCACCACGCGATCGACTTCGTCTTGGGCGACACCCAATTGCAGCACGCGCAGGCGAATGCGTTCGGCCGCTTCCAGCGCCGCCCGCCATTGGCCCGGCTCGTAGCCGATGGCGAAGCTGGTGAGATCCGCATCCTTGAAGACGGTTTCGCGGCTCACGCCCGCCCGCGTGTAGGGACGCGCGGGCACATCATAATCCCGCAGCCGGCGATTGATCACACTGAGGCCGATATCCTGAATCAGGGACGTCTTCTCGTCCGTCTTGCGTTCCGGCGTACGCTCCGGCGGCCTCACCCAGGCCAGCAGGATCCGGTTGGTCGCCCGCGGCTCCACAAAGGTTTCCGCTTCCAGGTCGCGGGACCGGGAAATGGCGAGCCTGGGATCGTTGCCTTTCGCGCCCACGCCCCGCCAATCGGAAAAGCTTTGCTTGATCATGCCCTCGACTTTGGAAGGATCAAGATCGCCGACAATGACCAGGGTGGCGCGCTCCGGCCGGTAATAGGCCTGGTAATAGGCGCGCATTTCGGCGACCGGCGCCTTGGCGATCACCGCGGGATCGCCGTTCGGCAAGGCGGTGGCATGCGCGTCCCGGAGCAGGAAATCGAGCTGCGCCTGCAAGGCCCGCAACGCCGGAGAATCGCGCAATTTGAGTTCGGACAGCACCACGCCGGCTTCGGTCGCGGCCGCAGCGGGATCCAGATTGAGGTTGCCGGCAATTTCGCGGGTGATGGTCAGCGCCGTGCCGATGCTCTGGTCGTCGGATTTGGGAATGTCGAACTGATAAATCGTCTCTTCCTGCCCGGTCGAGGCATTGGTGTCGGCCCCGAACCGCGCGCCCAACCGTTCCAGGGTCTTGTTGATTTCGCCATCGGCCAGATGGGCCGAGCCGCGGAACGCCATATGCTCCAGGAAATGCGCCAACCCGCGCTGGGCCGCGCTTTCCTGCATCGAACCCGCCGCGATCCGGAAACGGACCGAAACCTGCTCGCTGGGCGTGGCATTGCGCATGATCGCATAGCGCATGCCGTTGGGCAGGGTGCCGAAGGTGACGGCGGGATCGGGCGGTATGTCGCTCCTGGGCCATTCGGTGGCCTGCGCCAGGGAGACTGTCCCGGCCAGAAGGCCCAGAAAGGCAAAGGACCGGATCGCCGACCGCAATGCGCTGAATTTTGGCACGACGCCCTCTTTCGGAAATCGGGCAATCTAAACATGGCATCGGCGGAATGTCATGACGCCGGCCACCCGCCTGCCGGAAATGGGCAGTCAGCTCCAGCGCGGTCTGCCATTCATAAACGGCGGCAAAGACTTACGATCCGGCCCGGATCGAAGCCCGGCGATCCAGGCAAGGCATTTCTTGCAGAAACGTCATGCTGTCAGACGTGCCGTGCATCCTTGAAGGAAATCAGCCGCCTGCTCTTTTCATCCCATAGCGCAAGGCGAACCGACTTCAGGCTTTCCAGCAATGTCAGGCGCCCCAGCGTCTTCAGCTCCGGATGGTCCCGGATCACGTCCTGCAGCCGATAATACGGAACCCGGCTTGAGAGATGGTGCACATGGTGCACGCCGATATTGGCGGTGAACCAGCGCAGCACGCCGGGCAAGTCATAATAGGAGCTGCCCTGCAGCGCGGCCTCCTGGATGCTCCAATTGCCGTCGAATGCCCAATGAGTCTCTTCGAACTGATGCTGGACATAAAAGAGCCAGACCCCGATCGTGGCGGCGGCGATGACGATAGGAAGATGGATCGACAGGAAAGCCCAGAACCCCATGATCGAAATGGCGATGGCGGCAAACGCGACGATGCCGATATTTGTCGCCATGGTGCTGATCCAGGGCTTCCAGCCGTCGCGCATGAATCCGAACGGCAGCCGGCTCTTGAAGCCGAAGAAATATAACGGCCCGATGCCGAACATCACCAAGGGATTGCGATAGAGGCGATACACCAGACGCCCCCACCGCGAACGTCCCCGATATTCGGCGACCGTCAGCGTGTCGATATCGCCCACCCCGCGCCGGCTCAGATTCCCCGACGTCGCGTGATGGGCGGCATGACAGCGCCGCCAATGGTCATAGGGCGCAAGCGTGAGAATGCTGATCAGGCGGCCGGTCCAATCATTGCTCCGCTTGCCGGGAAGAAAGGCGCCATGCCCGCAATCATGCTGGATCATGAAAAGGCGCACCAGCAACAAGGCGGCAGGCAACAGGAGCAAGGCATACAGCCAGGCATAACCGCGATCGACCGCGACGAACATCGCCAGCCAGACCAGGGCGAAAGGAATCGCCGTGACCGCGAGCTCGAAAACCGCGCGCGCAATCTCCGGCTTGCGGTAGCGGCTCAGCTTTTGCTGCCAGCTTTCGGTCGATTTCGGCAGGATGAAGGGTGCGTTCACAATGGCCATCTGGGAAAGATCGGGCCCGCTATAGCGCGGATTCGCCGGCAAAGCGGTAAAAATATCAGGCCCACCGATGTATTGTCGAAAATGCCGCCACCGACCGGTTTTCCGACAAACCGCCCGGGAATATCGATGAACCGCAGCACTATGAAAGCGCGCGCTCGACCGCCGCTTCGGCATGGATGCCGGTGGTGTCGAACAAGGGAACGGCGCTGTCTTCCGGCTTTACCAGAAGCATGATCTCGGTGCAGCCCAGGATCACCGCCTCGGCGCCCCGTTCGACCATGCGGGCGATCACCTTGCGATAGGCGTCGCGCGACAGCGCCTCGACCCGGCCCTGCACCAGCTCGTCATATATAATACGATGCACGGTGGCGCGATCTTCGGCGTCCGGCACCAGCACATCCAGGCCGAACCGGTCCCTGAGCCTGCCCTTGTAGAAATCCTGTTCCATGGTGAAGGCGGTGCCCAGCAGGCCCACCCGTGTGATGCCACGCGCCTTTATGCGCTCCGCCGTCGGATCGGCGATATGCAGCAGGGGAATGCCCACCGCGGCCTGCACTTGGTCCGCCATCCTGTGCATGGTGTTGGTGCAGATCAGGAAGAAATCGGCGCCGCCCCGTTCCAGCCGCTGTGCCGCATCGATCATCAGCGCGGTGGCATCGTCCCAGCGGCCGGCATGCTGCAAGGCTTCGATCTCGCCGAAATCGAACGACCACATCAGGCAACGCGCCGAACGCAAGCCGCCCAGCCTCTCCCGCACGGCCTGATTGATGATGCGGTAATATTCCGACGAGCTTTCCCAGCTCATGCCGCCGATCAATCCGATGACTTTCTGCGACATGCCCTGTCCTATGATATTGCGATCCGCTTTTCGCGGATGATCCCGGAACGGGCCCCGCCGGCCAAGCGCATTTTATGCAAAGCTGGTGCCCGCCATGAAGATCTTGGCCAGGCGCTCGATCCCGTCCTGATCCTTTTGGGCAAAACGGCCCGGCAGCGGGCTGTCCAGATCCAGCACGCCGATCACCCGTCCCTCATGGACCAGCGGCACCACCAGTTCCGACCGGGAGGCGGCATCGCAAGCGATGTGGCCGGGAAAATCATTCACATCCGTCACGCGCTGGGTCTTGCGCATTGCCGCCGCCGTGCCGCACACGCCCTTGCCCATCGCAATCCGCACGCAGGCGGGCCGCCCCTGGAACGGGCCCAGTACCAGCGTGTCGCCCTGCAGGAAATAAAACCCCGCCCAGTTGAGGTCCGGAAGCGACGTGAAAATCAACGCCGACATATTGGCGGCATTGGCAATCTTGTCGCGCTCACCGGCCAGAAGGCCGGTCAATTGCTGGGCCACCTCCCGGTAAAGGTCGTCGGCGCTGACGGACGATATCGGCTTGAGATCGAACATCGCGTCAGTGGATCACCGCGCAGGCGACGCGATCGCCGGCGCCGCCGATCGGCTGGGTGCTGTAATCGTCGGGATTGGCATGGATCACCAGCGCCGCGCCGTCGGCATCCATCAAGGCGGGACGCGCGGCATCGCCGCCGCTGAGCGAAACCAATGTGGAATAGAACTCCACCGCGGCGGTGCCGTCGGCGCCGACATGGATGTTGGGCAGGTCGCCCGCGTCGTTGGCTGCTGCGTTCAGCAACCCATGCGTAACCGGCGTCGCGGAATGGACATGGGCGCCTGCGCTGGTGAATTTGGGATCGCTGCAATCGCCCTTCTCGTGAAAATGCGCGCCATGCCAGCCCGGCGACAAGCCCGTGGCTTCCACCCTGAGGATCACGCCTTTGGGCGCGGCGGTCACCGTGATGGTGCCGCGCGCGGCGCCCCCGGTGCCGATCAGATTGCCGGTCGCAGCCTGAACCGGAGCCAAGCTCAGCGTGGCGACGGCAACTCCGGCGATGGCGGTGCGAAGAAGATGCGGCATGGCAATTCCTTTCGGGCTTAAATCGATCGGTGCGCGGCGCGCACGGGCGGGAACGGCAGATACCCTAACCAAGGCGGTGACGGATCGCAATTTTAAAGCCCGGGCCTGGTTTGCCGCCCCTTCCCTCTGAGGCTAGTCTGACGTCACGAACGGGGTCCCGATGAACAGCTTCGCCAACACGTTCCTGCTTTGCTTCGCCACCCTGTTTCCCATCATCAATCCGGTCGGCTGCGCGCCGCTCTTTCTCGGCCTCACCCGGTTTCGCACCGAAAAGGAGCGCAATGCCCTTGCCGGACGTGTGGCGATCAACAGCTTCTTCCTGCTCCTGGCCTCCTTGCTGGTGGGATCGCACGTACTGGAATTTTTCGGCATCAGCCTGCCGGTGGTGCGGATCGGCGGCGGCCTGGTGGTGTCCGCGTTCGGATGGCAATTGCTGAACTCCGGCGCCAGCGCCGACGGCGATGCCGCTGCCGCCAGCCTGCCTTCCAAGCCGCTCGACACATTCTATCCTTATACCATGCCGCTCACGGTCGGCCCGGGATCGATTTCCGCGGCGATCGCATTGGGAAGCCAGCGGCCCAGTTCCGCTCATCTGCCGCAACTGCTGGAACTCGGCTCGGCCGCGGTCGCGGGCATCATCGCCATCTCGGTGACGATTTATCTCTGCTATCGCTTCGCGGAGGGCACGGTTTCCAAACTGGGACCCAGCGGCACCAATGTGGTGGTGCGCCTGTCCGCCTTCATCCTTTTGTGCATCGGCCTGCAAATCATCTGGACGGGCTGGACCGAGCTGATGGCCCAGCCGCACTGATGCTGGATCGGCCGGTCTGTTTTGCTATGCTGGCCCGCCGACCGGAAATGAGGTCCATCGTGAAAGCCACTCTTTTTTCGTTGACCGTCCTGTTGCTTGCAGGCGCCGCGCAGGGCGCATCCTATCCCGCCCATCCCCAGACCTCGCCGGAGATATTGGGAGCCGATATTTCGGCGCGGGTGCGCGCGGTTTCCGACGATGCGTTCCAGGGCCGGGGTCCCGGCACCGTGGCGGGTGAAGCCGCCGCCGCCTGGATCGCGGACGAACTCAAGCGCCTGGGCATCGCGCCCGCCAACAAGGGCAGCTATTTCCAGACCGTGCCCGCCGTCTCGATCGCGGTGGAAAGCAACAAGTCCCAGTTCGCCTTTTCCACGCCCAAGGGAAAGCTCACCCCGAAATTCGCCGATGACGTGGTCTATTGGACGCCTCAATTTTCCGGCCCTGACGTGACGGTGAAGAATTCCGATCTGGTGTTCGTGGGCTATGGCGTGGTCGCGCCCGAATATAAGTGGAACGACTATGCCGGCCTTGATGTGAAGGGAAAGACCGTCGTCATCCTGATCAACGACCCGGGGAACGAGGACGCCAAGCCCGATCCGAAATTCTTCAAGGGCAGCGCCATGACCTATTATGGCCGCTGGACCTATAAGTATGAGGAAGCCGCCCGCCAGGGCGCCGCCGCGGCCATCATCGTCCATGAGACAAAGCCGGCCGCCTATGGCTGGCAGGTGGTGCGCAGCTCCAACTCCGGCGCCAAATTGTGGCTGGACGCGGCCGACAAGAACAAATCCATGCTGCCGATCCAGGGCTGGATGACGCTCGATACCGCCAAGGACCTGTTTTCCCGTGCCGGCCTTGATTATGCCGCGCTCAAGGCCGCCGCCAACAAGCCCGGCTTCAAGGCCGTGGCCATGAAGGGCGAGACTTTGGACGTGAGCGCCCATTCCACCGTCACCGCCATGAAGACCCGCAATGTGGTGGGTGTGATCCCAGGCGCGAAGCATCCGGACGATGTGGTGATCCTCTCCGGTCATTGGGATCATCTGGGCCGCAGCGATGCCATGCCCGGTCCCGACAAGATCTATAATGGCGCGGTGGACAATGGCATCGGCGTGGCGTCGACCCTGGAGCTGGCGGAGAAATTCGCGCACGACAAGAAACCGGACCGTTCCGTTGCCTTCGCTTTCTGGACCCTGGAGGAACAGGGGCTGCTGGGCTCGGAATATTTCGCCCAGCATCCGCTCTGGCCGGCCGGCCATATCGTCGGCGTGTTCAACAGCGACGCCGACGGGCCGGGCCCGGCTGCCCGCGACATGGAGGCACCCGGAACCGGCCAGTCGGAGCTGGAAGACATCCTCAAAAAGGCGCTGGCCACGCAGCACCGCGTGTTGTCGCCCGACAAGGAACCGGAAAAAGGTCATTTCTTCCGTTCCGACCATTTCAGCCTGGCCAAGCAGGGAATACCGGCGATCTCGCCCGGCGGTGGGCATGACCTGGTGGTGGGCGGAGAAGCGGCCGGCATGAAGCTGTCAAACGACTATGTCGAGCACCGCTATCACCAGCCCAGCGACGAATGGCGCAAGGATTGGGACATGACCGCGCCGACCGAGGACACCAAGGTCCTTTATGTCGCCGCGGACATGCTGGCCAACAGCGCGGCATGGCCCAACTGGTATCCCGACAGCGAATTCAGGGCGGCACGCGACAAACAGCGGAAATAGCGCCGGCCATCCCGGCCCGG
>Ga0207674_10010010_pt1 | contig 10789 bp, 10 predicted proteins | sample KBSCornC72_FD_184303 | JGI IMG/M metagenome (GOLD analysis project Ga0207674, IMG submission 184303) | Corn rhizosphere microbial communities from Kellogg Biological Station, Michigan, USA - KBS Corn C7-2 (SPAdes) (version 2) | ecosystem: Host-associated > Plants > Roots > Rhizosphere > Soil ...
CCACTCCCTGAAACCTTCCCGACCATGGTCGGATGCTCTATTCAGTTGAGCTACGGGGCCAAATAATTTTCCTTTTCTTTCCTTACCCCTGAAACCTTCCCGACCATTGTCGGGATGCTCTATTCTCCCGATAGTTATCGGGATGAGCTACGGGGCCTTGTTATAAAATGGGTCGCAAAAATAAGGATTGTTTGCTTAGCTCCCAAACCTCAATTATCAACCGACACGTTAATCATTATCAAGAAGTTTTTTAGCGATCTCTTCCAGCATATCGATCTCTTCACGCACAAATGTTAACCCCGCCTGGTAAAGATTGCCGATATTTTCCGGAGTTGCTTCATCCATTTCAGAACACGCTTCCTTTAAGCTCGGCTCAAGTCTGTAATAATTTTTTTGATTATCTGGTTCAAGCGTAAGATACATCTGTGTTAATTGATAGGCTACTGTTTCGGAATTACCACTCATTAGAATATCAATGACGGGCTCCAGCCATTTTATCTCGCCTGCACGCTTGAAATCATCATAGTGGTATTGCTTTTTAACCGAACCCGTTCCCATTGAAACGATGATCATATCAGCAGCGGCAGGTTTATCTTTTTTCTGCGGATCACTAAGCAATTTTGAGAAATTAAGTTTCCTTGCTTCTGCATAAGCGCACAATGCAGGATTGTTTGCGAACATGCCACCGTCGACCACTGAGAAAATTTGTTTGTTTATCGATTTGATATGTGCAGGGGAAAAATATGTCGGCGCTGCTGATGTCGCCCTTGCCACATCCCTTACAAAAAAATTATAGATATCATCCATGCGTGCATCGGCACTTGTAAAAAAGATTGCACAGCGATCGGTAATGTCATAGGCAGTGATAAGGCTCGGCTTGATCAACTTATCCAAAGTAGCATCGCCAAAATATGTAGTGAGCAAATCATACAATGCATCTTGTGAATATTTCTGGTGTAGTATTCCCCCCACGCTTGAGATCTTTTGGGCGGTAGTTCTGTCGAAGATAGCATCACCATTTTTTATGTATAGGTCAACGGCATCCTGGGCAGAATATTTTGCTTTGCCATCATCGCCCGGCATTAAATAAATACATGATAAAATTCCGCCAGTGCTGGTGCCTGCGACCAGGTCAAAGTATTCGCCAAGCTTGCGATCACTGTTGCTGCGCCTTTGTAAAGTTCTTTCGAGTTGTGCGAGTATTGTCCCCGGGATTATGCCGCGAATACCGCCACCATCAACAGATAAGATTCTTATTTTCTTCATAAGACAGTTTTATATATTAAACTTAGAGAAGTTTTTTGTTTTATAGAATAAATTATCTGACTCGATTTTTATTAGTATAGGTGCCCACGTCAGAAAATTTCCCGTCATCACTGGAGGAGATGCCCGCAGTAACAATAACATTTGAATTCTCCCGGGATCGTCTCCTTTGAGCACAATCTTCTTCACCTCTAAAATAGGTGGTCACCGTGCCTAAAATAGTGCGAAATGCTCAGAGCAAACCACTTAACAAGAAGGTCCTTTGTAATAGAAATCAAAAAGAAGAAATGAAATCCCTTTTCGCAATGATTGTGGTCCTGCTAATTTCATATGCCTGTTTCCAGGGCTGTACTTATGATAAGGAAGCACTCGTCAACACCTCGACTTGCTCCGATACGATAAATGTGTCATTTGAAGCTTCTATCGAGCCTCTTTTGAGGGCCAACTGTTTTTCATGCCATGGCAATGGATCAAGTGTTGGAAGTGTATCGCTGGACAGCTATGACGATGTAAAGGCCTTAGCGGCTAGTGGGCGGCTGCTGGGGTCGATTTCGCATTCTGCCGGATTTGCTCCTATGCCAGATGGAGCGGATAAACTCGATGACTGTAGCATCAATGCTGTAAGAATTTGGATCGACGAAGGAGCCAGGAATAATTAAATGGACAGATCATGAAAAAAAGAATGAGGAGATTTAGATTTTTTGCGCTGGCTGCATTCAGCTTAACTGCTATTGGTGTTCTCTATGGATACCGCGAATATAATCGCACTCTTCCGAGCACTCGTGACCTGGAGCCGGCGTTCAAATTAGAAACTTCAGATTTTGTAAAGCAGTTCGAAATCGATGAGTCAAAGGCCAACACAAAGTATGTCGATCAAATAATCAACGTGCACGGACTCGCACACTCTATTCAAATAACCGACACGAGCGCCGTTGTTTTGTTGAATGATGGATATTCCAGCACATCCGTGGTCTGCCAGTTTGAAAATGAAAGTATAGAAGAAATGAAAAAAATAAAAAGAGGCGACGAGGTAACTGTTAAGGGCATCTGCTCCGGTTACCTGGTGGATGTGGTCATGGTGCGCTGTGTATTGGACAAGGAAAATTAAAATAAAATCAGGATGAAGCAAATAGCTTTTTTATTGGCAGTAATCGGTTATTGTTATTCAGCAAATGCCCAGGATCGACTCCTGTCGCGAAATGGATCTATTTCATTTTACTCGAAAACTCCGCTGGAAGAAATAAAAGCAAATACGCAAACAGCGGTTAGTGTGCTGGTTAAAAAAACAGGACAGATAGAATTTAGTGTTCTTATAAAAAGCTTCACGTTTGAAAAAGCGCTGATGCAGGAGCACTTTAACGAAGATTATCTTGAAAGCGATAAGTTTCCCAAATCAACTTTTAAAGGTCAGATAGATGACCTGGGCAATGTTAGTTTCGATAAGGATGGAAAATATACTGTTTCTGTGACCGGCGAGCTTACCATGCGCGGTCAAAGCCGAACGGTAACAACACCTGTCACCTTTTCGATAATGAAAGGAGTTGCTTTAGCCGATGCGCAATTTGACATCGCGCTTTCCGATTACAAAATTGAAATACCTTCTTTGGTAAAAGATAAAATTTCAAAAACGGTGAAGATATCTGTACGCATTAAGTATGAAACCCAGGCGCAGCCGTAAATGCAAAAAAATATTAAAATGAAACAAGTCTTTGCCGCTGCCTTTATATTATTTATCTCAGCAAGTAGTTTGTATGCTCAGGATAGCAGCCTCTTAAAAGATCTGGACCTTGGGCGGCCAAAAAAAGAGTATGTCACAAATGCTTTCAAATCTTCGAGGGTTATTAATGGACATTCCACGGAACTCATTGGAAAGGGAGTCCTGGATGTTCGCATACTGCATCGCTTTGGTACAATAAATGACGGTGCATCAGAAATGTTTGGTCTTGACCAGGCTAGTATGAGACTCGGATTTGACTACGGGCTTGGCAAAAATCTGACCATCGGAATGGGAAGAACCACATTTAAGAAGGAGCTGGACGGATTTATAAAATGGAGACCGGTAAGACAAGCAATAGGAGGTTCTCCCATTTCATGGGTGCTCGTGGCCGGTATATCGGTGTATACATTTAAAAATACCGATCCACAAAAAGAAATTACGCTTTCATCTCGCATGGGCTGCTATTACCAATCCATTTTTGGTAGAAAGTTTAGCGAAAGGTTGTCGTTTCAGCTTAGCCCAACACTTGTCCATCGAAATGAAGTTGAACCAGGTGATGTAAATGATATATATGCGTTGGGGATAGGAGGGCGATTCAAATTAAGTAAGAGAACTGCATTTGTAGTCGATTATTTCCCGGTATTGAATCGACCTGCTTCTTCAAATACCACGAACTCACTTTCTGTTGGGTTTGATATTGAAACAGGAGGCCATGTTTTCCAACTGCATTTTTCGAATTCCGCCGGTATGAATGAAAGATCATTTATAACCGATACCCACGACAGCTGGGGAAAGGGTGAAATACGGTTTGGTTTCAACTTGTCGCGAGTATTTACCGTTAAAAAGAACAAGAAAGAGTGATGAAAAGAAAATACTTTTTTGCAATTGTTCAGGATTGGAGTTACTAAGGTTAAGACTGACCTTTTCTAAGGTCAGTCTTTTTAAGAAGTGTAATCAAATATTCTGCGTAAATAAAACTTGTCTATGGAGGAAAAGCCATGAACACTGAATTGATAGATCATTTGAAAAATGTAAATCACAAGTCTCTGATCGGTCTTTGCATAGAACAAATATTACTTAGAGAGGAAGAGTTGCAAAGGTTATTGAAGGAGTTAAAAAGCATTTCGGCAGAAAACCCGGCCATCATAATACCTATAATTGGTAGTGAAGCTTATTCGCTCTTGATGAAGTAGTTTTTTTTCATGGTAATTTTAAGGTTTATCACAAACCCCGGAATCTCCCGGGGTTTCTTATTTGACATCATCAAAAAACTCTAAGAATTTTTTATTGCGCTGCAAGCTTTTAAAGAATAGCCTTGTGCTTGAGATGGGGCTGTCTTAAAAGTCGTCATTGCGTCCCGATAGCTATCGGAGCAGTGAAGCAATCTAAAAAATTCATTTTTGATTATTAAACAGATTGCCTGCCTGCCGGTAGGCAGGCTTCAGTCGTTCCTCCTTCGCAATGACGAGCAACGACTTTTGAGACAGCCTCATTTGGGGATCGGCCTTCTCCATCCGCTCGCATCTATCACTATTTTGAAAACTCAAGTGCCTGGGGTTTCAGGATGTTGAGACGATCGGCTTGCTCAATGGCTTTCACACGGGAATGCACATCCAGCTTAAAGAATATTGATGCAATGTGGTTATCGACTGTTTTCGCAGATATAAAAAGTTTGCTTCCGATTTCTTTGTTTTGCATCCCTTCTTTTAACAATTGTAAAACATCTAATTCCCTTGCTGTTAAATGCGCAGGATTAGACCGTGTGATTTTTCTTATTCCCCTAGGAATACTTTTAATTCCTGAACTTCTCATTTCAGACTTCAATTTATTATATACTGCATCGGCCCCCAATTTTTGGACTATTGAGATCGCATCTCTTTTATCATCATCCCCGCCTTCGAACAATGCGAGAGCCTCTTGATAAGGACAACCCAATTGCTTCCAAAAACGCGCTGCCTTTAAGGCCGTTGTTTTATCGTTTACGGTAAAGCCTTCATAAAGATCAGCAAGTTGTAGTCTTTGTTGTCTTGCCTTTAACAGCCAGTAGGCAAATGCACTGTTCTCATAAATATTTCCCCGCGATTCCATCGCAGTTATGACGTGCTCAATTTCCGCCTGGTCGGCGAATCTTCGATCCACTATCCATTCATATTCTAACAGCGCGGTCATCGCGGGCAAAATTCTATTCAATTGCCCGGTTTCAAAAGCTCTTTCCTTTGCTTCCAGAAGTTGAGGGACGACATCACGATCCCCTCTTCGCATTTTTATGGTTGCAGTAATAATGCGTGGTCCCACCTTAATCAGTGAAAACTGTTCCTCTGTTGTTAGAAAATTATTTGCAATGCTATATGCTTCGTTCCATTGCCCCATTTCCAAACACATCCGGGCTTTATAGATCAACAGGTATTTTGTGCCTAAATCGAGATCCCTCTCTTCACAAAATTGGAGGCCGTCTTCCAGCATTTTCCGTGCTAATGAATAATCTCTTGCGACCACCGTAACGGCAACAAGGTTAGCATATGCATGCGCAATGTATTCTTCGTAGTTATTTTGTAAGGCCAGGTCCATACTCTGAAACAGAAGTTCCAGGCCTTTATTTTTGGATGTATGAATTTTTGAGAGCACCGTCCCAATGCTATTCATTGCGTGGCAAAGAGTTTTTTCATCGCCCAATTCGATTGCCATAGCTTTTGCTTTTTCACTCCACAAGAAACACTCGTCTTTTTCATCCAACATTGCTTTCAGCCTGCCCATAGTGCTAAATGCCATAGCTTTTGCGTGTGATAAGGGTTGGTTCACGAAAAGGTCAATAGCCTGTCGGGCATAAGATTCTGACTTGACGCAGTTGCCATCCAATAAATGGAGTAAAGACAAAAAGCGCAGGCAATTACCTATTCTCTCGACATCACCTTTCCCATCGAGCAGGTGTAGCAACCTTCCGCCGTAAATAATTGCTTCTTTTACCTGGCTCGTCAAATAACATTCAAACGCATACGCTTCATAAAGCATGATCAACGTGGCAGGATCATCACCATGATAATACTCAATTGCACTTAAGTATAAACGGGATGCCTCAACGTGTGCACCAATAGCAGCAGCCTTCCTTGCTGCAATGGGAGAATAGTGGGTTACTATTTCGTACGCGTTTGCATTTTTTGCATGGTGAATGATTCGTTCAATTTCTCCCTGCTGCTCAAAATTTTCCAGGAAAAGATCAAGGATTTTTTTATTGAGCGCTACTCTTAGTATGGGCGACAGAGAAGATTCAATTGTTCTCCTGTACAATTCATGCTTAAAGAATACCAGGTTTTCTTTCAGGATCAATATTTTCAGATCCATGCAGCTGTGAATTGCTGTTGAATACAATGGATCCATTTTCTCCAGGTATTTTATTTCCAGCCCCGTCGGGAGCACAGATAATATTTGCCATACCTGCTTTGTCTTTTCATCGAGCCTGTAATACGAAGACAATATTGAATCTTTCACGTTATCAGGTAAACCGACGCTATAACTTGCCAATATTTCATTTACATAAAAAGGATTGCCCCCTGAAATACTATAAACGTCTTCTCCCTTATATCCTTTTTCTGTCGACATCTTTTCAACAGCGGACCTCGAAAGAGGGGTTAATTCCAGTCGTGAGAATGAGTCCGGTGGCACGTGTCCTAATACGTTTCTAAACGGATGTTGGTTATGAATTTCAGTATCGCGATATGTGAGAATGAAGAGGCAGTGAAACTGGGCAATGCGCCTGGCAAAGAATTTTATGAAATCCATGGTGGCCTCGTCTGCCCAATGTATATCTTCAATTACAATCAGTGTCGTTCCGGTTTGATTTTCTAAATGGTGCAGAAAACTTGCAAATAGTCCTGTGCGGTCATTGATGTTTGCAATGCTCTTGGGAACATCTCCCTGCATTTGAAGAAGAATATCGTACAATGGTGCTAAAGGCCTGGGAGTGAACAACGCATCGCAGGTCCCAACATAAATATTACATATCTTTTTTTTCTTGCCGCAGAATTTTTTTAGAAGGGATGTTTTGCCAATGCCAGCCTCTCCGGAGAGAAGAACACAACGGCCCTCCCCAACGGTCACATTTTCAAATTCAGTTTCGAGTGCGCTCAGAAAGGCAGCTCTTTCCACTAACTCCATATGGCATGTTTATTAAATAGGAAGAAGTCATTTTTATCCAGGAAGCAATACCTAATCGCATTTCGGGAGTAAAGCGTTGTCTCGTATCACGCCGCTCGTAACTTTTTTAAAATGAGTAGTTGTCTTCAATAAAATAGGGGAGAAGCTTCAACTCGACCGCCTGACTTGCATGTTGCTTGTGTCACAAAAAACCAGTATAAGATATATACTTAGCTATGATAATTGCGAGCTCAGAGCATTTTAACAGACAAATAAAAATTTAGAAAAATGAAGACGATGAAAATTTCAGTCACGAGGAGGCACCGGAACAAATTCCGGCGACGGAGTAAGTAATGTATGGTTTTGCCGCAAAGCCAGATTATACGATCATGCTGGTCAATGCGCAACTGGTAGGTCAGACGGGAAAAGTCACAAATGGGACTACACTGAAGGAATTGGCAAAACAACCTATTTTACAGATGACAGAGGTGTAACCTTATACACTTTTAAATTAGATAGTTGAAACAAGAATATTTTACAAAGCCAGTTTTTTCCAACAACAATGTTTGGCCGATTTATGAAACGGGTTAAGTGGTTGTTCCTTCAATCCTTGATAAAACAAAATTGGATCTATAAATATAGTTGGAAGAACCCAGCTTACTTATAAAGGATGGCCGCTGTACTACTTTGGACAGGATGGCCAGGGACCTTAATAACATTGGAGTAATACAGCTAAGCAAAGAGCTTTTGTGTTTAACGAAATGAATTCGCAAAGCTTGAAAAAAAAAGTCCCCCATTGGGGGACTCTTCTGAAAAAGAAAATTCATCAACTACTTGCCATCGCATTTTCGATAGCCTTCTTTACGATAGCTCTTTTTACTGCTCTTCTTACCACTGCTTTTTTAACGGCTCTTCTCCTAAGTGCTTTTTTTACTACTCTTCTTTTTACTGCTTTCTTTGCCACTCTTCTTTTAACTGCCTTTCTTGCCACTCTTCTTTTAACTGCTTTTTTCCCTACTCTTCTTCTGACAGCTTTTCTTGCCACTCTTCTTTTAACTGCTTTTTTAGCAGCTCTTCTTCTTGTTGTTGCCATTGTTTTGAATTTAATGGTTGGTAAATACGAGTTTACATTTTTAAAGGTAGACTCTTTTTTAGATTGCGCCCAAATTTGTCTTGCAAAAAAAAAATACAAAATCATGTAATGTCATTAATTCTATTCATCAGAAAGTAATCTTGAATTAGTGTTAACAGTCCTTGAACTGTACGAAATAATTTTTATAAACTATTTTCACAAAAGGGTAAGCGAAATGAGAAAAAACAAAATTGCAGGAATTGCGCCCATGTGGCTTATTGGCAATATTGCATTATTACTAACAAGCTGCACAAACTCATTCAATAGCTATTACGTAAGTCAAACTGGAAATGATGATAACACCGGTACGAAATCAAAACCTTTTAAGACACTGCAAAAAATGAATTCGATCCAACTTAAAGCTGGTGACAAGATATATTTGAAGGGCAACGAACGCTTTGCCGGAACATTATCTCTTACAATAACTGGTACTGTCGATAGACCCGTTTTGATTACCAGCTATGAAAATGAAAATGGGAACGCTACCATAGATGGAGGAAATAAAGAGGCGATCATCCTGCGGGGAAGCTATTTTCAACTGAAGAGCATAAACGCAAAGGGAGCCGGAAGAAAAACAGGGAGCACAACCAACGGAATTGCTTTGTCAGGCGCAACCGAAGCGGTAGTGGAAGATGTAAAGACGGAAGGCTTTCAAAAATCGGGCATCGAACTAAATAGCTGCAAGAATGTGACCTTGAAAAATGTGTATGCAGTTAATAATGGTTTTTGTGGAATTCATATTACAGCTACCGGCAACGCCAAATCCAAAAATATTTTAGTCAAAGATTGCAAGGCCGAGAACAATGCAGGTGATCCTGCTATCCTGGATAATCACAGTGGCAATGGAATATTGGCGGGATTGTCAGATCGCGTCGTAATCGATCACTGCACGGCGACAAATAATGGGTGGGATATGCCAAGAGTAGGCAACGGTCCGGTTGGCATATGGGCCTACGAAAGTGATCACGTGACAATTCAGTATTGTATCAGTTACCGAAATAAAACTTCAAAGGGAGCCCAGGATGGTGGAGGCTTTGATCTCGATGGTGGAACCAGGAACTCGATAATCCAATATTGTTTATCCTACGAAAATCAAGGGGCCGGATATGGGCTCTTCCAATATCCAGGGGCTTCCTGCTGGCATAACAACATGGTGCGATACTGTCTGACCATAAATGACGCAACAAATACTAAAGGCGCAGGTGGAATTTTTGTTTGGAACGGAAGCAATGATAGTACGCAGTTTGGAGAATGCATGGTGTATAATAACATTGTTTATTCTACTCATGCGCCCGCGGTTCAATTTGAAGTAATGAGCCGGAATAAAAATTTCTTGTTTGCCAATAATATTTTTATTGGGTCCGGTTCAATTGTCCACGGCCCCACATCAGGAGAAAAATTTGTTAATAATATATGGTGGTCAGCCGGCGGCGATATTGGTTTTCGCAATTACAGCAATCTTTTGGAATGGTCAGGCGCCACACAACAAGAAAAATTCAACGGCGACATGAAAGGGCAGCAAATTGATCCGAAATTGCAAGGGCCCTTTCTCACGTCCATCACCGATCCCTACCAACTTCACTTACTCAGCGGCTACCACTTGACGAGCGAGTCTGCCTTAAAAAATTCTACACTGAATTTAACCTCCCTGGGAATACCAATTCCGCCACATGATTTTTTTAACAACCCAACCTCTCAGCAAAGTAATCCCGGAATTCAGCAGGTACAAAGAAATCGGTAACATTGCCACGGCTGTGCGCCAAAACGAATGTTATGACTCAGAAACTCATTTCTATCTTTTTAATTCCTTTCATATTTATAAGTTGTTTTTCACAAACAACTCTGTTTGATTCTGACTGGCGCTTTTACCGGGGCGGCGTACAGGGCGCTGAGATGCCCCGTTTCGATGACTCTAAATGGAGAAAGGTTGATCTGCCGCACGATTGGAGCATCGAAGATCTTCCGGAACAAATTCCTGGTGAAACAATTGGTCCTTTCTCAAAGAAAAGTGAAGGTGCTAATAATGGTGCTTCAACAGGTCACGTAGTAGGTGGAACAGGATGGTATCGAAAAACATTTACACTTAACTCAAATGACAAGGATAAACTGATCTCTGTTTATTTCGAGGGAGCGTACACAGAGACCGATGTATGGGTAAATGGAAATCACGTGGGTGACCATAAGCATGGCTATACTTCGTTTTATTTTGACATCACTAAGTTTTGTAAAGCTGCGGGTGAAAAGAATTTGATCGCGGTCCGTGTGATGAATAATGGAAAAAACAGCAGGTGGTATAGTGGCTCGGGACTTTATCGTCATGTAAAATTGGTCGTTACAAATCCATTGCACATTGACCAATGGGGAGTTTATATCACAACGTCTGTTGTCTCGGAGCAGGAATCAAAGGTGAAACTGGTAACAAATGTTTCTAATGAAAAAAATGAAAAAGCAGATATTAAGATCAGTACAAAATTGTTGGATGCAAATAATAATATTGTTGGTGAGTCGGAAGTTCCGTCATCAGTAAATGCAAATGATAAAGGACA
>Ga0207674_10010011_pt1 | contig 10789 bp, 6 predicted proteins | sample KBSCornC72_FD_184303 | JGI IMG/M metagenome (GOLD analysis project Ga0207674, IMG submission 184303) | Corn rhizosphere microbial communities from Kellogg Biological Station, Michigan, USA - KBS Corn C7-2 (SPAdes) (version 2) | ecosystem: Host-associated > Plants > Roots > Rhizosphere > Soil ...
GCGACCCGGTGACGGACCAGTTGTACACGACGGGGTTCGCGCTCGGCGCCTTGCACGAGGCGGCGGCGGCGACGGGGGACGCGAAGTTGAAACGCGCGGCCGACGCGCTGGCGGCGTACCTGTGCCGCATCCAGGTGAAATCAGAGCGGCGGCCCGAGCTGAATGGCGCATGGTTTCGCGCCTTCGACGACCGCGCGTGGGAGTGCTGGGCGAGCAACGCCGACGCCGGTTGGGGCGCGTGGTGCGTAGAGGCCGGTTGGGGTCCCGCGTGGATCGCGGCGACGCTGGCGATGCGCGAGAAAGGCACAACCTTGTGGGAGATGACTGCGCGGTCACGGATTGCGGACGCGGCGGGAGCGGTTTCGGCGGAGATGGCGCGGAATGACGGGGGGCCTTGGAAGGGCAAGCGGCCGTGACTTGATCGTTGTGAAAAATGCTGGGTGCCACAGGTCGGCGTACTCGCAGACCTGTGCCTTCGGGCGGAGCACGACCCAGGTCTCGGAGTATCGCGACCTGTGGCACGCGGCGAAGGTTTGACCTTCTGTCGGGGTTTCGTTTCAACGGGTCGCCGCGGGGTCAATACTCTGAACCGTATGGCAGTTTGCACATCGAGCGACTACGCTCTGCGCCCCTTGATGATTCGCACGGGCACGATTTTGATGCTGTTGACGGTCCTCGCCGGCTGCGCCGACCTTGCCGAGCGGCAGGCGGACCGGGACGTCATGGCGCTGGTGAAGGATCGCCAGAACAAGACGATCGGTTATCAACCACAGGTCGACGCCAAGTCGGACCCGCGGCAAGTGATCCCGACGACACAGGCGTATGCCAAGATTCCACAGACGCCGTTGCAACCGCCCGGCGCCCCGCAGGCCGAGCCGTTGAAGGTGGAATTGCACTACGGCACGCTCGGCCCGCGTCGGTTCGATTGGGTGGGGGGCATGGAGGTGGAGAAATCCAGCTTCAGCTACGACTCGGTTGACGCGCGCATCCGCAACCGACTGCGGCTCGGACCGCCCTCGCTGGAAGAGCGGCCGCAGCGGTTGGATTTCTTCGCGTCTTTGAGCTACGGCGTACAGCACAGCCGGGACTACCAGTCCCAGATGGATTCCCTCTACCTGTCGGCGTTGAACGTGACGCTGCAACGTCACCTGTTCGAGCCGCGGCCGTTCCTGGGCACCAGCCTGCTCTACACCGGCGGGCAGAAGGACGTGAACTACCGCACGGCGATGACCACCCTGGTGCGCGCCGGGGTGACGCAGCAGCTCCCGTACGGCGGACAGGTGACCCTCGAAGGCGTCGGCGGGCAGTTGGTGCAGTTCGTCAACGCAATCGACAGCAACGCCCAGAGTGGCGAATCGGCGGCACTGGTCTTGTCGGGGTCCATCCCGCTGCTCCGCGGGGCCGGAATGGTCAACCTCGAGCCGCTGATCAACGGCGAGCGGCAACTCGTTTACCAGGTTCGGACGTTCGAGAACTTCCGCCGCGATTTCGTCATCAACGTCGCGCAGCAGTATTTCAGGCTGCTCAATCTGCAGCAGAGCGTGCTGGATCGCCGGCTGAATTACGGGAGCTTCGTGACCCTGACCGAGCGGTCGCGTGCGCTGTACCAGGCCGGCCGCGTGGCGTACATCGAATTGCAGCGTGCCCAGCAGGAACAGCTCAGCGCGGAAGACGATCTGATCTCGGCGCAGGAGACGTATTCGTCGGCGGTGGACGATTACAAGCTGCTGTTGGGAATGCCGACGGAGCAAAACCTGGAGATCGTGCCGGTCGAGCTCGACGTGGCCCTGCCGAAACTCACCGAATCCGAGGCGCTGGAGCAGGCGCTGAAGTATCGCCTGGACTACCAGACGGCGCGGGACAAGATGGAAGATTCGCGGCGTCAGGTGAACAACGCGCGCAACGGCCTGCTGCCGGACTTGAACGTCGGCGGCGAATTAGACCTGGGAAACCGCCCGGGCACGCCGGCGGGACAACTGGACGAACGAACGAACACGTACGTCGCGCGCGTCGATCTCGACCTGCCGGTGGATCGCGTGGCCGAACGGAACACGTACCGGGCGTCGCTGATTCAAGTCAGGCGGTCGCAGCGCGACTTGGAGGATTTGCAGGATCGAATTGTTTCGGACGTGCGGGAGTCACTGCGGTTGATTAACGAGTCCCAGTTGTCCTTGCAGATCCAACGGCAGGCGGTGGATCTCGCGCAAAAACGGCGCGAGAACGCCTACGAACTCTTGCGTACCGGTAAGTCCAACAGTACCCGTGACTTGGTGGAAGCCCAAAACTCACTGTTGCGGGCTCGCGACTCTTACGAACAAGCGCGGGCGACCCTGCAGATTAACGTGCTTCGATTCCTGCGCAACAGTGGGACGTTGCGGGTCGATCCGACGGCGGGAGAACTGGGGCGGGCGATGGATCGGTCGGCCGAAGTGCATATGCCGGAAGCGATACCGGTTTCAAACAACTCGCCGATGAAGCAGTAGATGTATACGTCGTCTTACTAAGAACGAGATTTTAATCGCATGAGCCTGGTCGCCCTCCCCACTGCATCGTCGTCCACCCGTCGTTTTCCGGTTTGGCTATTGCTGAGCGTGCTGCTCGTGGTGGCGGGGGTGGGGTACATGCTTTACGCGCACGTCTCGTTCGGCGGGGGGCCGGTGGCGTTCGCGGGGAACTTCCAGCGGGCGGTGACGATGGACCTCGACGTCCGCCTGACCAAGGACGGGGAGCTGCAGGCCGTTAACAACATTGACGTGGTGAACAAGGTCGAGGGGATCAACACGATCCAGGAACTGGTGAAGGAAGGCACGTTCGTGCACAAGGGGGACGTGCTGGTGACCCTCGACTCGTCGAACATTCAGAAGAACTACGACCAGAGCATGCTGGACCTGCAGGCGGCCGAGGCGGCGCTGTCGGCGGCGAAAGAGGCGAAGGACATCCAGGAGGCGACCAACGTCGCCAACATTCAGGAGGCCGAGCTGGCGATCGAGGTGGCCAAGCTGGACCTCCGCGAGTACCTGGAAGGCGTCTCCCCGCAGGCGGAGTCGGAGGCGCAGACGAAGTTCGAGATGGCCGAGATCATGCTCAAGAACAAGGAAGAGGATCTGCAGATCACGCGGAACCTCTTCGCCAAGGGGTTCGTGACGCTGGTGGACGTGAAGAAGGCGGAACTGGACGTGCTGACGGTTCAGAACGACCTGAAGAAGGCGGATACCGACCGAAAGGTGCTGCTGAACTACACCAAGGCGAAGGACCTGGCGACCAAGAAGAGCGCCGTGGCGCAGGCCGAGCAGAAGCTCGAGCTGACGAAGAAGGAAAACCACGCCAGCATGAACAAGTACATCGCCGCCCTTAACGCGGCGGACCAGACGCTGCACCTGCGGACGGCGCTGACGGAGAAGTTGAAGGAGCAGCTCGAGAACTGCACGATCAAGGCGCCGGCGGACGGGCTGGTGGTGTACGCGTCGTCGTCGGACCGCAGCGGGAACGACCCGATCAAGGAAGGCGGCACGGTGCGGCTGCAGCAGGTGCTCTGCCGGCTGCCGGACACGAGCTCGATGAAGGCGGTGATCCGGGTACAGGAAGGGCAGGTGTCGCGGCTGCGGGTCGACGACAACGACCCGATGCGGGGGACGGTGAAGATCGTCGGGTTCAACCGACCGATCGGGGCGAACGTGTCGCGGATCAGCGTGCTGGCGGATTCGAGCCAGCGGTGGTGGAACCCGGACCTGAAGGAATACCCGGTGGACCTGGTGCTGGACGAGACGCCGCCCAACTGCAAGCCGGGTTTGACGACGCAAGTGGAAGTGCTGATCGAGCGCAAGCCGCACGTGGTGGCCGTGCCGCTGACGAGCATTTACGCGCAGGGGAACCAGAGCTTCGTATTCGTGCGTGGCGAGAACGGGGACGTGCGGCCGATCGAGATCAAGATCGGGGCGACGAACGACACGCACGCGGAAGTGCTGAGCGGGATCACGTCGGGCACGGACGTGCTGCTGCTGCAACCGGGCCAGGGGCGCGGGCTTTTGGAAAAGGCGGGGATCAAGCTGGCGCCGACGACCCGGCCGGGCGATCAGCCGAACGGTAAGAAGAACAAGCGCGGCGGCGCCGGCGGCATCAAGGCCGAGGCGAGCGGCAAGGTGCAGCCGGCGAAGGGGAAGACGGTGAGTAAGATCGAATAGGGCTTGGACGTAGGCAGATCGACATGGGCGGGATGCCCGTGCCACGTCGGGAGAACTGTGGATTCGATTCGCGCCGGTGTGGTTCAGTTTGAGCACGTGGCGGGGGAAAAGGGGGCTAACCTCGCGAAGGTGGAGCAATATTCGCGCGAGGCGGCCGGCAGGGGGGTGCGGATCCTGACGTTTCCGGAATGCTGCATCACGGGGTACTGGTTTCTTCGGAACCTCAGCTTGGGGGACCTGCGGGCGCTGGCGGAGGAGGCGCCGGACGGGCCGTCCACTCGGCGGTTACTGGCGCTGGCGCGCGAGACCGGGATGACCATTGGGGCGGGGCTGGTCGAGGCGGAGGGGGAGCGGCTATTCAATACGTACGTCGTGGCGATGGCGGACGGCTCGTGGCGGCGGCACCGGAAAATCCAGGCGTTCGAATCGGACCACATCGGCGCGGGTGACGCGTACACGGTCTTCGATACGCCCGAGGGCGTCCGCGTGGGCGTGCTGATCTGTTACGACAACAACATCGTCGAGAACGTGCGAGTCACGGCGCTGATGGGGGCGCAGGTGTTGATGGCGCCGCACCAGACGGGCGGGTGCAACTCGGCAAGCCCGTTCGGGATGAAGCCGATTGACCCGGCGCTGTGGCACAACCGCGCCGCCGATCCGGCGGCGATCGCGGCGGAGTTGATTGGGGACAATGGGCGGGGGTGGCTGATGCGGTGGCTGCCGTCACGGGCGCATGATAACGGGCTGTTCCTGTTGTTTGCCAACGGCGTGGGGTATGACGACGGCGAGGTACGGACGGGGAACTCGATGATCCTGGACCCGTACGGGCGGACGTTGGCGGAGACGAACGCGGCGGCGGACGCGATGGTCGTGGCGGACCTGGACCTGGAACTGATCGCGAATTCGACGGGGCGGCGTTGGCTGCGGGCGCGGCGGCCGGCGCTGTACGGGCCGCTGACCGTGCCGACGGGGAACGAGCGGCCTACGCGGTCGGTGAGGTTTGAGGGGACGACGGGGTGAACGGACGAATCGGCGATGGCGTGTCGCCCGAGGGGGGCGGACCGTTATTGGGCTTCAGCCAATGGACGAAGTAGTAGACGTTCATCCAGAGGGCGAATCCGGTCGCGAAGACGATGAGGATGGCAAACAGGGCGATCGGGCCGACTTCCTGTACGAGACGGAGGGTGAACGCGGTGCCGGCGAAGCAGGCGAATCCGAAGACGGCGATGCCGACGAGGTAGCCGGCGCCCAGGTGCCAGGGGCGTTTCTTCCACGTGGCGGGGGACTGGTAATCGAGGAGGTCAGCCATTGAGGTTTCCCTTTGGGTGGTGAGCCTCCATTGTAGCAGGGGGATTAATGTTTTCGACGTCGAGAGCGGGGAGGCCTCGGCGCCACGCGCGCGGGTCGCGGCCGAGGGATTGGCCGGTCGTATAGAGGTGGGTCATGACGGGCGGGTCGAACATCGGCGAGAAGAGACCGGGCCCGGGCGGGTCGTCGAGGTCCTGCGGCTCGGCGATCCAATTGAATTGGAACGGGGGCGTGTGGGCGGCGGCGAGGTGGGCGGCGTCGCGGAGGTTGAAGACTTGCAGCGATTGGGTGTAGAGGTCGAGGCTGCGTGCGCCAATGTGCAGCAGGTCGTCGTCGACGGCCTGGGGCTGGGTTTGCAACGTGCCGTTGACGACGGCCCAGACGGTGGGGGGCGAGGGTCGCGGCTGGGCGTTGGTGGCAATCGAGTCGTCGTACGCGTGGGCGAGACCGAGCATGGCCTGGCGGAGGAAGATCGCTTCGCGAATGCCGGCGTCGACGTGGAGGCCGCCGTCGATTTCGACCGGAGGAAAGAGGACGGGAATGCTGGCGGCGGCCAGCAGAATGTTGCGAAACCGTTTGACGCCGGCGTCCAGCTTTTCGGCGGAATTGCCATCGACGGCGTCGGCGGCGATGCGGCTGAGGGGCCAGATGACGCTCGCGCCGGTGTCGAGGTCGACGGTGGCGACGTAGAGGCGTCGCCCGTGATGATGCGCGTCGGCGACGCGGCGGATCGCGTCGGGGGTGACCCGTCGGGCGATCAGCGCGCGGAGCGGGCGGGTGTCAAAGACGGAATCGGGCGGGCCGGGCGTGAAGGGGCCGTCCATGACGTCGCGGTCGCGGAGGTGGGTGTAGACGTCGCGGAGCGTCGCGTCGTCGGCGTCGTGTCCGAGGAAGGCGAAGGTGGCCATGAGGGCGCCGGTGCTGACACCGGTGACGACGTCGAAGGTGGGGCGTCCGCCGGGCGCGTCGCGCCACCCCGCGAGCACGCCGCAGCCGAACGCGCCGTGTGCGTCGCCGCCGGAGAGGATGAGGATGTTGGCGGGCGGTCGCGTGGCGAAGGCCTGGCGGAGGTCGGCGTCGAGGGCGTCGGCGCGGTCGCGATTCATCTGGCGGGGGAGGTCGCGGGCTTGCTGCGGGGTGAGGTTGGCGAACGGGGAGTTGGTGCGGGGTGTGCACCCGGTGAGGAGGAGGGTAAATATCGCGAACGCGACGAAGGCGGAAGTAATGCCCCTCACCCCTGCCCCCTCCCACACGCGGCGAAGCGTTGTTTGCGACGCGGCGTGTGTGGGCGCGTGCGGGAGAGGGGAAATGAGCTGACGGGCGCGGTGGGGTGTCATTTGGTGTCCAGGATGCCGGCGTCGATGTATTGGCCGCCGCCGGTTTGGTGGCAGTGGACGGCGATCGTGTTCTTGCCGGGTTTGAGGGTGGCTTTGGCTGCGGGCGTGATTTCGAACTCTTCGTAGCCGGCGATGTATCCGGGGGCCTTGGCGGCGAGGACGCCGTTGATGTAGACCTCGGCGTCCTCGTCGTGGTGCATGGAGAGAATGGGGGCGGCGGGGATGTCCTTGAGGTCGAACTCGCGGCGGAGCCAGATGTCGGGCGTGCGCCACTCGGTGCGGACGTGCGCGCCGGGCGTGCCCTCGGTGCCGAAGCCGCCGGAGGCGGACTTCCAGGTAGCGTCGTCGAAGGTGGGTTTGAACCAATCTTCGGCGGCGGGCTTGTCGGTGGTGTAGCGCCAAGTCTGGGCGTCGGTCTCGCTGGTAGGGAGGACGACCTTCGGCGCGGGCTCTGCGATGAGGGCGGTCTCGCCGAGGTTGGCTTGGCGGGCGGCGTCGACGTCCACCTTGATGACGGCGCGGTCGTAGGTGAGCAGGCCGTTGGCTTCGGTTTCGACGTCGGTGATCTGGGTGTAGATGGCGGCGTTGAGCCCCTGCGATTCGCGGAGGCGCCAGGCCTGGTTCATGAGGCGGATGTACTGGCGGGTGAGGGCCGCGCCGTCGGCGACGCCGCGGTAGCCCCAGTTTTTGTTCGTCCACATGTGGCCCTCGGTGGGGAGGCCGAGACCGCCGAACTCACCCAGGACGCTGGCGCGGTTTTCCTGCGCTTTGGGCGAGGCGGGGGCGGGGTAGTGGTGCATGTCGATCACGTCGCCCACGGGGTAGTCGGTCCAGCCGCTCGCCGGGTTGATCAATCGGGTGGGATCGTACTTCTTGGTCCATTCGACGGTGCGCGGGGTGTCGTGCTGGCCCCACCCTTCGTTGAAGACGACCCACATGACGATGCTCGGGTGGTTGTAGTGGGCGTCGATCATGGCCTTGAGCTCGGCGTCGTACTGTTTGACGGCGGCGTCGTCGTTGCTCTTGTCGGTCGGTTTCTCGCCGCGGCGGGCGCGGACCATGCCGTTGTCGCCGGCGGGCATGTCCTGCCAGACGAGGAGGCCCAGCTTGTCGCACCAGTAGTACCAGCGGTCGGGTTCGACCTTGACGTGCTTGCGCGTGCAGTTGAAACCGAGCTTCTGGGTGATTTCGATGTCGTACTTGAGAGCCTCGTCGGTGGGGGCGGTGTAGATGCCGTCGGGCCAGAAACCCTGGTCGAGCGGGCCGGCCATGAAAATCGGTTGGTTGTTGAGGTAAATGCGGTTGACGCCTTTGTCGTCCTTTTTGACTTCGATTTTGCGCATGCCGAAGTAGGACTCGACCGTGTCGTCGCCGGCGGTGATGCGCAGGGTGTAGAGGAAGGGGGTTTCCTGGCTCCAGAGCTTTGCGCTTGGGACTTTTACGATGGCGGCTAGTCCGGGATTAAGACGGACGGTGGCGACTTCGGTGGCGCCGTCGAGGACGGTGGCGGTGATATCGAATTTCGGCCGGGCACGGGGGTTCGTGACCGCGTCGGCTTCAATCTTGACCGATTGGGCGTCAACGTCGGGCGTGATCTTGAGGCCTCGAATATAGGTCGTTGGCACAACCTCGAGCCATACGGTTTGCCAGATGCCGGTGACGGACGTGTAAAAGATGCCGCCCGGCTTCTTGACTTGCTTGCCGCGGGGCTGTTGTCCGTCGTTCGTGGGGTCCCAGACGCTAACGATGAGGTCCTGTTGGCCGTCGGGTTTGAGGGCGTCGGTGATGTCGTAGGTGAAGGCGTCGTAGCCGCCCTGATGTATGCCGACTTCCTTGCCGTTAACCCAGACGGTGGATTGCCAGTCGATGGCGCCGAAATGGAGGAGGACGCGCTTACCGGTCGTTTCTTTGGGCGCGTCGAAGCTGCGGTGATACCAGAGCTTGTTGTCGGCGCCGACGGTCTTCATGACGCCGGAGAGTGCGGATTCGATCGGGTAGGGGACGAGGATCTTGCCTTGGTAAGCGGGTGGCGCGTTGTCAATCTTCGGGGTGATGGCGTAATCCCATAGCCCGTTCAGGTTCGTCCATTCCTTGCGGACGAGTTGCGGGCGCGGGTATTCGGGGAGCGGCTTATCGGGGTTTACGTCTTTGGCCCAGCGCGTGAGGAGGGGGCCGGCGGCGGGCTTCCATGCGTCGGCGGCGCGGGCGGCCACCGGGAAAATCGTTGCGACGATCAACGTGGCGACGAGTCGGTTTATAGGGGTCATAGGGGTGAGATGATATCGCGGCGGGGCGTAGGCGACGAGGTCGGCCCGGCGTTGCCGTGGACGTGGGAGGCTATCATCAAGCTCTCATCGCGTGCGTTTTAAGGTGGTGTCGTGAAGGGCTTGCGGAAGAGTCTGTTGAAGCAGAAAGGCCGGCGCGGCGGGCGCGCGCTCGTCGAGGCGATGGAGGCACGCGTGCTGCTGGCTTCGGGGGGGACAATCACTGGCGTGCTCTGGAATGACCTGAACGGCGATGGCGCGGCGCAAACGAGTGAGCCGCGGCTGCCGAATTGGACGGTTTATCTCGACGCCAATCACAACAGCCGCCTGGACGCGGGGGAGGCTTCGGTATTGTCGGGTGCGGACGGAGGGTATGCCTTTACGAACCTGGGCGCGGGGAATTACCTGGTCGGGGTCGTGCCGCAGGTGGGGTGGAATCAGACGTATCCGTTGGCGGCCGCGGCGGCGGCGGTGGATGCGCTCATGTCGTCGTCATCGTCCAACTCCAGCGCGATGGATGCGGCGATGGCGATGTCGGCGCGAAACGTGCGGTACGATCCGGCGACGCTCAATAGCGCGAGCGGGTGGATCGTGGGGCTGACGTCCGGTACGACATTGCAGTCGGTATTGCCGGCGAGCGGGGGGGCGTCGGCGGTGGCGACTGGGCTGTTGCCGGATACCTACGTACTGAAGTTTCCAAGCGGCGTCACGGGCGCGCAGGCACTAGGGGCGCTGGGACGTACGCCGGGGTTGTCGTTTTACTACCCGATGACGGCCGCGTCACAAACGAGTCGATTCGTGCCGAATGATCCGCTCTTTTCGCAGGAGTGGGAGTTGCAGAACAACGGGCAACTCGGGGGGATGGTGGGGGCGGACATGAACGTTACGCCGGTCTGGAACACCTACCAGGGGGCGGGGGTGACGATTGGAATCGTGGACGACGGCGTGCAGTACACGCACCCGGACTTACAGGCGAATTACGATTCGCTCGACAGCTACGACTTCAACGACGGCGACTCCAACCCCGCCCCCAACCCCGCGTTCGATACCCACGGGACGCAGGTGGCGGGCGTGGCGGCGGCGCGGGGGAACAACGGCATCGGCGTGAGTGGGACCGCGCCGCAGGCGCGCTTTGCCGCGATCCGATTAACCGCTGAGGATGCGACGGACCAACAGGAGGCCAGCGCGCTCTCCTACCATCGGAACACGGTCGACGTTTACAGCAACAGTTGGGGTCCGGACGACGACGGCCAGACGCTGAAGGGCCCGGGGCCGCTGACGTTGCAGGCGCTGTCGGACTCGGTGGTCGGCGGTCGGAACGGCAGGGGGAGCATTTACGTCTGGGCGTCGGGGAACGGCTTGCAGGAGGGGGACAACGTCAATTACGACGGGTACGCGAATTCGCGCTACGTGATCGCCGCGACGGCGGTGGACGACTTCGGCAGGCAAGCCTATTACGCCGAGCCCGGGACACCGATCCTGGTGGCGGCATACGCGGGCGGGCGGTCGCCGGGCATCACGACGACCGACCTGCGCGGCAGCAGCGGGGACGATCCGACGGATTATTACGGCAATTTCGGCGGGACGTCTGCGTCGGCGCCGCTGGTGAGCGGCGTGGTGGCGCTGATGCTCCAAGCGAACCCGAACCTGGGGTGGCGGGACGTCAAGCAGATCCTGTTGAACACGGCGCGTAAGAACG
>Ga0207674_10010016_pt1 | contig 10784 bp, 4 predicted proteins | sample KBSCornC72_FD_184303 | JGI IMG/M metagenome (GOLD analysis project Ga0207674, IMG submission 184303) | Corn rhizosphere microbial communities from Kellogg Biological Station, Michigan, USA - KBS Corn C7-2 (SPAdes) (version 2) | ecosystem: Host-associated > Plants > Roots > Rhizosphere > Soil ...
ATCGGCACGTCCATGGAATGACGGGTCGGCTCCGGCCCGGAATGCACGGCGTAATGCTTGGGCGTGGCGATGGCGCGCGGATGGGCGGGGTCGTCGCCCTGCAGGCCTGTGATGAAGGCGACGCCGAACTGCGCCGTCAGGAAGGGGTCCTCGCCATAGGTTTCCTGGCCGCGGCCCCAGCGCGGATCGCGGAAGATGTTGATGTTGGGCGACCAGGTGTCGAGGCCCGTGCCGATCTTGCCGAGCTTGCCCGTCTGCCGGCCGATCGTGTGCAGCGCGCGCACTTCCGTGCTGATCACGCCGGCCACGTCGTGCACCAAAGGCGTATTGAAGGTCGCGGCGAGGCCGATCGGCTCGGGGAAATTGGTGGTCGGCACGGTGCCGATCGCGCCGTGGAGCGATTCCGTCCACCAATTGTAAGCTGGAATGTCGAGGCGCGGGATGGCGGGCGCCACATTGACCATTTGCCCGATCTTTTCGTCGAGCGTCATGCGAGCGACGATGTCGGCAGCCATGCGGTCTGCCTGTGCGCGCACGGGCGTAGGCTGATCCGCCGCCGCTGCGGGGGTCGGGCAGACGCTCAGCGCGATGCTTGCCAGCAACACGCTCTTCAGGGCAGCAAGCGACCCGGCCTTCATCCTCTTCCCCTTTTGGTCTTTGGTCCGAGCCTTTTGTCTCCTCAGATGGGAGACAGGCCGTGCTCATATATCTTGCGGATCAGGTCGCGATGACGCGGCAGGCCGAGCCGGAGTTTTTCGGTCATGACGGCATTTTCGCGGACTGTCCGCTCGGCCAATTTGGCGTCGGCGGCGACCGCCTCGGGCGCCACTTCGGACCGGAAACCCATGCCGTAGAGCACATATTGGTAGCTCGCCGCCGGGAACACCTCGTCCAGCCGGTCGAATTCGTCATGGAACCAGGGCGGCTGGTAGCGCCATAAATGCAGCAGGTCCTTCAGGCGATCGGGGATGGTCTCCGGCAGCATATTGTCGCGCCAGAAGGCGGTGTCGCGGCGCTTGCTCAGCACATAATGGAGCTTGAGGAAGTCGATGATCCGGCCCCACCGGTAGAGCGTGGCGTCGTTGAACCGCTTGGCGACGATGTCCATCACCTCGCGGTTGGCGGGCATCTGCTCCGCGATCATCTTCGCCGAAAGCTCGATCAGAACGATCGCCGAGGATTCGAGCGGTTCGAGGAAGCCCGCGGCGATGCCGACCGCGACGCAATTGCGCTTCCAGAATGTTTCCCGATGGCCAGCGCGCAGCTTGATCTTGCGCACCGGCTTATCCCTGACCGCGTCGCCGATATAGGCACGCAGCTCGCGCTCGGCCTCGTCGTCGCTCAGATGCCTGCTCGAGAAGACATGGCCAACGCCGCGGCGAGTGGGCAGGCCGATGTCCCAGATCCAGCCGGCGCTTTGCGCGGTCGATTTGGTATGCGTCGCGATCGGCGCGCGGTCGTCCTCGTACGGCACCTGGATCGCGAGTGCAGTGTCGCAGAACAGCACGTCACTGCATTCCTTGAACCCGACGCCGAGCGCCTTGCCCAGCAGCAGGCTGGCAAAGCCGGTGCAGTCAATGAACAGATCACCCTCGATCTCGCCGGCCTGTTCGGTGACGATGCTCCTGATGTCGCCATTTTCGGCGAGCTCGACGCGCTGCACGTCGGCGAGCACGTGGCGCACGCCCAATTTCTCGGTCGAATGGCGCTGCAGGAACGGCGCGAATTTGCCGGCGTCGAGATGGTAAGCGTAATTTTGCTGGCCCTGATATTCGGGCGTGGTGATCGTCTTGGGCGCCAGGCCGTCATCGCAGATCTTGCCCTGCGGGCAGACCGCGTCGCAGAAGCTCTGGCCATTTCCCTTCTGGAGCCAATAGGGGACCAGATTGATCTGCTCGAAGCCCTGCGGCAGCACGAGCGGATGATAATAAGCGTCGTCTTCGGCGCCTGTGGTCCATTTCGCGAAGAGCGCGCCCTGCTTGAAGGCGGCGTCGCATTCGCGGAAAAATTCGGTTTCGGAGACGCCAATCTTCTTCAGCGTCGAGCGCAGCGTGGGCCAGGTTCCTTCGCCGACGCCGATGATCGGCACGTTGGGCGATTCAACCAGGGTCACGGAGAAGCTGGCGGGGATCCGGCTGCGGTGCCTGGCGGCGATGATCGCAGCGGTCAGCCATCCGGCCGTGCCACCGCCAACGATTACGACATTTCGAATGGGGTGCATGTCCGGACGCTAAAAAAAGATGGGGATGCCGGCAAGCCGGCATCCCCAAACAGAGAGACTAGAAGTGGTAGCGGGCGCCGAACACGTAACGGCGACCGTAGTTGAACACATCAAGCACCTGGTTCTTGAACCGGCCGTGCGAGCTGAAGTTCGAATTGTTGAGATTCGTCCCTTCGACGTACACGGTGATCTGCTTGTTGATGTCGTAGCTGGCCGACGCATCCACCTGCGTCTGCTGGTCGACATAGACCGGTTCGGCGCCATAGGTGCCGCCCTGGCCCTGGCCAAGACCGGACAGGTAGGTGTCACGCCAGTTCACCGCGACGCGCGCCTGGATGCCGTGCTTGTCGTAGAAGGCGACAAGGTTCGCCGACTTGGCGAGACCGGTGATCGAGAAGGCCGAGCCGGTCACGTCGGCCGGATCGTACTTCCGGTTGGTCGACGGGATCGTGGCATTGGCCTGTACGCCGAAGCCCGTATCGCCGAACACCTGCTGCCAGGCGATTTCCACACCGCGCACGGTCGCTTCCGGACCGTTGACCTGCGCGTTGACGTTGAACTTCGCTACCTGGCCCGTGCTCGGGTCGATCACGTTGTTGATCGTCTGCGTGGACACGCCGCCAACGATGAAGTTGGTGATGTGCTTCAGGTAGAAGTCGACCGAGAAGTAGGAGTTACGCTGATAATACCACTCGGCGCCGGCATCGAAGTTATCCGACAGATAGGGTTTCAGATAGGGGTTGCCGCCGCTTGCGGATAGGCTGCCCACGCGTAGGGTTCCCAGGTTGACGGTCGGCTTGAGCGCACCCAGACCCGGGCGGGTCAACGTCTTCGACGCATCCAGGCGGATGAGCAGCGACGGGGTGATGTTCAGCTTCGCATCCAGGCTCGGCAAGATATAGTTATAATTGGACTTGCCGATGATCGTGGTTGGCGCGGAGTAGCCGTCATTCTTCGGCCCCAGCGCCGGATCCGGCTGGATCAGCGTCGGGTCACCCGACGGACGATACAGGCCCAGCAGCTGACGGCCCTGCGCCGAGGACGACAGATGCGTGCCTTCGTCGCGGACGCCTGCCGACAGATGGAACGGCATGCCCGCAATTTCCGCCTCGAAGTCGGTCTTGAAATAGAAGGCGTAGGTTTTTTCCGTGATGGCGAAGATGCTGCCCGCGTCGAGCGTCGGCGCCACTGACCCGCCAGTCTGCTCAAGCAGACCGTAGACCTGATAGGGATCATAGACGATGATCGACGGTCCGAGCGAGCCCTTGTAGCCGGGGATGAAGCCCGACGTACCGATTGTGCCCTGATAGATGCTCGCGGGAAGCGGACAGATGCCGCCCTTGGCACCACCTATGCGACCCGAGCAGGTACCATAGCCCGAGCGGCTGGCGAACACGCCATTGCTGAACGTGCTGGTATTCTCGCCGTACAGCTTGTCGGTGACATACTGACCGCCCAGCTTGACGCTGAAGCCGTCCTTCTTCCAGCCCAACGTGGCGCGCAACTGCTTGACGAGGTCGGTGTTGTAACCGGCACCGCGAACAATTACGTGCGAACCAATGACGGTCTGGTCGGTAAAGCGCGACGTGTTGCCGCTGGGGCCGATGTCATGGATCTGGGGCAGATAGTCGCTGCTCGAACCCAGGAGCGTCACACCGGTATTTGCGCCCAACACCGTGCCATAGTTCGAGCAGGATAGTGGCGGCGTGCTGGCCGTGTTCGGTACACCAGTCACCTTCGGATCGGGATATTGGCAGGGGCCGGAAAGGAAGGGCCCTCCCCCGTTGGTGCCGCCGTAACCAATGTCCATGCTGTCGCTGTAGCCGTTCTTGCCCGGATTACGCGTGCTTCGCGCAATCGCGCCGTCGACGTCGAACGTCAGGCCTTCCATGATGTCCCACTTCAGGTTCACGCCAACCTGATTGGTCTCGAAGATGTTGCGCGCGCGATTGGCGTTGAAGTCCATCGGCGTGCCGAACTGGTTGAAGTCGACGGCCGTGCCGTTCGAGTCCAGCTTGACGTTGCGCAGATCGCCGCCGTTGAACCACGCCGCATAGCCATAGTCGGTGCTATGGATCGTCTGACGGCTGTAATTGTCGTCGACCGTCAACAGGATGCTGTCGGTCGGCTTCCACTGAACCGCGACACGGCCATCGATGCGCTCATCCTTGTTATAGGATTGGTCGATGCCCTGCTGCTGTGGGACCCAGTTCGCGGCCTGCGTGCGGTTGGCCGCCGTGAAGTCTGCCGTCGTACATGCCGCAGTCAATTGGCACTTATACAGGCCAAGGTTGCCATAGGTGCCGTCCTTCTGGCCGATCCAGCCGGGGATGAACACATGGTTGGTCTTGGTGTCGTGCCGCGAATAGGCCACGTCGGCGAGGACGCCGATCGTGTCGTCCGCAAACGTGTCCGACAGCAGCAGGCCGCCGGTCGGAACGGCCTTCTTGTCACGATCCTGGTACGAACCCGACGCCGCTGCCGACACGTGGAAGCCAGGACGATCGAACGGCTTCGGGAACTGGATGTCGATCGTACCACCGATCGAGCTGGTCGACAGTTCGACGTCCGGCGTCTTGTAGACGCTCAGACGGCCGACGAAGTCGGCGCCGACGGTCGAGAAGTCGACGTTACGGCCGCCGGTCGCGGTCGAGATGTGACGGCCGTCATACAGAGTATCGACGAAGCCGCCGCCGAAACCGCGGATGCTGACGCCGGTCGCTTCACCGCGCGCACCCGAGCGCTGGATCGACACGCCAGGCAGGCGCTGAAGCGCCGACGCGACGTTCGAATCCGGGAACTTGCCGATATCTTCGGCCGAGATCGCATCCACGACGCCCGGCGCATCGCGCTTGATGTCGAGGTTGCGCTGCAATGAGCCGCGGATACCGGTGACGACGATTTCCTGGGCCTCGTCGGCGGCCGGCGCGGTGCCGGGCGCGGCGGTCTGGGCGGTTGCCGGCGCTGCGACCGCGAGCGCGATCGCGCTCGAAGCGGCTGCGAGCAGCAACTTCCTGTGACTGACTCGCTCGTGAGCCAGTAATTCGCGTGACATGTGAGTCATCTCCCCTCCGTTCATCCTCCGGGTCGTGGGCCGAATGATCCGGCCTTGATCCCGTTACGCGTCTTCCCGATCGCGTTCTCTGTTCTGGAGATAGCGCTCACAGCCCCGATTTTCAGGGTGTTGAACGTCCTCTCCCGAATCTTCTTGTATCGTTCAGATAGGATATTATCCGGCAAAGGTAGCGCTATCAAGACGAATTGTCCGACTAATAACGGGTTGCCGCATGGTGTGGCACCACGCACACACTGGTGGCCTATCCCAGCTCATTTTGACGGGTGGCGGGCTTGCCGGGATATCGGCGCAAGCGCATGAAATTGGGGAGGAGAGACGGATTTGACCGAGCGGCTGGAACTCTTGAACACCGAAACGCACCGGGCGCTGAAAATGCATCCGATCGGCGGGCAGCACCCCCCGTTCGTTCCGGTGACGATCACCGAACTGCCCGCGGCGGCGGCGGTGTGCCCCTTATTCTTCAACAAGGATTCGCAGACCGGCGAATTCTATGTCGGTGCGATGTTCGGCTTCGAGGCAGGCGAGTTGCTGGTCGAGGATGCCGACAAGCGCGATGCCCTTTTCCGTCCACTCTTCCTGCAGCGGCAGGGCTTCCTGGTCGCCGAGGACAATATCGTCATCGATCTCAATGATCCGCGCTTTGCAGAGGGCGCCGGAATCGCCCTGTTCGAGGATGATGGGCAGCCGAGCGAGGCGCTGCGGCGCGTGCAATGGGCACTGGGACAGCTCAACGCCGGCGTCGAGGCGACGCGCGAATTCGTCCGCGAATTGCTCGCGCTCAAGCTGGTCGAGCCGGTCGATATCGCGCTGTCGTTCGACGACGGACGGTCGCTTCGGCTGGATGGTCTTTATACGGTCAGCCGCGATGCGCTGCAGGACCTCGACGACGGCCAGGTCGTCGACCTGTTCCGCAAGGGCTATCTGCAGGCGGCCTACACGATCGCGCTCTCGCTCAACCAGGTGGCCGTGCTCGCGCGGCGCCGCAATGCACGACTGAGCGCGGGCTGACGTGAGCGGAAATGCGGACGCGCTGCCGCACGTCGCCGAGGCGGATCCGGCGGCGTTCCGCGACCCAGAGCGCTTTCGAGAGGAGATTGCGCAGCCCTGCCTCCCGGTGGTGGTCCGCGGCGCCTTTGGGGATTGGCCGGTCGTAGCGGCAGCCGAGTCGGCGCAAGTGGTGGGCGATTATCTCTGCCGTTTCGCGAGCGCTCGCCCGGCTGAACTGTTCGTCGGCGATCGCGCGATCGCCGGCCGCTATTATTATGACGAAGGGCTGGACGGCTTCAATTTCGAGCGTATCGAGATGGATGTGCGCAGCGGGATCCAGCGGATCCTCGAGAGTGCTCGCCCGGACGGATCGCACAGCGTCTATATGGGCTCGCTGCCGGCAGATGCTTATTTCCCGGGTTTCGCCGCCGAAAACCCTGCGCCGATGCTCGATGCTGGCGTGAGCCCACGCATCTGGTTCGGCAATGCCTCGCACGTCTCCTGTCACTATGATGCGGTCGACAATATCGCCTGCGTCGTGCTCGGCCGCCGTCGCTTCACGCTCTATCCGCCCGATGCGATCGGCGATCTCTATGTCGGTCCGATCGATCATACGATGGCGGGCCAGCCCGTCAGCCTCGCGGCCGGCGCGGTGCCCGGCGATTCGCGCTATCCGCGCTTCGCGGCGGCGCGGGACCGCGCTGTGGTGGCGGAATTGGGACCGGGCGATGCGCTCTATTTGCCCAAACTCTGGTGGCATCAGGTCGAGGCCACCGCGCCCGTCAACCTGCTCGTCAATTATTGGTGGGACGGCTTCGCATCGGGCGGCGATGCGCCGCTGATCGCCATGTTGCTGTCGATGATCAGCATCGCCGAGCGCCCGCCCGGCGAGCGCGACGCCTGGCGTGCCTTCTTCGATCATTATGTCTTCCGCACGCGCGGCCATCCGCTCGCGCATCTGCCCGAGAGCAAGCATGGCCTGCTCGGCCCGCTCAAGGCGGGCAATTACGGCCGCATACGCGCGATCGTGATGCGCGCGCTGCGCGGTGGCTGAGTGGAGCGCAGGCTGGCCGGCGCACCATCGGTCAACTCTGCCGTTTTGCCCGTCCGTGTGGATGGGGTTCTTAGAGGTTCACGCGGAGACGCCGAGGCGCGGAGATCGACACCTCCGCGTCTCCGTGCCTCCGCGTGAACCAATATCATTCCATCCCGCGGGTCCTGGCCTCGCTAGTGGTCGAACTCTGACGCTTCGAACCTGTCATTGCGAGCCCCGCAGGGGCGCGGCAATCCAGCTATGCAGGCCTGGATCGCCACAGCGCTGCGCGCTTCGCGATGACGTGAACGCCCATGTCTGTCCTTCGCCACTAGGCGGTACCCGCCAGGCATAGGCTTTATTCAGAACCGCACGGTCACCGGTTTGCCGTCATAGCTTACGTGCCGGGTGGCCGGTCCGGCCGCAATCCCGTTGCCCTTGCCCGGGCCGACCAGCACTAGGTCGAGCCGCCGCCGCTGCACCATTCCCGGGAAGGTGCCGTGGCGGGCGCCGATCGTCAGCGTCCGGGCCTTGTCGTTCCAAACCAGATCGTAAGTGGCGCGCTGGCCTTTCTCATAATCATAGGTTTCGTTGTCATCCTCGTAGAGGGTGAAACGCGCGTTCGCGCCCGGATAGATGCGCACCTCATAAGGCGCGCCGGGATTCTGCGTCGCGTATTGGACTTCCGGACCCATCGGCACGATCGATCCCGCCCGCACGTAAAGCGGCATGATGTCGAGCGGTACGTCGCGCGTCGCGCGCTGACCGCCCGCATGACGGGTGCCGTCCCAGAAATCATACCAGTCGCTGCCCTTGGGCAGATAGGTTTCGACCTTGGTGTCGAGCTTGGGTGCGGCCGTGTGGAGCGACGCGAACTCGCTCGGACGACGCCAGCCGAAGCGCAAGGACCGATTGCCGTTGCCCTGGAAATAGTCGATCTGCACCTTGACCTGCTGGCCCTTGGTGAGGGTCTGCTCGGTGCTTGCGTAGCGGGCGGCGCCATTCTGCCAATTCGAGACAACCGTCTTGCCGTCCAGGATCAGACGGTAGCCATCGTCGCCCTCGACACCGAGTTCATAGGTTCCATCCTCTGGCGCCGTGAGCACGCCCTGCCAACGCACCGAGAAATCGTTCAGGCTGGTGAGACCGCCCGGAATGTCGGCGAGCGGCGGATCGGGCCAGGTGTGGTCGATCTTGGTGTCGACGAATTCGCCCTTGGGCGTTTCGAAATTGGTGCCTTCGAAATATTGGCCGGCAAGGCCGGGCTTGCCGTCGGGCGTGCGCATATAGTCGCTTGGCACCGTGACCGGGGGCGGCGGCAGGATGTGATACATCGCCCGCGTAACCGGATGGACCAGGAAAGACGGCCCGAACATGAAGCTGTCGTCGATTCCGTCGGTCGCGCGATCGTCGGGGAAATCCATCATCAGCGGGCGCATCAATGTATAGCCCGCCGAGGTCACCTTCCAGCTCAGCGAGTAAGTGTAAGGCAGCATCCGATAACGGAGCCGCGCGCTGTCGAGCAACGAGGCATAGACCTGTGGATCGAGCGTCTTGAAGCGATAGGGCTCGCGCTCGACGTCGGTGCCATGGATGCGCATGATCGGATTGAAGGCGGCATATTGCAGCCAGCGCGCGAACAATTCGCGCCAGGCAGGATTCTGCTCGCCGCCCGGGAATTCGGAGACGAAGAAGCCGCCTGTATCCTGCGTCCAATAAGGATTGCCCGTCACGGTCACATCGACGCCGCCGGCAACTTGCTGCTTCAGCGTCTTCCAGCTGGAGAAGATGTCGCCGCTCCATGACGCCGCGGCGGTGCGCTGCGCGCCGGCCCAGGCCGATCGGGTGAGCGTGAAGACGCGCTTGTTGCTGGTCGCGCGCTCGCCATCATAGGTGCCCTGCGTCGTCAGCAGCGAATAGGGGTTCAGATAGCGCGTGAAGTCACCCAGCGCGTTCGAGCCCAGCGCCTTGGTGTCGCGGATATTGTCCGCCGCGTTCCACATCGCGCTCGCGACCTCGACCTCGGTCCCGTCCATCCAGAGCGCGTCGACGCCTTTGTCGAGCAGGCCCGACTTGATATATTTGAAATAGATACGCCGTCCGAGCGGACTATAGGCGTCGTAGACGCGCGCATGCTTGGAGATCCAGTGGAGCGGCGCGAAGCGCAGGCCGTGCGCATCAAGCTCATGCGCGAGCGCGGTGTCGTTGCCGATCGACGGCCAGATTGACACCATCAGCTTCAGGTTCATGTCGTGGAGCTGGCGGGTCATGCCGACAGGGTCGGGATAGCGGGTCGGATCCCACGTCATCCCGCTCCAGCTGCCGTCCTTGTCCGACCCCCAATATTGCCAATCCTGGACGATATAATCGAGCGGGAAGCCTTCGCGGCGGAAGCTGCGCGCCACATCGAGCAGCTGATCCTGCGTCTTGTAGCGCTCCTTGCTCATGAACAGGCCGAAGGCCTGCTTGGGGTACATGGGCGCATCGCCGGTCAGCGCGCGATAGGCGCCGACCACATCGTCGGGCGTCTTGCCGGCCATGAAATAATAATCGACCCCGCCCGGCGCGCTTTCGGCCCACAGCGACGCGCCGCTCGCATCATCCTTGAAGCGCATCTGCGAATAAGTGTCCCACATAATGCCGTAGCGGCGCGACGACACCAGGACCGGAATGATGATGCCGACATTGGTCTGGACCAGCAGCACCTCCTTGCCGCGGCGGTTGCTGGTATCGTCCGCGGTGAAGCCCAGGCCGTAAATCGCTTCGTCGGGACGCAGCACGAAGTCGTTCTGCGCCTCATAGGTCGGCGCGCCGGAGATGGTGACCTGCTTGAGTCTTTGCGGAGCGGCCGGCTGCTCTTCGGTGTAGAGTTTGCCGGCCGTGTCGAGGAAGCGCAGCGCGCCGCTGGCCTTGGCGACCTCGATCCGGAGCTTCGCGCTGGCGATGACCAGCTTGTCCGACATGTCGGTCAGCGAAAAGGGAATTGGCGTCGGGTGGCCGGTGACGACGATGCTCGGCGCGCGCCAGTAATTCTGCCCCAGGTTGGCGTTCACGCGGACGGTCGTCGGGCCGTAGAAGATGATGTTCTTGGTGACGCCGTTCAGGCTCAGCTGCACGCCGTCCTGGAGGCGGGTGACCTGGAACGATACCGAGCGCGGCGCCCCCGTGGAGAGCAGGTGGCCATTGCCGTCAAGGCCCGTCGGCAGCGCCGCCGCCGCGGTCGCGGCATGCGCTGAGCCCGCGCCCGCAAGGGAAGCGGCGACAATCGCCAGCGGGTGGCGGGTTCTGCCGGCAAAGCCGTAGAGAAGCGCCGTCGCCAGCACGCCGGCGCCAAACAACGGCAGCGCTTCTGGGAGGACGAGCCCCTCGAGCGTCAGCCAGTGACCCATGAACCACGGCAGCGACGCGGGGATCTCGCGCGGGACGCCGACCAGAATCCCCCCCGCGGCAAGCAGGTAGGCGATGTG
>Ga0207674_10010017_pt1 | contig 10784 bp, 5 predicted proteins | sample KBSCornC72_FD_184303 | JGI IMG/M metagenome (GOLD analysis project Ga0207674, IMG submission 184303) | Corn rhizosphere microbial communities from Kellogg Biological Station, Michigan, USA - KBS Corn C7-2 (SPAdes) (version 2) | ecosystem: Host-associated > Plants > Roots > Rhizosphere > Soil ...
CCACGCCACGCCCGAGACATATTGCCGCGCCACCGGATCGGCGAGCACGGTCAGCGGCATCTGCGGATCGTCCCAATTGTGGTCGTAGTCGAGGATCTGCGTCTTGAGCCCGCGCGCGCGGAACGTCGGGCCGACGTAGCGCCCGATGATCACTGCTCGGTCCGGCGAATTCACCCGCATGCCCGGATAATCGTCGGGCTCGAAGTCGGGTTCGTTCTGGATCGTGAGCATCGACACCGGCACGCCCTCGCGCCCGAACGCCTCGACGGTGCGCGCGAGATAGTTCGCGAACGGCTGATAATATTGCGGGAGCAGCTGGCCCTTGATGAGACTCTTGGTGGTCTTCATCCACGCCGGAGCGCTCCACGGGCTGATCATCACCAGCAGGTCGGGATTGATCGCCAGCGCTTCGCGCGTGCGCGGCAGGACGTACTTTTTCGCCGGGTCGATCGAGAAGTAACGAAGCTCCGGATCGGGCGCGTTCCCGGGCGTGTCGTCATAGCTGTAGTGGTGGGTCGAGAAATCGGATGCACCGACCGTCAGCCGCGTGAAAGACACGCCGAGCCCGCCGTCGGCGCGGCCGAACAGCTCGGCCATGATCGCCTTTCGTTTCTCATCTGGCAAACCGCTGAGCAGCTGCGCCGACGCGTCGGTCATGGCTGCGCCGAAGCCGTGCATCTTCTGGAAATGCTTCGACGTGTCGATCGTGACCGCTTCATCGCCCGATGCCGGACCCGCGGCCGAGATTGCTGGCTGCGGTGCGAGCTTCTGAGTCTCGTCGGCTGTCGTCAGCCACATTTCCGCGCCTACCGGCGCCGACGGCCGAACGGTCGCGCAGCTGGCGACGAACAGGGCGCCGAGGAGAATCGCCGCGAACCGCCTCACGCGACCGGCTCCGCCGGGCAATATTTGCCGACATATTCGTCGTGCGCCGGCATCACATCGACGCAGCGCGAGATGGTAGAAGCGATGTTTCCGAGAAACTGGTCGATCTGCGGGTCGCTCTTGATCGCGACCAGCGGATCGTGGCTGCGGGGCACGAGTCCCTGGCCGAGAAACACCTCGATCCAGCTCTCCTCGCTGAACAGCTCCTCGTCCTCCCGGAAGATCCGGCCGTTGGAGCGCCACAGGTCGACTTTGCGCCGGAGGGTCGCGGGCAAGTCCATCGTCCGGCAATATTCCCATAAATCGCCGGGCCGCTCGTTCGCCCAGTAATGGAGGATGAGGAAGTCACGGACGCGCTCCCACTCGAAATCGGTCTGGCGGTTGAACTCGTCGATCGTGCTCTGGTCGGTCGCTCCGTCCGGGAACAGCTGGACCAGCCGGATCGCCGACGATTGAACCAGGTGGATGCTGGTCGATTCGATCGGCTCGAGAAACCCGGCCGAAAGGCCGATCGCGACGCAATTGCGGTTCCACATCTTGCGCCGCTTGCCGGTGACGAAACGAAGCCTGTTCGGGTTGGCGAGCTGCTCGCCGTCGAGATTGGCGAGCAGCAGCTTCTCGGCGGAATCGTCGTCGATATACTTGCTAGAATAGACGAAGCCGTTGCCGGTGCGGTGCTGCAGCGGGATGCGCCACTGCCAGCCGGCGTCGCGAGCGGTCGCGCGGGTGTAAGGGGTCAGCGGCGCGACGCGGCTGCATGGGACGGCAATCGCGCGGTCGCACGGCAGCCAATGGGTCCAGTCGTCGTAGCCGGTCTTCAGGGCCTGCTCGATCAGCAGCCCGCGGAAGCCGGAACAGTCGATGAAGAAGTCCGCGTCGAGCTTGCGACCGTCTTCGAGCGTCACCGATGCGATGTCGCCGCTGTCGTGCATCCCGACGTCGACGATCTTGCCCTCGGTGCGGCGTACGCCGTGCTGCTCGGCGAGGCCCCGCAGGTATTTGGCGTAAAGCGTGGCGTCGAACTGGAAGGCATAAGCGATATGCCCGATCGGCGACTCCTTCATCTCGGGCCGGGCATGCATGAACTTCCCCGCGAGCGCCGCTGCGGTGTTGATCGAATAATCGGCAAAGTCGCGCGCGCGACCCCGCTGGTTGGCGCGGAGCCAGTAATGATGGCAGCGGAGCCACTCCCAATCCTGGCCGATCACTCCGAATCCGTGGATGTAGCTGTGGCCAGGCTTCCACCAGTCGACGAACTGGACGCCGAGCTTGAACGTCGCGTTCGTGCGCCGCATGAACTCGGGTTCGTCGAGCTCGATCAGCTCATTATATTTCTTGATCGCAGGTATGGTCGCTTCACCGACCCCCACCGTGCCGATCGCTTCGCTCTCGACGAGCTCGATATCGTAGAGGCCCTGGAACAGCTTGCCGAACAGCGCGGCCGTCATCCAGCCCGCGGTGCCGCCGCCAACGATGAGAATCTTTCGCATGGTCCCCGCGGATTAACGGCTTTCGGCTGGGCAGGCCACGACGGGCCGGCCTTCGGGCAGCCGCCCGAGCGCCGTCCGGCTGGTGAGCGAAAGGCCGTATCCGCGGCGGAACTGGACCCCGCCCGATTTCGGCAGGCAATCGCCCGCCGGCCAGTCGAACGACAGGCGGCCGGTGAAGTCATAGGCCATCTTGCCGTCTGGGCTCGCCAGCAGCATGTCCGCCAGGCCCATGCCCTCCGTCCCCGGCAGCCACGCGGCGATGAAGGCATCGGAGCGGTTGATCAGGTCGTTGGCTGCCACCGGCCGGCCCGAGTAGAGCAAGGTCACGACCGGCACGCCCTTGCCGCTCACCCGCTCGAGCGCCCGAAGGTCCTGCGGGTAGCGGCTGGTGTGCCGCATCGAAGCCGGGAATGTGATGTCGCCCTTGTACTCGGCATAGGGCTGTTCGGCAGCAACCATCACAACCGCACTGTACTTGCGGACGTCGACATTCTTCCCGTCTGCGCTGTAGTCGACGCGGGCCTGGCCGAGGTCCTTGCGCAGTGCGGCGAGCAATGTCTCGGCATAGGGATAATCGGCGTTGGTGGTGTTGTCGCCCTGCCAGGTCAGCGACCAGCCGCCGGCCTGCATCGGAATGCTGTCGGCGCCCTTGCCGACAACGAGGATCTTGCCCGTCCGGCGAAGCGGGAGAACGCCACCATTGTTCTTGAGCAGCACGAGCGATTCACGGACCGCCTGCCGCGCGAGCGCGCGGACCTCGGGCGAATGGAGCACGGAAGCATCGGGGTGCGGCCCAGTTGCCGGTGAGGCATTGAACAGCCCGGCGTTCAGCTTCACCCGAATGATCCGCGATACCGCATCATCGATACGGCTCATCGGAATTCGCCCGGCGTGGACGTCGTCAATCGTCGCAGCGATGAACTTCTTCCAGTCGTCAGGCACCATCGCGAGGTCGATCCCGGCGTTGATCGCCTGCGGACAATGCCACTTGGTGCAGCCGGGCACCTGCTCGATGCCGTTCCAGTCGCTGACGACGAGGCCGTTGAAGCCCATGCGCTTCTTCAGCACGTCGGTGACCAGGTGACGGTCGCCGTGCATCTTGCCCCAGTGTTTGCCGGTCGCGGTGTCGGTGAAGCTAGAATAGCTCACCATCACCGTCTGCACGTTCGCCTTGAGCGCGCCGTAATAGCCGGCGGCGTGGGTGCGGTAGAGGTTCGCCTCGGTCGTGCGCGTTTCGCCCTGGTCCTTGCCGTGGAAGGTCCCGCCGTCACCGACCCAATGCTTGGCCGTCGCCAGCACCGACGTAGGCGACCCGAGCTTTCCCTGGAGTCCGCGGACCATGGCCTCGCCATAGGCGCGCACCAGCGCCGGGTCGGAGCTGTAGCTTTCGTACGTCCGGCCCCAGCGCGGGTTCTGCACCACTGCGAGCGTTGGCGCGAAGGCCCAGCTGATGCCCGTGGCCCGCACCTGTTCGGCGGTGGCGTGGCCGATCTTTTCGATCAGCGCGGGATCGTGCGCCGCACCGAGACCGATGTTGTGCGGAAAGAGCGTCGCGCCATAGACATTGTTGTGGCCGTGGACGGCGTCGGTGCCCCAGATCACCGGCACCTTGACCTTCATGTCGGTGGACATCGAGGCCTTGGTGAAGGCGTCCGACAGCTTCAGCCAATCCTCGACGCTCGAATGCATGTTCATCGACGGCCACGCGCCGCCGCCGTTGAGGATCGAGCCGAGATAATAGCGGCGCACGTCGTTGGGCGTGACCGAGCGGATGTCGGGCTGTGTCATCTGCCCGATCTTCTGTTCCAGCGTCATCCCCGCGACGATCGAGCGAACCCGCGCCTCAACCGCTGCATCGGGAGCCGGAACGTCCGCCCTCGGCCAGATCTCGGCCGCGGTCGCCGCGGAAGCGAGGAACGCAACCGCAAGGCACAGCGCCACCTTCGGCCGCGCACGGCCGCTCAGAGCTCTCATTTTCAAACCTGCCTGATCGCTAGAAGTGGTAACTGGCGCCGAGCAGCCACTGCCGCCCGTACTTCTCGTAATTTTCCAGGATCGGCGCGTTGTTCGGGCCCGTCCCGACGTAGGTCCGGTAGGGTGAATTCAGCACGTTGCTGACCTGGAGCAGGATGCCGAGACCGTTCAGCCGCGAGCCCGGCTGGAAGGTGTAGCCGACCTGCGCATCGAGCTGAGCATCCGGCTGGATCAGCGAGAAGCCGAGATTGCTGAAGAGCGCGACGACTTCGCCCTTGAAGGCCGACCGGTGCCGATAGGCGGCGCGCGCCTGGAAACCGTTCTTCTCGTAATAGCCGGTGATGTCATAGACCCACTTCGAGAAGCCCGGGAGGACGCCGCCGATGGAATTGATGGCAACCGGCTTCAGCTTGTACTTGGTGTAGGAAACGCTGCCGGTCGCGCCGAAGCCGTCGAGCAAGTGGCTGATCCGCCCGAACTCGAAGGCTCCGCTCACTTCAACGCCGCGGATCCACCCGCCCTTGCCGTTCGCCGGTGCGGTAAGCTGCCCGATGTTGCTTGCCGTCGCGCCGGTCGCCTGGAGAGCAGCCTGCAGCTTGGCCAACTCGGTCGGCGGCGGCTCGAGGCCCGAGAAGTCCGCCGTCAGAGCCTGGTTGTAGATGTAATTTTCGAGCCAGTAGTTGAACCCGTGGAGGGCGAAATAGCTCGCCTTGCCACCGTACCATTCGTAGCCGATGTCCACTAGCTTCGCGCGCCACGGCTCAAGCTTGGGATTGCCGCCTTCGGCCGACCATGGGTGAACCACGACACCGGGGCCGCAAGCCGGCAGCGCGTTCTCGCACACATTGCCGCTGAAGCTCGGAACCAGGTTCGCGCGCAGGTCGTCCATGCGCGGCCGCGCCATGACCTTGGCCGCTGCCAGGCGGATGCGGTTGTGGCGGTCGAGGTCGTAATACAGGTTCAGGCTGGGAAGCACGTCCGTATACTTGGCGCCCTGTTCAACCTGGACCAGCTGGATCGGCGTAACCCCGGTGTTGATCCGAAGGCCGGACGACTCCTGCTTCTGCTGGACCACCTGCACGCCGACATTCCCGTGCAGGTCGCCGTAATCGATGTTCGCCTTCGCCTTGAACGTCAGGATGTCTTCCTTGATGTCCCACGATTTGTCGAAATGGTTGGAGTCCTCCAGCTGGACGATGTCGTAATAGTTGCCGTTGTTCACCAGGTCCGGGACGTCGACACCGAGGATATCCATATCGCCGGCGAAGCTCATTGAAGTCGGGCCCGTCTGAAAGCGAGGATCGATCAGCACTTGCTGACGATCGTTCTTCAGGAACAGATCGAGCTCGGTAACCGTCTTGTCCTTGTGCCGGTGCGTGTAGTCCAGGCCAGCTTCGATGCTGCTGATGAAGTTGCCGAGACCGGTACCTTCGAAGTCCTGCCTGAGCGTCAGATCGCCAGCGGCCAATGTCTCCTTGATATGCGGCGCCTTGAAGTGACCCTCGGAGCCGTAACCGCCCCAGGCGGCGCGGTCGCCGAGCGAAACCTGGTTGGCATCGGCGTAGTCGAGGCCGAAATTCGTGAGCTGCAGGAAATCATTCTGGGAAACGACACGGTCATACTCGTCGGGGACCCGCGTCAGTAGCGGACCGACGCCATAGCCGCCGAAGATTTCGATGTCCGTCTCGTCACGTTTGTTCGATGAATAGGACAAGTCGGCAAGAAGATGCGTGTGCTCTGCGAGCCGGAAATCGTTGTTCAGGCCGGCGGAGAAAATATGGTCGACCCGCTTGTTGTTATCCCACCGGAGGAGGGGAACGGCGCCGCTCACATGGTCCGCAACGTCGAACACGCTGCCGCCGATCGTCTTGTCCGTGATGTTCGTGTAGGTGATGGGCTCGGCGAAGGCGTCCGAAAACCACTCGGCGCCGGTGGTCGCGGTGTTCTGTTTGAATCGCGAATAATATAGATCCAGGACGGAATGGACCGCGTCGCTGGGCTTCCATTCCACGGTGCCGATGACGCCGTCGCGAATATCGCGTGAATTCAGGGCGCGCACTTCCTGCCCCGAAAGAATGAACTGGTCGCCGTAGACGGGGCTCCCCTCAAACGGCGGGTTGGCGCCGAAATTCTCGTAATACCAGTTCTTCGTGTGATCGGTGTGGCTGGGCGCGTCGAGATGCGCATAGCCGATCATCCAGCCGAGCGTGCCGCTCTCATTCTGGCCGATATAGCTGGCGCTTCCCCGCCAGCCATATTTGGAGAAGCCGCCGTTGCGGCCGCCGCCTTCGTCGTACTGGCCGCGGATGTTGAGCGCGATGGCGCGTTTTCCATATTCCAGCGGCCGAATGGTGCGAAGATCGACCGTGCCCGCAAGCCCCATGCCCGCAATGCTCGCGTCGGGAGTCTTGTAGACTACCACCGACCCGAGGAGCTCGGACGGATATTGGTCGAACTCGACCGCGCGATTGAAGCCCGAGCTGGCCTGCTGACGTCCGTTCAGGAGGACGGTCGTGAAATCGGGCGAGAAGCCGCGGATCGAGATGATCTCGGCGCGGCCGGCGACGCGCTGGGCGGCAATGCCGGGCAAGCGCGCGATCGATTCGGCGATCGACACGTCGGGGAGCTTGCCGATCTCCTCGGCCGACACGGCCTCGACGACGCTCGCGCTGTTCCGCTTGATCTGGATCGAGTCCTGAAGGCTCCGGCGGATACCGGTGATGACGATGCTGCCCTCGTTCGGCGGAGCCGCATTGGGTTCGCCCGGAGTCGGCGCCTGCTGCGCCTTCTGCTGCTGCGTTTGCTGCTGCTGCGTGGGCTGCTGCTGCGTCTGCTGCTGTTGTTGCTGCTCATCCGGATTCGGAGTCGTTTGCGCGAATGCCGCGGAAGGCAGCATCACCAACGACGAACAACCGGCGAGCAGCAATGCGCGGCGTGCGCGCGACGAAGGATTCGGCAACGACGTCTCTCCCCTGACCGGCCTGCTGCGCTCTCGCGTCGCAAGCCTCGCTTCCACCCTCTATGGAAGCGCTTCCATCGTGGTGCGTCAATCTACCAATTCTGTCAAGCGGCGGCGATCTGCCGTGGCGGACATGTGGATTCGCGAACGATCAGCTCGAACGGGAGGCAAGTATAATCGGGCTCGCGGCCGGATTGACTCTCGACGAGCAGTTGCACCGCCTGTTCGGCAAGATCCTTGATCGGCTGACGGATCGTGGTCAGCGGCGGCCAGACGATCTCGGACATCGGCGTATCGTCGAACCCGGTCACGGAGATGCCTTCAGGAATTTGCACCGCCGCGCGGTGCAACGCGAGCATCACTCCCGCAGCCATATCATCGTTCGCGCAGGCGACTGCAGTCACCCGTGGCGCGTCACGGAGCAGCTGATCGCCGGCTTCGACTCCGGACTTGAAGGTGAAGTCGCCGGTCCTCGTCCACGGCTCCTGCTCGATCCCGACCTCACGAAGCGCGGCGAGGAAACCGTCATAGCGAAGCGCCGCTGCGCGATGCTCCGGCGGCCCCTTGATGAAGCCGATCCGGCGATGCCCCAGAGATGCAAGATGCTGGCCGATCGCATGCCCGCCGGCGCGCTCGTCGATGCCGACGCCGAGCACGGCAGAGCGAGCGTGCTCACCCGCCGATACGGCGACGACCTGGACTCCGGCGACGTGCGCCGCCTCGATGAACTCCAAATCGTCGGAGAGCGGCGGCGAAAGGATCAATCCCGCCGGGCGTTCGCCTTCCAGTATTGCGGCCAGAAGGCGCAAGCGGTTGGAGTCGTGCGGATCCACGGCCCGCGTGACGAGATCGAACCCGAGCGACGAACAGCCACGAAGCGCGCCGAGCTCCAGCCCGGCATTGTAATAGCTGTTGGGTTCCAGCTCCGGGCTATGCGCGTGGATCAGCATGATCTGCCGCGCCCTGCCGCTCGCAAGCGCCCTCGCCTGCTGATTGACCGAATAGCCGAGTTCCTCGACCGCGCGCCGCACCCGTTCGCGGGTTTCGGGACGGACGTTCGATCCGTTGTTGAGCACGCGCGACACCGTAACCCGGGCGACGCCCGCGGCCTTGGCGACGTCATCGATGGTCGAGTTGCGCTTCATCGCGCGCGCAAGTTGGCAAGCGTTTCGCCGCTTCGCAACGGCGGATGAAGGCTTGCCAGAAATGCGAGGCGGTCCCTAACAATGGGCGAATGGAAGCGCTTTCATTCGGTCGTTGGCTGATGCAGCTCAGACTGGCCCTGTGGGCATTGTTGCTGCTCTGCCTGCCCGCCGGCGCCGCGCTCGCGCATCCATCCTTGATTCCCTTGCCCGCCTCGGTTGCGTGGCATGATGGATCCGTCCCGATCGGTCCCGGCACGGTCGTCGAAGGCCGAGGTGAAGCGGCGGCGACAGCTGCATTTCTGGTGCGGGAACTCGGCCTGAAGCAGGGGACCAAGCGCCCTTCGCGGATCCGCCTTTCGCTCGTTTCGAAAAGCAGGGTGCCGGACCCCGAAGGCTATCGTCTTCGCGCTTCCGGGGACCAGGTCCTGATCGAGGCTTCCGATCCGCGCGGACTGTTCTACGGTGCACAGACCCTCCGGCAGCTGGTCACCGGCGATGGACCTACTCGCAGCGTGCCGGCCGTCGACATCAGCGACGCGCCGCGCTTCCGCTGGCGGGGGCTTCTGATCGACCTTGGCCGCCATTTCTTCGGCAAGCCGACTTTGCTCAAGATCATCGACGAAATGGCGGCGTACAAGCTCAACGAGCTCAAGCTTCACTTGACCGATTACGAAGGCTGGCGGCTCGAAATCCCCGCTTATCCGAAGCTGACCGAGGTTGGCTCGCTGGTCGACGGCAAGCCGCAATATCTGAGCACCGAAGATGTGCGCGAGATCGTGCGCTATGCCGCCGAGCGGCACATCATGGTGGTTCCCGAGATCGAGATGCCCGGCCACGCCGGCGCCGCCGCCCGATCCTACCCCGAGTTCTTCAATCCCGAGGGAAGCGCCTTCAACCCGGCGAACCCGAAGACCTACGATTTCATCCGCGGAGTGCTCACCGAAGTCGCACGGCTGTTCCCCGCGCCGTACATCGACTTCGCCGGAGACGAAGTCGGCGACGAGATGTGGAATGGCATGGCGGACGTCGACCGGCTCAAGGCCGAGCAGGGTCTGAAGACCAACCAGGAGGTGCAAGGATATTTCGCGCGCAAGGTCGCCGCGATCATCGAAAGCCTCGGCAAGCGTCCTATGGCCTGGGACGAGCAGGTCGAAGCCGGCGCCCCGAAGAGCGTCGTCATCCAATGGTGGCGGAGGGACAGGCCGGATGTGCTCAAGGCCGCGGTACAGGGCGGTCACGACGTCGTAATCTCACCCGCCGACCATCTTTATTTCGACTATCCCCAAGGGCCCGGCGAGCCGGGAGCGCCGTGGGAAGGCAACAAGGGCGGCCCGCAGTCGATCGCCAAGATGCTCGCCTGGGAGCCGGTGCCGGACGGCTTCACCGCCAAAGAAGAGGCGCACGTGCTCGGCATCGAAGGCTGCGTCTGGACGGAGTTCATTGAGACCGAGCGCTACCTGGAGTTCATGACCTTTCCGCGCCTGCTTGCGCTGGCCGAGATCGCCTGGCGGCCGAGGGGCCTGCGCGACGAAGCGGAGTTCAACACGCGCCTCGAGCCGCACATCGAAGCGCTTCGGGCGAAAGGGATCAATGCACGCCGCGGCGAGTGGGATGCCTATGAGTTCATCACGAACTGAAGACAGGCGTCAGAGGGGGAGTAACTAATGGGTAAAGTCATCGCTCTGGTTTCGTCTGCAGCGATGCTGCTGTGCACGGCTGCCGGCGCCGCCCAGCCGACCGCGTCGTCGGATCGGCCGTGGCTCGATCCCAAGCTTTCGCCGGAAGCCCGCGCCGAGGCGGCCGTCGCCGCGATGACCTTGGACGAAAAGCTGCGCCTCGTATTCGGATACTCGGACCAGGCGTTCACCGACCTTGCCAAGGTCCCGGACGATGTCGTCCCTGCCGACCTCAAGGCCTACGTGGTCTCGCATCAAGTCCAAGGCTCCGCGGGATTCGTCCCCGGTATCCCGCGTCTTGGCATTCCCGACCAGACGCAGACCGACGCGTCGATGGGCGTGCGCAATAGCTTGATCCCGAGCACCGCCCTTCCCTCCTCGCTGGCGACGGCCGCGAGCTTCGATCCCGAGGTTCCGCGCGCCGGCGGGGCGATGATCGGGGCGGAAGCGCGCTCCACTCGCCACAACACCATGCTCGCGGGCGGAATCAATCTCGCCCGTGAGCCCCGCAACGGCCGCAACTTCGAATATGCCGGCGAGGACCCGCTGCTCGCGGGCACGATGGTCGGTGCGCTGATCGACGGCATCCAGTCGAACCACATCATCTCCACGATCAAGCATTATGCGGTGAACGATGCCGAGACCCAGCGGACCT
>Ga0207674_10010018_pt1 | contig 10784 bp, 8 predicted proteins | sample KBSCornC72_FD_184303 | JGI IMG/M metagenome (GOLD analysis project Ga0207674, IMG submission 184303) | Corn rhizosphere microbial communities from Kellogg Biological Station, Michigan, USA - KBS Corn C7-2 (SPAdes) (version 2) | ecosystem: Host-associated > Plants > Roots > Rhizosphere > Soil ...
GCCGACAAGCTGTTCGATGAAGCGCTCGCCGTCGCGACCAGGATCGCCGGCTATTCGCTGCCCGTCGTGCTCAAGATCAAGGAAGCGATCAATCGCGCGTACGAATCATCGCTGTCCGAGGGCCTGATGTCCGAGCGCCGCGAGTTTCACGCGACGTTCGCGCTCGAGGACCAGAAAGAGGGCATGCGCGCGTTCGTCGAAAAGCGCAAGCCCGAGTTCAAGCACCGCTAGACGCGGTCCCGTTCAAAGCAGCGGGCCCAGCAGGCGCGCCAGGTTCTCGGCGACCTTCACCACCGCTTGCCGCTTCGACCACCCGGCGGGATCGAGCATCTGTCCGTCGCGCAGATACCGCGCCTGTTCGCGCGCCAGGCTGGCGCACACGCCGGCATCGTAAAGCAGGACGACGATCTCGGCGTTGAGCGCGAACGAGCGCACGTCGAGATTCGACGATCCGATCCAGGCGATCCGGTCATCGATCGTCACGTGCTTGGCGTGCAGGAAGCGCTTCCCGTAGCGGCAAATACGCACGCCGGAACCGAGCAGCTCGTCGTAGTAGGAACGCTGGGCGAGGTGGACGAGGATCTGGTCCATCTGCAGCGGCACGACCAGCGTCACCTCGATGCCGCGCAGGACAGCGGTCTGCAGCGCTTGCAGCAACGCTTCGTCGGGCACGAGGTACGGCATCGTGATGACGATGCGGCTTGCCGCCGCGTGAATCAACGAGACGATCAGGCGCTGGTTGTTCTCGCGCGGATAGCCGGGCCCGCTCGGCAGCGTCTGCGCGGTCACCTCGCCGGTTATCCTCGGTTCCGGGAAGTAGCGCGGGTCGCCGAGCGCCTCGCCGGTCTCGGCGTACCAGTCCTCGACAAAGACCGCCTGCAGCTCGAGCGCGATCGGCCCGCTCAGCCGCACGTTCAGTTCCTCGAAGGTGAGCCCGCGCTTGAACGTCGCGTCGACCAGGTTTTGCGAGCCGGTGTACGCGATGCGGCCGTCGATCACCGCGATCTTGCGATGATTACGCAAATCGATGCGGCCGGTGCGACGCCGGAAAAAACCGACGCCCATCGTCTCCTCGGCCAGAATTCCGGCCGCCAGAAGCCGCGGCAGCATCCGTCCGAAATCCGGACGCGACCCCAGCGAATCGGCCAGCAGGCGACAGACGACGCCGCGGTCGACCGCTCGCCCCAGCGCTTCGACGACGCGAGCGGTCGTGGCATCGTCGGCTACGATGTAGAACAAAAGGTGCACGTGGTCGTTCGCCATGTCGATGTCGGCGATCAAACGGTCGATCGTCCCGTCGTAATCGGCGAGGATCTCCGCGGTATTGCCGCCCAGTATCGGCAGGCGGCCGAGGTTTGCCGCGAGCGTCACCGCATGGTCGAGCGTCGGGCCGAGTTGCGGATGGAAGATGTTGGGGTCGCGGCCGAGGCGCTCGTACACCGGCTTCGATAGTTCCATGAACTCGACGTGCCGCTGCATGCGCCAGGCCGGCGGCGTCGGGCGGCCGATGAGCAGGTAAAGCGCGATACCGATCGCCGGCTCGAAAAAGATCAGCAGCAGCCAGCCCTTGGCCGCCTCGGGCGAACGGCGGAACGGCACGACGACGATCATCGCGATGCGCACCGCCCATTCGGCGGCAAAGAAAACGTTGACCCAGAAGGTCTGGTCGGTGAGAAGCGCGGGCATGTCGTGTTCGCGTCGCGAATCGCGCGGACACGCCAGCGGATGCTGGCATTCGCTGCGGGAGCCGCCGACGCCCGCCTGCGATTCTACGCAGGTTTGCCTCTCGCGGCTCGCGCGCGGAACGGCGTCGCGGCGCGCCGCGTCCAACGTCATTGCGGTGATACGATGCTCGTTTTCGCGCGCCGACCGGATGGAGATTCGAGATGAAACTGCAAGACAAATGCGCAATCGTCACCGGCGCGGCCAGCGGGATCGGCAGAGAGATCGCGCTCACCTATGCGCGCGAGGGCGCGAAGGTCGCGATCGCCGACCTCAACGAGCAAGCTGCCGAAGCGACCGCAAAGGAGATTCATCGGGCGGGCGGCCAGGCGATCGGCGTGGCGATGGACGTGACCGACGAACAGGCGGTCACCAGCGGCGTCGCGGCGGTCGTCACGGCGTTCGGCGGAATCGACATCCTGGTCAGCAACGCCGGCATCCAGATCGTGCATCCGCTGGAGGAATTCAGTTACGCCGAGTGGAAGAAGCTGATGGCGATCCACGTCGACGGCGCGTTTCTGACGACCCGGGCCTGCCTGCCGCACATGTACGCCTCGGGGCGCGGCGGCAGCATCATCTACATGGGGTCGGCGCTCTCGAAGGATTCGGCGCTGCTCAAGGCGCCCTACGTCACCGCCAAGCACGGCCTGATCGGCCTGGCCAAGGTCGTTGCCAAGGAGGGGGCGAAGCACGGCGTGCGCTCGAATGTCATCTGCCCCGGTTTCGTGCGCACGCCGCTGGTCGACAAGCAGATCCCTGAGCAGGCGAAAACGCTGGGCATTTCCGAGGACGACGTCATCAGGAAGGTGATGCTCAAAGACACGGTCGACGGGCAATTCACGACCTTGCAGGACGTCGCCGCCGTGGCGCTGTTTTTCGCCTCATTCCCGTCGAATGCGCTCACCGGCCAGTCGCTGGTCGTCAGCCACGGCTGGTTCATGCAGTAATGGCTTGACCCAGCGATTTCCGCGCGTTCGTCAGCTGCAGCAGGACTTGGCGCCGGCCTCGGCGCGCGGCGCGCAACCGCTCCGCGGTGTCTCGTCGGGGCTGGCATCGGCGTCGCCGACGACGGGAACACCGCTCAGCGTGTGAAAGGTCTCCCAGGCGATGCCGGCAGGGTCGGTCACCCAGTATTTGTCGGACCGCGCATAGCAGCAATCGGCGTTCCTTTCCGCGACCAGTTTCCGATCCGCCGCAAGAAGCTGCGTCTCCATCGCGTTAAGTTCGGCCGAGCTGTCGACCTGGAAGCCGAGATGATTGACGCCGCCTTGGCCACTGCGCGTCGAGATGGCGAAGTTGACACGCGGATCGTCGAGCATCCATTTGGCGTAATCGTCCTTGTGCACCGTGGGCTCGGCGGCGAACAGCGTCGAATAAAACCGGATGCCGGCGGCGAGATCGGGCACCGAGACGTGGACATGAAATCGTTTCATGCGGCTCTCCTCTTCGGTCGTACCGTGGGTTTCGGGATCGTATGCACCCGCTGTGCTGCGGGGTCGGGCGCGCAGGCGGTGGCGCAGGCCCCCGGCCCGTCGCCGGCGTCAGCGCAGACGCGGCAACAGTTTTCGCTCAGATAGGCGACCAGCCCGCGCATGGCGGAGAAATCGGTCGCGTAAAGGATGAAGCGGCCCCGCTGTCGCGCTGACACCAGCCCGGCCATCGCGAGCTCTCGGATATGGAACGACAGCGTCGCCGCCGGCAGGCCGAGCTTCCGCCCGATGTCTCCCGCGGGGAGGCCTTGGGGGCCGTGTTCGACCAGCAGACGAAATATGCCCAGCCGCGTTTCGTGCGCCAGCGCTCCGAGTGCGCACAGGGCTGACGATGTTTCCATGTTTCCAGAATAGTGGAAACATCTAGATCACGTCAAGAGGTTTTCTCCTTTTTTTTGACTTTGCCACCACCGCCAGAGCAGCCAGGGTATACCGGCCAGGGAAACGACCGCCCACAAAACGACTGCCTGGGCGCTGCGGCTCGCCGGCGGCGGCAGCAGGTCGGCGTCGCGCAACTCGGCGGGAAAAGGGCGGGGTGGCACCGGAATGATCTTGGCCTGACGCCGGTCGCTGGGAAGCCGCGCCGCGTACTCGCGCCCGGTGACCACCGCATAGTCGCCCCAGACGCGACTCGATGGAAGTTGCGGCACGCGCAGCCACACCAGCGCCTCGATGTCCTGGGCGAGCATCGTCTCGAACGGCGTGAGCTGGCGCGAACCCGGTTGCGTGGGCAAGCGCAGCAGATCGGCTGCCGTTTCTTCGAACGCCGCGGCCGGAAACATGCGGGTGCCGTCCTCGCTCAGGTAGTCGAACGCCTGCCGCGCCCTGGCGAGGCTGCGCTCGCGCAGTGCGACCCACGGGACGGCGAGCCAGGCCAGGACGCGGCCGACCGGTTTTCGCGCCGGGACGTTCCAGCCGAGCGCGCGCAGCGCGTCGATGCTGATGCCGGCGCAGTTCATCGTCACGTTGCCGTAGACGAGCTGGTGCCGGTAGAACTGGTTATAGACCCGGTTGAGCGCCCCTTGCACATGCGCCGCCGTGCGGTCGTCGCGGAGGATCGCGACCAGCAGATGCGACGGCCGGTACCAGGCCTGACCGCTATTGAGGTCCGCGAGGTAGCGGTCGAGCGGCAACGCAGCGGCGATGATGCCTTTTTCGCTGAACAGATCGAGCGTGTAGAAATTGTTGGCCATCCAGTCGTCGATCGCACCATTCGGCCCGACGCGGCCGGTCACGATCGCGAAATGGCCGCCGTGCGCTTCGTCGTCGTCGCCCTGGGCGCCGTTGAGCATCGCCGCCAGCACCGGCTTACCGACGCAGCCGCCGGCAGCACCGGGTGTGCGCTCCCACAGGCCGATGGCGGCGAAGCCGCTGGTTGCGCCGCCGCGCGGCTGCTCGCGCAGCAGCTTGCGCACCGCCTCGGGCGATGCATCGGCGGCAGTAACGCCAGACTCCACGGCGGGAACGCCCACGTCCAGCCGAAAATCCTCGGGCCATATCGCGCGGGCGGTGAACCGTCCTTCCGCGATTTCGCCGCGCATTTTCAGCGTCCTTCCGGCGAAATAGGCGACCGAGGCGGCGTTGTAATACGAGCGATTGAGCGGGATTTTCGGCACGACGTCGAACGCCATCGTCGTGCCATCGACGCTGACTTGCCTGCCCGCCGCGTCGAGTCGCGCGCCACGCAGCACCGCCGGCGAGCCGACCCAGATCAGCGTCGGATAATCAGGAGGGGCTCCGGGTGCGTGACTCGCGGCCCAGCGCGCGACATCGTCGAACGCGGTGGCACCGCGGGCGAACCCCGCGACAGGAAGGCCGGGGCGCGGAACCGCGATCGCCTCGTCGCGGAAATACCACAAGGCCTGCGGTATCGCGTCGCAATCGGTGCAGCGTCCGTCGGTCAGGCGGAAATCGCCGGCGCGGTAGAGACCGATAGCGCCGTCGATGGCCGCCGGCTGCTCTGTCACGGGCCCGGTCATCTCGGGTTTCTAGACGTTGGCCGGCGATCGCTGGTCGGTGCGCGCTGCGCGGTGCGCCGGAATCGTCACAGCGACCGCCGTGCGGCGCGCCGACGCCATCGCCTCGCGCCACGCGACATGCGCATCGGGCGAAGTCCACACGCGCCAGTGCAGACGCGACAGCGCGATCGGATCTCCGAGCAAGCGGAGCTTCGACGACTCGCTCAAGCCGTCGGGTCCTTCGACCAGCGCGACATCGACCTTTTGCGTCCGCTGATTCTGCGCCAGCGGCGTGCGGCTAAAGCGGGCGACGGCGGCGGCGCAGGCGAGGGCGTTGGTGGCAGGGTCGACGACCGCGTCGACGAATCCCGGCGGCGACGGTGCGGAGGCGACCGCCTGCATCATCGCGCGTATTTCCGCCGGCGGCCGCGTTTCTTCCGGAATCAGAAACAGGCGTGCCGCGCGCAAGCGGCGGCCCAGGCGCAGCCGGCTCGTGTAAACGGACAGGGGTATCGAGAGCATCAGCGCACCGACGATGGGCAACAGCCACCAGAGGAAGGCGGGATTGAGCCAATAAACACCGGCGGCCCAAAGCGTTCCCAGCAGCGTGTGCGCGCCGTGCCGCCGCAGTGCCTCGCGCCACGTCGTCTCGGCATCCTCGCGCGTCGGCGACTGCCAGTGGATCGCCCAGCCGAGAAAAGCGCCGACGACGAATTGGGAGTGGAAAAGCATGCGTATCGGCGCCAGCATCGCCGATATCAGCATCTCGCCCAGCATGCTCAGGCCCAGACGCGGGCCGCCGCCGTACTCGGCTGCGCCGCGCACGACGACGAGCAGCGCGCCGAGCACTTTCGGCAGAAAGAGCAGGATCGCCGTTGCCGAGAAAAGCGCGATCGCCCATTCGGGATGCCATTCGGGCCACAGCGGGAACAGCTGGAAGGGCTGAATGAAATACTTCGGCGCGCTCAGGGTGTGAACCGCCAGCAGCGCCGTCGACAGAATCAGCGACAGGAACCACAGCAGCGCCGAAAGATAGGCCATGACGCCGCTCATGAAAACCGCGCGGTGGGCGGCATGCAGGCCACGCATCAGGAAAAGGCGGAAATTCATCAGATTGCCGCGGCACCAGCGTCGGTCGCGAGTGAGCTCGTCGACCAGGTTCGGCGGCATTTCCTCGTAGCTGCCGTCGAGATCGTAGGCGATCATCACCTGCCACCCGGCGCGTCGCATCAGCGCCGCCTCGACGAAGTCGTGCGACAGTATCTCGCCCGACAGCGTGCCGTGCCCGGGCAGCCGGCCGAGCGCGCAATGGCGCATGAACGGGGCCACGCGGATGATCGCGTTGTGCCCCCAGTAATGCGATTCGCCGAGCTGCCAGAAATGCAGGCCGGCGGTGAACAGCGGGCCGTAAACGCTGGTTGCGAACTGCTGGACGCGAGCATAGAACGTTTCGCGTCCGGCCGCGTGCGGCGCCGTCTGTATGATGCCGACGTCGGGATTGGACTCGCTCAGCCGCAACAGCGCGGTCAGGCAGGCGCCGCTCATGATGCTGTCGGCGTCGAGCACGACCATGTAGCGGTAGCGGTTTCCCCAGCGCCGGCAGAAATCGGCGATGTTGCCGCTCTTGCGCTTGATCCGGTGCTGCCGCCAGCGGTAGAACACGCGGTCGAAGCCGTTCACCGCGCGACACAGCGCCAGCCATGCATCGAGCTCCGCGACGCGTATGTCCGGCTTGCTGCTGTCGGAGAGCACGAAAAAATCGAAATGCTTCAGTTCTCCGGTTCGGGCCAGCGATTCGTAGCTCGCCGCCAGCCCGGCGAAGACGCGCGACACGTTTTCGTTGCAGATCGGCATGATGATGGCGACCCGTGCATCGGGATCGATCGTGGCGTCCGGGCCTGCGCCGTCGCTGATCGCGTAGCGATCGCTGCCGAACACCAGCAGCACGAAGCCGGCCATTGCCGTCCAGAAGCCCGCTGAAACCCATCCGAAGAGGATCGCGAACAGAACGAGGATCGCGATCTCCAGCGGCTGGCGGCCGTGATAGGGCAGGACGGCGACCATGAAATTGCTGGCGATGTAGGTCTGCGAGACGATCAGTCCCATCAGGACGAGGCGCCGCAGTGTCGCGGCGCGGCGCCATGCTTCGCGATGCTTGGGTGCGCGCTGAATCGGATCGCCGCCAGCGGCATGCGATCGCTCAGCCGTGCCCGCACGTGCTGCGTCCTGGCGGGAAAAGCGCAGGAACCATCGCGCCAAGAGACCGCGCGGCCAGGCGTGCGGCACCATCGAGGTGCGCGTCAGCGGCGGTGCGGTGACCAGGCGATCGCGCCCGAGAGCGTCGTGCGTCAGCGGCGGGGCATGGACGGCATCGCTCGCCCCGTACGCGAGCTCCAGACGCTGGCGGATCGATGCCAACGCGGGATTGTCGGCATCGACGTCGCCGCCGGCCAGAGCCTCGTGCAAGCGCAGCATCTTCGCGCGAACGGAGTCGTCGATCGTTCCGACGTCGCCGGCGACCCGCCGCAGCAATACGGCCCTTTGCTCGGGCGCGAGCGGCAATCGATCCAGATAGCGGATGCAGGCTTCGGCGTCGTCGTCGGCGCCGGCTACTCGGGAGGGAGGATGTAGCTCCACGTTTCCGACACCGCGTTGTTGCCGCCGCGCAAATACGCGCGCAGTTCGACCGGCTTGTTAGTATCGCGGCGTTTGACGCGCAACGCCAGACGCCAGCCGCCTTCGACATCGTTGCGGTGGCCGATCAGCTCGACGACCTCGCCGTTGGCATCGGCCGAGGCGATGCCCTCGATCTTGGCGTCTGCCGGCAGCTTGCGCACCGCCGGTCCGTCGAAATCGATGACAAAGCCGATGCTGCCGTCGTCGTTGCGGACGTAGCCGCGCCCGCGTCGGGTCTGCGTCACCCACGACGTCGGGGGCCGCACCCAGGCGTCCTTTTGCCACAGAATCCGGTATTCGATGTCGTACGGCTGCTGCGGCGCCGGCGTCCTGTCCGGCACCCAATAGGCGACGATGTTGTCATTGGTCTCGTCCGGACTGGGAATCTGCACCAGCTCGACTCTGCCGGTTCCCCACAGGCCCTTCGGTTCGATCCATGCGCTGGGGCGAAGGTCGTAACGCGCTTCCAGGTCCTCGTAATGCTCGAAGTCGCGATCGCGCTGCATGATGCCGAATCCGGACGGGTTCGCCGTCGCAAACGACGTCACCAGCAGCCGCTTGGGATTGACCAGCGGCCGCCAGATCCATTCTCCGGTTCCGGAGGCGACCGACAGACCGTCCGAGTCGTGGACTTCGGGACGGTAGTCATCGCGCGCGGCGCGCTGGTTTTCGCCGAAGAAATACATCGTCGTCAGCGGCGCAAAACCAGGCTTGCTCACGAATTCGCGCAGGTAGAGCCGGGCCTTGACATCGATTGCGGTGTCCACGCCCGGCTTGACGACGAAGCGGTAGGCGCCGGCCATGCGCCGGGAGTCGAGCAGCGCGAAAATGGTCAGCTCGGTGGCACCGGGCGCGGGGCGTTGGAGCCAGAACTCGACGAACTGCGGAAACTCCTCGCCCGAGCCGAGCGCGGTGTCGACGGCAAGGCCGCGCGCCGACAGCCCGTAGCGCTGGCCCTTGCCGAGCGCGCGAAAATAGCTGGCGCCGAGAAAGACGACAACCTCGTCCTTGTACTTCGGCGAATTGATCGCGTAATGCACGCGAAGTCCCGCAAATCCGAGGCCGCGCAAGTCGCGGGGATCGATGACATTGGCGCCGTAGTCGAACAGCTCGGGATTGAATCGCACTTCGCGCACGACGTCGCCGACCAGCTCGTTGATCTTGACCGGCTCCTTGAAGTTCTGCCCCTCGTGAAAGAATGCGATCTCGAACGGCAGCCCTTCGGGGTGCCAGAGCGAGCGATCCGGCTTGAAGCGGATGTCGCGGAAATGATCGTAGTCGAGCTTGGCGAGTGCATCGGGCAGCTTGTCGGTCCGTGCCTTGTACGAGGTCGCGGCGCGCTGCGCGGCAATTTTCGCGACATCGTCGAAACCGAAGCCGGCCGCGAGCGGGGCCAGCAGCAGCGTAGCGGCGGCGAGCGCTGCCGCAAGGAATCGAACCGGGCGTCGGCCGTTGCGTCGCCTGTCGATCGGCATCGCACCGCTGGGGATCATGCCCGTCTGCCCGGTCACGATAAAGTTGTCGGCGCCGTCGCTACCCGGTCAGGCCGCGTGCGAGTGGGCGCTCGTCGATTCTAGCCGCGCCGGCTCAAGTCCCGCGCGAGGCGGAAGCCCGAAAACTGCCAGCGCGCAGCGGCGGGAAAGAAATTCCGGTAGGTCGCGCGAATGTGCGAACGCGGCGTCAGGCAGGAGCCGCCGCGCAGGACGTACTGGTTGCACATGAACTTTCCGTTGTACTCGCCGATCGCGCCGGTCGCCGGGCGAAACCCCGGATACGGCGCGTAGTCGCTTTGCGTCCATTCCCAGACCTCTCCGAACATCTGCGTCAGCGTGCCGGCAGCGGCAGCCGAAGGCCGCGGCACCAGCGCGCCGTCCTCGACGAACGAGCCGTCGACCGGGGCGGCAGAAGCCGCGAGCTCCCATTCCGATTCGGTCGGCAGACGCGCGCCTGCCCACCGCGCATAGGCATCCGCCTCGAACAGGCTGACATGGCACACGGGCGCGGCCGGGTCGACCGGCAGGGCGCCGCGCAACGTGAACCGGCGCCATCCGCCGGCCTCGAGTCGCCAGTAGAGCGGGGCGCCGATGCCTCCGGCATTGAGCCAATCCCAGCCTTCCGAGAGCCACAGCTCGGGTCGCCGATAGCCGCCATCGCCGATGAACGCAAGGTAGTCGCCGTTGCATACGGGGCGGCTCGCCAGCGCGAACGGCGCCAGGAATTCGCGATGCCGCGGCGTTTCGTTGTCGAAGGCGAATCCGACGCCATCGTGTCCTATTTCGACGAGTCCGCCGTCGAACTCGATCCAGGCCGGCGCGGCTGCGTCGCTCGCGGCGCGATCGTCGCCGCCGGCCGGAGGAAGATAAGCCGGCTGCAGAGGATTGCACGACAGCATGTGCAACACGTCGGTCAGGATCAGCTCCTGGTGCTGCTGCTCGTGCTGCAGGCCGAGCTCGATCAGAGCGGCAAGCCTGGCGTCGCCGGCATCGTGCCCCGCCAGCAATCGCTGCATCGCCTCGTCGACGTGTGCGCGATAAGCGAGGATATCGCGGCGCGACGGACGCGAAATGAGGCCCCGCTGCGGCCGCGGATGCTTGTCGCCGACGGCGTTGTAATACGAATTGAAAAGGATCCGGAAAGCCGGATCGTACGGGCGGTAGCCGGCAAGCGAGGCATCGAGCAGAAAGGTCTCGAAAAACCAGCTGGTGTGGGCGAGATGCCACTTGACCGGACTCGCGTCGGGCATCGACTGGATCGCGCAGTCTTCGTCCGACAGGACGGCGCAAAGTGCCTCGGTGGCGGCGCGAACCGTCCGATACCGGTCGGACAGCGGAGCCTCCTGGGTCGTCGCCCTGGATGGCGGGATCGTGCGCAGATGCGATCGTTCGGTCATGGCAGGGTCCTTGCGCTGGCGGGCCTTACTACGATGCGGCTTGGGCGA
>Ga0207674_10010021_pt1 | contig 10782 bp, 8 predicted proteins | sample KBSCornC72_FD_184303 | JGI IMG/M metagenome (GOLD analysis project Ga0207674, IMG submission 184303) | Corn rhizosphere microbial communities from Kellogg Biological Station, Michigan, USA - KBS Corn C7-2 (SPAdes) (version 2) | ecosystem: Host-associated > Plants > Roots > Rhizosphere > Soil ...
GCGATCAACCGCTTCGCCGTCAGTACCCTCGAAAAACTTAGGGTAGATCACGCTCTCGATCTCCGGCAGCGTCTCTAAATATTCTGCCAGCCGCTCCGCGTTCGAACACTGTTTTTCAAGCCGCAGCGCAAGCGTTTTTATTCCCCTCAGGATCGAATGCGCTTCCCACGGACTCAGCACTCCGCCCGCGAGCGTCAGCGCTCCGAGCAACGCGGGACGGTCAAACTCCTCTCTTGCGACAACGACGCCGCCGGTCGCATCTGCATGGCCGCCGAGATATTTTGTTGCGCTGTGCACGACCAGATCGGCTCCGAGTTCCAACGGGCGACAAAGGTACGGTGTTGCGAATGTGTTATCAACTATCAGTTTTGCGTGAATGCTGTGCGCGATCTCGGCACACGCCGCAATATCGCAAACCTTCAACAGCGGATTTGAAAGCGTTTCGCAAATCAGAGCACGCGGCCGATTTTTTTCGGCTGCTTCCCGCAATGATTCGACATCCGAAAAATCCGCCGTGACGGTTTTAATTCCCAGCGTGCCAAAGATCGTATAAAGCAGTTCGAACGACGCTCCGTAAAGGTCTTTTGATGCAAGCACGACTGCACCGGGTGTTAATTCGCAGGCAAGAATCGCCGCATGAAGCGCCGCCATGCCCGAACCATAAGCAAACGCAAAGCTGCCGCGTTCGATCGCGGCCATCGCATCTTCAAACGCCGCAACGGTCGGATTGCCGTAACGGCTGTAAACAAAATCGGAAACTTCGCCCTCGACTATGCGTTCGACATCTTCGACCGTCTCGTAAACAAATGTCGAAGTCGCATAGATCGGCGTCGATGCCGGAACTCCGTTCGGAGCAGTTCGCCGTTCACCGGCGTGTACAAATCGCGTTGCGTCTGCCTGATTGCCCATAATATCCTCCGCCCTGTCTGTACCTTCGGACTTTGGCTTTATCAAAACATTTGAATATCAGAACTCACCAATTCAAAAAACTTCGACCAATCCAAAATCCGCAATCAAAAATCAAAAAGGCTCTCGTGCTAAATTAAGCACGAGAGCCTCCAAAAAAATCTCTTCGCAGTTGTTTAGCAGTTTTTACAGTGGAGCAAGTTAACCTTAAATCGCCACTTTAAATACTTTCAGCCAATTCCGAAAGTTTATGAAAAAGAACTTTTGATAACTTACAGTAAAATCTTTCGCAATGTCAAGCGCAAATTTCAAAGTTCGTTCAGCCTACCTTTTTTCGTGACTTTAGTGCTCAGCTCTTCAAGATCTGAAAAAACAGGAACCCATAAATTTGCACACACAAGCGTGACCCGATCCAAACCAACCGTCTTTGCTGCCACGGTTTTGCTTGCAAATCCGCCCTTAAACAAACTAAACTTTTGAAACTTCCCGTGTTTCCATTCGTGAACACTTGCGGAGAAGCTTTGCCCTATGAACAATTTCAGATTTCGTCTTAAAGACCAGCGCGGTTTTAACCTTATCGAACTAATGATCGTTATCGCGATCATCGGCCTACTGATCGGCGTCGGCAGCATCGGCTGGGCGGTTATGGTCAAATCAGGAAACGAAAGCGCCGCGCAGCAGACGCTCGATAATATTCGCAAATTTCAAATCGATTATGCCGGAAAACATCAAGGCAAATTTGCGACGTTTGCGGATCTCATTCAATCAGGCCACCTCGACGAACGCTTCGCGGGCGAGGCTCCGGTTGTAAACGGATATATATTTACGATGCGCGTGGATGAACGCACAACTTCAAAACCTGCGTTTTACACCGTAAACGCCGACCCGCAGGTCGCGACCGGCGTTCAGGCGACCGGCAACCGACATTTTTATACAGACTCGTCACTCGGTACGATAAAATCGACCGATGAAAATCGCCCCGCAAAAGCCGACGATCCGTCGATCTAACAGATCCGCCGACTTAGCTCAGTGGTAGAGCACTCGCTTCACACGCGATAGGCCACAAGTTCGAATCTTGTAGTCGGCACCAATAAAGTCATACACTTACGGGCGTTCCAGTAACGCCCTTTTCTTTTGTCCTGGAATGCCGCGAGTTGAAACATTTCCGATTGAGATTACGTAATTTGGAAATGAACACGGGCAGGACATTCGGGCTGCGCAAAAACTTTAGGCCATAGGTAAGTATTCGACATCTTTGCAGAATGACGATGGGCGGCCGGGCGCAGAGCTTTTTGGTAGTACCTGTCTTATATTTTGTTATAATGTGAATGAAATTACTTGATCACTCAAAACTAATGCAGTCCCTTGTTTTCATTTCCCGTCTGAAACTGCGGTCGCGGAGCGGGCTGGTTGCCGCCATTGCCGCGTTGTTCTTTCTATCGCTGCCTGCCTTTGCACAAAAGGCCGATCCACAGCCGGTCGTGGTCCAGCCTGGTGCACCTGGTCAGCCGACCCGAACGCTGCCGGCGTCTACCAGGGGCGTCCTGCCGCCTCTTTCGCGGAAGGATGTGGAGTTCATGCAGGGGATGATAATGCACCACGCTCAGGCGGTCGAGATGACCGCACTCATCGACTCGCGTACGACAAATAAGGACCTGCGCTTGCTGGGGGCGCGTATCAGCCATTCGCAAGCCGAAGAAATAAGATTCATGAAACGATGGCTCGAAGCCAGGGGCCAATCCACCGAAATGCAGATGCCGGGCATGGAGGGCACGGACATGGCGGGAATGGATATGTCGAGCCACCACATGCTTATGCCCGGGATGCTTACCCGAAAACAGATGACCGCCCTGAAAAATGCAAAAGGTGCCGAGTTCGATCGCCTGTTTTTGACCGGAATGATACAGCACCACGGCGGCGCACTGACCATGGTGAAAGAACTGTATGACACGGCCGGCGCCGGGCAGGACGCCGAATTGTTCAATTTTACGACTGATGTCGATAGCGGCCAGCGCGCTGAGATCAGAATTATGCAAACGATGCTGGGTGAAAAACCCGTAGAGGAGAAATAATGAATCGAGTACACACTATTACCTTCCATTTTCTAGTAGCTTTCCTGGTTTTTTGTTCTTGTTTTGCCGCCCGGACGCTGGCCCAAACACCGGCGTCCGCGCCGCAGCTGCCGCCCGGTATGACCGGTTCGGATGTATCTGATCCGCGTGCCAAATTGACGCCCGGATTGTACGACGCGGGCGAAACGGCGATGGGTTTGAAGCATCTCGAGCTGCTCAAAAAACCGGACGCGTTTCAACTCGGCACGGACAACCCTGACGATCCGAGAGTGCAAAAGACCTTGGGCCTTCTCGGCGTCGGCGACACGTCAAAAATGCCTAAGCCCTTCCAGCTCGTTTTTGCTCAGCTTGCTTTTTCCAACTCGGACCTTGCGTTCCAGGGCAATCACCTGTTTCAGGGGAACTTTTACGGCGTAAATATCTATGACATCTCCGACCCTGCTCAGACCAGATTGCTGACTTCGCTTGTGTGTCCGGGTGGACAGGGCGACGTGTCCGTTTACAAAAATCTGCTCTTTATGTCGGTTGAAATGCCCAACGGCCGTTTGGATTGCGGCACCGAGGGCTTCCCGGCTGAGCCACCGCCCGCGGCGGGACAGGAAAATCAGCAGCATCTGCCTGTTGCACAAAAAGACCGCTTTCGCGGCGTGAGAATTTTCGATATTTCGGACATCAGCAAACCGAAGCAAGTCGCCGCCGTGCAGACCTGTCGCGGTTCGCATACGCATACGCTGGTTGTCGATCCGAACGATAAGAATAACGTTTACATCTATGTTTCGGGGACGTCTTTTGTCCGTCAGGACGAGGAGTTGGCCGGATGTTCAAGCGGTACGCCGGAAAAGAATCCAAACACCGCGCTCTTTCGCATTGATGTGATCAAGGTTCCGGTTGCGGCTCCGCAAGATGCCAAGATAGTTTCGAGTCCTCGAGTGTTCATGGATCCAAGGTCCGGCGAACTCGCAGGCCTCAGCAGCGCCGCTACGCATGGAACAGGCAAACCGACTCCGACCGACCAGTGCCATGACATAACGGTTTATTCGGCGATCGGTTTAGCGGCTGGAGCGTGTTCCGGGAACGGGATCTTGCTGGATATCAAGGACCCGGCCAATCCGAAACGCGTGGATGCCGTAAACGATCCGAACTATTCGTATTGGCATTCGGCCTCGTTTTCGAATGATGGGAAAAAGGTCGTCTATACCGACGAGTGGGGAGGAGGCCTGGGTGCACGCTGCCGGGCGAATGATCCGAATAAATGGGGAGCCGATGCGGTTTTTCATTTAAAGGACAATAAGCTGACGTTCGGAAACTATTACAAGCTGCCGGCCGCACAAGGCGATACCGAAAACTGTGTTGCTCATAACGGCTCGCTAATCCCGGTTCCCGGCAGGGACATCCTCGTACAGGCGTGGTATCAGGGCGGTGTCTCGGTTATGGATTTTACCGACGCCGATCATCCGCAAGAGATCGCATATTTCGACCGTGGGCCGATCGACCCAAAGATGCTTGTGCTCGGCGGCGACTGGTCCGCTTACTGGTACAATGGCCATATTTATGGTTCTGAGATCGCTCGCGGCCTGGACGTCTTTGAACTGACACCGACCGAACATCTTTCGCAGAACGAGATCGATGCCGCAAAATCGGTACAGGTCAATGAGTTGAACGTGCAAAACCAGCAGAAGATCGTGTGGCCTCGAAAGCTGGTCGTAGCCAAGGCGTACATCGATCAATTGGAACGCTCCAAAGGTTTGCCTGCTAACCAGATCGCGAGCCTGCGGGACGCAATTCAAAAAGCAGAAGGCTCGAAAAGCGATCTCGGAAAACTCAAAAAGCTCGCTCCGTCGGTGGAAAAGAGTGCAGGCTCTTCAAAGAATGCGACGGATACGGCCCGACTGCAGGCCCTGGCTGAGATCCTGAGAAAGCCAGAGCTTTGATCTGTTCGATCGTGACTGACAAAGGGCATGAAAAAAGGCAGCTCCGTTCAAGAGATGCCTTTTTTCGTTTGGAGTGTGACTTATATGGTCACTTTACATAACTTCGATCGCGTTATCGCTTTCGCGGAAATAGACCGCCAGTCCCGGCTTTTTGCCGCCCCGATCATTGTTGCCCTTTGGGTTTTCCTTCGGCTTATTGCCTTTATCCGGCGCGTTAATGGTCGGCGGATTTTTTGGCGGGCGTTTCGGCCCGTCCTTTTGTGCCATGGCCGCGGTGGAGAGTCCGATGAGAAACACGGCCGTGAATATGAGATTCTTAAAAATTTTCATTACTCTAGGGTTTCCTCTTTCCTTCTAATCACGCACAGGGGAAAGACGGAAAGTGCGTCCGCATGTTTACAAGGCAATCCGGGTGCCACAAACAGACTTTAGACGAATCGCCCGAGTTTTTGGTTGGAATATCGATTCGTCATAATTTACAGATTTACAAAACTTTACGTTTTCCGTAGTTTTTATACGAAATCGTGAATGTCACCGCCCGCTCCGTTAAGTAACGAGAGAAAAAGCGCTTTCTTTTCAGCGATTTATATCACTAATTATCCGTTTTGACTAGCGACCGATGCGTCCCATAAGATTGAGATACATTTTATGCCCAGCGAACCACTCAACGCCGACCGGATAAAGGCAATATTTGTTCCCCTAGCCATGGCCGGCACGGTCTTTTTCAATTGGGTTGCGGCGATGGGCCTGATAAACGGCGTTACTCCCGAAATGGTATCGAACAAATATCCGACGCCGCTGACACCGGCCGGATTCGGGTTTACGATCTGGATATTGATCTACATTGGTCTCGCCGCATTCAGCATTTATCAGCTTTTGCCGCAGCACGCCGAGCGTTTTCGCCCGGTACGAACGCTTTTTATCGTAAGCTGCATTCTGAATTGCGCATGGCTTTATTTTTGGGCGTTCGGGATGATCGGCATTTGTCTGGTCACTATTTTGGCGTTGCTCGCAGTAATTTTTGTGATCGATGCAAGATTGAGGAAAAACGAATCGACTGTTGAATACTGGGTTGCAAAAGCTCCTTTCGGCCTCTACTTCGGCTGGGTCACGGTCGCGGCGGCAGTGAATATCGCGGTGTTTTTGGTATACGAAAAGTTCGATATCTCACCATTGGCGATGAATATCGCTGCTTTGGCCCTGATGATCGTGGTGGTTGTAATTGTCGTCGCCGCCCGCGCGAAATTTAAGAACTATTTAGCGCCGCTGGCGGTTGCGTGGGCATTGACGGCGATCGCCATAAAACAAAGCGGCGACACTATGATCGTTGTCGCGGCCGCGATCGGCGTTATTGCTTGCCTGATCGCATCGTTGAGCGTCATCATGGATGTAAGCACGATCAACATGAAGGCCCGAAAATAGCGTAGCGCTCAGGAAAGCGGACTCTTCGGTTTAGTCGTGTTTCGTGTCGTTTAGTGATTCCATTGATCGCGGAGGATCAGGCCACTGAGCAAAACTAAAAACCTTGATCAATCAAAATGAACAACGGACTGGTCTGCGTATCGGTGTGTGCCGACACCGCTAACAAATTCATCACCAAGATCAAACAAGCGGCGGACATCGCCGACGTGATCGAGCTGCGCTTCGATTGCCTCAGCGAAACCGAGCTTGACACCGCATTGGATCAGCTTGCGCAACTCGCCGTCGGCAAGCCGTTGCTCGCAACATTTCGCTCGCCGGAACAGGGCGGAAACAGGCAATTAACCATACAGCAGCGAAAGGAATTTTGGAGGGACCTGCCCTCGTTTCGGGCGGCCGATCTCGAAGAAGATATCGCCGACATGCCGATAGCGGCTGAAGATCGTATCGTCTCATTCCACGATTTTGACGGCGTACCAAATGATCTCAAAGACATTTACGAACGACTCGCCGCCCATGACGCCACCGTAAAGATCGCAGTCCAAGCCAACGACATCACCGACACCATACCTTTATGGAAATTGCTCGCACACGCGGGATCTGATGGCAAAAGACTGATCCCCGTCGCAATGGGCGAAGCCGGGAAATGGACACGAATCTTAGGCCTCGCATATGGCTCGCCGTTGACCTATGCATCGCTCGAATCGGGCAGCGAAACGGCTCCGGGCCAAATATCCGCACGCGATCTCGTCGGGCTCTACCGATCTAAAATACTGGATGAGACCACAGCTGTTTACGGAATAATCGGCGGTAACACCAGCTACTCAATGTCGCCGTATATTCACAATGCCGCGTTCGCCGCAAAGGATCTGAACTGTGTGTTTGTGCCGCTCCAGACCGCCGATCTCGGCGAATTTGTTCGCCGGATGGTAAAGCCCGATACACGCGAGATCGAGTTAAATTTTGCCGGTTTTTCAGTGACGGCGCCGCACAAACAGGCCATCATTCCGCATCTCGACAGGATCGACGAATCTGCTAAAACGATAGCCGCCGTCAACACGGTCAAGATCGCCGACGGAAAACTTTTCGGCTTTAACACCGATGCCGAGGGTTTTATTCGTCCGCTGAAAGGTGCTTACGACCTCCGCGATGCACACTTAGCCGTCATCGGCGCAGGCGGCGCTGCTCGTGCGTGCATTTATTCGTTGAAAAAAGAAGGTGCTCAAGTAACTATATTTGCCCGCGACGCGGAAAAAGCGAAAGGTCTCGCGCAAGAATTCGACACACGCGTCGAACCTCTCCCCAAAACCAGCTTTTCCGACTTCGACATTGTCGTAAACACTACACCGCTCGGCACAAAAGGCGTTTCGGAAAATGAAACGGTTGCCACCGCAGATCAACTCCGCGGTGTAAAGCTTGTTTACGACATCGTTTACAACCCGCCGGAAACGCGTTTGCTTCGTGAGGCTAAAACGGCGGGCACCAGAACGATCAACGGCCTCGAAATGCTGATAGGACAGGCTATAAGGCAATTCGAGATCTGGACCGGAAACGGAGCGCCGATCAACGAAATGCGAGACGCAGCATTGCGACGGCTGTAACGCTATTCTCCAAGAATAATTCATAATTACTTTTGGAAATTTTCCGTTACCCGCTATCAGTGATAAAACTAAAGCTATGAACGAACGTTACAGCCGACAGATTCTTTTTCCGGAGATCGGCTGCGCCGGTCAGGAAAAGCTGATCGCGTCGCGGGCGCTGATAGTCGGCTGCGGAGCACTCGGGGCGTCGCACGCCGAAATGCTTTCGCGTGCAGGGGTCGGAAAACTGCGGATCGTGGACCGCGATTTTGTTGAGTTCACAAACCTGCAGCGGCAGACGCTCTATTCCGAATCCGACGCCGAGGAACGCCTGCCAAAAGCGGTCGCCGCCAAAGATCGAATTGCGCAGATAAACTCGGATGTCGACGTCGAGGCGATCGTCGCCGACGTAAATAATTCAAATATCGAAAGTCTGCTGACGGGCTGTGACATCGTGCTGGACGGCACGGACAATTTCCAGATCCGCTATCTGCTGAACGACGCGTGCGTAAAACACAACAAAACATGGATCTACGGCGCGGCCGTTTCGAGTTACGGATCGACAATGACGGTCATTCCCGGAAAAACGCCGTGCCTGCGCTGTATATTCGAGGATATGCCCGATGCCGGAACCTCACCGACCTGCGATACATCCGGCGTAATTATGCCCATCATCACATCAATTTCTGGCGTGCAGGTCGCTGAAGCCTTAAAAATATTGGTCGGCGACACCGATTCCCTGCACCGCTCGCTCATCCAGATCGATATGTGGCAAAACGATTGGCGAAAAATAAAGCTGAACGAACCGCGACCCGATTGCAAAACCTGCGGGACAAGAAACTTCGAATTCCTCGATGCCGGGGAACAGGAGTTTTCCGCTGTTCTCTGCGGCCGCGACGCCGTTCAGATCGCTCCGGCACGCCTGACGACGCTTGATCTTGCCACCTTGGGCGAACGGCTCAGCCGTGTCGGAGCCGTAAAATCGAATGAATATCTCGTCCGGCTAACGGTCGATGGTAATGAGATCACCATTTTTCGAGACGGCCGCGCGATCGTTCGTGGAACCGATGAAGTAGCCGCCGCACGTTCGCTTTATGCGAAATATGTCGGGTCGTAAATAAAGCTTGTGATTATTTTCACAATATGTTAGTATAACGGTAATATTGGTATGGAACAGTTTTCGCGTTAATTTAAATAGGGAGGCGAAATTATGGATACCAGGCCAAAAGTCGTAATTATCGGCGGTGGATTTGGCGGGTTGTGGGCAGCCAAAGCGTTGGCGAACAAGCCTGTCGATGTAACATTGATCGACCGCAAAAATCATCACACCTTTCAACCGCTTCTTTACCAGGTCGCGACGGCTGTGCTCAGTCCTGGCGAGATCGCATCGCCGATCCGGCGAATTCTTCACAGATACAAAAACATCGAAGTCATCCTTGGTGAAGTTTCCGCGTTTGATAAGGAGCGCCATGTCGTCCGTCTCGAGGACGGTACCGAGATATCGTACGACTATCTCATTATTTCGGCCGGAGCGCGTCATGCCTATTTTGGGCATGACGATTGGGAGGCTGCGGCTCCGGGTTTGAAAACGCTTGAAGACGCGGTCGAGATGCGCCGCCGGATACTGCTCGCATTCGAAGTCGCCGAGCGTGAAACCTACATCACTGGCACGACGCGCAAGCTTAATTTCGTCGTGGTCGGCGGCGGACCGACCGGCGTAGAGCTTGCCGGCGCCATAGCGGACATCGCCCGTCAGGCAATGGCGAAGGATTTTAAGGCGATCGATACAAAAAAGGCACAGGTCATGCTTTTCGAAGGCAGCGATCGCATTCTTGGGACATATACCAAAGATCTTTCCGAGAGTGCCAAGCGGCAGCTCGAAAGCCTAGGCGTCGAGGTTCATTTGAACAGTTTCGTTAGCGATATAAGAAACGGTGAGATAAAGGTTGGCGACGAATGGATAAAATGCGATGTCGTCCTGTGGGCGACCGGCGTCGCCGCATCGCATTTAGGCAATGAGCTTGGCGTGGAAACGGACAAGTCCGGACGCGTTTTTGTAAATCGCGATCTGACGATCAAGGATGACAAAAATATCTTCGTCATTGGCGATATGGCCTCGCTCAAACAGGAAAACGGCGAGCCGGTTCCGGGCCTTGCACCCGCCGCAATGCAGGAAGGCGAGTCAGCTGCCGCAAACATCCTAAACGATATCAAAAACAAGCCGCGAAAGGATTTTCGCTACGTTGACAAAGGCACGATGGCAACTATCGGACGCCGACGCGCGATCGCGGACATTCGCGGTTGGAAATTTTCCGGCCTTATTGCGTGGTTCATGTGGCTCGGGCTGCACATCGTTTTGCTGATCGGGTTTCGCAACCGCTTTTACGTTCTGCTCGAATGGTTCTGGGCCTATCTGACGCGTGAACGGAGTGCGCGACTCATCACCGGCGATGCCGAAGAGCTTCGCGAAGCTGTAAAATTTATGGAAGGCGAATCGGCCGTGCGCAGCCTCGATGAGGTATCGGCGAAAAGAAAAATGACGGCGAAGGTTAGCCGTTAAGACGTTCGCACGAATCGGTTCTGAAATATCCGCTAAACATTTATTCAAGGCGCCCGTAAACTAAAACGGGTGTCTTTTTGCGCCGATTTGTGATTATATTTAAATGTTTGCGATTACAACCCTTAGTTCAATTTAAATGAAAAGAATTTTTTCGTTAGTTTTATTTATCCTCTCGTTTGTTCTTTTGACCACGGCGGCTGACACCTCTATCTGGACAGTGAATTCCCGTGCCGACGTGCTGGGCGGCGACTCGCGCGGAGTGTCCATCGACGATACCGGCGCGATAACCATTGCTCCAAAGCTGGCCGAGGTCT
>Ga0207674_10010022_pt1 | contig 10781 bp, 9 predicted proteins | sample KBSCornC72_FD_184303 | JGI IMG/M metagenome (GOLD analysis project Ga0207674, IMG submission 184303) | Corn rhizosphere microbial communities from Kellogg Biological Station, Michigan, USA - KBS Corn C7-2 (SPAdes) (version 2) | ecosystem: Host-associated > Plants > Roots > Rhizosphere > Soil ...
CGGGTCTCGGCGCCGCGGTTCCAGATGTGCCAGGTGAACTGGCCCTGCAGATCGTTGCAGATGCGCTCGCAGCGGTAGCAGTCGATGCACCGGTTCATGTCCACGTGGATGTAGGGGTGGCTGTCGTCGACGAGGCTGGCGTGGCACGCGGGAGCGTGGAGGCCGTCGAGTGGCGCTACGCTTCGGACGACGCGAACGACTCGCAACCGCGCGACATCGTGGTCGACCGCGAGGTCGCGTCGCTCTACGCGATGCGCGCGCGCGCCGAGGCGACCGAAGCCAACCGGCGAGGCGATCTCGCGGGCGCAGGTCGTGTCCTGGAGCGGACCGCCGAGCGGATCCGGCGCTACGCGCACGGCGATCCGACACTGGAGAGGATCTGGCGCGAGCTTCGTGACGACGTCGAGCGTTACGCCGAGCAGACGATGAGCCCGATGGAGCTCAAGGCGGCGTTCTACGTCGCGGAGTCGGCGGGGAAGGGTCGGGGACCGGACGGACGCGCGAGACGGTCGCGACGACCATGATCAGGATCACCTGAGTGGACGCGATGACATCGGAGGCGGCGTGGGCACATCGCCCACGCCGCCTCCGCGCTTCACTTCTCCTGCTTCCCCTTCAACGTCCCGCTCTGCTGCCCGTACGCCCACTTCCCGTCGATCTCGCTCCCCTTGTGCGTCAGGACGACCTCGACCGGCCCGCGCTCCGCTGACCCGGTCAGCGTCAGCTCCGTGCTCTTGACCGCGACCTTCAGCGGGAGCGCGTCCTGATCCCCTTCGGGAAGCAGCTTCGCCGTCGCGGTGCCCGACGAATCGGTGATCGTGAGCGTGGCGGGCATCACACGCTCGGGGAGCTGAATGTCGAGGTGATACGTGCCGGCGGGGACCGCGGCCCACGCGTCGCCCTTGGCGCTCGCGGCGGCAGCGGAGGGACTGCCCGCCTGCGCGGCGGCCTGCGCGCTCGCCGGCATCGCGGCGGCGCTGATGAGTGCGACGGCGCCGAGGGCGCGAAGGATCGTCGAGGACTTCATGGGTGCTCCGGGTGAGAGGTGAGGCGGACAGCCGACCTACGGCCCCTCGTCGCGCGCAGTTTCGATCGGGGTCAGACTCCGAGGGCGCAGCCCGAGGGCTCTGACCCCTCGGCGGTCCAACTCTGACCCGTTGGGGTCAGAGTACACGGTGCCAGAGTTGGCCCTACTCTGACCCCACCGACTCTGACCCCACCGACTCTGACCCCACCGACTCTGACCCCACTGACTCTGACCCCACTGACTCTGACCCCAGCAGGATCGTTCAATCGCGCTGGACACTCCACACGCCACGCTCCAACTTCGTGCCCCCAATCCCCACCACACGAACGAACGACTCCGTCCGGATTCCGTCGATGAACCTCCAGATCACTCGCCGCTCGACGCAGCGCGTCGCCCTCGGTGCGATCGCCCTCGCCGCCCTGCCCTCGGCGCTGTCGGCTCAGGGCAAGACGGCGCCGAAACCGTGGCACCTCACGGCATCGCAGCTGGCGGTCGAGTGCCGCGCCGCGGTCGCCGATACGCGCGCGGCGGTCGATGCCGCCGTGAAGCGTCCCGCCGCCGAGCAGACCTTCGCGCACACGCTGCGACCGATCGAGGAGGCGAATGGGCGTCTGGCGAGCCGCACGAGCATGCTCGCCGGCCTGCTCTATCTCTCCCCCGACAAGGCGGTGCGCGACTCGTCCGCGGCGTGCAATCAGCTCGTCAGCAACTACGCCGTCGAGCTGCAGGCGGATCCCCGCATCTACGCCGCGGCGGTGACCGCTTCGAAGGAGCCGTTGTCGCCGATCGACAAGGCGCTCGCCTCGCGCTACGTCGAGAACGGCCGCCATGGTGGTGCCGCGCTCGACTCGGCGACACGCGCGCGCACGACGGCGATGTTCCAGCGGCTCAACGACCTGCAGCGCGACTTCGGTCTCGCGCTGAGCGGGGACAGCTCGCGCATCACGCTGTCCGACAGCGAGATCGCGTCGCTGCCGGAACAGCTCAAGGGGCAGATCGAGCCGCGTGGCGACCAGAAGACGCTCCGCGTCGACGAGAGCACGATCGGCCTCTTCATGCGCAACGAGACCTCCTCCGACGCGCGCCAGCGCTTCCTGTACACGTACGATCGTCGCGGCGGCGAGGCGAACATGGCGCGGCTCGCGCAGGCGGTCGCCCTGCGCGACTCGCTCGCGCACCTGTTCGGCTTCACCTCGTGGGCCGGCTACCAGCTCGACGTGAAGGTCGCGAAGACGCCGCAGCGCGCCACGGACTTCATCAGGCAGATCGATGCGGGGCTGCTCACCAAGGCGCGGCAGGAGCTCGCCGAGCTCGGGCCCGTCGCCGAGCAGGACCACCTCGGGCATCCGATCGCCAACTGGGACATCTCCTACTACTCCGAGAAGCTGCGCAAGGCGCGCTACGCCGTCGACGCCAACGAGGTCCGCAAGTACTTCCCCGTCGAGCACGTCGTGGGCGCGGTGCTCGACATCTATCAGCAGCTGTTCGGCATCGCGCTCACCGAAGTGAAGCCCGCCGACGTGTGGGCGCCGGGCGTCCGGGAGTACACCGTGCGCGATGCCGCGACGCATCAGCTCATCGGCACGACGTACCTCGATCTCTTTCCGCGCCCCGACAAGTTCGGGCACTTCGCGCAGTTTCCCGTCGACCCGACCTGGCGTCACGCGGACGAGACGCGTGAGCTGCCCGCCGCGGCGATCGTCGGCAACTGGCCCGCGCCCGGCGGCAAGGAACCGTCACTGCTGTCACACCAGGACGTACTCGTCTTCTTCCACGAGTTCGGCCACGCGGTCGCGCAGCTCACCGACCGCTCCCCGTACGTGACGCTCGGCGCCGGTGGTCTGCGTCAGGACTTCGTCGAGGCGCCCTCGCAGATGCTCGAGAACTGGATGTGGGAGCCCGCCGTGCTCGCGCGCGTCTCGAAGCACTACGAGACGGGGAAGCCGCTCCCCGATTCGCTGATCAAGCGCATGCTCGCCCTCAAGCACTTCCGCGACGGCTTCAATGGCACGTCACAGGCGTTCTACGCGGCGTACGATCTCGCGCTGCACTCGGGCAATCTCTCCACCGACCCGCTCACCCTCTGGAACAGGCTCTCCGCCGAGCTCGAAGCGATCCCCGAGATGGAGGGGAATCTCGGTCCGGCCGGATTCGGGCACCTCATGAGCGGCTACGACGCGGGCTACTACGGCTACCTCTGGTCGAAGGTGTACGCGCAGGATCTCTACACGCGCTTCGCCAAGGAGGGACCGATGAACGCGCGCACGGGGCACGCGTACCGCGAGATCGTCGTCGGCCCCGCGGCGACGCAGGAGCCCGACACCGCACTGCAGCGCTTCCTTGGCCGGCCGCTGAGCTACGACGCGTTCTTCGCCGAGATGGGGATCGGGGGCAATGGTGGAGGAGGGAAGGCGACGCCCTAGAACCGATTCACCTTCACCGTCGTCTGCACCCAGCTCTGCACTGGCTGACCCTGGCGGTTCTTCGCGGCCTCGAACGAGCCGGACATCACCGACTGGCAGACGAGGACACTGATCTCGCCGTACTGCGACTCGAGCACGCTCACGCTCTCGGGGATGACGGTGCGGTCGGTGTCGGCGACGAAGCGGACGAGCACCTCGTCGCTCTTCAGCACCGAGTCGCGCAGGTCTTCGGGGAGTCGCACCTGCCCGAACGAGCGATCGAGCTTCGCCGGACGCCACGGCATCTTCTCGATCTTCGCGTCCTTCTCGTACTTCGCCGTCTGTGCGGGATCGACGCACGACCCCGTCGGCTCGATGACGTGATTCGGCACCATGGTCCAGCCGAGGATGCTCCCCCAGCCCAGCTTGAACCGCAGCGTGCGCGTGGGGGGCGGCGGTGGTGGCGGTGTATAACCGCCCCCGATGTAGATGACGCGCGGCTCTGACGTATCCGCCGGCGCCGGCGGTGCAGCCTGTGCCTGCGCGACGGTCGCGCTGTCCGACGCCGGCGGAGCCGCGCCGCCCGGATTGACCATGTGGATCCTTCCGCTCGCGTCGAACTCGACGCCGTGCTCGCGGAGCATGGCGATCGCCTTCGCATCGGCGCTGTCGGGCAGGTACGAGAAGGTCCAGCGATAGCTCATGCCACGCTCGCGGTCGCGCGGCTCGATGCGCCCCACGTTGACGCGTCGGTTCGGCCCGACGCGAATCTTCACGTGGTGGCTGCCACAGGGCTGCCGCACGTTCTCGCATTCGGTGAGGAGGATGCCGAACACGACGACCGGCACCGTGGAGGAGTTCTGGACGTACAGCGCGTGCGCGGGGTTGTCGCCGATGCCCTGTTCCGTGACGGCGCTGACGTTGTAGATGGTCGGTGCGATGAAGCGATCCTGCGCGGCGAGCGGTGCGCTTCCCGCGAGGAGGAGCATCAGGACGAGAGCACGTTGCACGGAAGGCGGGGCAAGCGTGTGGGAGGGCGGCGTCGTCGCCGGCGCCAAAGTAGCGCTCGCCATGCGCCGTCGAAAGGATGCGGGGAACCGAGCGCCTCACATACGGGCGTGGGTCCGGCTGGCGAGGCGATGCGAAACGGCCTCGGGAGGCAGAAGCGTCCCGAGGCCGTTGCTCACGATCTCACTTCCTCACTCATCAGCTCACAGCATCTAGTACGACACCGCGCACCCACCCGAGCCGGCGTTCACCCAGTTCTGCTGGACGAGATAATAGTTCCCGTCGGAGAGCCGCATGTTGTACTTGCCGCCGTTGCCCGCCGTCTGGATCGTGCCCCACGTCCAGGCGCACTTGTCGGCGTTCTCGTAGCCGCGGTTGTCGAACCAGGCATTGCCCATCGCGTCGGTCGTCGTCTCCTCGATCTCGTGCGCGAGGGTGTTGACCTCCGAGTTGCCCGCGACGTCGGTGTTCGGCGACGCCATCGCCGAGGTGCACGCCGACGGATACTGCTGGTTGTACGGCATCGCCGCGTAGTACACCACGCCCTTGGACGTCGTGCCGTGCGTGTGGTAGGCGCAATACTGCGAGCCGAAGCCACCGCCGAGGTTCACGCCGCTGCCGGTGAAGATCGCGTACACGGTGTTCGGGTCGTAGGCGATCTTCCCGAGCTTGAGGCCGTTGTCGATCAGGTTGATCATGTCCTGATCCGTCGGCGCCGACGACGGGCCGGCGTAACTGCTTCCCGTGGCCCAGAAGCCCGTGTACTGCACCTGGTTCAGCACCTTCGTGCCGGCCGCGTTGTAGTACGTCGTGTTGATGTTGAAGTACGGTGATCCGCCGAGGCTCCTGAGGAACGACCCGATCAGCGAGCCGTCGCTGCTTCCGACACCGGTGCTCGTCGGCTGCGACGGATAGATCGTGCCCGTCGACCAGTAGATCGCGACGACCTTCGTCACCGCCGGGCCGGCGATGACCGTCCCGCCGTGATAGTAGATGCCGGTTCCCTTGCCACCGCCGCCACCACCCGGTCTGGCGTAGAACTCCTTGGTGCGGAAGAGATGGCGCGGCGCGTTGAACTCGGCGACGCGACCGAGCGATGGTTCCGTCGGCGCCGCGTGCGTGCTGGCGTCATCGGTGGCGGTGGAGCAGGCGGCGAGGACGAGAGCGGCGATCGTGCCGGCAATGAGCCGGGGCGTCGTCGTGGTGACACGGGACATTGGTTCGATCTCCCAGTGAGGCGGACGAGTGCCGCGGCTTCCTCGCCGCGAGGGCGCAAACATACGTATTCCCGGCGAATCCGCGAGGCCCACTATAAAACCGACTGGCGGGCTCGGCTATCCTTCGGTCATTCCCCGAAGCTGGGCTCGTACTGCTCCTCGGTCACCTCCTGCTGCCGCATCCGGTTCAGGGTGCGCAGGCAGGTATTCCAGCGGAGGATGGCATCGTCGTTCCCCGGCTGGCGCAGCCGCTCGGCCTCCTCGAACGACGCCATCGCCGAGCGGAGGGTCGTGGCGGCGATCGCCTCGGCGTGCATCGCGGTGCTGGCCAGCTGCGCGTGGGCCAGCCGCTCCTCGATGATGCCGGCGTAGTACGCGCGCTGATACGCGTCGGTGAGACGCCCCCGCACCTCGCGCGCCCGCCGCGCGAGGTCGCTCGATTCCCGGTCGAACTGGTCGGTGATGGCGAGGAGGAGCATCACGAGCACCGGCTGATTCCCGGGATCGATCTCGAGGATGTCGAGACAGATGCTCTCCGTCGCCCACGACTGGTTGAGCAGCCGGTAGCGCTCCGCCTTCTGGGTCGCGCGGGGGATGGCTTCGTGGGAGATCTTCTTGAGCTCGGACATCGTTGCCTCCTGATGGGCTTTCGGAGTGCGAGCTGGCGGCTGTTCACCGTGAACAGTGATCGGTGAACAGTGATCGGCCTACCCCGGGACGCCTGCGTCCCGAGGCCGGCTGATCACTGATCACCATTGACTGTTCACGGTCTGGTCACCGGCGTTTGCCTCTCACCAACCGAACCAGTGCTTTCAATGGATCAAAGAACTCGTCCACCACCCGCTCCTTGAGCGGGATGATCGCGTTGTCGGTGATGGTGATGTGCTCGGGGCACACCTTGGTGCAGCACTTCGTGATGTTGCAGTAGCCGATGCCGTGCTCCTCCCTGAGCTGCGCCGTGCGATCGGCCGTGTCGAGAGGATGCATCTCCAGCGCCGCGGCGTAGACGAGGAAGCGCGGGCCGATGAACTCGTCGTGCTTGTGATGGTCACGCAGGACGTGGCAGACGTCCTGGCAGAGGAAGCACTCGATGCACTTCCGGAACTCCTGCACCCGGTCGACGTCCTCCTGATCGATGCGCCACGTGCCGTCCGGCGCGTCGGGGGGGCGCGGCGTGAAGCGCGTGATCGTCGGCTTGACGCGGAAGTTCCACGACACGTCGGTCACGAGGTCGCGCAGGTGCGGGAAGGCGCGCATCGGCTCGACGCTCACCGGCTCGTCCGCCGGCAGCTCGTCGAGGCGCGTCATGCACATCAGCCTCGGCTTGCCGTTGATCTCCGCCGAGCACGAGCCGCACTTGCCCGCCTTGCAGTTCCATCGGACGGCGAGGTCATTGGCCTGCTCGGCCTGGATCTGCTGCACCGCGTCGAGCACCACCATGCCGTCGATCGCTTCGGTGGTGTAGTCGCGGAACTCGCCGTTGCCGTCGGCGCCGCGCCAGATGCGAAAGGTGCGCGCGCCGTGGCCGGCCGCGGCGTCCTGCGCCTGCTGCGCCGCCGTGTAGGCGTCGACCGCGCGATGCGTCGACGCGGGAGATTGCGGAGTGGCGGTCACTACTTCATCTCCTCGATGATCGCCGCGAGCTCGGCGGGCAGCGGCGCGATGGACTCGCGTGCGAGCTCCATCGTACCGTCGTCGCGTCGCCGCACGACGTGGTTGAACGTCGCGAACGCCGGGTCCTTCTCGGGATAGTCGTCGCGGAAGTGCCCGCCGCGGCTCTCCTTGCGCGCGAGCGCCGACCGGGCGATCGCCTCGGACACGATCAGCAGGTTCCGCAGGTCGAGCGCGGTGTGCCAGCCGGGGTTGTACTCGCGGTTACCCGGCACGCCCACCTTCTCGGCGCGCTGCTTCAGCACTTCCAGCTCCTCGAGTGCCTGTTCCATCTCGTGCTGGGCGCGCACGATGCCGACGAGATCCTGCATCGTCGACTGCAGCGCGTCCTGCACCTGGTACGCGCCTTCGGCGCCGGCGCCGCGCTCGAACGGCGCGAGCGCGTACTGCATGCCGGCGTCGATCTCGGCGTCGTCGAGGGTGACGTCGCCGCGCGTGCGCGCGAACTCCGCGGCATACTCGCCGGCGCGCTTCCCGAACACGAGCAGGTCGGACAGCGAGTTGCCGCCGAGCCGGTTCGCGCCGTGGAGGCCGGCGGCGCACTCGCCGCAGGCGAAGAGGCCGGGCACGGTGGACATCTGCGTGTCGCCGTCGACGCGGATGCCGCCCATCACGTAGTGCGTCGTCGGACCGATCTCCATCGGCTCCTTCGTGATGTCGATGTTCGCGAGCTGCTTGAACTGGTGGTACATGCTCGGGAGCTTCTTCCTGATGTGCTCCGCGGCATTCGGGATCTTGTCCTTGATCCACGAGATGTCGAGGTAGACGCCGCCGTGCGGCGAGCCGCGCCCCTCCTTCACCTCGCGGACGATCATGCGTGCGACGTGATCGCGCGTCAGCAGCTCGGGGGGACGGCGCGCGTCCTTGTCACCCTGCGTGTAGCGCCACCCTTCCTCCTCGTTGTCCGCCGTCTGCGACTTGTAGTTGTCGGGGATGTTCTCGAACATGAACCGCTTGCCGTCGCGATTCCTGAGGACGCCCCCTTCGCCGCGCACGCCTTCCGTGACGAGGATGCCGCGCACGCTCGGCGGCCAGATCATCCCGGTGGGATGGAACTGCACGAACTCCATGTCCTGCAGCGCGGCGCCGGCGAGATACGCCAGCGCATGGCCGTCGCCCGTGTACTCCCAGCTGTTGCTCGAGATGCTGAAGGCGCGGCCGATGCCGCCCGTCGCGAGCACGACCGCCTTGGCGCGGAAGACGCGGAAGCGCCCGCGCTCCCGGTCGTACGCCAGCGCGCCGGCGATGCGCTCGCCGTCGTGCAGCAGGGTGACGACCGTATACTCCATGTGCACGTCGAGCCCCTCGTGGATCCCATGATCCTGGAGGGTGCGGATCATCTCGAGGCCTGTGCGATCACCGACGTGCGCGAGCCGCGGATAGCGATGGCCGCCGAAGTTGCGCTGGAGGATGCGGCCGTCCTTCGTGCGGTCGAACAGCGCGCCCCACTTCTCGAGCTCCTTCACCCGCTCCGGGGCTTCCTTCGCGTGCAGCTCGGCCATGCGCCAGTTGTTGAGGTACTGGCCGCCGCGCATCGTGTCGGCGAAGTGGACGCGCCAGTTGTCGCGGTCGTCGACGTTGGCCATCGCCGCGGCCATCCCGCCCTCCGCCATCACCGTGTGTGCCTTGCCGAGCAGCGACTTGCAGACGACGCCGACCTTCGCGCCGCGCGACGCGGCCTCGATGGCGGCGCGCAGGCCGGCGCCCCCGGCGCCGATGACGAGCACGTCGTGCACGATGGTCTGGAGCTCGCTCACAGGATCCGCCAGTCGTGCCAGATGCCCATCGCGCACATGCGCACGTAGACGTCGGTGAACGCCACCCAGAACAGGCTCGCCCACGCCCAGTTCATGTGGCCGCGATTGAGGCAGCTCACGCAATCGTACGCCGTCTTGCGCACCGGCCGGCCGGCGAGGCGATCGAGGTAGCCGCCGACGAGGTGCCGCAGCGAGTGACAGCCGAGCGTGTAGCCGCCAAGCAGGATCGGATTGATGGTCAGGACGAGCGAGCCGACGCCGATGCCGAATCGCGTCCCGCCGGCGCCATCCGCGAACCAGTAGCTCTCCCACGCATCGTGCAGGAGGAAGAGGAGGAAGAGGAGGGCGAAGTAGAGGAAGTACCGGTGCACGTTCTGCAGCACGAGCGGCAGCGTCTTCTCGCCGAGGTAGCTGTTGCGCGGCTCGCCGACGGCGCAACTCGGCGGATCGGCCCAGAACGCCTTGTAGTACGCGCCCCGATAGTAGTAGCAGGTGAAGCGGAAGCCGGCGGGGAAGGGAAGGATCAGCAGCGCCGGAGAGATCGCGGCGAGCCAGCGCGGCGCGTGGGCGAACCACCCGTGCGGTGGTGGGCCGAAGATCAGGGGCGAGTAGAAGGGAGAGAGATAGTTCCCGTACTCGTAGTTGGCGTTCTGGAACGCGGCCCACGTCGCGTAGACGAGGAAACTCGAGAGGACCGTGAAGACACCGAGCGGGGGGAGCCACCAGGCGTCGCGGCGCATCGTCTCGCCGAAACCGCGACGCCTGAGCTGCACGACTGGCTGAGTCATCGAGCCCGCCTCTCCAGGCAGAAGTGCGGCTAAGGTAGAGAGGGGTCCCGAGGGGCGGAAGAGGCGTGCGGCGCGCCGTGCGCTTGCCGAATCGCGACGCCGGATGCATCTCGGGCGCCGGGTATTTCTCCCTCGTGATCGACCTCTGCTTCACATCAGCTCAGCGCGCCGCACCTGATGACCAATCGACTCCTGTTCCGCTCCGCGACAGCATTGCTGCTCGCCCTGACGATCGCGTCGCCACTGCATGCGCAGGGGCGCGACTGGATGCTCGGCCCATTCGAGAAGCCGCGCGACGCCAACCCCGTGCTCGCGCCGCGCGCGTCCTCCACCTTCCGGTCGCCGATCAGCGACAGCACGGTGCACTGGGAGGAATACGCCGCGTTCAACCCGGCCGCCGCGGTGCGCGACGGCAAGGTGATCATGCTCTACCGCGCCGAGGACGCGAGCGGTGAGCGGCAGATCGGTCACCACACGTCGCGATTGGGGATGGCGGAGAGCCGCGACGGGCTTCACTTCACGCGGCATGACGCACCCGTGCTCTATCCGGATCGCGACGCGCAGCAGCAGAACGAGTGGCCGGGCGGTGTCGAGGATCCGCGCCTCGTGCAGACGGAGGACGGCAGCTACGTGCTCACCTACACGCAGTGGAACCGCGACGTCCCACGCCTCGCCGTCGCGACGTCGCGCGATCTCGTGACGTGGACCAAGCACGGCCCCGCCTTCGCGCAGGCGGCGGGAGGAAAGTATCTGCGCATGGAGTCCAAGTCGGGGGCGATCCTCACGCGCGTCGTCGGCGACCGGCTCGTCGCGACGAAGGTGAATGGCAAGTACTGGATGTACTTCAACGTCCCCGACATCCTCATCGCGACGTCAGACGACCTGATCCACTGGACGCCGCTCGCCGACGC
>Ga0207674_10010026_pt1 | contig 10781 bp, 7 predicted proteins | sample KBSCornC72_FD_184303 | JGI IMG/M metagenome (GOLD analysis project Ga0207674, IMG submission 184303) | Corn rhizosphere microbial communities from Kellogg Biological Station, Michigan, USA - KBS Corn C7-2 (SPAdes) (version 2) | ecosystem: Host-associated > Plants > Roots > Rhizosphere > Soil ...
AAACCAAGTGCTAAAACCAAAAGCACAACACTTGCTTCAAGCCATGCACTACACCCAGTCTCAGACTGGAACCCCAACCCAGGAAATGGAGAATTTGCAAATGAATCTCATGAAACTCTACCTCGTAGCAAAGTCACTGATTGAGCGCGAAGAAGGTCAGGACCTCGTTGAGTACGCCCTCGTTGTTGCTCTGATCGCGTTCGGCGCGATCACCGGCATGGGCTATCTCGCGACCGGCCTGAACCATGCCTTCTCGAGCATCGCCAGCACCCTCACCACCAACGTGTAGTTGCTTCAGGCAAGGCATCGTCCTTGCCTGAATCTCTCTATGAAACGCGGAAACAGCCAGTCTGTTTCCGCGTTTTCATTTGGCCGAATTTACACTCTCCGGTGTCCTCCCGCCATTCCGACTTTTGCCTCCCTTGTAACTCCTCCTGACTCGCGAGTTACTCCGGCTCGACATTCGACTCCAATTCGTTCTTATCGAGTCTGTGCCGCCCTTATCATGAAGTTGCCATTTCCATGCCGCTCACCTCTCAACAAGCTGTTGCATGTGTCGCCCCGATGAGCGATGTCCGCGAGCGGCACACCAAGACGCGTCTCTGGCAACATCTTGTCCTGTTTGTCATCGCGTACGCGCTGGTTATTTCGCGGAAACCCGATGCCATATTCCACGCGCAGTTCTGGGCAGAGGATGGCAGGGTGTGGTTCGCCGATGCTTACAACCTCGGGGCTTGGCGTCCTTTTCTGCGGACCGAAACCGGCTATTTCCAGACCTTGCCGCGTATTGCAGCCGTTCTGTCGTTGCTTGTTCCGCTTTCGCTGGCCCCGCTGGTGCTCAACCTCATCGCCATCGCAGTCCACGTACTTCCGGTCAACCTCCTCATTTCAGACCGCTCAGCAGGATGGGGCGACGTCCGGTTTCGCGCTCTTCTCGCGGCGGCTTACCTCGCCATCCCCAGTAGCCCGGAGATCTGCGCCAACATCACCAATGAGCAATGGACGCTCGCGTTCTGTGTCTTTCTCCTGCTGGTGGGCTCGCCCCCTGGATCGACGGCACGGCGGGCCTTTGACGTCTCGTTTATCTTGTTGAGCGCGTTGACCGGGCCGTTCTGCATTTTCCTGCTGCCCATCTCTCTGCTGGTCGTCTTGCGGCGCGCCGGGCGATGGCGCTGGGTGCCGCCCGCTATTCTCTCCGTCGGCTGCCTGGTCCAGGTGGTCGGACTGACGATTGTCAGCCCTGCCGCTCGCACCGCCTGGGGTGTGCTGGGAGCCAGGTTCGACCTGCTGGTACGCATTCTTGGGGGACATGTCTTCCTCGGATCTTTGATTGGCGCAAACAACTTTGCGGCAATCCCTGGCCGTCAGGCTTTCGCAATCCTGGCCATTGCGCTGGTTTTCGGATCGAGCATCGCCGCATTTGCTCTGCTCCGTGCGCCGCTCCCGGTGAAACTCCTCGCCCTCTATGCCGTCCTGATCGTCTCTGCGGCCCTGGCCTTGCCTTCGTCCTACGCCCCGCCCGGAACCGGTCAGTGGGAGATGATTGCGAAAGCCGGAGCAGTACGTTACTGGTTCTTGCCAACTCTCACCTTCATTTGGCTCCTGCTTTATGGCGTCTTCTCCCCGGTCAAGATCCTCAAGATCGTATGTGGAGCGCTATTGTGCGGCGTTTGTTTCGGCATAGTGATTCAATGGAGGCGCCCGGCATTCCCTGACCTTAACTACGCCGCAGAAGTTCAGCGCTTCCAAGCCGTCCCCGCCGGGAGCACGTTCTGGATTCCGATCAATCCTGACGGATGGCGGATGCGGCTTGTGAAGCATACGGACCCGAGACAACGATGACGATGTTCGCGACCTACCAGGCAGCGCCGGCCTTCTCCCTGATGGGTATCGAAGGCGCCTTGACGGTGATCGCTGTAGCGGCCTCCTTCGCGTGGCCTCGCTTGGGAGCACATCTCTTCGCTTGGATCAAACTGCACCTCTCCAGCTTGGCGCGGAAGCCAATACTCTCTCTTGTCGTCGTGGGCCTCGCTCCTCTTCTCATACGCATTGCGCTTCTGCCGATCCACCCGATTCCCATGCCGTTTGCGCCGGACGACTTCAGTAACCTCCTTGCTGCCGACACTTTTTTGCACGGGAGACTCGCAAACCCCACCCCGGTCATGTGGACGCATTTCGAGACCATTCACGTCGACATGCTGCCCACCTACGCCTCCATGTACTTCCCGGCGCAAGGGTTGCTCATGGCGGCAGGGAAGCTGCTCTTTGGCCATCCCTGGTTTGGCGTTCTGGTCAGCGGAGCCTTCATGTGTGCAGCGCTGTTGTGGATGCTTCAAGGCTGGCTGCCACCTTCATGGGCGCTGCTCGGCGCAGTGCTGGCGGTCATGCGGATCGCCCTGTTCAGCTATTGGACGAGCACCTACCACACTGCCGGCCCCATTTGCGCCATTGGCGGAGCGTTGGTTCTAGGGGCTCTGCCGCGCTTCAGACGGTCGACCCGGTGGCGTTATCTGGCCATCATGGCTGGGGGAGCGGTGATCCTGGCCATTTCGCGGCCTTACGAAGGCCTTCTGCTGTGCCTGCCGGTCCTCGTCGCCCTCGGGCACTGGCTGGTTAAATCCAGGCGCCTCTCGGTGCGGGACGTGATCCTGCGTGCCACGCCCGCACTTGCCCTGCTCATCGCTGGCATAGGCTGGCTCGGCTATTACGACTACAAGGCCTTCGGCAGCCCGCTCAAGCTGCCCTACACCATCAACCGTGCCACCTATGCCATGGCGCCCTACTACGTCTGGCAGGGGCCTCGCCCTGAGCCCCATTACCGCCACGCGGAGATGCGTCGCTTCTACGAAATCGACGAACTGGAAGACTACAAGCGCAATCACTCGGTTTCCGGCTTCTTCACGATGACCATCGTCAAGGCAATCCGGGGTGTCTACTTCTTTACCGGAATTGCCCTGATTCCGCCCCTGTTCCTGCTTCCGTGGGCCGTTCGGGACCGCCGCACCCGGTTCCTGGTCATCTCACTTGTCGTGCTGGCCGCCGGCATGGCCGTCGAAATCTACCTGATCCCGCACTACCTGGCTCCATTCACGGCCGCCTTCTATGCGGTCGGACTCCAGGCCATGCGTCACCTTTACCAGTGCAGGCCCGGGGGCCAGCCCGTCGGGCGTGCGCTCATCCACTGGATCGTCGCCATCTGCGTCCTGATGGCCGTGCTACGTCCATTCAACAAGCAGCTAAGGTGCCCCATCCCTGAGAAGCCCGTCTCCACCTGGATCGTCAGCTGGTTCGGGCCCGACCATTTCGTCACCGAGCGATCTCGGGTCGAGCAGCAGCTCCAGCAACTTCCCGGCAATCAACTCGCCATTGTCCGCTACTCGGCCGACCACGACCCGCTCGATGAGTGGGTCTACAACGCCGCTGAAATCGAGAGCTCGAAGATCATCTGGGCGCAGGCGATGAATCCATCGAGCGATCTTGAACTCATCCGCTACTACGGGCAGAGAAAGGCATGGCTTATCCAGCCTGACTCTCCTGCCGAGGAGCTGGTTCCGTACCCATTGCCGCAGCAGGTTACCGGGGTGTCACTCCGTTGAGGAGCCGAACGTTGAAAGATGGGAAAATAGCAAGACGGGGGTCGGCGACAGGATGATTAACGGGAAAAAGGTCGCGGTGGTCATGCCGGCGTACAACGCCGAAAAGACCCTCGAGATGACTGTCCGCGAACTATCAGATGTCGTGGACATCCGCATCCTGGTTGACGACTCAAGCAAGGACCAAACCGTACGGTTGTCGCGCGACCTTGGCATCACGACGTTCGTCCACGAACAGAACTATGGCTACGGACGCAACCAGCAGACCTGCTATCGCGAGGCCCTCGCAGCGGGAGCGGATATTGTCGTCATGGTCCATCCGGATTATCAATACACGCCCCTGCTCGTTCCCGCCATGGCTGGCATGATTGCCAGCGGCGTCTATGACATGGTGCTCGCCTCACGCATTCTGGGCGGAGGGGCCCTGCGGGGCGGCATGCCTGTTTACAAATACATCTCGAACCGCCTTCTGACAGCCTTCCAGAACATTTTCCTGGGCGTGAAACTCTCCGAGTATCACACGGGCTTTCGTGCGTTCTCGCGTGAGCTGCTCGAGTCACTTCCCATCCTCGAGAACTCCGACGACTTCGTCTTCGACAACCAGATGATCGCCCAGGCCGTGATGTTCGACTTCAAAATCGGCGAAATCTCCTGCCCGACCAAGTACTTCGAAGAGGCATCTTCCATCAACCTGAAGCGCAGCATCGAATACGGCCTCGGCGTGGTCGGAACCACCCTCTCATTTGCGGCACACAAGCTCGGCATCATTCACCTGCCGCGTTTCGACTCAAAAGGGCGCAAAGTCACCCAGATTTACTCTGAAGCGCCGAACCATTCGTAACTCATTGTGAGTGATGCTGCGATGTTAAAACCCCGCTTGATCGCAGTGATCCTCATCCTGCTGAGCAGTGGATTCTCACTTCTGACCGGTATCCTTCTCGATCGCGGTTCGCACGCGAGCACGGCTAATTACAGGGCAATTTACTACGGAGCACGTTGTGTCATAAATCGCAGCGATCCTTACCAGCCGGCTGACTTCCTCAAGGTCTACGCGCAGGAAAGCGGGGAATTTCCTCCGTCTCCTGTAAAAAAACAGCTCTTTCTTCGCGCCGTTCCTGTCTGTGTCAATCTCCCCACCACGCTTTTTCTGGTCGCTCCTCTTGCTCTGCTGCCCTGGAGCATTTCACAAGGTGTGTGGCTCGCATTGATCGCCATAAGTTACACGCTGGCGGCATTCCTTGTGTACGACCTCGCAAGCGAATATGCACCCCGACTGTCCCTCTTCCTCATTTGTGTAATGCTCGCGAACAGCCAGGTTCTTTTCACCGTCGGAAACACGGCTGGCATTGCGGTAAGCTTTTGCATCATCGCAACGTGGTGCTTCATCCGGAGACGGTTAATCTGGATCGGAACTCTGCTCTTCGCGTTGAGCCTGGCACTCAAGCCGCATGATGCCGGTCTCCTCTGGGCTCTCCTCTTGATAAGCGGGGGTGAGTTGCGCAAACGCGCAATTTGGACATTGGTGATTGTGATCGGACTGCTGGTTCCTTCGATAGCCTGGATTTCGACGGTTTCGCCTCACTGGAATGAAGAACTGAAAGCGAATCTGTCCACCACTTCACAGCGTGGCGACATCAGCGATCCTGGGCCAACTTCGACAAGCCGGCAAGGCAGTGCAGACGTGATCATCAGCCTGCAAACAGTTCTCAGCGTCTTGCGCGATGATCCCGGCTTCTACAATCCGGCTTCAATTCTGATCTGCGCCGCCATTTTCGCAAAAATCCTGGTCACTACAATTCGCGGCCGGCCAGGAGTGCAGGATATGGGTTTCGCAATCGCGGCTGTCGCCGCACTTTCCATGCTTCCCAGCTATCATCGGCCCTACGATGCAAAGCTCCTGCTCCTCGCAGTGCCCGCTGCAGCGATGCTCTGGCGAAATGGCCGAAAGGGAATTCCCCTCGTGACAGTCGCAGCCGTCGTCCTGACCTCGGACGTCCCGCTCGCGATCCTCAGCATGATCACAAAAAACATCCACATCAGCGAAATGAGCTTTCTCCCGAGGCTGATGGTGCTTCCGTTGATTCGTCCCGCACCGCTCATCCTGCTAACCCTTACCGTGGTTTACGGTATCGCCTACGCCAGGAATCTCAGGAGTCAGTCCCTGATTCACTTCGCACCTGCAAAATCAACCGTACACGGTTAGCCAGTATCGTGCACGCCGTGAGGAGCCTGGATAGAAGAATGAGTGCCGGACGATTGATGAAGGACGCGAGCAAGACTGGGCGGACAACGGGTCTTTGCCTCGTCTTGATCGGCGCTGCACTCTTCATGGTCTTGGGCTTTGTACTGGAGCGAACTTCTCCGAACGGATCCTGCGATTTCGAACCCATCTATTACCACGCACGGTTCTTGATTCAGCATCAGGATCCGTACGTTGAAGAATCCGCAAGATACGTCCAACTCCAATCCGGCGGCTACCTCAGGTCGAACACCCCCACGCCCGCAAAAGAGATCTCCATCCCCTGTGTCTATCCGCCGACTGCTCTATTCCTGGCCGCTCCTCTTGCGCTGCTGAATTGGCACTACGCCGCTTTGATCTGGATGGCTCTTCTTGCCGCCAGTATTGTCACTGCGGCGCTTTTGGTATGGACTGCCGCTGCTGACCAGGCTCCGCTTCTCGCCGGGTTCTTGCTCGGTTTTATTCTCGTCAACAGCTTCACGTTGCTATTCGAAGCCAATGCGGCCGGGCTTGCGGTTGGACTTTGTGCGATTGCGTTTGCCCTGTTCCTTCGCCGGAAATTCGAGATCGTTGGTGTATTCTGCCTTGCCGTCAGCCTTTGCCTGAAGCCGCACGATGCTGCGTTTGTCTGGCTGTTCATGGTTTTGGCTGGCGGTATCCTTCGCGTTCGGGCACTGCAAACGCTGGTTGTTGTCGCGCTCATCAGCCTGCCCGCAATTCTCTGGGTCGCTCACGTGTCTCCGAATTGGCGGCACGAAATGAGTGCGAACATCGCCATGATTTCGGTACCCGGAGGCGTAAACGATCCCGGACCAACCTCGGTTACCAACCAGATCACGACCTCGGCAATCAACCTTCAGACCGTATTCGCTGTATTCCTGAACAAACCCGCCTTCTACAACGCGGCTACTTACATCTTCTCCGCAGCACTGCTCCTGCTATTTGTCTGGGCTGCGATTCGTAACCGCAATCTTCCAAAATATCGTTGGATTGGCATCGCGGCCATGTCGGCTTTCGCTATGCTGCCCGTCTATCACCGCCATCACGACGCGAGGTTGCTCCTGATGGCAGTTCCAGGTTGTGCTCTGCTTTGGGTAGAGAACCGCCTTCTGGGACGCATCGCCTCGCTCCTCACCCTCCTGGCGATTGCCGCAACCGGCGATATTCCGCGCGCGATTCTCCAGCATGTTGAAGAGGGCCACACCTTCACCAGCACGGGTTTCTTCGGCAAGATTGAGATGGCAGTGTTCGCAAAGCCGGCTCCGCTTGCGCTGGTCCTCATGACCCTCTTCTTTTTAGGTCTCTATATCCGCTCTGCTAGCATCAACCGCAATGCATTTGGATCTGACGAGTCAGTAAAAGAGAGTGCCACCTGAGCTAGTTGCTTGATAATCCAGTGGGGACAAGAAAGCTCATCGGCTGCCCGAACGCACATGGAGATGAAGCAGCACACAATGAACGTCCGGCGCGAGGGATTGACCATGGTTTTGCTGGGCGCCCTCTTCTACTGCATCGTTGGCCTCGCCTGGGGCAGGTTATCCCCCATCGAGCAGGGCGATTTCAAGGTCGTCTATTACAGTGCGCGTTGCCTGCTTCACCACGGGAACCCCTACAACGAAAGCGATGTGCTCCGTGTCTACAACGCCGAGGGCCGCGAGCGGCCCACCGAGCCGCTCCTCGACAGGGAAGTAAAGACACGCTTCTTTTATCCGCCCACTGCATTCATCCTGACAGTGCCCATTGCGATGCTTGGCTTCGCTGCCGGCAAGATCGTCTGGATGATCCTTTGTGCAGGCAGCTTCATCCTCGCAGCCGTGCTCGTCTACGATGTTGCCGCGGAATTCGCTCCACTCGTCTCAGGCATGCTCTGCGGTCTGCTGCTGGCCGGCAGTTTCTGGCTCCTGATGACTGGCAACTCCGCGGCACTTGCGGTCGGCCTGTGCGTCATCGCAACCTGGTGTTTCTATCGCGACCGCCTTGCCTGGATTGGTGTCTCGTGCCTCGCCCTCAGCCTGGCTCTGAAGCCCAACGATTCCGGCCTCGTCTGGCTCTTCTTTTTGATTGCGACACCTACACTCCGCAAGCGGGCTCTCCAGTCCCTCGCTCTGCTCGTAGCGCTGAGTCTCCCCTATCTACTCTGGGTCACGCAAGTCGCCCCGCAATGGCTCGCCGAACTCCGGACCAACATGGCTTCCTTCTCCGGCACTGGAGGCATCGTCGATCCCGGACTCACTGGTATGGCGGGCAAAAACATGGACTGCATCGTCCAATTGCAGACCGCCGTCAGCGTCTTCTTCGAAAACCCCCGCGCGTGGGACCTGATCACATACTGCGTCTGTGCTCCGCTCCTGATGCTCTGGGTGTACCGGACCCTGAAGTCGCGCCCCAGCGGCCCTGCTATCTGGATCGGTCTTGCCGCGGCCGCCCCGCTCACCGTGCTGCCCACTTACCACTTCCAGCACGATGCCAAGCTGCTCATGATCGCCATCCCCGCCTGCGCGATGCTCTGGGCAGAACGCCGCCGCACCGGCAACCTTGCCCTCGTCGTTACACTCGCCGCAATCCTCGTCAATGGAGATATCCTCTCCGCGTTCCGCATCCTGCTCACCCGGGGCATCATCGTCCCTCAACCGAACTTCCTCAGCCGGCTTATGACCCTCACCCTCACGCGACCCGCGCCCGTCGTTCTGCTGGCAATGGCCATTTTCTTTCTCTGGACCTATCTGCGCCTGCGCGTGCCTGCCCCGATTCGAACGCTCCCCGTTACCTCAGCGGATAACCCTTCGCAGTCCGGGTAGAAATCCCTTATCCGTCATTCGAAAATGAAAGACAGCCGCATCGTATTTCGTTCCGCGATATCTGCCCAAGCTCCAGGCACGCGCTTCATCGGAGGCTGAATCCTGTTCACGAACATCACCGCCGAACAGATCCTGACCACCCTTGCCGCTATCCTGGCCTTCGTTCCCGTCACCGTCTGTACCGGATATCTGGCTGCCTGGCTCACTGATCTTCACGGCTTTCGCCGCCGTTCCCTCGTCGAGCGCCTCTTCTGGAGCGTCCCCCTCTCCATTTCCGTTTCCACTATCACCTCGGTACTCGTCGGCCGCTTCCTTTCGCTGAACGTCGCCGCCTTCCTTATGCTGCTGGCTCTCGCCGGCTGCATCGTAGTCCTCGCTCTCGAACACCTCCGCCTTCGCCGTGCTTCGCAGAAATGGCTCATCGGCCTCCACCCCATCGGTCCGGTTATCGTCGTGCTCGCTCTTTGCTTCATCGCATTCGAAATCTTTTCCCTCATCGACTTCCAGAGCGGCCACCGCCTTTACCTCAGCCTTACCTTCTACGATGTCGCCCCGCGCACCAACTGGGCTAACAGCGTCCTCCGCACCGGCATTCCCCCCGCCAATCCCCACTACTTCTACCTCCACCCCGCAAATCTCCGTTACTACTACTTCTGGCTCGTCAACTGCGCCGTCGTTGCCAAAATCTCCCGCCTGCCCATGCGGTCCATCATCAACGCCGGCTGCATCTGGTCAGGATTCGCCCTGACTACCCTCACCGGCCTCTACCTTAAGCATTTCCTCGCCGTTGGCCAGCGCCTTCGCCGCCAGTTCTATATCGCCGCCCTCCTTCCCGCGGTGGGTGGATTCTCCCTCTGCATCTACTTCTGGAACATGCTGGTCCTCCACATCCCTCCTCCGGCAGACACATGGGTCTCCGGCCAAATCGCCGACCTCGTCAGCTTTCCCCTCTTCTATCCCCACCACCTTGCCGGAATGGTCTGCTGCATGTTCGCCTTCCTGCTCGCCTGGATTCCGTCTGCCTCCGCGCCCGGAGCAGTCAGCCCGCTCGCAGTCACCCCGCATCAGCCCGAGACCCGAACCCGCCTCACCACCATCCTGTTCATCGCTCTTGCCCTCGCCAGCGCCTTTGGAATCTCCGTCTACGCCACCTTTGCCTTCTTTCTCATCGCGCTCTGCTGGGCCGCGTGGCAAATCGTCCTCTACCGCTCCTGGCAGGCGCCTCTGCTCCTCGCCGCCGGCGGAACGTTCGCGCTCATTCTCCTCATCCCTTATCTACGCGAAATCACCCACTCCGCCTCGAAGATGTACGGCAACAGCCCCTTCCTCTTCAGCATTCGCGAAACCATCCCGCCCGATCGCCTCGCACACCTGCTCTTCGCGTCAAACCCCGCCGCCTTCCGGCCCATCGCCAAACTCATCCTCCTCGCTCCCGGCCTTGCCCTTGAACTTGGCCTCTACTGCATCGTCCTTCTCGTCTTCCTCATTCCAGCCCTGCGCGAACGCCGCCAGCTTTCCCCCGCCCATCGCACCCTGCTCTTCATCGCTCTCGTCGCCGTACCCATCTCTTCCTTCATCCGCTCCGCCGTAATTGACGTCAACGACTTCGGCATCCACTCCGCTCTCTTTCTTCAATACCCCCTTCTCCTCCTCGCCTCCGAACTCCTCATCGCTGCAAAGCTCAGGCACACCGGCTCCAGCCCCGACCTCGCTTCTAGCTCCCAGCCGGCCCCGCCGCAATGGCTCCGCTCCCTCATCACCCTCGCCGTCCTCATCGGAGTCGTCAGCTCCTGCTGGCATGCCGCCGTCCTCCGCTTCATACTCCCCATCGCGGACCGGGGCGCAGCCAATGCCTCCAACCCCCACGTAGCCGCCCTGCCTCACAAGGCATACATCGCCTACCTCGGTTACGCCGAACTCAACCGCCGCATTCCCCCTGGCGCCATCGTTCAATACAATCCGGAAGACAATTGGATGTTCTGGAAAAATGTCGACTTGGCCGATATCAACCGGCAAACAGCAATTGCGGGTGGACTACCGTCGTGTGGCTCTGATCTCGGCGGCGATCCCTCCGGCTGCCCCGCAATGCTCTCCGCCATCGTTCCTCTGTTTAATGGCCAATCCGCCCCGCAGGCTCGCGACGTCTGCCGC
>Ga0207674_10010030_pt1 | contig 10777 bp, 9 predicted proteins | sample KBSCornC72_FD_184303 | JGI IMG/M metagenome (GOLD analysis project Ga0207674, IMG submission 184303) | Corn rhizosphere microbial communities from Kellogg Biological Station, Michigan, USA - KBS Corn C7-2 (SPAdes) (version 2) | ecosystem: Host-associated > Plants > Roots > Rhizosphere > Soil ...
CTGCTGGAGCCCCATCTCCACCGCCTGATCCAGCGACAGACGGAGCGTGTCCGTCCACCGTGCGGGAGTCTGTGCGGAGAGCTGGCGAGAGGTGATCAGAAGGGCGAGCGCGACCGTGCGTCGCACCCACCCGGCAGGGGGGCAGCTAAGACTATGCATCAGGGAAGTATACGGCCCGCCGGGGCCCGTCGTTGGCTCGACGGCGCCGTGGCGGCGAGTGTGGCAGATTGAGTTCGACGCGCTCGATCGCAGCTTCGCCGACCGGCGCCTTCACGCGAAGTCCCGTCCACGCAGCCATCCGTCGACAATGCCCAAGCTCCTCGTCCTGTTCCAGTCGCGCAGCCCCGACGTCGTGCGTCTCGCCGAAGCGGCGATGCAGGGTGCACGCAGCGTACGCTTCGCCGAAGTCGACCTGCGCAGGCTCCCGACCTCGGGCGACGCGCACGACCCCGCGCCCAGCTCTGGCGTGCGCGCGCATCAACTGCTCCAGCACGTCGAGGAGATCGGGCAGTACGACGGGCTGATTCTCGCCGTGGGAGGGGAGGGCGATCCAAGCGAGGCGCTGGTGCGGACGCTCGCGACGTTGGGCGGCTCGCTCGCCAACAAGGTGGGCGCCGTGATCACGCCGGCGACGGGCGCCGACCGCCGTGCCACGCTCTGGTCCGTTCTGAGCCCGATGGCGGACCGGGGGATGATCCTCGTGCCCGCACCGTTCGCCGATCCAGGTGCGGCCGACGAGGAGTCGACGCGGGGACTCGGCAAGCGCGTGGCCGAGGTGGTCGGCTGGATCACGCACGCGCGGTCGCATCACCACCACGAGCATCACCATCACGAGCATCACCACCACGACGCGGTCTGACCAAATGAAGGCGCGCGTCCGCGCCCCGCGCGTCAGTCGTCCACGAACTCCACGGTCACGGGCCTGGTGATCAACCCGGCCTGGACCCCTCGCTCGAGGAACAGGCGCACGGCCTTCCGGCCGCGATCGCCGTAGTCGAGGGTCCAGTCGTTCACGTACATCCCGACGAAGGTGTCGGCCTTCGAGCGGTCGAGGCCACGAGCGTACTGCATCGCGTGGTCGAGCGCGCCGACACGGTGCTGCAATCCATACGCGATGCTGTCGCGAAGATGACGCGAAATCTTTCGCGTAAGCTCGGCGCCGAGGTCTTTTCGCACCACGTTGCCGCCAAGGGGGAGAGGGAGGCCCGTCTCCTGGAACCACCATTCCCCCATGTCCGCCACGAGGTGAAGCCCTCGCTCGGCGAAGGTGAGCTGTCCCTCGTGGATGAGGAGGCCCATGTCGACCTCGCCGTTCACGACGGCGTCCTCGATCGCGTCGAACGCGGTGAAGACGGGAACGAAGTCCGGCTCGTAGAGCTGGAGGGCGAGATAAGCGCTGGTGAGCGGTCCGGGGATGGCGATCCGCTTCCCCTTCACGTCCGCCCGTGAGGCGGGATCGCGGGCGACGAGACGCGGCCCGTAGCGGTCGCCCATCGAGGCGCCGTGCGGGAGGAGGGCGTACCGGTCGCTCAGGTAGGCGTAGGCGTGGATCGAGACCGCGGTGACCTCGAGCTCACCGCGCAGCGCGCGCTGGTTGAGGCTCTCGATGTCCTGCAGCTCGTGGACGTAGGTGAGTCCCTCGGTGTCGATCTTCCCGACGGCGAGCGCGTAGAACATGAACGCGTCGTCCGAGTCGGGGCTGTGGGCCACGTGGATGGTCGTCATCGGAAGGGGCGAGGGATCACTTCGCAGCGGAGCGCGCCGCGGCAACCGCGGTGTCGATGTCGTTCCGGTGCAGGAGGTACTCGGGGAGCGCGGCCGAGCGCTCCGCCGGCTCGGCGGCGAGGAGCCGCGCATCCAGCGCGCGGGCGCGTGCGTCGCTCCCCTCCATGCGTGCGACGCGGGCGGCGAGGATGAGCCCGAGCAGGTGCGTGGGCCGCGCCTTCAGGATCGTGTCGGCCTGCGCGCGCGCGAGGGTCGTGTCGCCGCCGACCTCACCCAGCCGGCCCAGGTCGTAGCGCTGGTCGAGGTTGAGGGGCCCGATCATCTCGTAGGCGGCGCGTGCCATCGGGAGGAAGGAGCGCACGGCGTCCTCACGACCCGCCTCGTGCTCGGTCATGATGCGATCGTAGAGGCGCTCGGCGCGCTGCTCGGGGGAGAGCTGGCTGATGTCGGGCGCGCGTGGCGCGGCGCCGGCGGGCGCTCCTCCCGCGTCGCCCGCCGGCGGGCCGATGGGCGTGGCGCCCTGCATGTTGGCGCCGTCGAGCACCTCGGTGGCCGGCGCGGTCGGATTGCCACGTGCGCCGAACCGCTGGCCGACGACGAGCGCGGTGAGCGACACGAGCGCGAGCGCCGCGACGGCCCAGGGCAGCGCGCTGGCGAATCCGCGCGCGGGCGCGGCCGAGGGCGCGCCCGCGGGAGTGCCGCAGCGGTGGCAGAAATGGGCGCCCGGAGTGAGCGGCGCCGAGCAGGTGGAGCAGGTGGCGCCGGCGAGCGCGGTGCCGCAGCTCGAGCAGAAGCGACCCGAGGCCGGCGCGCCGCAGGAGGGACAGCGCGACGTGCTGGTACCGTCGGGCGTCGGCGCGAGCGGTGTAGCCGGGGGTGTCGTCATCGCCTCAAAGCTACATCGCGGCGACACCCCCTGGCAGCGGAGGCGCGGCGCCCAGGGATGCGGCGCCGCGCGACGGATCGCGACCGATCAGGTCTGGTGACTGCCGCCGGGCTGCGAGATCTTCTCGACGACCCTCTCCGCCTGCTTGTCCTTGCCGGCCATGCGCACGAGGTCCGCCTGCGCGACGACGCCGACCAGCGAGCCGCGCTCGTCGACGATCGGGAGGCGCCGCACCTGCTCGCGTCCCATCAGCTCCATCGCCGACTCGACCGAATCGTCGGGGCCGCAGGTCTTCACGCCGCCCGACATGATCTCGCTCACGTGGGCGTCGGCGGCGCGGCCCTCGGCCACGGCGCGGATGGCGATGTCGCGATCCGTCACGACACCGACGAGGCGGCCGCGCGTCTCGGCGCCTCCGACGCGCTCGACCACCGGCACGAGGCCGACGTCCTCCTCCTTCATCAGCTGGGCTGCTTCCGACACCGGCGTGTCCGGCGACACGGAGCGCGGATTCTTCGACATGATCTCGGAGATCTTCATGGTCGTCCTCGTTGCTGAGATGCGTGCTGAGGTCCTGCCTCCTCGGAGCGGAGGAACTCGAAGGCAACTGACGTGCCGGATGCAGCCACGGCGCGTTGACAGCGCGCGACTCTCCGGCGAGCATTGTCGGCGTGCCTGAATCCCGTGCGCTGTTACCCGACCTGAAGGGCGCCACCGCGAAGGACGTCCTCGAGATCGCCCGGACGCACAACGTCCGCTTCCTGCGACTCCAGTTCACCGACATCCTCGGCGTCAACAAGAACGTCGAGATCCCCGCGTCGCAGTTCGAGAAGGCGCTCACCGGCGACATCATGTTCGACGGGTCGAGCATCGAGGGGTTCGTGCGGATCGAGGAGAGCGACATGCTGCTCGCCCCCGATCTCTCGACCTTTCGGGTGTTTCCGTGGGGGGATCCGGACTCGCGCGTCGGCCGGCTGATCTGCGACATCAATCTGCCTTCGGGCGAGCCCTTCCCGGGCGACCCACGCGGCGCGTTGAAGCGGGTGATCGCCGAGGCGGCCGAGCTCGGCTTCACGATGAACGCGGGGATGGAGGCCGAGTTCTTCATGTTCAAGCGCGGGCCGAATGGCGAGCCGTCGACGGAGACGCACGACGTCGGCTCGTACTTCGATCTCGCGCCGGTGGACCTCGGCGAGGATGCGCGGCGCGCGATCGTGGACGACCTCGAGCAGATGGGATTCGAGGTGGAGACGGCGCACCACGAAGTGGCGCACGGCCAGCACGAGATCGACTTCCGGTACGCGGACGCGCTGACGACGGCGGACAACATCGCGACGTTCCGGTTCGTCGTGAAGGCGGTGGCGCAGCGGTTCGGGCTCGCGGCGTCGTTCATGCCGAAGCCGATCTTCGGTCAGAACGGCAGCGGGATGCATACGCACCAGTCGCTGTTCCGCGGCAAGACGAACGCCTTCTGGGACCCGAAGGCGCCGTGGGAGCTGAGCGAGACGGCGCTGCATTACATCGGCGGGCTGCTGCGCCACGCGCGCGGCTGCTGCGCCATCACGAATCCGCTCGTCAACTCGTACAAGCGGCTCGTGCCGGGCTACGAGGCGCCGGTGAACGTCGCGTGGAGCATGCGCAACCGCTCGCCGATGCTGCGCATCCCGGAGCGCCGAGGGCTCGGCACCCGCGTGGAGCATCGTGTGCCGGACCCGGCGGCGAACCCGTATCTCGCGCTCGCCGTGATGCTCGCCGCGGGGCTGGACGGCGTACGGACGAACGCGGATTATCGCGAGCCGGTGAACGAGAACATCTGGGAGATGAGCCACCGTGAGAAGCGGCGGCTGCGCATCGACGACCTCCCGCACGACCTGAACGAGGCGTGCGACGAGCTGGAGAAGAACGACGTGATCACCAACGCGCTCGGTGATCACATCACGCAGCACTTCCTCGCCGCGAAGCGGCAGGAATGGCGCGACTACATCTCCCAGGTCTCGCAGTGGGAGTTGGACAACTATCTCGGGAAGTATTGATCGCGATGGCGCGCAAAGGACTTGCACGCCCCCGGACGTTGTACCGCCGCCGCTCGAACATCGCGCATTTCGTCCCCGTAGCGATTCGCTGACGGCGGATAGGAACGCGCGCGACCAAGTCGCCGGTGGTTCCCGCGCGCACGAGTGTCGCGCAGATCTTTTTCGGCTCCAGACGCCGCCGTCGATGCGCGCCTGGAGCGAACGGTCGAGCTCGCTCGGCGCAATCGCCCCGGTCGATTCGTCGCAAGCGACCGATTCTTGCAACAGCTCGGTCACGGAAACGTCACAGTAACCCTGTGCTTGCCTCGGGCAGCGTGAGCATGCAGCGGTCGCTCATGCCAGACCCGGGGTACGCCGTCTCCCTAACCGACGACCCAGATGTACATCGATCCTGCCGCTGGTAGTCTGGTTCTCCAGGTGTTGATCGCGGGTGTGCTCGCCGTGACGACCACGATGAAGACCGCGCGCGAGTCCGTGGTGCGGCAGGTCCGACGTCTGTTCAGCTCTCGTAAGGGTAAATGAGCGCCGAGGCGGTCCGCGGCTCATTTCGAGACCCGAGCGGATTCGTCTTCACCTCGAACGGCACGTACTACCGCCAGGTCAACCAGAGCTTCGCGGAGGAGTACGAGGCGTGCGTTTCCTCCGGCCTGTACGAGGACCTGATGGCCGGCGGTCTGCTCGTGCCGCACCGTGACATCGGCGCCGCTTTCGCGGCGGCGCCGAACGCGCGCACGGTCATCGAGCCGGAGCGTGTCCCCTTCATCTCGTATCCGTACGAGTGGTCGTTCGGGCAGCTCAAGGATGCCGCGCTGCTGACGCTCGACGTCCAAGCACGCGCGTTCGAGCGCGGCTTCATTCTGCGCGACGCGAGCGCCTACAACGTGCAGTTCCGCGATGGTCGTCCGCTGTTCATCGATACGCTGTCGTTCGAGCGCCATCAGGAGGGACGACCCTGGAAGGCGTACAAGCAGTTCTGCGAGCACTTCCTCGTGCCGCTCGCGCTGATGAGCATGCGGGACGTTCGCCTTGGCCGGCTGCAACGGCACTATCTCGATGGCATTCCGCTCGACCTGGGCAGCTCATTGCTGCCGGCTCGCACGTGGCTGCATGTGAGCACGCTGCTGCACGTCCATCTGCATGCGCGCGCGATGCGCCGGTACGAGTCCGCCTCCGTGGCCAAGACGACGGGCACGCGACGGATGAGCAACGGTGCCTTGACTGGTCTGATCGCCAGCCTGCGCGATGCAGTCAGTGGACTCGAGTGGCAGCCGGCCGGTACCGAGTGGGCCAACTACACGTCGGCGCACAACTACTCCAATCACGCGATCGAGGCCAAGCGCAGCCTGGTGCGGGAGTACGTCTCGGTAGCGGCACCACGTACCGTCTGGGACCTTGGCGGGAATACGGGCACCTTCAGCCGCGTCGCCCGCGAAGTTGCGCCGTCGGTCGTTTGCTTCGACATCGACCCGGCCGCGGTGGAGCTGAACTATCGCGAGGTGCGGAAGCGTGGCGAGACTGGACTGCTCCCGCTGCAGCTCGACCTAATGAATCCGTCGCCATCGCTGGGATGGGCGAACGAGGAACGGTCTTCCATCGAATCGCGCGGGCCGGTCGACCTGGTGATGGCGCTCGCCCTCGTGCATCACCTGGCCATCGCGAACAACGTTCCGCTCGCGCGAGTGGCGGAGTCGTTCGCTCGACTGGGACGCGCCCTCATCGTCGAGTTCGTGCCCAAATCGGATTCGCAGGTGGAGCGGCTGCTCATGAACCGGGCGGACATCTTCCCGGACTACACGATCGAAGGGTTCGAGCGCGCATTCGAGCAGCACTGGACCGTCGAGCGAGCGCAGCGAGTCGGCGATTCGCAGCGCACCCTCTACCTGATGCGTCGGCGCGAGACCTAACACGTGCGGCGCTACGCCAACCTGCTGTACCCGATCCTCTTCGCCGTCGCGCTGGTGCTCGGTGTCGTCGCGCGCGCCGCGGGACAGTATCGCGGCGAGGACCTCGCCCAGGTGACGGGTGTCGTCGCGCTGGCGACGGCACTCGCGTTCGCCCTCGTGTGGGCCATCGTGCGACTGTTCGACCGGACGGAGCGCGCGGCGCCCCTCGCGGCGGCCCTCACGATGCTCGTCGTCGTATGGGTCTTCTTCTACGCGCCGCTGCAATACGCCGCCAGCCTGATCACGTGGCGCGGCTCTCGGGACGCCGTCCTCTTTCCCGCCGGTGCGCTGGCGACGATCGGCCTGGTCTGGTGGCTGGTTCGCCAGACCGGCGAACGCCTCGTCCGCATCAATGCGTTCATGACGCGATTCGGCCTCGTGCTCGTGACCCTCGTCGCTGTGCAGGGGGCGACGTCGGGCGCGACACCCGCGGCGGTACACCGGAGCACGCTCGTACGCCAGCTCGCCGAGCCGTTGCGCGTCGCCGATCCGGCGGCGCCGGCGGCGCGGAACACGCCGAAGCGCGACATCTACCTCATCGTGCTCGACGGACACCCCAATGCGCGCGTCGTGCGCTCGGCGATGGGATACGACATCACGCCGTTCGTCGACAGCCTCCGTGCGCTCGGCTTCACGATCCCGCGCGAGATGCGCAGCAACTACGCGCAGTCGATCCTCTCCATACCGTCGATCGTGAACGGCGAGCATCTCCTCCAGCTCGCGCAGGATGCCGGTGCCAGGAACCCGAGCTACACCCTCCCTCGCTATCTGGTGGAAAACAACCGGAGCGCCCGCTTCCTCAAGCGTCAGGGCTACAAGTACATCCTCTTCCCGTCGGCGTGGTGGCCGGCAACCCAGCACAGCCCGATCGCGGACAGCGAATTCAACGCGCGGCCCTACTTCGACCTCGTGAACGAGCTGCGTCGTACGGAGCTCCGCCAGGCGGTCCTGAGCTCGACGCTGCTGCGGTATCTGCCGAAGCTACGGATCGATACTCTCTTTGACATCCGCTCCATGCGAGGCCTTCGCGAGATCCCGACGGATACCGCACCGACGTTCGTATTCGCGCACTTCCTGCTGCCGCACGTTCCCTACTATCTGGACGAGCAGTGCCATGCGGTCGAGCGCCCGATCCTTCCGAAGATGGAGGAGGCAGACCCCGCGCAGCAGGGACCGTATCTCGCGCAGCTGCGCTGCGCCGACCACCTGGTGCTCGACCTGGTGACGACGCTGCTTCGCACCTCGCAGCCGGCGCCAGTGATCCTCATCGTCGGCGACCACGGCAGCCGCTTCGCAGGACCGACCTTCGTCGAGCGGCCGGAGAGCGCCTCGACGGCACTCATCCGCGAGCGGTTCGGCGCGTTCGGCGCGTTCTACCTTCCGGCCGGCGGGGATAGTCAGTTCACGGGATCGGTGACGCTCGTGAACGTGATGCGGAACGTGTTGCGGTACTATTTCGGCGCGGATCTGCCGCCCAGACCGGACGACCAGTACATCTCCGGCGAGCTTCCGTTTCTCTACTACAAGGTCGACTCCACCGGGTACCTCGAGCGCTGATCGCGGGCCCGTGTGTGGCACCACGAGGACCTCGCGGAAATCGACTTCGCGAGCCACGTTACTGCCGCCACGTGCCGGCTCGAGCGGCCGCAAACGCCGATCTGCAACCACCGCGGGAAGTAACTGAGGCGCGGCGCAGAGGGTCTGAGGGTTGCACTGGCTGGCCCACATGAAGTGAATGGAGCAAGTCGCGGCACGTTCAACGAGCCGTTGGTGCAGGAGCACGCATGCGTAGCGTCATCGCTGTGAGCGCCGTGTCTCTCGTCCTCTCGGGGGCACTGGCCGCGCCGCAGAGCCCGATCGGGCGCCTCGAGGGGACGGTCAAGGGGACGCTCGCGTCGCGGCCCATCGTCGGGGCGCAGGTGTCGCTCGTGCGCCTCGAGTCGGACACGACCCTCACCTACAACACCCGGGTCGATGGGCGCGGTCGGTTCCACGTCGACTCGCTCCCCACCGGCCACTATCTCGTCCAGGTGAGCCATCCGACGCTCGACTCGCTGGACATGGCCCTTCCGAGCGATCGGCTGGTGATCGCCGACGGCCGGACCACGCGCTCCGACGTCCTGCTGCCCTCGGGCGCCCTGCTGCGCGACATGGTCTGCCCGGGGGTCGCGCTCGGCCCGGAGAAGGCGGTCGTCGCGGGCCGCGTCGTCGACGCTGACACCGATGCTCCAATCATGGGAGCGAAAATCGTGGTGGAGTGGACGTCGATCACGATCGATCGCAAGAAGCACAAGATCAATCTGGAGCGACGCTCCGGATCCGCCTCGACGAACCGACTTGGCGAGTATCGGCTGTGCGGCGTGCCCGCCGATCAGGCGCTCGAGGCGCAGGTGCAGCACAAGGAGCGCATCGGGGCCGCGACGCACCTGAGCGTCTCGCGCGAGGAAGGGGTCGTCGTTCGCGATTTCTCGTTGAGCCTGCAGTTCGCGCCGACGCTCACTGCGCTGGATTCGCTCGAGACGCTGCTGGCGGCGCGCGGGGCGGCGGACTCGACGATCATCGCCGACGCGGCGAGCGTGGGACGTGCGCCGAGCCGCGCCGACTCGACGCCTCCCGAGCTCGCGCTCACCGGAACGGCAACGCTGACCGGTACGGTGCGCGCCGCCTCGGGGCAGCCGGTGGGTGGCGCGGAGGTTCGTGTGCGAGACGCGCGGCCCTTCACCACGACGGACGACGCGGGCCGGTTCACACTCAGCGCACTCCCGCCGGGAACGCAGGTGCTCGTCGTACGAAAGCTCGGCTACGCGCTCGGCGAGATTCCCGTCGACCTGCGCCCGAACGCGCGACGCGAGGAGAGCGTGCGACTGGGACGCGCGGTCGCCCTGGATTCCGTGCGCATCCTCGCCAAACGGCCGCCGCTCGCCGAGTTCGAGTACAATCGCCGAACGAACCTGTTCGGCCACTTCCTCACGCTCAGCGACATCCAGCGCTCACAGGCGAAGAAGACTTCCGATCTGCTGTCGCGGATGGGCGGCTACGTCGAGATGGGACGCGGGCGCTACGTGAAGATGATGGCCGTGCAGCCGGGTCCGTCGGGCACGGTGCCCTGTCGAGGGGCGAACGTCATCATCGACGGCACGGAGATGGGCTGGGACGTCAACGACGTGTCGCCGAATCAGATCGCGGGCATCGAGCTCTATAAGGATGCGTCGTCCGCACCACTCAAGTACGCCGGCAAAGCGAACTGCGGCCTCATCGTGATCTGGCTGCGGCCAGGGCCGCGTCGTCGTGGTTGGAACGAGCCGAAACAACCGGCCACGCTACAGTACAACGGATATCCCTGAGCGCACCCGCTCAGGGGCCCGTACCTGACCGCGCCTTTCCCTGGAGAGCGCGACCATGAAGTGGATCACTCGCGAGCGTCCGAAGATCGATCGGATCGCCTGTCCGTGGCTGATCACGCGGTACATCGACGCGGACGCGGAATTCCTGTTCGTTCCGGCGAGCGACGTTCTGCGCATCGCGGCTGAGGCGGGGGCGATCCCGTTCGACGTCGAAGGGGTCGAGCTGTCGCATGTCGGGCCATTGTGCAGCTTCGACGCGTTCCTGTCGAAGTACGCGCTCGACCGAAATCCCGCGTTGACGCGGTTGGCGCGGATCGTTCGTGGCGCGGACACGGCGCGCCTCGACCTGGCGCCGCAATGCGCCGGCCTGCTCGCGATCTCGTTCGGGCTGTCGCGCATGTTTGCCGACGATCACGAGCAGCTGCGGTACGGCCTCCTGATCTACGACGCGCTGCTCGCGTGGCTCGAGCAGGCGCCCGACGAGACGCATCTGTGGAATCCGCAGGGCGGCGCGCCGATGGCGATCGCCTGACGTCGCGCATCGGCGGCGCTCGGGGGCCTTACTTCGCCGAGCGCCGCCGGGTCTCTAGAGGCGCGTCGCTGTCAGCGTCACGTCGGCTCCGGTCCATGCCTTCCGAAAGCGCGCCTCGACCGCCTGCGCCTCCGCCGTCTTGCCCTGCGCCTGGAGCGCCTTCGTGAGACCGAACAACGCCCAGCCGTTCTCGGGGAAGGTCTTCAGATCTTCCCGGTAGACGCGCTCCGCCTCGGCCGCCTGCCCCTGCCGAAGCAGCACCGCGCCCAGGGAGTGCCGCACGGGATAGTACCACTGCGGCGGCTCGATGTAGT
>Ga0207674_10010035_pt1 | contig 10775 bp, 11 predicted proteins | sample KBSCornC72_FD_184303 | JGI IMG/M metagenome (GOLD analysis project Ga0207674, IMG submission 184303) | Corn rhizosphere microbial communities from Kellogg Biological Station, Michigan, USA - KBS Corn C7-2 (SPAdes) (version 2) | ecosystem: Host-associated > Plants > Roots > Rhizosphere > Soil ...
TAATCGCCGAACGACCAGTTGCCGAGCATTTCAAAAAACGTGTGGTGGCGCAGCGTGCGTCCCACGTTTTCCAGGTCGCTGTTCTTCCCACCCGCGCGCAAACACTTCTGCACGCTGGCCGCGCGACGAAACGGGGCTTTCTCCGGGTCAGAATAGTAGGACTTGAACGGCACCATGCCCGCCGCGGTGAAGAGCAGCGTGGGATCCTCGGGCAGAAGCGGCGCACTCGGCACCACCACGTGGCCGCGCGCTTCGAAGTAATTGAGATAGTCGCGAACCAGGTTCGCTACTGTGAATCGATGGGAGGAGTTTTGCATGTGTGTTGGACGGTCGAGTCAGGACCGTTACGGTCCTAAATCAATAGGTCTGCTACGGACCTCGATTGTCTACGATGACGATGGGTGAAATTCACCTTCGTTACGCAGGTGAATTTCACCCAGTCGCGCTGTGCACACTCCGCAACAGTCGCGACAATTATTCCGGTTCAGGCTCGATCGCAATGTCGTCTGTGTCCGCAGAACGAGGAATCCGCCGGGCCAGATCGTACGCCACCTTGTTGACGACGGAATAATCGTATCCTTTGCGGCGCAGCATGCCGACGATGCGCCGCACCACTTTCTCGCTCGGCAGCGACGCGCCCATCTGCTTTTCGACCAGCGCGCGCGCCATCGTCAATTGCTCGTCCGCGCCGAAGCCGGCCAGCGCTTCATCGACGGTCCCGCGCGAGAGCCCGAGGCGCCCGAGGTCCTGGCGCAGCCGGTGCGGACCGACGCGCCGCACGTCCTTTTTGACCGCCACGAACTCGCGCGCGAAACGCGTGTCGTCGACGAGCCCGATCTCCTCGAGCTCGCGCACGAGCCCCGTGCGAATCGTGTCGCGCAGGTTCATCGCGCGCAACGCATCGTCGATCTCGCGCTTCGAGCGCGAGCGCAGCGCCAGCATGCGCATCGCCTTGTCACGCCCGCGCGTGTACTGGTCGATGCCGTCGAGGTGCAGAACATCCTCGTCGGACAACTGCTGTCCGACCGCGAGCATTTCCGCCGCTGCCTGAGGAATGGCAAAAAACCGCCCCCCGCTGAGTCGAATTTCGACCCGGTCGCGGGGGCGCGGTTTTCGCTCGGTGATGATCTCGGACATCTACGTCCGCGCCCGCACCGCTCCCGGTTTCTTACGCGGGCCGGCGCCCAAAGCATCACCATCATCCGCCCCGGAGACGGACGTAACGTCGGGAGAAGCGACGACACTCGCCGCACCCGCTTCGCCCTTCGCCGCTTCGCCCGCTTCGGGCTTGTCGGTGACGCCGTGATGCGCCAGCACCTTCGCCGCAATCTCGGCGGTGATGGCCGGGTGTTCCCGGAGGAAGCGGCGCGCCGCTTCCTTGCCCTGGCCGAGACGTTCCTCGGCATAGCTGAACCACGTGCCGCTCTTCTTGATGATGTCGACGCCGGAGGCGATGTCGATCACGTCGCCCTCGAACGAGATGCCCTCGCCGTAGAGGATGTCGAACTCGCAGGTCTTGAACGGCGCCGCGACCTTGTTCTTCACGACCTTCACCTTGGTACGCGAACCCGTCACGTTTTCGCCTTCCTTGATGGCACCGATGCGGCGGATGTCGAGACGCACCGACGAATAGAACTTGAGCGCATTGCCGCCCGAGGTCGTTTCCGGCGAACCGAACATGACACCGATCTTCATGCGGATCTGGTTGGTGAAGATCAGACACGTCTTGGTCCTCGCGACCGAGCCGGTGAGCTTGCGCAGCGCCTGCGACATCAAGCGCGCCTGCAGCCCCACGTGCTGGTCGCCCATCTCGCCGTTGATCTCGGCCTGCGGCACGAGGGCCGCCACCGAATCGATCACGATGACGTCGAGCGCACCGCTGCGAATCAGCACTTCGGTGATCTCGAGCGCCTGCTCGCCCGTGTCCGGCTGCGAAATGAGAAGGTTGTCGACGTCGACGCCGAGCTTCTTCGCATAGCCGAGGTCGAACGCGTGTTCCGCATCGACGAACGCCGCCATGCCGCCGCGACGCTGCGCGTTGGCGATGATCTGCGACGTGAGCGTGGTCTTGCCCGAGCCTTCGGGCCCGAACACTTCGACGATGCGTCCGCGCGGCACGCCGCCCACGCCCAGCGCGAGATCCAGCGCCAGACTTCCAGTGGGAATTACTTCCACCGGAACGATGGCGTGATTGATGCCAAGGCGCATGATCGATCCCTGGCCGAACTGTTTTTCAATCTGCTGCACCGCGAGCTCGATGGCTTTCGCCTTTTCGTCCGACTTCGCGGGTCCATTCAACGACTTGGTTGACATTTCGTCTCCCTTGCTCGAACTGGCTGGCCCCTCATCCCTCCGCACCTTGAGACGCCCCCGCGTCCAGCCGTGCGCGGGGTGTAAAAACAAGGTCTGACCGTACGTGCGGGCGAATACTAACACCGCCCCTCAAGACAGGGCAAACTCTTTGACCACCGAATACGTGGCGCCCGTACGCGCCAAACGGCTTTCCATCAGCTCGAATTTGTCCACCCGGGTGACGGCCTCCGTCAACGCGGGTACGCGCGGGAACCGCTCGACGATATCCGGCGAAAGTGCATCTTTGACCCGGGCCACGGTGACGTGGGCCTGAAAACGCCGCCTGTCACGCTCGAGACCGATTGCTTTCTCCACCGCTGCGTCAACATCGTTGGCAAGGCCTCCCAATTCCACCGCGCCCTGCTCGATGTTGTAGAAGAGCACACGCGGATTACGGAGATTCGGAAACCCGCCAAACTTCCCCAGTGTCATGTCGAAAGAACGATGACGCCGCGCGACATCGTGAAGGGCCGCGTTCAATGATTCGACCTGCGCGGCGGGTGTTTCGCCGAGAAACTTGAGTGTGAGGTGCCAGTTGTCAGGTGACACCCAGCGCCAGGGAGGATTTTTGAAGGGAAAATCATCCAGCGCGGATTGAATGGCTTCACGCGCTGCGGGTGAAAGATTGACGGCGACGAATAATCGCATCACGCGCTGTCGCGCGTGAGTCGATCATGCAGGAGCCAGATCACGCCGTGCGCGGCGCGCTCACGAATGGTGTTGCGGTCGCCGGTATAGAGGAGGCGCTTCACCTGCACGCCGCCTTCCCATGCCACCGCGATGAAGGTGAGGCCAACCGGCTTGTGCGGCGTCCCGCCGGTCGGACCCGCAATGCCGGTGGTGGCAAGACCCCACGTGGCCTTGGCGCGACGACGGATGCCGTGCGCCATTTCGGTGCACACTTCTTCGCTCACCGCGCCGAACTCCTTGATGGTCTCGGCACGGACGCCGAGCAGGTCAACCTTGGCGTCGTCTGCATACGCCACCGTCGTCGCCAGAAAATAGGCGCTGCTTCCGGAGTGCTCGGTGAAGAGCCGCGCCACGGTGCCGCCGGTGAGCGATTCGGCGGCGGCCACGGTCTGCGATCGCGCAACGAGCTCGTCGCCGACCACTTTGGCGAGCGGGCGTTCGCCGTGCTCGTAGAACTTCGAGCCGAGGTGTTCAGTCAGTCGCTCGTTCAATCGTCCGGCGTCATCACTCATGATCGTGTCGGCGGCGCCGGGCTTCCCGGTCAGCACGATGTCGACGCCGAAAATATTGGGGAGCCACGACACGGTGAAGCCCTTGAGATCACGGACCGCGTCTCCCAACATTTCCACGAGTTGAGACTCGCCGATTCCCATGGTGCGAAAGTGCTCCATCCGCAAGGGTGGGCGTTCGAATACTTTTTCCACACGCGGGAGCACCAGCTCGGTGAACATGGCCTGCAGCTCGCCCGGCGGACCGGGGAGCACGAACACGTGCGTGCCGTTGTGTTGGACGTGAAAACCGGGCGCCGTCCCCAGCGCATTGCCGATGACCTCGGCGCCGCGCGGGAACATGGCCTGGCGGCGGTTGGCATCGCTCGGGGTGCGGCCGCGCGCAGCGAAGAACTCCACGATGCGCGACCACGTCGGCTCGTGGAATTCGAGTCCGGCATCGACCGCCTGCGCCACACCGTCGCGTGTGATGTCGTCGTCGGTGGGTCCGAGGCCGCCGGTCACGATGAGAAGTCGTGCCGCCGCCGCGCGCTCGCGCACCAGCGCCGCGATGGAATCCACCTGGTCACCCACGGTATGTGCACGCACCACGCGCACGCCGGCGGGACGCAGCGCGCGCCCGAGAAAGGCGAGGTGGCGATCGCTGCGCTCACCGCGCAGGAGCTCGTCGCCCACCAGGATGATCTCGGCGTCGTGTCGCTCGCTCACGGGTCACTTCCCGGGGGAATCTTCGGAGTCGAGCCACGTCATGGCGTCTTCCACGGACCGAAATACGCTCACCACGCGCGTGCTGCGCGGATCCAGGCCGCGGTACGTGGCGTACATGCGCGCCAGTCCGTACGCGAACGCACTGGTGGCAACGATGGCGAAGCGCGTCTTCAGAGCGGGATCGTCCATGCTGGCGGCCAGGGCGGAAAGCTCGCGCATGGCGTCGGCGGATGGAAATGGAATGTCGACGTGGCCCATCTCGCTGGCATCGATGAGCTGGTTGTAACCGCGCACCTCGGGCAGCGCCCATACGTGCTGCTGGTACTGGAAGGCGTCATCGCGGGTGAGCGTGCCGGCAATGCGCGCGCGCACCAGCTTGCGGTCGTGGTCGATTTCGTAGGTGATGGGCAAAAGGGGCTCCTTCGTGACTACTATAATAGAGGGAAACGGCCGAGGGCGTGGGTGACGAGTCCGGCCAGCACCAGCACGATGCGGGAGTATATGCCCGCCACCACGTCATCCGCCACGATGCCCCACCCGCCCGGCAGCGACTGCAGCTTGTCGATCGGGTACGGCTTCCACACGTCGAAGATACGAAACAGAACGAACGCGGCAATCACTCCCGCGAGACTGGGCGTCGCACCGAGCAGCACGACCTGGATGCCGACCACCTCGTCGATGACGACGCAGTGCGGGTCCTTGCCGTGCGTTTTCTCCATGCGCGACGAGGCCGGTATCGAGAGCACCAGCGTGGGAATAAAAATGGTCCACGTCGCGATCCAGTCGCCGCCCGGAACCAGCCAGTAGAGGGCCAGGAACACGAGCGTGGCGAATGTCGCCGGCGCAAAGGGGAAAAAGCCTGTGTAGAAAAACGTCGCGAAGAGCGTGACGATTCGGTTCACCTTGTGAACATACCGGCGGCTGTGGTGAACTGTACACGGTTTTCTGCTGTCGGAGGATTCCCATCGGCCGCACGTTCGTTCTCACCCTCGGCGCACTGGTTGCATTCGCATCCAATTCCCTGCTGTGCCGGCTGGCACTCGGTCACCACCTGATCGACCCGGCCGCGTTCACCGCCATTCGTATCGTGAGCGGCGCCCTCGTGCTGGCGCTTCTGGCGTGGCCCGAACACCGCCGCGCCGCAGGCGGGGCAGCATCGCCGACAAGGGCAGGATGGCGCTCCGGCCTCTTCCTCTTTGCGTACGGGATTTGCTTCTCGTTCGCTTACATGACACTCACCGCAGCGACAGGTGCGTTGATCCTGTTCGCGGCGGTACAGGCGACAATCATCGCGGGCGCGATTGCGAACGGGGAGCGCCCGCGCGTGCTCGAATGGTGCGGACTCGCACTCGCCTTCGCGGGACTCGTGTATCTCACCCTTCCCGGACTCAGTGCACCGCCGCTGGCGGGCTCCATGCTGATGCTTGTCGCCGGGGTCGCGTGGGGATTGTATACGCTGCGCGGCCGCGGCTCGGCGTCACCGCTCCTTGACACCGCCCGCAACTTCGCATGCGCCGTGCCCGGGGTTGTGATCGTCGCTATCGCCATGCATACACAACTGCAGGTGTCCGGAACGGGCGTCGCCTATGCGGCGGCGTCGGGTGTGATCGCGTCGGGCCTGGGCTATGTGGTGTGGTACGCCGCGCTGCGCGGGCTCACCGCTGCGCGCGCGTCCATGGTGCAGCTCGCGGTTCCTGTGATTGCAGCGCTGGGGGCGGTTCTTTTCCTTTCCGAGGAAATCGGCGCGCGGCTCGTCGTTGCCGCCGGGCTGATTCTCGGCGGGATCGCGCTCGCACTCTCCACGCGCCCGCGTTGATTCTCATCCGCTCCCGCCCCATTTCAAATACAGAGTGCCACGGATTGTGAGGGTACCAGACGAACCCTATCCTCCCGGAGAAATCACCGCATCACTTTCACATGTGAAGCAAGCAGGAGGATGGGACATGGATTCGTTGCGGGAGTTGTTCGTCGAACAATTGAGGGACGTGTACGACGCCGAAGGCCAGCTCCTCAAGGCGCTGCCCAAAATGGCCAAGGCCGCGTCGTCGAGCGAGCTGCAGACGGCATTTAAGAATCATCTCGAACAGACCAGGGAACACGTGGACCGGCTGGAGACGATCTTCACGAGCCTCGAGGAAGAGCCTGAAGGCGAGTCGTGCAAGGGCATGGCCGGCCTCCTCGCCGAGGGCAAGGAAGCCATCGAGGCCGACTGTGAGGACGACGTCAAGGACGCCTGGCTCATCGCGGCTGCCCAGCGCGTCGAGCACTACGAGATCGCTGCGTACGGCACGGTGAAGAGCATGGCCTCCCTGCTCGATGAGGAAGAAGCGGCGAATCTTCTCGAGGAAACGCTCAATGAGGAAAAGGAAACCGACCAGCTCCTCACCGAGATCTCCGAGGAAGTCAATTCGCGCGCCGAAGGCGAGCGCAGCAGCGACGTCAGCATGAAGCCCATGCGTCGCTCGTCATCGACCACGAGCCGGTCGCAGTCGTCACGTCAGTCTGCGCGCAGCGCGTCGAAGCGCAAGCGCTAGGAGTTGGTTCCCATGGTCAAACGGAAAGAACGGAATGATGAGAAGATTCGTTACGCCGTCGTTGGCCTGGGATACATCGCACAGACGGCGGTACTGCCTGCCTTCGCCCACGCGCGCCAGAACTCCGAGCTGGTGGCGCTGGTCTCGGGTGATCGCGTCAAGCGCTCCCGTCTTGGCAGGCAGTACCGCGTCATCTCCACATACTCGTACGAGGAGTTTCCCGACTGCCTGCGCAGCGGCGAGATCGACGCGGTCTACATTGCGCTTCCCAACGACATGCACCGCGCGGTGGCGGAATCCGCGGCACGCGCCGGCGTGCACGTGCTGTGCGAAAAACCGCTGGCGGTGACGGAAGCCGATTGCGCCGCCATGATCGACACCGCCGACCGCAACGGCGTCAAGTTGATGACCGCGTACCGGCTTCACTTCGATCCCGCCAATCTGAGCGCCATCGAGGTCATCAAGTCGGGAAAGATCGGCGAGCCGCGTTATTTCAACTCGTCGTTCAGCATGCAGGTCAAGGCGGGCAACATCCGGTTGCAGCATCAGCGCGGCGGCGGCACGCTCTACGACATCGGCATCTACTGTATCAACGCTGCGCGCTATCTGTTTCGCGAGGAGCCCGTTGAAGTGTTCGCCATGCCGGGCAACGGCGGCGATGCGCGCTTCGGTGAAGTGGAAGAAAGCATGTCGGCCATTCTGCGCTTCCCCGGCGATCGCCTGGCCAGCTTCACGTGCAGCTTCGGCGCCGCGGACGTATCCACGTATGAAGTTCTCGGGAGCAAGGGCCGGTTGCGGCTCGATCCCGCGTACGAATTCGCGGAAGGCTTGAAGCAGACCATTCAGATCAACGGCACCGAGAAGAAGAAGTCATTCTCCAGGCACGACCAGTTCGCGCCGCTCCTCATTCACTTTTCGGATTGTATTCTGGAAGACTGTGAGCCGGAGCCGTCGGGACTGGAAGGGTTGCGCGACGTGCGCATCATCGAAGCGCTCTATGCGTCCGCGCGTCAGCAGGAGCCCATGATGCTGGATTCGATTCCAAGCGGCGCGCGGCCCGACAAGTCGCAGGAAATGAAAAAGCCCGCGGTTTCCAAACCCAGGCTCATTCGCGCGCAGACGCCGAGCCGCTGATCAGTCCGACGCTTCCAGGGCGAGCTTGCACTTGACCCACTCGCCCCTTTCATCGCTCACAGCGGGCTCGATGATCTCCATCCGTTCGGCGGGAATCTTCGCCATCTCCACCATGTAGCCGCGAATCGCTCCGGCGCGCGCCACCGACAGCCGCTCGAGCTCGGCGTCGCTACCCGCGTTCTCGATCCGTCGCCGCGCTGTGTTCTTGACGCACACGCGTCGGCTCTGCTTTGATGAATCGTCATTTCACCGTCAGGTTGCAACGAAATGCCCGTACGTTTGCACCGCCCTCATCTTTTCCTGATTCTCGTCGGCCTGGTGTCGGCAGCGTACTGCGCCATCGGCCTTCAATTGGGTCTCTCCCGCTACGACGAAGCGCTTCCCGTGTACGGTGCCACGCGCGTGCTGGCCGGTGATATTCCGCAGCGCGACTTCTGGTCGATGTATCCCGCCGGTCAGTTCTATACACTGGCGGGCGTTTTCGCACTTGCCGGCAAGAGCATCATGGCCGAGCGCATATGGTATGTGATCGTTGCGAGCACGCTCTGCGTGCTGCTCTATGTACTGGCGGCGCAGATGGCCGGACGCCGGCGCGCGTTGCCGGCGTGGATCTTCGGGCTCATCTGGGTGGGATCCTACGAGCTTCGCGTCAACCCCGCCCTTGCCGGCATGATTGGTGTCACCGCCAGCCTGGTGGCACTGATCGCGTACCATCGCTCGGGCAAGCGGTCGTTGCTTTTCGCCGCGGGTTGGTGTGCCGGCACCGCCGCGTTGTACCGTCAGGACATGGGCGGCGCCATTGTGGCTGTGGAGATGGTTGCCATCCTGCTTCTGTCGTGGTTGCCGGCGTCCGCACAGCGCCCGCGCGACAAGCGTGGGCTCCTGGTATACGCGGCCGGCGCAACGCTCGCGGCAGGTCCCGCGTTCGTCGCCGCTCTTGCGGCCGTGCCGCGCAGCGAGCTCTGGCAGCAACTTGTCGTATTCCCGATACGTGTGTTTCCCGCCGTGCGTGGGCTGCCGTATCCGGCGCCGCTTCCCGACCTTGCACTGCTTGCGCACGGCCCGGTTGCGTTCTCCAAGGGAATACTCGCGTGGGCGCCCTACTATTTTCCGATGTTCGTGCTCTTTGCGATGCTCGTCATGGAAATAGTTGACGCACGCAGCGGTCGCCGCGATCCGGAGCGCGCATGGGAGGTCGGCGCTTTATGGCTGGCTTCCGTAGTTCTGCTCGTCAAAGGAATGGTGCGTACGGATCTTTCCAACCTGATGCCTGTCTATGTGATCCTGTCCGCGCTGGCTGCGTGGCTTCTGAAGCGCGCCGCGAATCATCACACGCTGCTCGCGCGGCTCTTTGCCGTGGTGCTTGTCGCGTGGGCGTTGACAACGGTGGTGGTACCTGTAAAGCGAAAGCTCTCGCTTCTCGGCGAAACCATCCGGCCCCGCGAGTACACCCTTGCCATGGATGGGCGGGCAGCCGGAATTCGCGTGCGCGCCGCCGATCTGCCCTTCAAGCAGGCGGTGGACTATGTGCGCGAAAACGTCCCGGCCGGCGAACGAATTTTTGTCGGCATGTTGCGCCACGACCGTCTTTACACCAACGACGTCATGATCTATTTCCTTTCGGAGCGCGACGCGGCCACGCGTTATCACGAGCTCCATCCCGGACTCACCACCACCGAGCCCAACCAGCGCGAGATAATCGCTGACCTGGAGCAAGCGCACGCACGGTGGCTGGTGCTCGAGGAAGAGCATGTAAACGAACCCAATCAGAGCAGCGTGAGCAGCGGCGTCCATGTGCTGGATGACTTCATCCGCCAGCACTTCTCGCCGCGCGCGCGCTTCGGCGAATACACGGTGTGGGGACGCTAGTCCGGGGTGGAAAGAACGGCGGCGCGCAGGCGGGAAACAACCTCGGGAATCCAGTCGCGGTGTTCGGGCTTCATCACGCATGCGCGCAGACACGTGACCTGATCGCTGTCCCAGCGCTGCACGGGCGCGACAGACTCTGCCATCGCGCGCGGAAATGTGGCGAGCGCGAGATGGAGGTCGTTTCTGGCAGCAGCATCGAAGACAGCGCGTGCCCGGAGGGAGGCTTCCGAAGCCGTTGTCGCGCGAACTGCCCACACCACGATGTCGAGCTCGGGGCGCGCCAGCGGCACAAATTGATCGTGTTCGCGTAACGCCGCGTAAAGTGCCAGGGCGCCTTCGCGACAAACTTCCAGCGAGCGCGCGAACTCCCCGCCGGGCTCGAGCGGCAGCATGCGCATCGTGGTCCACAGCGCGACAGCGGACGCACCCGCTCTCGAACACTCCAGCGAGATCTCGCCCAGGTGAATTTCGCCGGAGCTGAAATACGTGTACGGCGAATCGTGCGAATAGAAACGTCCAACAGAAGGATCTTTGAAAATCACGCAACCACATCCGTATGGCTGCAGCCCGTGCTTGTGCGGGTCGATCACGACCGAGTCCGCTTCCCGGATCGCGTCGTAGGCGGCGCGTGTGCGCGGCTCCAGATTTCCCGCCAGCGTGTAATAACCGCCGTACGCGGAGTCGACGTGAACACGCACGCCGTGGTGGCGGCACAGTGATAGAATCTCCGGCAACGGATCGACGCGTCCCGCGGCGGTCGTGCCCAGTGTTGCCACCACCGTTCCCACCATCCCGCTTCCGAGCACACGCGCCAGGGCGTCGATGCTCATGCGACCGTCGGCATCCGTATCGACGCCTACGAAGGGAACGCCGAGCACCGACGACAAGCGCTCGTGCGTGTAGTGCGCCTGTCGCGACGCGGCCACGCCGTGGCCCGGCGAGAGCTCGCGCGACACCCACAGCGCCTCGAAGTTCGCCA
>Ga0207674_10010037_pt1 | contig 10773 bp, 7 predicted proteins | sample KBSCornC72_FD_184303 | JGI IMG/M metagenome (GOLD analysis project Ga0207674, IMG submission 184303) | Corn rhizosphere microbial communities from Kellogg Biological Station, Michigan, USA - KBS Corn C7-2 (SPAdes) (version 2) | ecosystem: Host-associated > Plants > Roots > Rhizosphere > Soil ...
AATCATCTATACGCTTCCAGTCAACGGTGGCGCCCCACGCCGTATCACAGCTAAAGGGCCATCATATCTACACGGTTGGTCGCCTGATGGTAAATACCTGGTTTTCACTGGCGGCAGAAATAACGAGTTCGATATTTACAAGATCCCATCAGCCGGCGGTGAAGAAATAAATCTAACCAAGTCCCCGGGACTCGACGACGGACCGGAATTCACTCCGGATGGAAAATATATCTACTTCAATTCGACCCGATCCGGAACTATGCAAATCTGGCGCATGAAACCAGACGGAACAAATCCGGAACAAGTTACAAACGATGAGTATAACAACTGGTTTCCACACATCTCGCCGGACGGCAAATGGATTGTCTTTCTTTCTTTTCTCAAAGATGTCAACCCAAATGATCATCCGTTCTACAAGTATGTCTACATCAGGTTAATGCCGATGAATGAAACGAAGCCTCGAGTAGTCGCTTACGTTTACGGCGGTCAGGGCACGATTAATGTTCCGTCGTGGTCGCCTGACAGCAAGCGCATCGCATTTGTCAGTAATAGCCAACACTAAAGTTTCAGCGTCTCCATGAATCGTAAACTCTGCGGAATTTGAGTAACGGACCTCGACGATTCATCTTCGAGGAAATACCACTTCACTCCAACATCTTTTGCGGCTCGGATAACGTCTGACCACGGAATGATCCCCTGGCCCAAGGCGACGTTATTTTCGACATCCGATTCACCAAGAAGGTTGTGCGGCGTTCCCTGTTTCATGTCCTTCACGTGCATGAGGACAAAACGATTTCCATAGCGCTTTAATAACTTCACAGGATCTTGTTCGGCGTTGACTACCCAATAGACGTCCATCTGGAATAGTACATACTTCGAGTTTGTTAGCGCGGCCAAAAGATCGAACAAGGTACCATTCTCATATGGACCAAACTCATAGCCGTGTGTATGGTAGAAAAACTTCAGATTGTTTTTGGCAAGCACTTCACCCGCTCGGTTGAACACTGCCGCGATTTCCCGAACGGTTTTTTCATCCAGCGGGTGTGGCTGCCCGATCCAGGCGCAACCTACGTATTGCAGCTCAAATAACTTCGACTCTCGAATCACATCATCGAGATGATCGCGAAACTGTTCGTAGGAGAAGTGTGCGCTAATGGCCTGCAATCCCCTGGCCCTTAGTTCGGCACTGAATAACTGCGGCTCGACTCCGTAGGTTCCGGCCAACTCAACATACTTGATGCCAAATGACCGAACTTGGTCCAGAGTGCGTGGGACATCTGCCTTGAATTGATCACGAAGACTGTAAAGCTGCAAGCCGATTGGTGCGCTAATAGGTTTACGCTGATTGGTGTGAAAGCCAGAAGCCGGTACCAGAGCGAAGAGTGATAGAACTACGGATAGAAGTTTCATGGCCAAATCGATATTCCCAATACTCATGTTACTCCGAATAGCTTGCCGGTCTCATCTCAAACTACGAAAATTCCGATTATTCTGTCCACAGATGTCGGTAACGAGATCGACGATCACTGGGCCATCACCTGTCTGCCACTTCAACCGAAATTCAGAGTTCTCGGTGTAAGGCCTGTCGCGCTACAATCCCTAGTTGGTCATGGGAAGAATATCACGCGTGGTACTTTCGATACGTAACGCCACTACGGGTCAATGATTTTTCAACGGTGAAAAGATTGCCTCTATCGACCGGAGAGACGCGGAGGACGCAGAGAAGACGCAGAGGAATATTCAAGGCCTGGTCTATCATTCTTTGCTTCGGCTTCTCTATCTCAGTCACCGCACAAACAACAGAATGGCGCTACTACGGCGGCGATTCCGGCGGTAAGCGATATTCAGAACTCAAACAGATCAATACTGAGAACGTCACATCTCTCAAACGTGCTTGGACCTACCACACAGGCGAATTGGAACTGGGTCTCTCTACATCTCCCTTCCAGGCTTCCTTTTCATGTACACCGCTTGTTGTGAAAGGCGTGATGTATGTTTCCACGCCATCCAGTCGCGTTATCGCCCTGGACGCAGAAACGGGAACCGAGCTCTGGAGGTTTGATCCGCAAGCTGACAAACGCGTGCGCGAATTCAACTCCCACCGAGGAGTTGCTTACTGGGAAGACAAATTGGGCACGGACCGGCGCATTTTATTCGGCACTGTCGATGGTCGTTTGATTGCGCTCAACGCCAACACGGGAGAACTAATTCCGCAGTTTGGCACTGCTGGCTCAATCGATCTTCGTGCCGGCGGTGCAGATAGATTCAAACAGGATCCTTCGTGGGGCGCGCGAGTGACGTCTGCTCCTGTTATCTACAAAGACATCGTAATCGTCGGCTGGGGTCTACCGGAGTTTCCGGCGAAAGGTCCGAACGGCGATGTGCGCGCCTTTAGCGTCAAGACAGGTAAGTTAATCTGGACATTTCACACTGTTCCCCACCCAGGCGAACAAGGAAGCGAAACATGGAGCGCGGATGCGTGGAAAGATCGGATGGGCGCAAACGTCTGGTCAACAATGAGCGTGGATCAGGAACGCGGCATCATCTATCTGCCTGTCGGTTCACCTGCGTACGACTTCTATGGCGGCGATCGCAAAGGAAAAAATCTTTATGGAAATTCACTCGTGGCGCTTAACGCCGCAACGGGTAAGCTTATCTGGTACTTTCAGATGGTTCACCACGATCTGTGGGATTACGATCTGCCGGCACAGCCTTCCTTGATTGATTTACGCGTGAACGGTCGCACGATTCCAGCAGTAGTTGAGGTAACGAAGATGGGATTTGTCTTCGTTTTCAATCGAGTAACTGGAAAGTCTCTATTCCCAATCGAGGAGCGACCAGTACCACAAAGCGAAGTACCCGGTGAACAAACCTGGCCGACTCAACCCTTCCCGACCAAACCACCGGCTCTGGCGAGACAGTCAATGACCCGCAATGAAATCAGCAAGGTCTCTCATGAATCAGAACGTTACTGCACTGACCTGTTCGACAAGTTGACGAACCACGGCATGTACACACCGGCTGGATTGAGACCGACGCTGATGTTCCCCGGCTATCACGGCGGAGCAAACTGGTCCAGTGCCTCCATCGATCCATCAACTGGATACCTTTACGTGAATATGAATGAGGATGGCGCCGTTGGTCAGATGAATTCTACGTCGCCCGGTTCGCCCATACCTTATGTAAGACAAGGTCGTTTCGAAGAGTATGCCTGGTTTCGCGACAAGAATGGCCGACCCTGCCAACAACCACCGTGGGGCACATTGACCGCTGTTAATTTGAAGACAGGTGACATCGTTTGGCGAATCCCGCTCGGCGTAGTTGATGAACTTGAAGCTAAGGGGATTCACAATACAGGCACACAGAATCTTGGCGGATCGATTGTCACTGCTGGTGGTTTGGTCTTCATCGCCGGTACGACGGATCGCCGCTTTCGCGCTTTCGACTCCAAAACGGGAAAACAACTCTGGGAGGCCCGGATCGAAGCCAATGGACATATGACGCCAATGACTTTTCAAGGTAGAAAAACGGGTAAGCAGTTCGTGGTGATTACCGCTGGTGGCGGAGGTTTCCTGCGAGGATTAAGTAGCGTGTTGTCCGATTCGGTTATCGCGTACACGTTGCCGTAATCAAACTCATTGTGTTGGTTCGGCGCGAACTCTATGAACTTCGGAAAGAGCTCAAACCGTCAGATCCTTGAATCGCGGGTGCGAAGAGAATCGACTGCCCTCAACATAACGAATAGCGTTAGTTTTATTTAGGAATCGTTTTTCTTTTTCGGCTCTTCCGCCGTCATTCCTTTCCAGCAAATTTCTCCTGAATCACTCCCGCCAGATCCAGAATGGCTCTGCGCCCATCTCCGCGAAAAGAAGTGCCATGCATCAGCGCGAGAGTTCGCGGCTCGAGATCAGCCAGCCGGTGTAGTGTCGCATCGGTGTAAGGCGTATAAGGCATGTCGTTAGCGAGCGGACCCGCCATGCTTTCGGTAATCGACGTGCTCGCGCGACCCACGACATCGGATTCCGTCAACGGCTCCGGATCTCCAGGATGAAAGAAGAGATCAGAGCATAAGAGCGTCTTGTCGCTCTCTTCGAAAAACAGACCTGCATCCCAGCCATGCGGAAGATGAGGAGTCGCCAGAAACTTCAACCGATGACTTCCAATCGCAAATACTTCGTTATCAGCGAGCGCTCGCGGCGGCCGGTCGGCAAAATCGTTGACTGTGACCATCGCGCCGACAAAGCTGCAAACTGCCTGCGCATTCGGCGCGACATTCAGCAATTCATTCAAGGCGCCGCACTCGTCTGACTCGAAATGGCTAAACCCAATCCAGCGCAACTTGGACGGTTCGATCAAGGCAGCTACCGCCTCGTGTGTGAGGGGAAACATCTTCTTCATGCCCGTATGCATAATGAATGGTTCGTCGTCCTTGATCAGGAACTGATTAAACTGAATGCCGAAGTGAGGATGAAAAGTTGAAATCCGATAAATGTCCGGCGCAATTTCCATTATCTTACTTTCCATAATGCCTCCTGCTGATTGTTAATTGTTCACTGAGTTTAGGGGCAAACTAGTTTCGCGTTTCGTTCGGAAAGACGCAACGCGTGTGCTTGACCATCGTAATTCAGAGGAATGCCGAAAATCACCATCGCAAATACCAAGTACATCAAGGTCAGCCAAAAACAGAAGAATGGATTAGGAGACAGAGCAAAACAGTGAATTACGCGATGACCTCCGGGCGAACTCTAATCTCGGGGCGCATGCATGCTGAAGACGAAAACGATCAACGTTGACCTGAGTCAGATCGTATTGCACAATCCTGACCAGAGTTCTCGCTAATCAATTGCGATCTTCTTCGAATCACATGATACGTGCTTTGAACTGATACGTTGTTCAGTTAGCGATCGAAGCCACTAACCTGACTGAACGGCAGGTTGCCTTTGCTAAGGCTGCCTCATTCTAATCCCGCTCCGCACGATTTCATTTTTCAACCGCATGTTGAAGGTAGCGGTCGATTCGAGATACCAAACGCAGCTGTGGCCCACTCGATGCCTCCTGTTCACTCCCTTTCTCCACGCTGTTCTCCATCGGCACACGACGAGAAACGCGTAGAAGGTTCTAAGGAAATTGAGAACGTCAGTGTTAGGATGCTTCTTATGCTTGTTGCTTTTGAGATTTGATATTTCTTCCAGTTCTGTTTCTCAATTCCTCAACACACGATTTCCACATAAATTTCTGTCGAAATTTTCTTGACTTGCCTCCAGGTACGGAGTAGAGTGCGCCCGCTATCATCCTTGGTTGTACCCGACATTTTAGCAATCTCATAAAGCCCAGAACTTAGCGAGCACACCTCCGTCATCGAGGCGCGTCTCTAGTCAATACTGATTGGCTGGAAATGCTAATTTGCCTTCCAAAGCATCCTTCGGCCATATCAGTAAGTAGGTAACTCAATAACTAACCTCGCATGAATAGGCTCATCAGACTTGGCGATGTAGTGTGCTTGCCGAGTCCCCTACAAGGAGAACGCTATGGCCAATATTTCCAAGCGAAATCGACGGCGAGAGAGGGAAATACGCAACGCTGCGAAGAACCGGCGCGAAATAATCGCAGCGCGCTTGAGCCGCCGTGACATGATTAAAGCAGGTTTGTTAACCAGCGCCGGCTACCTGATACAGAAAAACGGTTTGAGTGCTCGAGCTCAGTTCGGCGGGGGAGGCAGCTTCGGCAGCGACTGCGACCGCAGATGGTGGGATGGCTCCGGCGGAAACGGGACGCCGGTCAGTCCGCCAACGACTCCGTTTGTCGAGCCTTTGCCAATCTCGCCAATCGCCCAATCCATCGCATCACTTAGTCCGGCGCCGACAGTAAATCCAAACATAGCAGCGGGCGAAGCACGCACTCGGCCACACCAGGCGTTAACGACGTTACCACCACAGAAGTTTTACGAGGTCCACCAACGAGAAGCGTTGATCAGCATGCATCCGGAGCTGCCGTTGCAGCGACTTTGGAGCTTCAACGGTTCGGTGCCGGGTCCGACATACGTTGCGCGCTACGGAGAACCGATTCTCGTCAGAAACTTCAACGACCTTCCCACAAACAATGGAGGTTTCGGGCTACAGTCAGTTTCGACGCACTTACACAACGGCCATACACCATCAGAAAGCGATGGCTTTCCGTGCGACTTTTTCGGCGTGGGTAAGTGGTACGACCAGCATTATCCGAATGTCCTGGCAGGATTCGCCTCAAGCCACCCACCCACTGGGGACATCAATGAGTCGATGAGCACGCTGTGGTATCACGATCACCGCGTCGATTTCACGTCGCAGAACGTCTACAAGGGCCTCGCCGGGTTCTACCTGCTCTTCAACCAGTTTGACACCGGCGACGAGACGACCGGATTTCGTCTCCCGAGCTTCCCGCAATTCGACATTCCGATGATGTTCAACGACAAGAACTTCGATCCGGACGACGGGCTGCTCGCCTTCGACCTCGCAAACCGCGACGGCATTCTCGGCGATAAGTTTCTTGTAAATGGAAAGATCCAACCCTTCTTTGAAGTGAAACGGCGGCGTTATCGTTTCCGCTGGCTCAACGGCGGGCCGTCACGTTTCTATCGGATGTATCTCACGAAGTCGGATCTCACAAACCATCCCTTCTGGATCATCTCGAATGACGGCAATCTACTGAAGAATCCAGTACAAACAACTAGTGGGTTGATGATCGCCGTCGCCGAGCGCATGGACGTGATTGTCGACTTCTCATCGTTCGCCGCAGGCAGCATCATTCACCTCGAAAACCGTCTGGAACAATGTGACGGTGCAGGACCAACAACCAACATTCTTCCAGCGGGACAAGGCAGTAAAGTGCTCCAGTTCCGAGTGGTCTCTGATCCCGTGACCGATAACAGCGTCAATCCCGCGACTAACCCGACGTTCTATCAGGTGCCCACGAGAGTAACTGAGCGCATCCAGCGGTGCTTCAAGTTTGACCGCAATAACGGGCAATGGGTCATTAACGACAAACTCTTCGACTGTAATGAAGTCCGTTTCAGAGTTAAGCGCAACACGGCAGAGATCTGGAACCTTGAAGGTGGATTCGACTGGTCGCACCCAATACACGTTCACTTCGAAGAGCACCAGGTTCTCAGCCGCAACCGCAACACTCCGACATTGATCGAAAGGGGTCGTAAGGATGTCATCAGGCTCGGCGAGAATGATGATGTCAGTATTTACTTCCGTTTCCGAGACTTCACCGGACGTTATCCGATGCACTGCCACAACATCATTCACGAAGATCACGCGATGATGTTGCGGTTCGATATTGATGACGTCGGAAACAACAATGAAAGTAGTTGTGATTCGCACCGTTAACCGCGACTAAGAAAGGAGCTTAAAATGTCAAAGATAAATAGAAGAAAAATGCTCGCGGGCCTGGCGGTGGCGCCGCTGGCAACGGTCGTAACAACTCGGGCCGGTAGCTTGTTTGATCGCTCGTGGGCAACAAAGTCATCAAGGGAAAAGCTTCAGGCCCGCTACTTTCCTAACTTCGAGCTGACTACGCACGAAGGCAAGAAGGTGCGCTTCTACGACGACCTGATCAAAGATAAGATCGTTGTGATCAACTTCATGTACGCGCAGTGCGAAGGCATCTGTGTTCCGGTTACTCAAAATTTGAAACGGGTGCAGAATCTATTGGGTAAACGCGTGGGCCGCGACATTTTTATGTATTCGATCACGCTCAAGCCCGATGAGGATACTCCCGAGAAACTGAAGCACTACGTGCAGATGCACAAACTGAAACCCGGCTGGACATTCCTGACCGGTAAGCCTGACGAGATCGCTTTGCTGCGAAAAAAACTCGGTTTTTCCGATGCAAAAGCCAAACTGGATAAGGACGTGACGAACCACATCGGGATGATTCGCTACGGGAATGAGGCGCACCAATGGTGGGCCATGTGTCCGGGGCAAGCCAACCCGCCATGGATCGTCGAATCGATACTGTGGATGGATCCGAAGGCCGATGACGTTCACAGTCATAAACGCCAAAGCTAGAACGTAGGCAAATTGGGGCCGCAGATGAACGCCGATTAATCGGCGTCATCTGCGGCTTCAGGTAAAAGAAATGAACAATAAAGGAAATTCGGCACGGCGTGTGGTGTTATTCATGTTTCTGTCGCTCGCTGTATCGCACTCGACGGCGCAACTGCAGGACCCTGCGCCTCAATCAACAGATTTCGACGTCGGACGGCGGCCGGAAGCAATGGTCTTTGACGGCAGCAACGTTTGGGTAGCAAATCAGCAGAGTGACAGTCTCATGAAGCTGCGTGCGAGCGATGGCCTGAACATGGGCACGTTTGAAACCGGGACGCGGCCCGTGGCTCTCACTTATGACGGCACACACGTTTGGGTCGCAAACCAGATGAGCAACAACGTGATGAAGTTTCTCGCTAAGGACGGTTCGCTGGTCGCAACTGTAACCGTGGGCCAGCAGCCTCAGGGCCTGACGTTCGACGGCAAGGACGTCTGGGTAGCAAATGGCGGCGACAATACGGTTACGAAGCTGCGTTTGAGCGATGGCGCCAGTTGCACTTATGTCGTTGGAAAACGGCCGATGGGGATTGTGTATGACGGTGAGAATATCTGGGTCGTAAATAATGACAGTAGTAGCGTCACGAAGTTACGCGGCACAGATGGCGTTAAGCTGGGAACGTATCGAGTCGGCAAGGGCCCCGTGGGAATCACGTTCGATGGCACAAACATTTGGGTCACGAATTTCTACGGAAACAGCGTGACGCAATTGCGTGCGTCAGACGGTCAGGTGTTGAATACGATTGCCGTCGCCGATGGTCCGTTTGGGATTGCGTTTGTCAACGGTTATGTCTGGGTGGCGAACTATGGGAACAGCTCAGTCGCGCAGATTGAGACTAAGCGTGGTGCAGTAGTAAACACGTTCAAGGTCGGCAAGTCGCCCTCGGGCGTCGTCTTCGACGGCACGAACATCTGGGTCTCCAACGGCGGCAGCAATTCGGTGTCACGCTTGTCGCTCTAACTTTCAAGCATGCCCTCACCATCTCTAGAATCGTGTTAGTGAGGTGCGTCTATCGAGCCATCAGGCGGCTTCAGCAGAGCGGTCGTAAGGCAGCGGTTCATCGTTAATGGACCGGGCGACTCCTCGGCCTGCTGTTTCCAGCCATGGATGTTGCACTGTTCGTTTGTTTGATTCAACTAAATCGGATTGCAGCGTGGGCGCTAGTTCCATACCTGCTGTACCGAATTTACGCTGTATGGTGGGGCTTCGCTCTGTGGAAGCTAAACAAGACGCGGCAACAGGGTTGAGATCTGGACACTCCGGCGCGACATCCACGAATTGATCCGGTGACAACTATTAACGTATAAACCCGGTAGGCCCTCTGCTGAAAATTTCGCGGCCTGTGAAAGCAACGATGGCAACTACTGCTGTGTCGGAACCGGTCGTGCGAAAGCCCCAACCTGGGCCAGGACCCTTCAAGCGCTGGTTGCTGGCGGGCATTGTCAAAGAAATTGAAGGCCCGTTCGAACGTGAGAAAGAACACCACCGCCATCATTCTTGGTGGAAGATAATGTGCCTTACTGGCGTCGATTATTTTTCGACTCTCGGTTACCAGCCGGGCATTGCTTTCCTCGCCGCTGGAATCTTATCACCTATCGCCACGATGATTCTCGTTCTCTTGACGCTGTTTGGTGCGCTCCCAATCTACCGCCGTGTTGCTGCAGAGAGCCCGCATGGTGAGGGTTCTATTGCGATGTTGGCCCACCTGCTGAGTTGGTGGAAGGGTAAGCTGTTTGTGCTCGTCTTGCTCGGTTTCGTAGCAACCGATTTCGTTATCACAATTACCCTTTCGGCGGCCGACGCCACGGCCCATATTGTCGAAAACCCGTTTGTGCATGGCCTATTGCAAGGCACGAGGGCGATGACAGTGAACATTGGCATCACGCTGCTGCTTATCGGGTTGCTATCGGCGATTTTTCTCAAGGGCTTTAAAGAGGCCATCGGCATAGCTGTGATTCTTGTAGCAACCTACCTGCTGTTGAACGCGATCGTTATCGGCGTTGGCATCTTCCACTTGCTGCAAAGCCCATCAACGATCTCCAACTGGCAGCACGCATTGCTTTCGTCCCCGCGAGTCGGCGGAAACTGGATGATGATAATCGGTATTTCGCTACTGGTCTTTCCGAAGCTTGCGTTGGGGCTTTCCGGTTTCGAGACGGGGGTTGCAGTAATGCCACTCGTCAAAGGCGAGCAGACGGACACAGAGGAAAAACCGAAAGGAAGAATACGCAACACTAAGAAGCTGCTTGTTGCTGCTGCCCTGATCATGAGCGTGATGCTGATCGCAAGCAGCTTTGTCACGGCGCTGCTGATTCCAGGCGATGCATTCAGGCCGGCGGTGGGGGACCATGCCGCAGGTGCGGCATCGGGTCGTGCTCTTGCCTATCTGGCCCACCAATTTTTCGGCGACATCTTCGGTACCGTTTACGACATCAGCACAATACTCATTCTGTGGTTCGCCGGCGCGTCAGCCATGGCGGGATTGCTCAACATCATTCCGCGATATCTACCACGGTATGGGATGGCGCCGAGTTGGACGCGGGCCATGCGCCCGCTGGTTCTCATACTGACCATTATCGCTTTCGGCGTAACCTTCATTTTCAAGGCTGACGTGAATGCACAAGGCGGAGCCTACGCGACGGGTGTGCTCGTGCTCATGAGTTCGGCGGCTGTGGCGGTCACAAT
>Ga0207674_10010038_pt1 | contig 10771 bp, 5 predicted proteins | sample KBSCornC72_FD_184303 | JGI IMG/M metagenome (GOLD analysis project Ga0207674, IMG submission 184303) | Corn rhizosphere microbial communities from Kellogg Biological Station, Michigan, USA - KBS Corn C7-2 (SPAdes) (version 2) | ecosystem: Host-associated > Plants > Roots > Rhizosphere > Soil ...
ATCGCGCTCGAGAAGCCGGTGCCGGTCCAGGACGTGCGCAGCATCATCGAGCAGGCCGGCTTCGGCGGCGCCGAGATCACGCGCTTCGGCCAGGAATCCAGCTATCTCATCAAGGTGAAAGAGCTGGAGGCGAAAAACGGGAGCGGCGCCAACGCCGCGGCGCCGTTCGATTCCAACATGACGGCGGAGCGCCAGGTGGCCAAGACCATCGAAGCCGCGCTGTCGGCCGGTATTCAGGGACAGAAGGTGGAAGTGCGCCGCGTCGAGACCGTGGGTCCGAAAATCGGCGGTGAGCTGCGCAAAGCGGCCTTCCTGGCCGTCGTGTATTCGCTCCTTGGAATCCTCATCTATATCTCGTGGCGCTTTCAGTTCCGCTTCGCCGTGGCCGCCGTGATCGCGACCGCGCACGACGCGCTGGTGATGCTTGCATTCTTCTCCTTCGCGGGACTGGAGATGTCGGTCTCCGGCATCGCCGCCATTCTGACCGTCGTGGGTTACTCGCTGGCCGACACCGTCGTGGTGTTCGACCGAATTCGTGAGAACCTCGGCCTGCGCCGCCGCGAAGACATGGGAACCCTCATCAACACGTCGATCAACGAAACGCTCTCGCGCACAATCATCACCAGCGGCACGGTCATGCTGACGCTCATCGCACTGCTCGTGTTCGGCGGAGCGGTGATCCGCGAGTTCGCACTGGCCATGATCGTGGGCACCATCGCGGGCACCTATTCGTCCATCTTCATCGCCGCGCCCATCCTGCTCGAGTGGCAGATGTGGCACCCGAACAAGCCGAAGAAGTAGCTCGTCACGACAGATTCCGCATGACGCGCGGGGTGGGCCTGGGTCCGCTCCGCGCGTATGCTTTTCGTCCCCTTCCGCGGACACCGGTGTCCTCCAGTAGCGACACTTTCAGTCAAAAGTGTCCTCTAACTGCTTGTCCCACCACGTTTCTGCCGGGCATGGGCCTTGCAAATCCTCCTTTGTTTCGGTGTACGCCATGACCCTCCGTTACTGCATATCCGCGCTGCTCATCGTCATGCTGGGAGCGGGTCCGGTGTTCGCTGCGCCCAAGGCAAAGGCGCCGCAGACCGCCGAGGCTCCTGCCGGCGGCGGCGGTCCCATGGCCGTGCTCGAGGACATCGAGCAGGGCTGGACCTCGGGTGATGCCGATCTCATCCTGCGCCACTTCGGCTCCAACAAAGTCACCATGGTCATCGACGGCAGCGGTCCGGGCGGGTCGTACTCGAAGGACCAGGGGTATTACGTCTTCAAGGAGCTGTTCAAGGCGACCACGACCCGGAAGTTCGTGTTCGTGCAGGTTCGCAACAGCAGTGAAGCCAACGCATCCACGTTTGCGATCGCCGAGCGCCGGTATCAGCGCAAAGATGACGGCCGCCAGATCAAGGACAAGGTTTACATCTCGCTGCACCAGGAGCGCTCCGGTGATTCCGGACTCTGGGTGATCGACGAGATCAAGTCCATCCGCTAGCTGCGTCACTCGACTCATCACTCCGGCTCGATTATGCTTGGGTCGCCGGCCGGGCACAGCAGTACAGAATGCCAAACCGACGACTCATGATTGCGCTCTCCACCGTGTGCATCGCGGTGGCCTGGGCGTGGTTGCTCTTCCGCGACATCACGGCCGTGCGCTGGATGGCGGCGATGCCCTCGTGGCCCGTGGCCGCGTTTCTGGCCGCCGGAGCCGCGCTTGCTTTGTGGGCGCGCGCACGCGGGCGCGCGCACGCGGCCCTGTGGGCCTCCATAGCTCTCACCGCGTTCGCGTTCGTTCTGTTCACATTTCTGCCGGCCAATGATCTTGCCGCGCGGCGCGTGTGGTGGCGCCAGTCTTCTCACCGTATCGCCAACACCTTGCGTGCGGTGGGCGATGAAGTCGCGCAGCTCGAGAACGTTTCGGGCCAGCTTGCCACACGCGTGCGCAGCGCTCTCGCCGGCAGCAACGCTGCCGCGGTCGAGGCCGATCCCACCGAAGCCTTTGCACTGCTCGACTCGCTGGCGCAGGCGGTTTCGCGCGGACACGCGGTCACGCCCGGCACGGCCATTGGACTACAGCTGTTCGCGCCCAGCGGCGCGCGCGTGGCGTGGGCCGGCTGGCCGCAGGCAACCACGCTGTCGGATCTTTCTTTCGTCGCGAGCGGCACCGAGTTTTTCTACACGCGCACCGTGTCGCTCTACCAGATTCTCTCGCACGTGGTGCCGTGTCGCAACGCCACCGGCGATCTCGTTGCCACACTGCTTGTCGATCTTCCGCTCGAGGTGGATTACCGCGTCAACAACCGCTTCCTTAAAAGCGCGAGTCTCGCCGACAACGTGCCCAAGATCGCCACGGCGCGGGTGACATTCGAATATTTTGCGCCCGTTGGGAATCTGCCGCATCGACTCGATCACATGCGCGAGGAACAGGCGGACGAACGCGAGCGCCGCGCGCAGGCACTGGCGGCGGCGAAGGCGCGTCCACACGTGTCGCCCGCCGGGGCCGACACCACCATCACCGGGGTGTTCACCTGGGAAGACTCCGCGCTCACCTACGGAACCTTTGCCGGCAACATCGAGCCCGAAGGTGATGTCTCCGGTGACGAACACCTCGGACTCAGCGGACGCGCTCTCATCCGGAGCCGTTTCGGAAATCCCATTCTGTATGCCAACGCAGTGGCCGAGCCGCTCGACCACTTCGTGACCCTGCGCGTATCGACGCGCGCCGCGTGGGGGACCGTGTGCGCGCTGGGCGCACTGCTGGCACTCTTCGTTCACACCATGCGGGCCATGCCGCGACGCGGCTCACGCCGGAAGCGCGGTCTGGATTTCGTGCGCATCGCCGGCGCCGGCATCTTCGTGCTCTTCATGGTGACGCTTCGCTTCGCGCTTCTCGCCGTCGGCATTTCGTCCACCCACGTAAACAGCAGGCTCTTCGATCCGTCCGTGTTTGCGACGCCGGCGCTCGGCGGTCTGATGCGCAGCACGTTCGATCTGACCGTCAGCGCGGTTTTCTTTGTCGTGCTCGTGTACGGCGTGGTGCGCATCTTCCGCGACCGTCGCGAAACCGTGACCGAGTCCCCGCCGCAGGACGCCGTAACGAGCCGCGCACCGTGGCGTACCGTCATCGCGGGAGTGGTGAGCGCCGCCGCGGGACTGGGTGCGCTCGAGATCATTCACCGCCTCATCGCCACCGTGGTGGTAAACGCCAACCCGCGGCTCCTCGGTGAGAGCATGGCGCTCACCGACGTAAGCCTGCTCTGTCTGCAGCTCTCGCTGTTCCTGATCATCAGCGGCCTGGTGCTGGCGGCGGTTTTTCTGTCGTGGGGTGTGATGCGCGCACTGGGCAGCGTGCGCCCGCTCTTGCCGTGCCTCGTGGCGCTCCTTGTCACCGTGGCTTTCTCTCTCGTGCAGCACTCGTGGGCGGCAGCCGCGCTCATGCTTCCGTTCCTGTGGTTTGTTGCGTTCGCGCCGCGCATCACGCAGCGCGAGGATCTGGTTTCCGTCGGCATCGCGGCGTTCGCACTGGTGGCGATCACGTCCGGCATCGGCTACGTGCACCTCACGCGCCAGTACGACGAGCTGCGCAAAGGCTTCGTGCTGGAGAAATCCAAAGAGGTCAGCAATCCCGCCGACAACTGGAAGGTCGTGATCCTCGAGGACGTGCTCGGCGACTATGCGGAGCGCGCGGAGATTCGCCAGGCGGTGCGCAACGCCACTCCCGCCGGCGATGCTGGCCGGCTCGCGTTCGACCTGTGGGCCGAGAGCCCGTTGAGTCTCCTGGGCTACAGCTGCGCCATCCACGTGGTGAATGCGCAGGACAGCGTGGTGAGCGAATTCTCCGTCGACATGCCGTACCGCGCGCGCATCGGCGAGGGCGGCGAGCGCACCGACACACCGGAAGGGAACCGCTGGGCCGTGCTCGACCTGACGCGCGGAACGCCGCAGGGCACCGTGCGCTTCTATCGCGGCATCGTGAACATCGACGAGAGCGGGGCGTTCGAAGACTCCACGCACGTGGTGCCGCAGCTCGGCAAGGTGATCGTCGACCTGCCGTTTTTCTTTGAAAGCCTGGAGCTCGCCGCGCGCACGGGTCCGCGCACGCCGGAAGTGCTGCGCAACGTGCAGCAGGGCGGCGTGGCGCCGCGCGTCGAGGAGCCCGAAGCACTGCTTCTCGCGCGCATCGATGCCGACCGTCGCATCGTGGAGTCTTCGTCGGAACAGCTGCCGGTGGGCGTGCACGTGAGCGACGCCACCATGCGCCACGCCATGGCGCGCGAGTGGCCGCTGCTCCGTTCCTCCACGCGCATGTATCGCGTGGTGGCGCTCGAGCCTTCCGACTCGGCCAGCGCCGCCGCTTCCGGCCATACGCTGCTTGCCGGGTTCGTGGTGCCGTCCACGGCCAAGCATCTCCTGCGCTGGTCGACCTTGCTTTCTCTCTATATGTGTTTTGCGCTGGTGGTGCTCGTCGCGCTGGTGCTCCTGGGTATGGTGCCGCGCGTGCGCCACCTGCTGCCCACGCTCACCTCTGCGCGCCGCGTCGGCTTCCAGCAGAAGCTCCTGGCGTCGTTTCTCGTGGTGGCGCTGGTGCCGGCGTTCCTGCTCGGGGCGTTCTCGGTGGATTTCATCAAGCAACGCTTCCTGGAAGAGAATCGGGACGAGGCGTCGTACAAAGCGCAGAGCGCGCGCAAGGCCTTCGTCAATCTGCTCCACGGCGAGCTGCAGTTCTTCCTCGGCCGCGCCGATCTCGCCTCCTTCCTGAGCGTACGCGACTCTCCGGTGCGCGCGCTGGGCGGCGGCCGTGTCGCGATGCTGTTTGCCGAAGGCGACGGCGCCGCGGCGGGTGCGGTGGTGGCGGGCACCATCGATGAAGCGTCGACCGAAGAGCTCGTGGTCGCCACCATTGACGGAGTGCCGCACATCGGTGTGTTCAGCGCACCGGTTGCGATCAATTCGCGCAAGGGCAACGGCAGCTACTTCGTTTATTACGCGCGTGCCATCGATGCGGACCTGCTGGGGGAAATTGCCGAGCAGGTGGGCGCCGATGTGAACGTGTACGCCGACGGCGACCTCGTCGCGTCCAGTCGCGAAGGGTTGCTGGCCGGCGGATTCATCAGCTCGGCGATGAATTCTTCTGCATTTGTGGAAGTGTGTCTGCTCGGTTCGGAACGGTCGCTGGCCAGCGAGCGAGCGGGCGAGTACGACTTCCAGGTGGCATATCTGCCGCTGGATCGTTGGGCGCCGGCGGATTCGACAGGCGCCTGGAGGCAATCGCCGACACGCGCCGCCATCGCGGTGCCGCTCCTGTTCCGTCCCGAGTCGTATTCCATGGAAGTGCAGCGCGCGAGCTCCGTGCTGCTCGGAGGATTTGCTCTCTTGCTCGCGGCCACCATCGGACTCGGCCTCCTGATGGCGCGCGGTGTGTTCGAGCCGCTGCGTGAGCTGGTGGCGGGAACGCGGCGCATCAGCCGCGGCGACTACGATGTGCGTCTGCGCGAGAACCGCAGCGACGAAGTCGGCATGGTGGCGAGCGCCTTCAACGAAATGACCGAGCGCATCGCCGCCTCGCAGCGCGCGCTGGAAGAGCGCCGCCGCTATCTCGAAACCATTCTGGAAAATATCGGCACCGGTGTGATGAGCGCGGATGCCGAGGGCCGGGTGCGTACCGTGAACAGCGCCGCGGAGCGCATCACCTCCATGCGCACCATCGACATCATCGGCCGCGATGTGCAGGACCTGGCGTCTTCTTCACCCGCATCGAAGATCTTCGCGCTGTTCACCGGTGTCGGCAGCTCGTTCGAGTCGGGCGAAGTGGAGTTTGGTGTCGCTGAGCGGCGTGCGACCGTCAAGTACATGCGCACGCAGCTCGAGGCGGATGGACGCGCCTTTGGAACCGTGCTCGTGTTCGAAGATGTCACCGAGCTGATCGAATCCAAAAAGCTCTCGGCCTGGGTCGAGATGGCGCGTCAGATCGCGCACGAAATCAAGAATCCGCTCACACCCATCCGCATTTCGACGCAGTTCATGCAGAAGGCGTACGAGCAGCGACCCGAAGACTTCGACAGGATCTTCAAGGAAGGCACCGAGATGATCATTCAGCAGGTCGACGTGCTGAAACGCATCGCAGGTGAGTTCTCCAGCTACGGCCGGCTGCAGCGCCTGCACATGGAAGCACTGAACATTGATCCGCTCGTTCGCGGCATCGTGACACCGTACGAACACAACGCCAACGGTGTGAAGGTTCACTATGAGAATGGCGCGGGAAGCGCCGCCGTCCTGGCCGATGCGGAAGCCGTGCGAAAGATATGCGCCAACCTGATGGAGAACGCCATCGAGGCCATGGGCCCCAACGGCGGCGAGCTGCGCGTGAGCTGCGCCGAGGTTACCGAGAAGAACGAGAAGATGGTGCGCATCAGCTTCCGTGATACCGGTCCCGGACTCAGCGAAGCCACCATGCAGCGTCTATTCGAGCCCTATTTCTCCACCAAGACCACCGGCACCGGCCTCGGCCTCGCCATCTGCCGCACCCTCTCCCGCGAAATGGGCGGCGACGTCACCGTTCGCAACCTCGACACCGGCCAGGGCGTCGAGGCAGCGCTGCTCTTGAGACGACCATGATCCGTATGAAATGAAAACGGCCGGCGCGTCCCTCGAGACACGCCGGCCGTTTCAGGCAAGCAGGAATTTGAACTACAACTAGTGCTTGCCGGATCCTCTGCCGTTTCCACCCTTCATCTTTGCGACATCACCGCGGCTCTGCTTCGAGTTTCCCTTTGTCACAGAGCGCTGGGCTTCATGCGTCGATGCCACGTCACGGGTGACGTGTGACGAGCGGCCGGTGCTCCGGGCCACGCTCTTCTGGTGGGTCTCGAACACAGAACGAGTGGCTTCACGCGTCAGCGAGCGCTTCACTTCACGCTGCTGGTACTGACGTGTCACACCCGGCTCGCGCTGGCGCTGCTGCATGGCACGCGCGTCGACGTAGTTCCGCTGCGACGAGCTCTTCTTGAACTGCTGCTTCGTCCTTTGCGGCTGCTCGTTGCGCGCGAATGTCCGCGAATCACGAGTCAGCTGTGAGCCCGTGTTGTACTTCTGCTTCGACTGCACATTCGGACGCGAGTTCTGAACGTACGGCTGCGTGTTACGCGAGTACGACTTCGACTTGAACTGCGACTGCGAATGGGTCGCACCGAAACTGTTGGATCCACGCACGGCCTTGGTGTGCTTGAAGCTCACGCTCGATTCACGAATGGGAGTACGCGTGTACTGCTGCACGTACGTCCGCCCCGGCGACTTGTACGCCACACGTTGCGTGTACACGTTATCGTACGAGGTCACGCAGTAGCGCGTGGGATACGGATCACAGAAGTGACTGGCGCCGATGGTGAACCAGATGTTGAAACCGGCGGTTGTGAATGGACGCGGGCATGAATAGCCCGGCGGATACATGGGCGCCCAGGCGACATAGTTGTCGTAGTAGGCCCACTGCACGCGGCAGGCAGACCACTCGTAGCCCGGAATCCAGACCCAGCCCAGGGCCGAGTCGCAGTTCCAGTAGCCATAGTGATAGGTTGCCCAACCAAACGGCTCATACGACACCCACGTCCAGCCGTACGATGTCCACACCCAGCGACCGTTTGTGTACGGACGCCAGCTCGTGGCCGCGTAGGGACGCCAGACCCAGCCGAAGTTGGCGCTCATGAACCAGCTTCCGTTGCTCAGGTTGGCAAAGATGCCGACGTCGACATCGGGACGGCTGTAGCCGTGATCGCTGTAGCGATCGTCGTATGGCTGATCGTCGTCGTATTGCTGCTGTTCGTAAGGACCGAGGAGCTCCTCGTCATATCCTTCGGGCGGCGGAGCACTGTCCTGGTATTGCGCCTGGCTTGCGCCCGCTCCGAAGAGCGTTACAAGCGCTGCAAGGGCGAGTGTGCGAACCATTCTTCTCACCGATTCTTCCAAGGGGTGGTTATCGAACCAACCCGGCGGGGGTCCGGGTCCTCAAAACAGGGGGCGATCACACACTATTGAGACACACAAAGGGGTGCGGATGTTACACGCAATAAGTGATTATCCTGCTACCCCTTGTCCTTCTTGCTCGAGGGGGTATCGTCCTTGGACTTGGGAGCGTCCTTTTTCGCGCCCTGGGACTTGTACTTGGTCGTGGTCTTGCCCGAGTCCGCAGGCTTCGAGGTGCCCTTGCTCTTGCCGGTCGCGGGTTGTGACGGCTGCTGCGCAGGCTGTGTCGGACCGACCGAGGTGGTCGGCGGATTCCAGTCGGCGGAGCCGCCTGACATCGATGGCGGCGCGGAGAATCCTCCCGCCGATGACTTGATCGGCACCGTGCGACGCTCGGCGATGATCTCCTGCTGATCGGGCGGGTATTTCACCTTCGCGAATTCGCGGTCGCGCACGATGCGCCGGTCGAGTGTCACGCTCGTCGTGGAGAACATGCCCGCACCCCTGCGCTCGACCTCGGCCAGAGCGGGTGCGCCGCGCTGGATGTTGGCATCGTCGCCGGGCTTGAACTTCGGCGTCGCGCGATACTCACCGATGTCTGTCTGCTTGAATTTGCGCACGGGCACCCACACCCACGCTTTCGACCCATCCCAGGGTTCCTTGTATGAAGCGCCCGGCGGCGATACCGGCGACCAACCGATGTAATCGCCGTACATCATCCAGTCGCACTGAACCGGCGACCACGTGTAATCCGGCACCCACACCCAACCCAGCGTGAAATCGCTGTACCAGTAGCCGTAGTGAGATGTGGCCCAGCCCCACGGATCGTAATCGACCCACATCCAGCCGTATGAAGTCCATATCCAGTGGCCGCGCGTGAACGGCTGCCAGTCGATGACGGCAGTCGGACGCCACACCCACCCGTACGGGTCGCGCTCGAACCATTGGCCGTAGCCGTCGAGGTCGTGGAACATCCCGACGTCCATCGTGGTGTCTTCATACGCGGCCTCGTTGGCAGGCTGCGGCTGGGTGCTTGTCGGATTGACCGGCTCTTTGGGTTCGGGCTCGCCCATCAGATCGCGGTCGTATTGCGAACAACCGGCTGCCGCCAAAAAGAGTGCGGCGAGAATTGCCGTCCGCAGGGTATTCCTCATAGGTTGTGGGGTCTGTCCAGGACCCGTTTGCACCTTCCACGCGAATAGTAAAAGTGTGATGCAGGGCACGCAATGTGCAAGACACACGCCGGGGCCGGGATGAATGTCTGTAGGGTGCTCGCGAAGGCCCCGAATTCAGATGCGCCCTTTGCCTATTCGACCACTGTTAACTATAATTGTTGCACGCTGGTTGCACGAATGCGAAGCCGTCATTTCTCATCCTTTCTCCTAGGGGTTGTGGTCCTTGCGGCCGTGGCGGTATCGCCCGTCCGCGCGCAAATGTTGAAGGGTGATCCGGCCGAGGAGTTCGGCGTCCGCATCGGACGCTTGAAGTACGGCGGAGGCGGCGACTGGTACAACAACCCCTCGTCGATCCCCAACTGGGCTTCCGAGCTCGAGCGCCGCGTCGGAATTCCGACAAACAAAGAAGAGAAGGTGGTCTCGCTCACGGACGAGAACCTGCGCGCGTTCCCTTTTATCTACATGACGGGTCACGGCACCATCCGACTCTCTCCCGAAGAGCGCGACAATCTGCGCGCGTATCTCGAAGACGGCGGATTCCTGATGATCAACGACAGCTACGGGATGGACGGCGCGGTGCGCGCGATGGTGCGCGATCTGTTCCCCGAGCATCCTTTGGAAGAGTTGCCCAACGATCATCCCGTGTTTCACAGTTTTTACGATCTGCCCGGTCTTCCCAAGATTCACGAGCACGACGGCAAGACCCCGCAGGCGTTCGGCGTCACCATCGATGGGCGCCTGGTGCTGTTCTATGATTACGAATCCGATATCGGCGACGGCCTCGCCGACCCGGACGTTCACCACGATCCACCTGCGAAGCGCGAGCTGGCGATGAAAATGGCGATCAACGTCATGGTCTACGCACTCACACGTTTCGTAATGTCCTGACGAGAGACGCATGACACAGACACCGCAGCACGAGAACGACGCCCTCCGACGATACCTGCGCTCGATCCTCGTGCGCGCGGCCGCGCTGCACGCGGGCGCGGGGCTGGTGTCGTTTCTGGCCGCGATGTCGTGGGTGATGCTCGCGGTGGTTCTGTGGACGGCGCTCACGCACGCGCCGCAGCTTGCGCTGGCAACGTGGGTGGCACGCATCACCATCGTGATCGCGTTGGGACTATTCGGCTGGCTCATCGTGTGGCCCCTGGCCCGGCTCCCGCGTCTCGACAAGCTCGCCGCCGAGATTGAAAGACGGCAGGATCTGAAAGAGCTCGTGCGCGCGGGCTTCGAGTTCAGCCGCGACAATGCCGCGTCGCAGCGCTACTCACCCGAGCTCGTGCGCGAAGTCATTCGCCAGGCGGTACAGCAGCTCTCCGGCATCCAGGTTCGCTCCATCTTCTTGAATCGCCGGCATCTCATGCTGGCGCCCTTTGCCGCCGCCGGACTTCTGGTGCTGCTGGCGATCGCACTCATCAATCCCGACATCGTGACGCAGGCGGGGCGCCGCGTGATGACGCCGCGCGAAGTGGCCATGGCGCCGCACGTGCCCAATCTCCTCGCGCGTCCCGGCAACATCACCGTGCTGGCGGGAACCGACGTCACCGTGAGCGGGCTCGACCTCGGCCGCAGCGGGCAGCCGCTCAACATTTCGTTCAATCTGTCGGGGAATTTCTGGAAGACGGAGCCCGCGACGCTCGTGCACG
>Ga0207674_10010039_pt1 | contig 10770 bp, 10 predicted proteins | sample KBSCornC72_FD_184303 | JGI IMG/M metagenome (GOLD analysis project Ga0207674, IMG submission 184303) | Corn rhizosphere microbial communities from Kellogg Biological Station, Michigan, USA - KBS Corn C7-2 (SPAdes) (version 2) | ecosystem: Host-associated > Plants > Roots > Rhizosphere > Soil ...
CGATCCCGCGCTCGGCTCGGATGCGCGCGAGCAAGTCAAGGCGCTGTGCGCCGCCACCGACAACACCGGCCTGTTCTTCGGCGAAGACGTGTTCATCGCATTCGGTGCCGTGCTGCTGATCCAGGGTTTCTATGCGCAGAACGGCATCGATCTGGATCCGCGCAGCATTTCGTTGTGGGCGTTGCCCACGGCGATAGCCGCGTTCGTGATCCAGTCGCTGCGCGCACTGCGCTTGCAACGGCGATTACGCAAGGACGCGCATGCTACGCATTGAATACGTGTACTGGCTGTGTGGGCTCCTGCTCGTCGCGTGCGCAGTGCACGACCTGCGTGCCAGACGCCATGCGTCGGCCGCGTTCTGGGGTTTGCTGGCGCTCGTGTTCCTGGGTGGTGACGCGGTCGCTGACGCCAGCAAACAAGGCGAGGTGCTGCCCGCGCAGTGCGTCGGCATCGCCGTGATCGTGCTTGGTCTGATTGCCGGCGCAGGTTTGCTGCGCCGCAGGCCGCAAAGCGTCGATGCCGCGGAAGTGCTGCGGCGGCGCCAATCCGCATCCAGGCTCGGCCACGGCTTGTTTGCGCCGGCGCTGGTGATTCCGTTCGGCACGCTGGCACTGAGCCTGCTGCAGCCGTATTCGCCGTGGGCGTCGATGGATCGCGCGCAAGCAACACTGATCGCGCTTGGCCTGGCTTGCATCGCCGCAACGATCGCAGCGCTGTGGCTCACGCGTGCCCAGGCGCGCGACGCGGTCGGTGAAACCGCGCGATTGCTCGATGCGCTGTCATGGGCGGCGCTGCTGCCGATGCTGCTGGCGATGCTCGGCGCGGTGTTCGCCGCAACCGGCGTGGGCGAGGCAATCGCGCATCTGGTCACCGCCGTCATACCGATCGAATCGCGCCTGGCGTGCCTCGCGGCGTTCGCGTTCGGCATGCTCGCGTTCACCGTCATCATGGGCAACGCGTTCGCCGCATTCCCGGTCATGATGGCCGGCATCGGCCTGCCGCTGCTGATCGGCCAGCATCATGCGCATGCGGCCGCGCTCGGCGCGCTTGGCATGCTGACCGGCTATTGCGGCACCTTGCTCACGCCGATGGCGGCCAACTTCAACATCGTGCCGGCGGCACTGCTCGAACTGCGCGATCCGAACGCCGTCATCCGCGCGCAGTGGCCGACGGCGCTGGCATTGCTCGCGGTCAACTTCGCGCTGCTCTGGTTCTTCAGCTTGCCATGAAAAAACGCGAGCCCATCGCACTCGTTACCGGATTCACGCCGTTTGCTGGCGAGGCGGTCAACCCATCGCAGCTGATAGCACAGGCGCTGCACGATCGCACGATTGCCGGACACCGCATCGTCGGCGCGACGTTGCCTACCGAGTTTGCCAAGTCACTTGACGCACTCGAGGATTTGCTCGACCGACACAAACCCGACCTCGTGCTCGCGGTCGGCCAAGCCGGCAGGCGCGCGGAAATCTCCTTGGAACGCGTGGCGATCAACCTGATCGACGCGCGCATTGCGGATAACGCCGGCGCACAACCCGTGGACATACGCGTTGTGGACAATGCGCCGAATGCATACTTTTCCACATTGCCGATCAAGGCAATGTTGGCTGCCTTGCAGCGCGCGGATATTCCGGCGGCACTGTCGAACAGTGCCGGAACCTTCGTTTGCAATCAGGTGTTCTATGGGCTTGCGCACGCGCTCGCGCGCTCGCGGCGGCGCGTGCGCGGTGGCTTCGTGCACGTGCCGTATCTGCCCGAGCAGGCGGCGCGCCACGCGGGCGCACCGGGCATGAGTCTGGAGACGATGATCGAAGCGGTGAAGCTATGCCTCGAAGTGGCGCTGACGACGCGCGACGACGAGCACTACGCCGCCGGGACCACTCACTGAATTACGGCGTCGCGGTTGGCGCAGCTGGGGCTTCGGCAGCGGGCGCGGCAGGAGCCGGTTTGGGATCGACCAGCGGCTGCTGCTTGCCATCGAGTTCAATGACGGCATCGATCTGCTGCGATTGTGCAATCGTCGCGATGATGTGCTTCTGCTCGTCGGTCGCCTTGCCGCCATCGCGCAGCAGCATGCCCGTGATGTGCTTGCTGTCCTTCAAATCACCGATATAGCCGAACAGTTCCATCTTGCCGAAACGGTATTCACCCGTTTCGAAGGTGTCGCCCTTGTAGGGTTTGACGATGAGACGGTTGCCATCGAACGCATCGCGGGCCTGGGCGGCGAACGCGGTCAACAGCAGCGCACAAGCGGCAGTGCGGGCAAGTAATGTATGCATGTGGATTCTCCCGATCACGGTTTTTTGTCGTCTACGATCTGGATCACTTTCAAATGTCCGTCGTTGTCGCGCACGTACGCTTCGAGCTTCAAGTCGCGCGCGATGCTCGCCAGCTCGGCAACGTGCGTGTTCTTGATCTTTTCCTTCTCGCCGGTCTTGAGCAGGATCGTACGCACCGATTGATGCCCCGGTTCGTTGCGGTAGCGGATGTGGCCACGCAGGTCCTCGGCTGTCAGCGTCGCGCCGTCGAGATCGAACTGATTGTCCTTGTCCGCGGCGACGGTCAAGTCGAACGCGGTCGGCGCGTTGGAGCCGGCGATATCCGACGTACCTTTCTTGATGTCATCACGGCCGCCGCAAGCCGCCAGTGCGACGCCGAGCAGCGCCAGCACCAGCGCCTTGGTCAGCGTTCTCGACCACCGGGAAACACTTCTGTTGAACATGGTTCTTCCTCTTTGATTGAGCGACGCGCCCACGCCGCGGGGCGTCGCGAGTTTTTTGCAGTCAGGCCTTGGGCAAGGTTACCCCAAGCTGGCCCTGGTATTTGCCACCGCGGTCGCGGTAACTGGTTTCGCAAACCTCGTCGGATTCCAGGAACAGCATTTGCGCCACGCCTTCGTTGGCGTAAATCTTCGCCGGCAGCGGCGTCGTATTGGAGAATTCCAGCGTTACGTGGCCTTCCCATTCCGGTTCGAGCGGCGTGACATTGACGATGATGCCGCAGCGCGCGTACGTGCTCTTGCCGAGGCAGATCGTCAGCACCTGGCGCGGAATGCGGAAATATTCGACCGTGCGTGCGAGCGCGAACGAATTCGGCGGGATGATGCAGACTTCGCCTTTGACGTCGACGAAACTGCGCGCATCGAATTCCTTGGGATCGACGATCGTCGAGTTGATGTTGGTGAAGACCTTGAACTCGTTCGCGCAGCGCACGTCGTAACCGTAGCTCGATGTGCCGTACGAAATCAGCTTGCCGCCGTTGCCGTTGGTGCGGATCTGGCCCGGCTCGAACGGCTCGATCATGCCGTGTTTTTCCGCCATCTGGCGAATCCAGCGGTCGCTCTTGATGCTCATGTGTTCTGAATGACGATCTTCGGAAACTGGATGCTCTTGCTGCGCGCATGCAGCGACAGCTGCGCCGCCGCCTTACGCGCGATTTCGCGATAACTTGCCGCGACCGCGCCGCCCGGGTCCGCAGCCACAGTCGGCGTGCCGCTATCGGCCTGTTCGCGAATGTGGATGTCGAGCGGCAGGCTGCCCAGCAGCGGCACAGCGTATTGCGAGGCCATGCGTTCGCCGCCGCCGCTGCCGAAAATGTGTTCGGTGTGGCCGCATTGCGAACAGGTGTGCAGCGCCATGTTCTCGATGATGCCGAGCACCGGTACTTCGACTTTCTCGAACATCTTCAGCGCTTTCTTCGCATCGAGCAGCGCGATGTCCTGCGGCGTGGTCACGATCAGCGCGCCGGAAACGGGTACGCGCTGACACAGCGTGAGCTGGATGTCGCCGGTGCCCGGCGGCAGGTCGATGATCAGGTAATCGAGCTCAACCCAGTTCGTCTCGTTGAGCAACTGCGTCAGCGCCTGCGTGACCATCGGCCCGCGCCAGATCATCGGCGTGTCTTCCTCGATCATGAAACCGATCGACATCGCCTGCACGCCGTGTGCGAGCTTGGGTTCCAGATGCTGGCCGTCTTTCGTATCCGGCTTGCCGGAGACGCCGAGCATGCGCGGAATGCTCGGGCCGTAGATATCGGCGTCGAGCACGCCGACTTTGGCGCCTTCGGCGACCAGCGCGAGCGCGAGATTCACCGCCGTCGTGGATTTGCCGACGCCGCCCTTGCCCGAGGCGACAGCGATGATGTTCTTCACGTTCGGCAGAGGCGTGAGTTCCTTCTGCACCTTGTGCGCGTGCACGCGCGCGGTCACGTTGACCGTGGCGTTGCCGATGGCCGAGTCAGCACGCAATGCCGTACGCACCTGCTCGGCCAGAATCGGCGCATACGTTTGCGCCGGATAGCCCAGCGCGATCTCGACGGCGACATTGTTGCCGTCCACGCCAATGCCCTTGAGCGCCCCGCCAGCGACCAGATCCTGGCCGGTATGCGGGTCGGTCACGGTCGCGAGCAAGGCGCGCACGCGCGCGTCGGTGAGATTCGTCATAGGGAATGCGGCAATGCAGACAGGCCATTGTAGCCGAGCCGGTGCAGAGGTGCGAAGGTTCGATCTGCGGTGGCTGGGCTGTTCGGTTCGTCGATCCCGTGCGTTTCATCACAGACGACACTCGCATAAAACCCTTCGACAACTGAGGAACTTGCATGTCCCATCGTCTCCCATACGCTATTCCGCAGGCGCTGCTCGCCTCCGCCATCGCACTCATGTTGGCCGCCTGTCAGCAGCAGGCACCTTCTACGCCTGCGGCGCAAACCGGCGCATCCGCGCAGCGCGCCGCCACGCCGGCAACTCCGCCAGCGGCAACTCCACCGGCCTCAGCAACGGTCGCCGACAGCACTGGCGTGCCCGAATGCGACGACTATTTGAGCAAGTACCAGGCGTGCGTCGACAGCAAAGTTCCGGAAGCCGCGCGCGCCGCCTTGAGGCAATCGCTGGATCAAACTCGGGCAGCATGGCGTTCGGCAATGACGACGCCCGGCGGCAAGAACGGCATGGCAGCTGCCTGTACGCAGGCTCGCGACGCAGCGAAAACTTCGATGGCCGCGTACGGTTGTACCAACTTCTGAGTTTTGGCCGCGCTGCAGCACCCCGTGGACAACCCCTGACCACCCCCGAGCTGCAGCGCGGCCACTTCACAACTAACATGGCGGCATGATCGCCGCCTTGTTGTTGATCGCCGCAGTACATCCCGCCGCCGTATCGTCTCCCGTCGGAACATGGCAAACCATCGACGATGAGACACACAAGCCGCGTGCGCTCGTGCGCATCGAGGAGCGCGATGGCGCGCTCAGCGGCCACATCGTGCAACTGTTCCGCGAGCCTGGCGAAGACCCGAATCCCCTGTGCGTCGATTGTCCCGGCGAACGTCACGATCAGCCCGTGCTCGGCATGACGATCCTGTGGAACTTCCATCAGCACGGTGATGCGTGGACGGACGGCGAAGTGCTCGATCCGGAGGAAGGAAAAATCTATCGGGCAAACCTGCGCCTGCGCGACAACGATACTCGGCTCGAAGTACACGGCTACATCGGCGTGCCTCTGCTGGGGCGCAGTCAGGTCTGGGAGCGCGCCAACCCGCCGCCACGCTAGCTGCTGCAATCGGCCGTGACTGGCGTCGGCATTTCGTAGGATTATGGCGCTATCGTTGCGCCTGTCTCTCGAAGTCCCCGCATTCATCACCTTGCCGGAGGTCGTATGTCGAAAAGTTTCCGCTCGCTGTGTGCCGGTTCTCGTCCGCGTCGTCGCGCGCTCGCCTACCTCATTGCCGCCGCGTTGCCGACTATCGGCACTCCGGCATTCGCGATGACGTACACGGTGACCACCCTCACCGACACTGCTGCCGGAACCATTACGCCCGGGTCGCTGCGTGAGGGAATGCTGGCGATCAACAACTCGCCGGACCTGACGAACACGATCCAGTTCCAGGCGGGACTATCCGGTTCGATCGTGCTCGCAGCGCCGCTGCCGCTCGTGTTCAACAACGTGACGATCGATGGCAGCGGTGCCAACGTCGCGATCGATGGCGCGTCGACCTATCGCATCTTCTTCGTCGGCGTCGATACGGCGACGCAAACCACGCTGCATACGAACTTTCCGAGCGCACCGCTCGGCAATCCGCTGCAAGTCGTGCTGAGCCATCTGACGCTGCAGAACGGGCGCGCGAAAGGCGGCGACGGCGGCGGTGGCGGTATGGGCGCCGGCGGTGCGTTGTTCGTCAATGGCGCGGCCAGCGTCACGGTCGACAGCGTCGACTTCGTCGGCAATCAGGCGGCGGGTGGAAATGGCAACGCCGGCTTCACTGGCGGCGGCGGGCTCGGCGGCAACGGTGGACGGGCCGGTGGCGGGATTTTCGGCAACGGCGGCACCGGGTCGATCGGTCCCGGCGGCGGCGGTATTTTCGGCAGCGGCGGTTACGGCCCCGGCGGTGGCGGCGGGTATTACGGTGACGGCGGCAGCTATGCCAGCGCGGGCGGCGCGGGTCATGCGCTCTCGGGCATCACGGGCAGCGGTGGGTCAGGCTACAACGGCAGTGCCGGTGGCGCCAACGGTGGCGGCGGCGGCGGTGGCGCGAATAATATCGCCGGCGGCGGCGGTGGCTTCGGCGGCGGCAATTCGAGCGCCGGCACCGGAGGCAAGGGCGGTTTCGGCGGTGGTGGCGGCGGCGGCAAAGCGGGCGCAGGCGGCGCAGGCGGTTTCGGTGGTGGTGGTGCCGGTGGCAGCGGCGGCGCGGGCGCCGGCGGATTCGGCGGCGGCGGCGCGAATGGCGGTGCCGCGGGCGGATTTGGCGGTGGCGGTGGCGACGGGGGCGGCACCGGTGGTTTCGGTGCTGGCGGCGGAAAAAACGGCATACAAGGCTTTGGTGGCGGCGTCGGCAGCGCCAATGGCGGTGGTGGCGGCGCGGGTTTTGGCGGCACCATTTTCGTCGTCAATGGCGGCAGCCTGCATTTCAGCGGCGAGATAAGCACGGTCGGCGACACCGTGGTCGCCGGCACGACATCGGCTGCCGGTGCCAACGGCGGCACTGCCTACGGCGGGAGCATGTATCTGCAAGGCAGCGGCACGCTGTTTTTCAATCCTGCTGCCGGCGCGCTGCAGACGATCGACGCGGATATCGTCGACGATATGGGCAGCGGGATCTCGCCGGCAGGCGGCAGCGGCTATGCGCCCGGTCAGTGGAACTGGCAGAAGGACGGCGGCGGAACGCTCGAGCTCAATGGCGTTACCGCACTGCGAGGCGCGGCGACGCTCAATTCCGGCGTGCTGCGCAATAACGGTACGATGGGCGGAGTGAGTGTTCCGCTCGGGACCGAACTCAGTGGCACCGGCACGTTCCTCTCCGGCGTTGGCGTAGGCGGCACCATCGTGCCCGGGAACGCGGCAAACCCGAAAGGGACTCTCCACATCGGCAACGCCGGCGTCATCGGCATCGTATGGTCGGGCGCTGCCCTGACCTGTTTCCATCTCGGCGCCGCCTCGTCGGACAACAGCTCGATCGCGACGCCACACGGCGCGAGTCCCGGCGGTACGGTACGCCTCGACTTCGATACGCTGCCTGCGGTCGGCAACACCTACGCGCTCGTGAACGCGAATCCTTCCGCGGTCGCGACGTCATTCGCGGACTTGACGACCAACAACCCGCTGGTCCGCGGCACTCTCGATTACAGCAACCCCAGCGTAGTAAGTTTCGTCGTCACCGCCAACGATGGCATCTTCAACGACTCGTTCGATCACATCACTGGTTTGAGCGATGCGCCATGCGTCGCGGCATTTACGCCGTAGCGATCGCATCGACAACGCAGTCTTCGACTGCCGGAAACGACAGCGCCTCCCGTGCGGGAGGCGCCTGCAGCTCGCCCTGACGCGAACCACGGTCGTTCCTCGCAAGCAACGCCCCATCGCGACGTGACCATCGCCCGCCGCTGCGCATGCGATAATCCGCGCTTGTTGTTTGCGGAACTTCCCACGGATGACCCAGCGCGAAATCCTCGTCACCCACGCTTTGCCTTACGCCAACGGCGAGCTGCATATCGGCCATCTGCTCGGCTACATCCAGTGCGATGTCTGGGTGCGCGCGCGGCGCATGGCCGGTGACAGGGTGCATTTCGTTTCGGCCGACGATGTGCACGGCACGCCGATCATGCTTGCCGCGGAGAAAGCCGGCATGGCGCCGGAGGAATTCATCAAGGGCATGCAGGTCAGCCACGAGCGCGACTTTGCCGATTTCCACATCGCGCACGATTTCTATTACACGACGCATTCGCCGGAAAATCGCCAGCTCGCCGAGCTCGTGTACACGCGCCTGCGCGACGCGAGTCCGAGCCACATCGCCACACGCGCGGTGCGCCAGTTCTACGATCCGCTCAAGCAGATGTTCCTGCCGGACCGCTACATCAAGGGCGAGTGCCCGAACTGCGGCACGCCGGATCAATACGGCGACAATTGCGAGAACTGCGGCGCGACGTACGCGCCGACGGATCTGAAGAATCCGCGTTCTGTCGTTTCGGGCGCCACGCCCGAACTGCGCGATTCGGAACACTACTTTTTCAAGCTCGCCGACTTCACCCGGTTCCTGCGCACCTGGCTCGCCGGCGATGTCGCGCATCCGTCGGTAAAAGCCAAGCTCGCCGAATGGCTCGATGCCGAAGGCGGCCTGCGTGACTGGGACATCTCGCGCGACGCGCCGTATTTCGGTTTCCCGATACCCGACGCGCCGGGCAAGTTCTTCTACGTCTGGCTCGACGCGCCGATCGGCTATCTCGCCGCGTTCAAAAAATATTGTGCGAGCGAGAACGGCGTGAAGAATGGACTCAGCGCGGCGTACTTCGATGAATTCATGCAGCCGTCGTCTGCGGGGTCTTCGCCACGACGCATGCACCATTTCATCGGCAAGGACATCGTCAATTTCCATGGCCTGTTCTGGCCGGCGATGCTGCAAGGCGCGCAACTGCGCACGCCGGACGCGCTGCATGTCAACGGCTATCTCACGGTCAACGGCGAGAAAATGTCGAAATCGCGCGGCACATTCATCCAGGCGCGAACGTATCTCGATGCCGGCCTCGATCCGGACTATCTGCGCTATTACTTTGCGACGATGCTCACGGCCGCGCCGGTCGACGTCGACCTGGATTTGAAAGCGTTTGAGGAACGCGTGAATTCGCACCTCGTCGGCAAGTGGGTGAACCTGGCCAGCCGCACGGCCGGTTTCGTGCACAAGTTCTTCGGCGGAAAGCTCGCGCCCGCACTGCCTGCGGACGAGCTCGCGCGTTACGCGCGCGCGCGGGAAAAACTGGCGGGCAGCATCGCGCTGTACGAGAACTGCGACTTTGCCGGCGTCGCCCGCCTGATTGTCGAAGTCGCCGACGAGGCGAATGCCTACGTCGCCGAAAACGCTCCGTGGACGCTGGCCAAGAACGACTCCCAGCGCGATCGCCTGCACACGGTGTGCACGCTCTCGCTCAATTATTTCCGCTTGCTCAGCGTGTATCTTGCGCCCGTTGTGCCCGCGATTGCGCGCAAGGGATTGGCGTTGTTCAAGGAGATTCCAGCGCAATTTGCTGCGATCAACGCGCCGCTACTCGGCGACGCGATCAACGAATTCAGCGCACTCGCCACGCGCATCGACCCCAAACAGATTGAAGCCATGATTGAAGCCTCGAAGGACTCCCTGCAAGCTCCCGCGCCCACCGCTTCGGCGAAGGCAGCTGTGAAACCGGCGATCGCCGCAGCAGACGCGCCGGGCACGATCTCCATCGACGACTTCGCAAAACTCGATCTGCGCATCGGCACGGTGCTGCAATGTGGATTTGTGGACGGCTCCGACAAACTGCTGCGTTTCGAGCTCGACGCCGGCGATCTCGGCAAACGCCAGATTTTTTCCGGCATTCGCGCGTCGTATCAGCAACCGGAAAGCCTCGTCGGCCGCAAGGTCGTGTTCATCGCCAATCTGGCTCCGCGCAAGATGCGCTTTGGCGTATCCGAAGGCATGATTCTCTCGGCCGGCGACGACAGCGGCTTGTTTCTGCTCGATGCGGACAACGGCGCGAAGGCTGGCATGGCGGTGAAGTGACTTCCGGATGAAGTCGTCCCGTCAGCACAACGTGCGATGACACGGGATCCAGTTCTTATGAAAATAATCACCGACTACGCCGACGGCATCAGCGCGATCGACACGGGATTTTTCCGCCCGCGATTCGACGCGAGTCACCTGATCGTGGAAGACGGCCGTGCCGCGTTCGTCGACGTCGGCACGAATCACTCGGTGCCGCGCCTGCTCGACGCGCTGCAGCGGAAGAATCTCGGCGTCGACGCCGTGGATTGGGTGATCCTGACCCACGTGCATCTGGATCACGCCGGCGGCGCCGGCGCACTGATGCGCGAGTTGCCCAACGCGCGTGCCGTGTTGCATCCGCGCGGTGTGCGTCACATGGTGGATCCGAGCCAGTTGATCGCGGGCGCGACGGCCGTTTATGGCGTCGAGGAAATCGAGCGCAGCTATGGCACGCTGGTACCTGTTCCCGCCGAACGCATCGTGACTGCCAATGATGGCCATGTTGTCGAACTTGCCGGTCGCGAACTCGTCTGCATCGATACGCCAGGACACGCGCGCCATCATTTCAGTGTGTGGGATGCCCGCAGCCGCGCATTTTTTCCCGGCGACACGTTTGGTCTTTCCTATCGCGAATTCGATACCGAGCGAGGCGCGTTCATTCTGCCAACGACGACACCGGTGCAATTCGAACCGGACGCATTGAAAACCTCGATCGAACGCATGCTGAGCTACCATCCGCAGCAGATGTTCCTGACACATTACAGTCGTGTCA
>Ga0207674_10010041_pt1 | contig 10769 bp, 8 predicted proteins | sample KBSCornC72_FD_184303 | JGI IMG/M metagenome (GOLD analysis project Ga0207674, IMG submission 184303) | Corn rhizosphere microbial communities from Kellogg Biological Station, Michigan, USA - KBS Corn C7-2 (SPAdes) (version 2) | ecosystem: Host-associated > Plants > Roots > Rhizosphere > Soil ...
TACCACGGTAGGGCGCTGACGGTCCGCCAGGACGGCCGCAGAGTGGCGACCCCGCTGCTGGCCGTGCTGCTGGTCGTGGCGACCACCGACCTGCTGTTCGCCGTCGACTCGATACCGGCGATCCTGGCCATCACCACCGACTCGCTGGTGGTGGTCGCCGCCAACGCCTTCGCCCTGCTCGGCCTGCGGGCGCTGTTCACGTGCCTGGTGGGGATGATGGATCGGTTCGTCTACCTCGCGCTGGGGCTGGCGGCGGTGCTGGTGTTCATCGGCGGCAAGATGATCTACGGGCAACTCGTCGGCGAGGTCGCGGTGACGGTTTCCCTGAGCGTCGTCGTGGTGACGATGCTGGCAGCCGTCGGCGCCTCGCTGCTGCGGACGCGGGGCGAGCGGGCGACGGGTGATCCCGCGTGAGCGATGATGCGGGTGGACGGGAACGAGCGATGGACATGGGAACCTTCACCATCGGCAGGATCGCCGGCATCCGGATCAGGCTCAGCTGGTCGTTCTTCGCCGTGTTCCTGCTGGTCGTCTGGGCGCTGGCCGAGAACGTCTTCCCGGAGCGCAACGCCAACCTGTCCGACGCCACCTACGTGGCCATGGGGCTGATCGGCGGGCTGCTCTTCTTCGGCTCCGTGCTGGTGCACGAGCTGGGCCACGCGCTTCGCGCCCGGCGCGAGGGGCTGGAGGTGGACGGCATCACGCTGTGGCTGCTGGGCGGCGTCGCCGCCTTCAAGGGCGACTATCCGGGGCCCTGGTCAGAGCTTCGGGTGGCAGCGGCCGGGCCCGCCGTCTCTCTCGTCGTGGGGGTGGCCGGTGTGGCGCTGGGCGAGCTGCTGCACCTGCCGGCGGCGGTTGACGGGGTGGTCACCTGGCTGGGCTTCACCAACCTGCTGCTGCTCGCTTTCAACCTGCTGCCGGCCGCGCCGCTGGACGGCGGCCGCATCCTGCGCGCCGTGCTCTGGGGCCTGCGCGGCGACAAGGCATGGGCGACCCGGATCTCGACCGGGGCGGGTAGGGGGTTCGGTGCGCTGATGGCAGGCACGGGGATCGTGCTGGTGCTGGCCACCGGCTCCCTGGGCGGCCTGTGGCTCGCCGTGCTGGGCTGGTTCCTGGCCGGGTCGGCCACCTCGGAGGCCCGCCAGCAGCGGGCTCTCAACGCGCTCTCGGGGCTGCACGTGTCCGACGTGATGGTGTTCAACCCGATCACGGTCGACGGCGGCATGTCGATCGGCGAGTTCGTCGACTCGGTGGTCGGCCATCGTCACTTCACCACCTACCCGGTGGTGCAGGGCGGACACGTCTCGGGGCTGCTGCCGTTCCGCCGCCTGGCGGCGGTCCCTCGCGACCAGTGGGACTCGGTGACCCTGGCCGAGCGCATGGTGCCGCTGGCGGAGGTACCGGTCGTCGACGAGCGGGACGACCTGACCGATGCCATCCGCGAGGTCGCCTCGGGCGATCTCAAGCGGGCCCTGGTCACCGACGGCGCTCTGATCACGGGCCTGTTCTCGATCACCGACGTGGCCGACGTGATCGATCGCGAACTGGCGCGCGAGCGCCGGTCGTAGGCGGGCCGGCGGAACAACGGGTCTGACCTCGTCGTCTCAGCGCCGGCGGGGGAACCGTCGGTCAGGCTGCGCCGCGGGTCTTCCCGGCGAGCGCCGGGAAGGTGCGGAAGATCAGCTTGATGTCGCCCCACAGGCTCCAGTTGGTGACGTACAGGTAGTCGAGCACGAGCATCTGGGAGAAGGTCACCTCGCTGCGCCCGCACACCTGCCACAAACCGGTCAGGCCCGGAGTCAGGTCGAGGCGGCGCAGGCCCCAGTCGTTGACGTACTGGTGCTCGTGGGGGATCAGTGGGCGGGGGCCGACCAGGCTCATCTCGCCGCGCAGCACGTTCAGCAGCTGCGGGAACTCGTCGATCGACGTCTTGCGGAGGATTCGCCCGACGCTGGTCACCCGTGGGTCGTCGGGGATCTTGAACATGCGGTCGTCGTCCTGGTGCGCGTTCAGGTGCGCGACCTCGCGCTTGCGGGCCTCGGCGTCGGCGACCATGGTGCGGAACTTGATGATCGTGAACGGCTTCTGGCCGCGACCGATCCGGGTCTGGCGGAAGAACACCGGCCCGTCGCTCGTCAGCTTGATCGCGATCGACGTGACGAGGAACACCGGCGAGAGCAGCACCAGCCCGATCACTGCCCCGGCCACGTCCATGGTGCGCTTGACCAGGCGATGGGCGGGGCCCAGCACCGGCGGCGTCAGCCCCAGCAGCGGCGTGCCCTCGAGCGAGCGCACGGTGGCCCGGCTGCCGACGACCTCGAACAGGCGGGGAACGATGTCGACCTGGACGCCCAGCTCGTTGCACGCCCGGACCACGTCGAGACCGGCCTCGTGATCGGCGGTGAACGCCAGCACGACGTGGTCGACGCCGTGCTGCTCGATGATCGTGGTGAGGTCGGCGGTGCCGCCCAGCACGGGGACATCCTCGAGCTCATGGTGGAGCGGCAGCGGGTCGCCGTCGACGAAGCCGACCAGCTCGAGCGCGAAGCGCGGCTGGCGGCGGATCTTGCGGGCGATCTCCTGGCCGACGAGGCCGGCGCCCACGACCACCGCCCGCTGCACCATCGCGGCGCGGCTGCGGAGCGCCATCCGGGCGACGGCGCGTCCGGTGGGGACGAGCGTCACGGCAAGCGCCCAGAACAGCACCAGCTGCTCCACCTTCGGCTGCCACGAGCCGACCAGATTCGATGCGGCGAAGACAAGCCAGCTGCCCACCGTGACCGCATGGAAGATGGGCCAGATCTCGTCCAGGCTGGTGTTGTCGGGCGTCACCGGGTCTCCGCGGTAGAGGCCGTAGAGGCCGGCCAGCGGCACCCACAGGGGCAGGCCGAGGGCGACGACGATCAGGTCGGCGGTGTTGCCGAGCGTGTGGCTTCCCGACGGGAGCAGCCACTCGGCGATCACGAACGCCAGGGTCAGCGCAAGCATGTCGCTGACCACGAATCCGTAGCGGACGAGGCTGCGGCTGGTGTACCGCGCGGAGCGGCGCTGCCGTCGCCAGTCGGCGTTGTCGGGAGGCGGTGCCTGCGCTGGCACGATCGCCACGTGTCCCTCTTTGTTCATGCGCGGCGACGCGCCGACATCGGTCTGCGCAGGATTGCCCACTGGTTGGTGCCCACCTCCCATTCGACTAGGTCGTACACACGAACGTACTTCTGCCTATGAACATCGTCAAGACGACAGGATTGGATCAGCCAAGGTCTCCCCCCGGTCGCGACGGCCATGTCCGGTAGGCTCTCGCGAGCGATGCCCGATCGTACCACCTCCGAGCGTCTGGAACATGTCGAGCACCTGAGAAATGAGGCGCTGCACGCGGGCTCCCCGCAGGCCGTCCAGCGCCAGCAGGAAAAAGGAAAGCTGCTGGCCCGGGAACGCATCGAGTTGCTGCTCGATCCGGGGTCGTTCGTCGAGCTCGACGTGTTCGTTCAGCACCGCAGCCCCAACTTCAACATGATGGAGACCAGGCCCTACGGCGACGGCGTGGTGACGGGTCACGGGACGGTCGAGGGACGGCGGGTGTTCGTGTTCTCCCAGGACTTCACCGTGTTCGGCGGATCGTTGGGTGAGGCGTTCGCCGAGAAGATCACGAAGGTGATGGACATGGCGCTGCGCTACCGCTGCCCGGTGATCGGCATCAACGACTCGGGAGGCGCGCGGATCCAGGAGGGTGTCGTGTCCCTGGCCGGATATGCGGACATCTTCTACCGCAACGTCCAGGCGTCCGGCGTCATCCCGCAGATCTCGCTGGTCATGGGCCCCTGCGCCGGCGGCGCGGTGTACTCGCCGGTGATGACCGATTTCGTGATGATGGTCGAGGAGACCGCGCACATGTTCATCACCGGGCCGGAGGTGGTGAAGACGGTGACCGGAGAGGAGGTCAGCTTCGAGGACCTGGGCGGGGCGCGAACCCACGCCACCCGCTCCGGCGTCGCCCACATGACCGCTCCCGACGAGCGGGCGCTGATCGAGGACTGCCGCTACCTGCTGTCGTTCCTGCCCCAGTCGAACGAGTCGCCGCCGGCCTGGGAACCGCCCTCCGACCCGCCTGACCGCGAGGACGAGGAGCTCGACCGGCTGATCCCCGATGAGCCCAGCAAGCCCTACGACATGCACGAGGTGATCCGCCGGGTGGTCGACGACGGCGAGTTTCTGGAGGTGCATGAGCGCTGGGCAGAGAACATCGTCTGCGGCTTCGCCCGGCTGGGCGGCTCGAGCATCGGCGTGGTCGCGAACCAGCCGCGGGCGCTGGCCGGCGTGCTCGACATCGACAGCTCGATCAAGGCCGCGCGGTTCGTCCGCACATGCGATGCCTTCAACATCCCGGTGGTCACGTTCGTCGACGTGCCCGGCTTTCTGCCCGGCACGGCCCAGGAGTGGGGCGGGATCATCCGCCACGGCGCCAAGCTGCTCTACGCCTACTGCGAGGCGACGGTGCCCAAGCTGACGGTGATCACCCGCAAGGCCTACGGCGGCGCCTACGACGTGATGGGCTCCAAGCACATCGGCGCCGACTTCAACTTCGCCTGGCCGACGGCGGAGGTGGCCGTGATGGGCTCCGACGGCGCCGTCAACATCATCTTCCGCAAGGAGCTCAACGGGGCGCCTGACGCCGACGCCCGCCGCGCTCAGCTGGTGGAGGAGTACACGGATGCCTTCGCCAACCCGTTCACCGCCGCCGAGCGCGGCTACGTGGACGACGTCATCCAGCCGCGGCGGACGCGGCCGGCGCTGATCGCCGCGCTCGACGCCTGCCGCACGAAGCAGGTTGCGGCACCCGTGCGCAAGCACGGCAACATCCCCTTGTGAGCGACCCGATCCGGATCACGCCGCAGCCCAGCGCCGCCGAGCGGGCCGCGATAGCGCAGGCACTACGGTCGCTCGGCCTCGTACAATCCTCGCCGCATGTTCACAAAGGTGCTGGTGGCGAATCGGGGAGAGATCGCGATCCGCATCTTCCGGACGCTCCGGGAGATGGGGATCGGGTCGGCGGCGGTGTACTCGGAGGCGGATCGTGACGCGCCCTTCGTCGCCTACGCCGACGAGGCGTATCTGATCGGGCCCGGCCCGGCCGCCCAGAGCTACCTGATGTCGGAGACGATCGTGCGCACCGCCCTGCGGGCGGGCGCCGACGCGGTGCACCCCGGCTTCGGCTTCCTGGCCGAGAACGCCGGCTTCGCCCGCGCCTGCGCGGCCGCCGGGCTGGTGTTCGTGGGGCCGCCGCCGGAGGCGATCGAGGCGATGGGGTCGAAGATCAGCGCCCGGGAGACGATGGAGCGGGCCGGGGTGCCGGTGATCCCGGGCACGAACGAGCCGGTGGCGAGCGTCGAGCAGGCGCTCACGATCGCGCAGGAGATCGGCTACCCCGTGGCGGTGAAGGCGTCAGCCGGAGGAGGCGGCAAGGGCATCGAGGTGGCCGAGGACGACGGGGAGCTCGAGCGGGCCTTCGAGTCGGCCCGCCGGCAGGGCAAGGCCTACTTCGCCGACGACACCGTGTTCATGGAGCGCTACCTCCAGAGCCCGCGACACGTCGAGGTGCAGGTGCTCGCCGACTCCCATGGCAACGTGATCCACCTCGGCGAGCGCGACTGCTCGATCCAGCGGCGGCACCAGAAGATCCTCGAGGAGACGCCGTCCCCGGCCGTCGGCCCGGAGCTGCGGGAGCGGATCGGGCGGATCGGGATCGAGGCGGCGCTGGCGGTCGGCTACGTCAACGCCGGCACGGTCGAGGGGCTGCTGACTGCGGACGGCACCTACTACTTCCTGGAGATGAACACCCGGCTCCAGGTCGAGCACACGATCACCGAGGAGGTGACCGGGATCGACCTGGTGCGCGAGCAGCTGCTGATCGCGGCCGGTGAGCCGCTGTCGCTGACCCAGGACGAGGTCGAGCTGCGCGGGCATTCGATCCAGTGCCGCATCAACGCGGAGGACCCGGCGCGCGACTTCGTGCCCACGCCGGGCCGTGTCACCCGTTACCGGGAGCCGGCCGGGCCGGGCGTGCGGATCGACTCCGGCGTCGTCGAGGGCTCCACGATCTCCGACCTGTACGACCCAATGATCGCCAAGCTGATCGTTCGCGACCACGACCGGGACGCCGCCCGCCGGCGGATGCTGCGGGCGCTGTCGGAGTTCGAGATCGGGGGCGTCAGCTCGCTGATCCCGATCCATCGCGCGATCCTCGGGCACCCCGACTTCATAGCCGGAAGGACGATGCACGACTTCGTCGAGGGCGGCGGCTACGCGGCGGCGCTCGAGCCCGAGGAGGGTGCTTCACTCGACGGCAGGCTGCCCGCCGAGGCGGAGCTGCGGACGGTGGTCGCCGAGGTGGACGGGAAGCGCTTCGAGGTGGCCGTGTCCGTCCCCGAGCACCCCGGCCGCACCCGCCTGCGTGCCCGGCGAGCGGCGATGGCCGACCGCGAGGGCCGCCAGCATGGCGCCCACGATGTGATCCGAAGTCCGATGCAGGGGACGGTGCTCAAGGTGAACGTCGGCGAGGGCGACGAGATCGCGGCCGGGCAGGTGCTGGTGGTGGTCGAGGCGATGAAGATGGAGAACGAGATCGTCTCCCGCCAGGCCGGCGTGGTGGAATCCGTGGGCGTGGCGGCGGGCGATCAGGTGGCCAACGGCGCCGAGCTCATCCGCCTGGCGTAGGCGGTGGACGGCCTATCGGCCGTGGCACTTCTTGAACTTGCGGCCGCTGCCGCAGGGGCAGGGGTCGTTGCGGCCCACCTTGCCGCCGCCCAGCACGGTGTCCAGCGAGGGCAGGCCGCCGGGAGCGTCTGCCATCGAGCCGATGTCCCGGGCGGAGCGGATCCGCTCCAGCTCCCGGTGATCCTCCTCGTCCAGTGTGAGCGTCAGCTCGACCGGCTCGGGATCGCCCAGCAGGCCCAGGTCGTCGAGGATCGCGGTGGCGTCCTCGACCGTCAGCCCCTCGGCCGTCGGGGGCAGATCGATCCGCGACGGGCAGACCAGCCTGAACCGCTCCCAGCGCTCGCGGTCGGCGTCCGACGGGCCGCGGGCCAGCCGCCGGCGGAGCCCGCTGCGGGCTGCCGAGCCGCCCGAACGGGCCTCCAGCGTCTCCATCAGCTCGAAGGGCAGCCAGGCCGCCCATCCGGAGTCGATCAGGTTGCTCACCGGCCTCACGATACCGGCTGGCCGCTAGGCGCCCCGGTCGATGAACGAGGCCTGATGGGCCAGCCGGTTGGCCCGTGCCAGCTCCGGCTGGGTGGCGGCGCCGCAGCGGAGCAGCAGCCCGAGCTCGTCCTTGAGGTGGGTGCGCATCATCTCGGGTCCGTCCGTGGCCACCGTCCAGCGCACCCCGGCGCCGGACAGGCGGCGGACGGTGGCCGCCAGCGCCGCCTCGCCCGGCAGTGCCTTCGTCAGCAGGTTCGACGAGGGGCAGATCTCGAGCACGGTGCCGTCGTCGGCCAGCCTGCGGACGAGGTCAGGGTCGCGGACGGCCAGGATGCCGTGGCCGATCCGGTCCGGCCGCAGGGTCTCGACCACCTCCCACAGCTCCTCGACGCCCATGTCACCGCCCTCCTCGCCGCAGTGGATGGTCACGCCCAGGCCGGCCGCCCGGGCCCGTTCCACGAGCGGGGCGAGTGCGGCATAGTCGTAGCGGGCGCCGCCCGGCCGGGGCCCGGCGATGTCCACCCCGACCACTCCCCGCCGGCGGTAGCGGAGGGCCTTGTCGATGATCACCTGGTTCTGGTCGGGCGTGAACGTGCGATCCATCATCAGGATCAGGCCGGTACGTACCTGGGGATACTCGAGCTCGGCTCGGTCGAGGCCGCGGGCGGCCGCCAGGATGGTGTGATCGAGGTCGCGCTCCCCGCCCCGGTTGCGCTTCATCGGGTTGAAGCGGAGCTCGAGCGTGGTGATGTTCTGCGTACGGTAGGCACCCGAGACGGCGCCGTGCACGGAGCGCTCGACCGCGATCGGGCTGGACTGAATCAGCTCCGTCCAGTGGTAGATGCCGTCCAGCGCATCGAGGTCGTTGACCCCGTGGGGGTCGGACACCGTGACCAGGCGGTCGAAGTCCCAGTAGTCCTTGACCGGCAGGCTGATCCCCTGCTCGTGGGCGATCGTCCACATCACGGCGGAGTCGACGGCGCCGCCGAGGTGGGTGTGGAGCTCCGCAAGGCCCTCTGCGGCGATCTGCTCGATGGGATGCGGACGGGATATCACGGCTCGGCGGATGGTATGCGGTGGCGCCGCGGCCGGTCCGCCGCTTCAATACAGGCATGACCTCAGCCACCGGCACGCGCCTGCTCCACAACTACATCGGCGGATCGTGGGTGGCGTCGAGCGGCACCGAGCAGCTGGACGTGACCAACCCCGCCACCGGGGAGGTGCTCGCTCGCGTCCCGCTGTCGACCCGCGCGGACGTCGAGTCGGCCGCGGCCGCCGCCCGGGTGGCGCTGCCCGAGTGGCGCAGCCGCTCGGCGATCGAGCGGGCCCGTTGGCTGTTCCGCTTCCGGCAGGTGATGGAGGAGCGTCAGGACGACATCGCCCGGCTGGTCACGCAGGAGATGGGCAAGACGTTGCCCGACGCGCGGGCCGAGGTGGGGCGGGCGATCGAGATGGTCGAGGCCGCCACGGCGGTGCCCCAGACCATGCAGGGCCGGGTGCTCGAGAACGTCGCCACGGCGGTCGACTGCGAGACGATCCGCCAGCCGGTGGGAGTCTGCGCGGCGATCGTGCCGTTCAACTTCCCGGCCATGGTGCCGTTCTGGTTCCTGCCGTTCGCGATCGCCTGCGGCAACACCTTCGTGCTCAAGCCGTCCGAGCAGGTGCCGCTGACGCAGGAGCTGGTGTTCGGCCTGATCCACGAGGCCGGCGGCCTGCCGCCTGGCGTCGTCAATTTGGTCAACGGATCGGTCGACGTCGTGAACGGGCTGCTCGACTCGCCCGCGGTCGACGCCGTCTCCTTCGTCGGCTCCGCGAAGGTGGCGAAGTACGTGTACGAGCGGGCCGCGGCCGCCGGCAAACGCGTCCAGGCGCTGGGCGGCGCCAAGAACTTCATGGTCGTGATGCCCGACGCGGTGATGGACCGGACGGTGTCCAACATCCTGGGCAGCGCCTTCGGCGCGGCCGGCCAGCGGTGCATGGCCGGCTCGGTCGTGGTCTCGGTGGGCGACGCCCGGCCGCCGTTGCTGGAGCTGCTCGAGGCGCGGACACGCGAGCTCTCGGTGGGCGACGGCCTGGCCGATGGCGTCGACGTCGGCCCGGTGGTGTCGTGCGCGTCGCGCGACCGGATCCTGGAGTGGATCGACAAGGGCGTGGCGGCGGGGGCGACGCTGCTGGTCGATGGCCGTGGTCCGGCCGCCCATCCCGGCGGCTCGTTCGTCGGCCCCACGCTGCTCGACAACGTCACGCCGGACATGGAGATCGCGCAGGAGGAGGTGTTCGGGCCCGTGCTCTCGGTGATCCACGCGGAGTCGCTGGCCGAGGCGATCGCCATCGTCAACAGCAGCCGCTACGGCAACGGCACATCGATCTTCACCGAGTCGGGGGCCGCCGTTCGCACCTACCGCCACGACGTCGAGGTGGGGATGATCGGGGTCAACATCGGCGTCGCCGCGCCGGTCGCCTTCTTCCCCTTCTCCGGGTGGAAGGGCAGCTTCTTCGGCGACCTGCACGCGCATGGCGCGGACGCCATCGAGTTCTTCACCCGCAAGAAGACCATCACCTCGCGGTTCTTCTCCAGCGGAGACTCGGGGCCGTTCTTCGTCGAGCAGGGCGGAAGTTAGGAGTCGGCGCCGATGGGCGACGTCCGGTAGCTCTCCTTCAGCACCGACAGGTAGCCGAACGACTCGGTCGATCGGACGCCCGGCACCTCCGCCAGTTCCGTCGACATGAAGTCGAGCATATGCTTGTTGTCTCGGCAGACGACCTCGACCAGGTAGTCGTAGCGCCCGGTGCAGGCGACCAGGTAGGTGACCTCGGGGTAGTCCATCAGCCGCCGGCCGGCCGCCTCCATCTCGCTCTTCTCGACGCTCACGCCGAGCAGGCAGACGACCTCGAACCCTAGCTTCAGCGGGTTCGTCACCGCCATGATCTGCATCACGCCGTCGGCGGTCAGCCGGGCCACACGCTGGCGCACCGACGCCTCCGACACGCCGAGGTCGGCGGCGATGCGGACGAATGGCCGGCGGCCGTCGCCGACCAGGGCATCGACGATCCGGTGGTCAAGGTCGTCTACCATCGATTCGTACGATATTCGTATCGAACTGCAGAGTCAATACGAATTGCGTAAACTGTGGGCAGGGCTCGCCCTGCCCGCCTCGATCTTTCCCCAGGAGAGCCAATGAGCATCACAGAACGGCCGCTTCTCATCACCGATCTGGACGGGATCTTCCGGCCGGCGTCGGTTGCGATCTACGGCATCTCGGAGCGCACATCGATGCGAATCGCGGAGAACATGACCGTTGAGGGCGTCCCGTTCTACGGCATCAACCCGACCAAGTCCGAGGCCTGTGGCGTCACCTGCTACCCGAGCATGGCCGACCTGCCGGCGGCCCCCGAGATGGTGGTGATGGGCGTCGGCCACGGCCGGATCGAGGCGGCGATCGACGACGTGCTCTCGGTGGACGGCGTGCGCGCGATCATCACCCCCGGCCTGGGCAACGAGGCGGGGCCGGAGGGGCCGCCGATCAGCGCATCGATCAGCGCCCGCGTATCGGCCGCCGGCATCGCCATGGTGG
>Ga0207674_10010043_pt1 | contig 10768 bp, 9 predicted proteins | sample KBSCornC72_FD_184303 | JGI IMG/M metagenome (GOLD analysis project Ga0207674, IMG submission 184303) | Corn rhizosphere microbial communities from Kellogg Biological Station, Michigan, USA - KBS Corn C7-2 (SPAdes) (version 2) | ecosystem: Host-associated > Plants > Roots > Rhizosphere > Soil ...
ATCCATGACCGTCAGCTCGCCGAGCATGGCGGCGGCACCGGCGTGCGCGACCATGGAGCGTTGGACTCGGCGCTCGCCCGCCCGCTCAACCGCTGGCATCATGGCGAAGACGATCTTGCTGCTCTGGCCGCGGCCTACGCGTACGGGGTGGCGCGCAACCACCTGTTCGTCGACGGCAAGAAGCGCACCGCCTGGGTTCTCGCCCGACTGTTTCTCGCGCTCAACCAAGCCGCGCTCAGTTTCGCCGCCGAAGACGCGATCCGCGCCATGCTTGCGCTTGCCGCCGGCGAGCTGGAGGAGGAAGCATTGGCCGCCTGGTTCAGGGAACGCATTGAGCGCTGAACCGGCCGCAATTGGAAAGCCGCTATCGGCGGCTTTTACGTGCGGCGTACCGCGCATCCCGCGCGGCCTTGAGCTCGGCTTCGGTCTTGGGCGCGGAGGCGGCAGCCTTGGCCGCTTCGTCCGCGGCTTTCGCTTCCGCCGCGGCGGCGCGCTCGGTCTTCTTTGCGGCCGCTTTCTCGGCCCTGGCGGCTTCCTTCGCCTGCCGGGCCGCGCTGCGCTCCGCGGCGGCCTTCTCGTCGACCGGGGGGCGTGCGCGATATTTCTCCAGCGCCTTCTTCTTGGCCTCGGCGGACTGGCCGGCGCGGTCCTGGAATGTGCTGTTGTAGGTCATGGCGGGGTGGGCTCCTGAATGGCTGGTATGGATTTTGTCGCGCGAAGGTGCGTCGTTGCAATGGATAACGCTTGGCGGGGCTAAGCGTCGTCACCCATGCGCAAAGCAGCAATAAAAGCTTCCTGGGGAATAGAGACCGAGCCGTACTCCCGCATCCTTTTCTTCCCCTCTTTCTGCTTCTCCAAGAGCTTGCGTTTGCGCGTCGCGTCGCCGCCGTAGCATTTGGCGGTTACGTCCTTGCGCAATGCGGCGATGGTCTCGCGGGCGATGATCTTGCCGCCAATCGCGGCCTGGATCGGGATCTTGAACAAGTGGCGGGGAATGAGGTCCTTGAGGCGCTCGCACATGCCGCGGCCGCGCGCCTCGGCGTTGGCGCGGTGGACGATCATGCTCAGCGCGTCGACCGGCTCGTTGTTGACCAGGACGCTCATCTTGACGAGGTCGCCCTCGCGATGGCCGATCTGGTGATAGTCGAAGCTGGCATAGCCTCGCGAAATTGACTTCAGCCGGTCGTAAAAATCGAAGACCACCTCGTTGAGCGGCAGCTCGTAAGTGAGCTGGGCGCGGGCGTGGGCGCCGGAGCCGACATAGGTCAGGTTCTTCTGGATGCCGCGGCGGTCCTGGCAGAGCTTGAGGACGGAGCCGAGATATTCGTCGGGCATGTAGATGGTCGCCTCGATCCACGGTTCCTCGACGCTCTCGATCGCATTTGCGTCGGGCCAGTCGGCGGGGTTGTGGATCTCCAGCACCTTGGCCTCGCGCAGGTGCACCTCATAGACGACGCTCGGCGCCGTGGTGATGAGGTCGAGGTCATATTCGCGGGTGAGGCGCTCCTGGATGATCTCGAGATGGAGCAGGCCGAGGAAGCCGCAGCGGAAGCCGAAGCCGAGCGCTGCGCTGGTCTCCATCTCGAAGCTGAAGCTCGCGTCGTTGAGGCGCAGCTTGTAGAGGCTGTCGCGGAGCTTTTCGAAGTCGTTGGCGTCGACCGGGAAGAGGCCGCAGAAGACGACCGGCTGGACTTCCTTGAAGCCGGGGAGGGGCGCGGTGGCTGGACGCTTGGCGTCGGTGATGGTGTCGCCGACGCGCGTCTCGGCGACTTCCTTGATCTGCGCGGTGATGAAGCCGATCTCGCCGGGGCCGAGTTCCTGCAATTGCTCGATCTTGGGGCGGAAGCAGCCGACGCGGTCGACTAGGTGGGTGGTGCCGGCCTGCATGAACTTGACCTGTGCGCCCTTACGCAAGCAGCCGTCGATGACTCGGACGAGGATGACGACACCGAGATAGGGGTCGTACCAGCTGTCCACGAGCATTGCTTTCAGCGGAGCCGCAGTGTCGCCTTTGGGCGGCGGGATCTTCGCGACGATCGCGTCCAGCACTTCCTCAATCCCGATGCCGGTTTTCGCGCTGGCAAGGACTGCGCCGCTGGCGTCGAGGCCGATGATCTCCTCAATCTCCTGACGCACCCCCTCCGGATCCGCCGCCGGAAGGTCGATCTTGTTGATCACTGGCACGATCTCATGGTCATGCTCGATACTTTGATAGACGTTGGCCAGCGTCTGCGCTTCGACGCCCTGCGCAGCGTCGACCACCAGCAGCGCGCCTTCGCACGCGGCCAGGCTCCGGCTCACCTCGTACGCGAAATCGACGTGCCCAGGCGTGTCCATCAAGTTCAGCTCATACCCGTTCCACTCGAGCCGCACCGTCTGCGCCTTGATGGTGATTCCGCGCTCGCGCTCGATGTCCATATTGTCGAGCACCTGGGCGTTGCCGCTCATCTCGCGCGCGGTGAGGCCGCCCGTTGCCTGGATCAGCCGGTCGGCGAGCGTCGACTTGCCGTGGTCGATATGCGCGATGATGCTGAAATTGCGGATTTTGCCAATGTCTTTCATTTGGACCGCGGCGCTAGCAGAGCATTTCGGCGCCCACCACCCGCCTAAGCGCCTTCCGACTCGGGTAAATTCCTGTTAAATGCGGGGCTCCATCCAAAGGGGGCATTTCGATGACTAAATATGCGCTTCTGGCGGGCGTCGCGCTCGCGCTCATTTCAACTTCCGCAGCAGCGGACCCGAGTTCGGGCCGCAAGGACCAGATGCGGGGCCAGGCGGAAATCCCGCAGTGCACGCACAGGATCGGAACGCTGGCGATCGTCCCGCCGGACAAGGAGTGGTGGCGCGAGCTGAACCTCGGCAGCCCCGAAGCGATCATCAAGGTCTTCGTCGCGCAATCGGGCTGCTTCGGCATGGTCAACCGCGACCGCGCGATGAACAGCCGCGCGATGGAGCGTGCGCTCGCCGAGCAGGGCGAGCTGCAGCGCGGTTCGAACATGGGGAAGGGCCAGGTGAAGGCCGCGGACTATTTCCTCCAGCCCGACATCGTAAGCACCAACAAGAATAGCGGCGGCGGCGGCGTTGGCGCTGCTGCGGGCGCGCTCGGCGGCCTGTTCGGCGGTTTCGGCCACGCGGTCGGGGCGATCGCCGGCGGAATCAACGTCAAAAAGGGCGAGGCCAACGTGACCTTGAGCCTGGTCAACGCCCGCACCACCGAGGAAGAAGCGCTGACCGAAGGCTATGCGCGCAAGACCGACGTCAGCTGGGGCGCCGGCGGCGGTGCCGGCTGGTGGGGCGGCTTCGCGGCGGCTGGCGGCTACGGCTATCAGGACACGGCGATCGGCCAGGTCATCGTGCTGGCTTATCTCGATGCCTACAAGAAAATGGTCACTCAGCTCGGCGGCTATTCCCCGGTTCCGGCGGTAGCACCGGCGCCGGCGCCAAGGCGGCATTAGGGCCGCGGTCGCTCTTCGGATGTGGAAACGACGTGGATCAGCGCTTGGTTGTTCACGTCTTACGGAATGTTCGCTGATACCCAGGGACCCGCCGCCCAGATCCGGCCAGCACAATCACCTTCGACGAGGATTAGACCGGTTGCGCCGTTCACGATCCAGCTCGCAAGAAGAGCCGGCCTCATGAAAGCTCGCGTCGTCGCTTAGCGCTTTCGTGAATAATTCGCTGGCGGCTTCCTGATCCCGCGGGAATGCTTGAGCCTAGGACTCCAACGAGACACCGCGGAAGGACTAGGAGTGCCGCAGGCAGGGCTGCTCACTGACTTGAAAAGCCATCCGATGCGTGAGGCATTGACACTGGAAATGCACGCGCGCCGGCTTCCGAGCCTGCGCATACCGGCGCAAGTTTTGCAGATCGTCGCGTTGCTTCGCCCCGACCAAATTGGAGACGCCGAGCGGCACTTGGCAGCGGTCCCGGGATGCGACGCTCCGGGGACGGGCGCCCGCTACCAGCGATGCCGAATGGGCAAGGTCGAGTTCGTTTGGGAGCGTCACACCGAATTTTGCACCTACACGCTGTTCGCCGAAGGCAAGACCGACCCCGTCTTCTCGCAAGACCTGTTCGGCAGTGTGGATGGCGCATGGCTGCAGGCAATCCCCGGAGAAATTGTCCGCGCAAGCCATGTCGTTTTCATTCGCGAGGAGCCAGACTCAGACGCAGAACCCCTTGATTGTGGCTTTGCCGAAGACAGCCTGGTTTGCTGCAATCTCGCCGCGGGTGCGGCTCGCATGTATTCAGACTTCAAGCTGCATGCCGAAGGCAATGGACGGCTGCTCATCATCGATCGCGGGCTGACCGGAATTGAACCCGGCCAGCTGCTGCGGCGGCTGCTCGAACTCGGCAACTACCGAAAAATGGCTCTGCTGGGCTTGCCCGTTGCCCAGGCAGGCATGTCCCAGCTCCAGGAGCTGGAAACCCGGCTGGCCGATCTGACCACGGCCGTCGCGAGCGCCGAGACGGACGCTGGGGGCCTGCTTGCGGAACTCACGAGCCTTAGTGCGCAGATCGCACGGCTTTCGTCCGAGACCCGATTTCGAATGAGCGCATCGGGTGCCTACGGTCAGCTGGTGGATGAGCGCCTTTCCGCATTATGCGTCGAACCGGTGCGGGGATATCTCAGCCTTGCCGACTTTACCGAGCGGCGGCTGCATCCCGCACTGCGTACCTGCACGTCATTTTCGAGCAGGCTTTCCGACCTCGCGGCGCGCGCTGAATGGGCCAGTGCGCTGATGCGAACCCGCGTCGAGACTGCGCTCACCGCCCAGAACCGCGATCTGCTGGAGTCGATGGACCGCCGCGCGTCAATCCAGCTGAGGCTGCAGGAAACGGTCGAGCGGCTTTCGGTAGTCGCCATCAGCTATTATGCGGTGGGATTGCTCGCCTATGCGGCCAAGCCGCTGCTGGATGCATCACCGGCCGTTTTAAGATGGTTCGATGCAGCCGCGGTGCTGGTCGCGGTCGCCGGAACATGGGCCATGCTGCGTTTCATGCGCCGCCGGTGGACTTCAGCCGAAAGCGTGCGATCGAATCGATGATGTAAACACCGCGCCTTACGTGTGCCACCTGCGCACGGGGGCAGACTCTGTGATGGCGGAGACGGAGGGATTCGAACCCTCGGTAGGGGAATACCCCCTACGGCGGTTTAGCAAACCGCTGGTTTCAGCCACTCACCCACGTCTCCGAGTGCGGCCCCTTGCAGGAAGAGCGGGCTATATAAGCGCAATTGCGAAGCTTCAACCTGAACAGTTTGGCCGACCGCCAACCCATTCCTGCACCCAGCCTTACGAACAATTCACAGCTTGGAAACTTCGCTGGGGATAAAGTTACAATATTCGTTGCGTGCGGAATCGCCGCAAAGCTATTGAACGCCCCGGGGCCGGGGAGGGTCACGATGAGTAGACGCGTCAAGGAATTCGTCGAGGTCGCGGACCATTTGTCCCTCGACGAGCTGATCGGGAAGCTCAGCGAAATCCGCGACAGCCTGCCGGACGATGCGAGCGCCGAGCTGCGCCTGCGCGGTGACGACGTGTTCGGCCACCGGATCAGCATCTCCTATTTCCGCGGGCAGACCGAAGAGGAAGCTGACATCGAGAGGCGCTATGCGGAAGCCTCACGCGAGGCGAAGGAACGCGAGCTCGAACGCCTGCAGGCGGAGCTTGGTGTCGTCTGCCACGCCGCTCGGGGCAGGCGCGGAAAGTTGCGCAGCGTCGCCTAGATCCCTCGCCCAGACTAGAGATTCAAAGCCAATGACTCGTGGCGCTGCGCCTGAGCTGCCTGCTGGTCGGTGATCACTGCAGGTCATTTCTTCACATTCTTCTTTTTATCCATGAGAGGCGTATGTATATGTAAAAACAACGAGTCGCAGGCGCCTTTGGCGCTCATGGCCAGGGAGAGGCCGGAATGAACAGACGTATCAAAGAGTTCGTCGACATCGGCGAACATGTCTCACTCGATGAGCTCATCGAAAGGCTCGGCGAGGTTCGCGACCTTCTGCCCGAGGGATCCGAGGCCGAGCTGCGGCTTCGCGGCGACGATGTGTTCGGCCGCAAGATCACCATCGCTTACACGCGCGAGCTGAGCGACGAAGAGGCCGAGATGGAGCGGCGCTACACCGAGACATCGCGCGAAGCGAAGGTGCTTCAGCTGGAGCGGCTTCAGGCCGAGCTCGGAATTAACGACGACGTGCCCGCCGCCAGGGCCAGCCTCCGCATGGTGGCCTAAGCGGGACGGAAGTTCAGCGCGAGCCCGTTCATGCAATAGCGCAGGCCGGTCGGTTTCGGGCCATCATCGAAAACATGGCCGAGGTGCCCGCCGCAGCGTGCGCAGAGCACTTCGATGCGCTCCATCATCAAGCTACGGTCGGCGCGGGTAACCACCGCACTCGGCAGCGCTTTCCAGAAGCTCGGCCAGCCGGTGCCGCTGTCGAACTTCGTCGCCGAACCAAACAGGGGCAGCGAGCAGGCCGCGCAGACGAAGGTCCCGCGGCGATGCTCCTTCAACAAGGGACTGGTGAACGGCCGCTCGGTGGCCGCTTCGCGCAGCACCGCATAGCGCTGCGGCCCGAGGATTTTCTGCCATTCGGCAGGGGTGTGATTGACAGCAAAGTGCAGAGAACGGGCAGCCTCGCCCGAGCGGCCGAAAAGGATCAGGCTACCGGCTGCAGCAGCGCCAGTGAAACCGATGAACGTGCGTCGATCGAGATGCATCTTGGGAATCGCTCCTAAAATGACCCCGTCACAGGCAACCACCACCTTAGCAAGGCAGGCTGAACGGGACCGGAACGCAGCCGGATCGATCTAGAGATGTGGCGGAGGATAATTCGAGGGCCAATCGTCCACATTGAGGCCAGTGCTTATTTCGTCCATTTTGAGGTTTGGCGAGTGCAAGCAGCGCAAGGCGATTTGGGGAGGAGTGCGAGTTTCACCTTTCGTCGACCAGCACCTTCTCACCCTTCCAACCGACCGGTTCGATACGAACTACCCGGTCATTTAGGTGCGTTAGCAACGGATCGATAAAATCAGGCCGCACTTCATCGGTAACACCGCTATTATCAATCGCGATGCCAATAGTAAGCGGCTGCGGCAACTCGTTGGCTCTTCGGAGCATGCGCTCTGCGTCGACTGCTAGAATGAGAGCGGTCACGGCTGCTAGATCCCGTAACGTGGCCCAATCGGCGTGTTTGCGCGCTCGATAGAGCTGCAAATCAGAGAAGCTAGCGTTCAGCGTCCAAAGTGTCGGCCCGGCCTCGATACGCCGGCGAAGGATCACGCTTGTTCCCCACCATTCTTTAGCGCTGATCAGGGCAACTGCCTCCCGTCCATCTAGGCCAGGCTTTTTCAGGCGCTTCGGCGTCCAAGAATATCGGCTAAGATCATGATTGTCGCCAACGACTCGCAATCCATCGGGGTAGGTTGGAAAAAGGGCATGGGCGTCGTCGGTCCACCCGCGGAATATGTCGTATGGCGAAACCACGCCGGCTTCCGAAAAGCCGGCAACCCATCGTGCATCTATCGGCTTAATGGCTTCGGGAGAGAGATCGGGCATCTCGGCCGGCGGACTGAGATCATTGCTCCGACCGACAGATTCTGGGTGCCTGGGGAGAATAGGGTCATCCACTCTGCCGCCTCGCGATCTATCGTAGATCAGGCGGCAAGGTACTCCCAGCGCCTGCAAATCGGTGGTGCCGTCCTGTACTCCCGCAAGAAGGGGATGCCGCTTTGCTCCATAAAGCGCGCGGTTGAGCAGCCAGTCTTCCTTCGCCCACGGCCAATCCCAATAGCTGCGTGCATCGGGCCGCTGCGCCACTAGTAGGTCGACATGCCTTTGCCTGCCTTCGTGATCACGGGCAAAGCGGCCGCGCCGTGACTTGGTGATCGCAAGGTCGATATCCCCAACGCTTTCCTCGCCTCGCATCAGACTGCCGAACAGCCAAACTTGATCGACGTTTTCGAAGCCATCGGGATCCTGGTTTAGAACTTCGATCCGGTCGAGAATCTCGTTCAAGACCGACCATGCCTTGGCAGACGATATTCGAGATTTGGCCTTGGCCCACCCGATCGCCTCACCGGCCTCGGTCAATTTCATCGTCGTGCGATCGATCAACCGCCTGTCGAGGCATTCCTCCAAAACGATGGCGCCATCCCGTCGTAGAGGAAACACTCTCTTGAGATCGATCATGTTGCCTTGCGAGTGTGTCCGCGCGAAGCCGCGCAGCGCGTCCTTGAACACTGATGGCCGATAGCCGGCGATGCGGGTATTCTTGTCCAGACTAATACCCACGTCGAGGCCTCGTCATTGCACGACGCTGGAGGAGTTCAGTCGAGCTTCAAGGGCCGCGACGCTCTCGATCACGTCTTCAAAACGAGGTGGGGTGCCGAAGATCATTAGCCATTGCCACGTAATCGCGACGTAGATCGTCGTACATGACTCCTTCAGCGCAACAGCGCGAACGTGGGCGCAACCGCCGATGCGAGATCGAAGTCTGGCCTGCTAAAGAACATGCGTAATCCTCGGGCAGCTCTTGTAAGAGACAGAACTCCCGTGCATCGGTGTTCCAAGCGACCGGTTCACGTGGATCCCCCGTTGCGAAAGCAAATTCCCGCCCACGAAACCGGTTGCGCCGGTTGGCCCGGCGCGCGCCCACAGCCCGAGGTGGGTTGCCCTGCATTCGCTTACTCTCTGCTTCTCCGCGGCATTGGTCACGGCAACGGCTTTCCGGAAGATCGCGTGGTTCGCCGACAAAGGCACAAAATCACGCATGGGCGCCCGCAAGGGCCGGTGGCGTGCCCTCTGCTCCTGACGTGCACCACGCATGGTTAAGAACAGCCGGAGCTTTCCCACGATTTCCCGGTCTTCTCAGCCCCACATCTAGCCCCACCATTTTGTGTTGGGCTGCGATCAGCTGCGTGCAATCCACTTTTAGCGCTTCGCCGACACGCTCTTGGAACCTTAGCGATCGTTGAAACCGCCCCATGTTTCCCATTCGCGCAGCGGTCGCGGCAGGGCTCATCCGGCGCAGGATCGCGCAGCCTGCCGATCTTTCGCGCAAGTTTGTTGCGCGAAAGCTCCGTTCTTGCGCGAAAAAGCCTGTTTCTTGCGCGAAACGCGAGACTTTGCGTGAAGACTGCGATAGTTGCGCGGAAACCGCGTAATTGCGCGGATCACGCTATTCGCGCAACAACGTTGCACGCTATTCGGAGTGAAAGATGCCGCGTCCACCAGGAGATCTGGACAAGCTCGAAGTAATTGCCGCCGGCTTTCCCGGCGGCGGCTCCGCCAAAGAGATCCACGACGCCTACGGCGAGCCCCGTCCGCCACAGCGGACCCTTCAATATTGGCTCAGCCAATTGGTCGACGCCCGCCGGCTGGAGAAAGTCGGGCAGGGCCGCAGCACTCGCTATCGCGTCCCAGGACGCGCCGAACCCGAGCCCGAACTTGCCTCCGAGGAGGTCGTCCCCCTATCCGACGAAGGTGCGAAAGTTCTCGCCTACGTCCGGCAACCGATCGCTGCCAGGAAGCCAGTCGGTTGTGATCGGTCGTTCCTCGACCGCTATCGCCCCAACGAAACCCATTACCTGCCCGATGAACTCCGCGTGCATTTGGCGAGGATCGGTCATCCCGCCATCGGCGAAGCCGCCGCCGGCACTTATGCCAAGCAGATCCTCAACCGCCTGCTGATCGACCTGTCGTGGAACTCGAGCCGGCTCGAGGGCAACACCTATTCCCTGCTCGATACGCGCCGCCTCATCGACTTCGGCCAGGAGGCCGAAGGCCATGGGCAGCGCGAAGCGCAGATGATCCTCAACCACAAGGACGCGATCGAATTTCTCGTCGCGTCGGCCGAGGATATCGGCTTCAATCGTCACACGATCCTCAACCTCCACGGCCTTCTCGCCAATAACCTCCTCGGCGATCCTGCCGCCGTCGGGAGGCTGCGCCAGATCATCGTCGGGATCGACGGCACAACCTTTCATCCGCTGGAAGTCCCTGCGCTCATCAACGAATGCTTCGATCAGCTGCTGGCGACGGCGGCAGCGATCACTGACCCGTTCGAGCAGGCCTTCTTCGTCATGGCCCAGCTGCCCTATCTTCAGCCGTTCGACGACGTGAACAAGCGTGTCTCGCGACTGTCGGCGAACATCCCGCTGATCAAGGCCAACCTCACGCCGCTGGCCTTCACTGACGTTCCCGGGGATCTCTACGCGCGCGCTATGCTCTGCGTATATGAGCTCAATGACGTCTCGCTGCTCCGGGATGTATTCGCCTGGGCTTACGAAAGATCGGCGCAGCGCTACGCTGCGGTTCGCCAGTCGCTGGGGGAACCCGATCCCATCCGGCTTCGCTATCGGGACGCCTTGCGCGACATCGTTCGCGAGGTTGTGCTGGGCCCATTGGACCGAAGGGCCGCGGGCGAGCGCATCAAGCTGTTCGCAAAGGATCGTATCGACGCCAAGGACCGCGACGAGTTCAGCGCCGTCGCCGAAACCGAGCTGCTCGGACTGCACGAGGGCAATTTCGCGCGCTATCATGTCCGGCCGTCCGAGTTCGAAGGCTGGCATCAGGTTTGGAGCCAGGCCGCAAGGCGGTGAAATAGCCGATTTGTGGCTGTTTTTAGCGGTTTTTTTGGGAAATTGGCCAGCCCACGACAGGGGCAAAATGGCGGAGCGGGAGGGATTCGAACCCTCGATACGGTTTTGCCGTATACTCACTTTCCAGGCGAGCGCCTTCGACCACTCGGCCACCGCTCCGCATGCTC
>Ga0207674_10010044_pt1 | contig 10768 bp, 7 predicted proteins | sample KBSCornC72_FD_184303 | JGI IMG/M metagenome (GOLD analysis project Ga0207674, IMG submission 184303) | Corn rhizosphere microbial communities from Kellogg Biological Station, Michigan, USA - KBS Corn C7-2 (SPAdes) (version 2) | ecosystem: Host-associated > Plants > Roots > Rhizosphere > Soil ...
TCATCCGGGTAGATCTTGAAATGCTTCGGCGCTTTGATCCTGTTATAGGCGGCAAACCCCATATGGGGAGGGCAATCATCATCAAACAGGGCGGTTGTAAAAAACACCGGGCACTTGATCCGCTCAGCAAACCCCTTCGTGTCGATGAGGTCCTGTATTTTTAAGGCATCCTCAAAAGAGCATTCGTCGTTGTAGTATTTCAGATAAGACCTGATCTCTGTATTACACACCGTTCGTATTTTAAGCTGATGGCGTGTGTCTGTCATAAACGGGTCGAAGTAAGCGCACGCCTTGATCTTATCATGACACAGACCCGCGGTTGCCAATGCCAATCCCCCTCCCTGGCTCCCACCCATCACATACACTTTATTTGTATCGACCTCCGGCCTGCTCAGCAAAAATTCCACTGCCCGTACGCAATCCATATAAATGGAACGATACGCATTCTCCTTTTCGCTGCACAACTTATATCCCCAGATACCCGGAATACCAAATCCGGGATGAAAAACATCGGCGCTGATCCCATGCCCCCGAACGCAAATGGCAAAGTCGATAACATTGTCCTTGCTATTCAGGAATGGTTTACCGTTGTCAAACCCATATCCGTAACCCGGCACATGAAGGATCACCGGATATTTACCCGGGGTTCTGGGAACAAAATAATAACCCCTGATAGTTATGCCGCCAATAGATTTCATTTCTGCTATATATCCGTCACGTCTGTCCGTACAAAGACTATCCACTTTTCGGATAGAAAAACCGGGAGCCGCCCGCCTCAGCTCATCAAGCGCCTCCTTCCAGTAGGAAGAAAATCCCGGAACAGGCTGACCCCCGCACTGAATTTTCTCAGGAGAGATCGCAAACCATCTTACAGCACCGACAAAACCAATATCGTGTAGGACCGCCGTGCATTCATAAAATCCCGGCCGCGTAATTTTCCCCGTGAATTCAAAAGGAATACTCCCCTCCCCCGCATTGGTAGCAAGCGTCTTACGCGCCAGCGTATCGTGCAGGTCGGAGACAATAAGCAGCTCGATCGAACCTTTTTGTCGGGCCATATACTCCAGTCGGATGGAAGCATTTTTGTCACCGGCAGCGAACACATGGTCTTTAGCCGGAACAACAATCTTTAGACCAGAGGAACCATCGGACCTCAATGGCGTCAACGAACAAACATTATAGCTTTTCCCCCCGGTATAAGACAGATTCGAAGCAAATACCGTGATCATATTCTTTCCACCCACCACCAACACTCCCTTAGGCACCTGGTAAACGGTTGGAACACCCCGCTTATCTGACCAGAACTGGTTCGGCAGTTTACCTCCTATATATTTCCCATTGATGTATATGCTCTCGACATCGCATTGCAGGCTTAGCGAGAGCGCAAGGTCGGCGTCTTTATAGGCCGCCGGTATAACAAAGGTCCTGGCAAGACAACATTTCCCGTCGCCCGCAAAATAGCCCTGACGTTCCCATGACAACAGAAAATTGATGTTATTCCAGCTGTCTATATTGAATTGGCTGACCCGTTCGGCGGAAGTATCGGAGAGACTTATTTTCCATACAGGGGATAAAAAGTTCAATCCCGAAACAGGTTTTGCATTCTGAGGTTGCGCGAAAGAATATCGAATACCGGCAAATATAAAGGCAATCGTAAAGCAGAGGGGGAATAATGCTTTTTTCATGTCGCTAAAGAATAACTGTAAATTACACAATTATTCCGAAACAAGGCGCAGCCTTTTATCCATCTTGCTTGCCACAAATTCCACGATATCTACACCTGCCAGCTTCCGTTTTACAAACGGATCTTGCTTCATTATCTTTTCGACTGCCTCCCGGTCTTTCGCCCGGGCCAGAATAATCCCACCCGTGCGCGGCACCAGCCGTCCAGCCGCCAAAAACTCTTTTTTTGCAAAATGCTTATCCAGAAAGGCAACATGGTCCTTCATTGCCGCATCGATCCGCTCCAGTGGCACGAGATATCGCAGCGATACAATGAATAAGGAAGGATGAGCCTTAGCCTCCTTTTCCGCCCGCCGCTTCTCGGCCTCCGCCTTTTTTGCCGCCTTTCGTTCTTCAGCCTCTTTTTTCTTCCTTTCAGCGGCGGCCTTTCGCTCCTCCGCCTCCTTTCTCTTTCTCTCAGCTTCTTCTTTTGCCGCAGCCTGCTTTCTTTCCGCTTCTTTTTGTCTTGCCTTAGCCTGTTCCCTTTGCCGTTCAGCTTCCGCCTTCCTTGCAACAGTCTCTTTCCGTTCTCTCTCGGCTTCCACCTTTCTTGCCGCAGTTGCCCCCTTCTTCTCTTCGACCTTTTTTTTCCGTGTTTCCGTCTTCTCTTTTTTTCTTGCTGCTGCCTCTTTCCGTGCACTTGCTGCCGCACCTTTCGCTGCAGCCGCAGTCACATTTTTCCGTGCACCCAAAGCCGCTTCTTTCGGTTCCTGCCGTTTCCGGCCTGGCGATACTTTCTTTCGGGATGCCTTGCCCCTCTTTTTTCCAGCTCCTGCCCTCTTTTCCACCAATGCCCTCCGCTTCATCAGCTTCTCCACAAAAGGGTCGGTACCATACGCCGTCACGCTTTCACCACCCAGTTGCTTCAATACCGCCTTCCCGAGCTTCGCAGCCTCCGGATGCGCGCTGATCCATTCCCGCTGTGCTGTCTTATCCCGCTCGGCCACGGCATTAATGGCAGCATCGATCACCGCAAGCTCACGGGGATAATCCTTCAGCTTCCGGTATACTACCAGCAACCGGGCCACTGCCTCCTGGTCACCGGGATCATTATCAACCACCCGCTGATACGCCGCCGCTGCATCCTCCCACTTCCCGGCCTTCTCGAACTGCTGCCCGTCGGCAAATAACTGGCTATTGCTTCTTTCCGCTCTCATATACACAAAATTAACGGTATCGAACGGAAACACTAAGGGTCACATACACTTTCCTTTCCAGGCACAAAAAAACCGCCGGAAATACCAGCGGCTTGTATAATAAGGTCCAGCGATAAGAACCCCTCATTTTTTTACCCGACCTCGACTATCAGGCATCCGCCGATTGGATTATTAGCATAGGCCGTCCCCATATGACGATATTTAAATCAATTCTAAGATAGATTCTCCTTCGGCTCCTGCTCATACACCCTTTCAATCTCCCTCCTCAACTCCGCCTCATTAGGAAGATATAATTGATATTTCTGTACGAATAATTGAGCTGACATGCCGTGAACAGCATATTCAACAAGAAGCTCGTCCTTCTCTCTCGCAAGTATAATTCCGATGGGCGGGTTATCTCCTGCTGTATTCTCCTCAGCCTCAAAATACCCCAAGTACATATTCATCTGGCCAATATCTTCATAACCTGCTTCCTGCCTTTTAAGATCAATTAACACAAAACATTTTAATATCCGGTGATAGAAGACCAGATCAACGCGATAATGTCGGCTACCTAATGCAATTCGATATTGTCGCCCAATAAAGGCAAACCCTTTTCCTAATTCAAGCAAAAAACTTTGTAAATTATTTAGAAGGCGGGTTTCCAAATCAGCTTCCGACAAATGATAGGGTTCAGGGATTTTTAAAAAATCCAATATATATGGTTCTCGAAATATATCCACAGGCTGTTGCACAATTTGTCCTTTCTGAGATAGCTTCATAATACCGTCTTTATCCTTTGAAGCAGCCAGCCGAAGAAAAAGTGATGCTTTTTTTTGCCTTACTAACTCCGGGATTGACCAATTTTCAAGTATCGCTTGCTTTTCATAAAAATTACGTTCAAGGGCGTCGTCAATCTTTAAAAGTTCCACATAATGTGACCAACTCAATTGGTGCGAAGGCTTCGCACCAATTGTATAGAAGATATATAATTGCCTCATTCTCTTTAAATTACTAAGACTAAACCCTTTTCCATGCAGCAAAGAAAGATCCTTGGAAAGGTTCTCAAGCAATTTTTTTCCGTACGCTGCTTTGGCACTTCCTTTTTGCTCAAATTCAACGATATACATTCCAATCTCCCAATAAGCCTCAAGTAAGCTGGCATTTACAGCATTGGCGGCCTTAGTCTGAGCCACAACATAACTGCCAGAAATTCTCCTGACCAGAGCTTCATAATCCGCGGTCGGAGATTTATGCAAATCTCTTTTCATAGTAATCAGGTTTATAAAATTTATTTCAACCAGGAACAACTACCCCTATCTTATAACTTTCAAGCTAAACAGTCGCATGCTGGCATGTCACCGTTTAAATCAATTAAAAAATGGTTGGGAATTATAGCAAAGGAGAGATGCAAAAATAAAAAAGAATTTGCGCTAATAAAAAAACTTATTTACGCACCGTCAACGAGCGCCGCACGAATCAGAGGATTATCATTATATGGAAGCCCAATCACTGGACGCTCGTGCCCTCCACCCGCTGATACACCTCACTATGCCCCGCATCATAAGCATAGCATCCGGAATAAAAGGTCAGCTTGTCCCCTTTCACCTGGTAAAATATTTTGGTCGTCGAAGAATCAGCATAAACCACTCGGCTCGTATACTCCCCCTTCGGGAATACCAAACAAACGCTTGTCTCAACAGAGTCATCCTGCACAACGCTAAATTGCCCGCTCTTTATGACCTGACCACCCTTGTAGATCTTATAGCTGGTCCCTGCAAACGCCACTATATTCCCATTACCCGCCGCATATTGGATACTACCGGGACTCATGCCCCCCGAAATTGCACGCAGTTCCCAGGTACCGGCAACCGAACCAGACCCTTGATTAGCATTCTTTTTACAACTCCAGTTGACCAGCGGCAGAATAAAAAGTACCAAACAGAAGATGGAGCAACGCATAGATAGCTTTTGTATCCTGACAATAATTGCCAATGCCCCGTTGCACCATATCTGCAAAAAAGCCCCCTAAGGCATCACCCTCAACCTCCTCTTCCCCACATCAATACTATAATGTATCCTCCCATCCGTCAGTGTCTTCAACACATGGTCAAGCGTCAGCGTCCGATCAAGCACCCCGGTAAAGTACCGATCAGGCATATTTTCCTCATAGACCACATCTACATTATACCAGCGGCCCAGTTCCCTCATAGCAGAGACAAGATCAGTATGGGAAAAAGAAAACAGCCCCTTCTTCCAGGCAACGACCGCGTCCAGATGGACATCCTTTATCACCTCTACCCGATCCTCCACCACCGCCTGCTCACCAGGTTCCAGTATCAACGAGTTGTCCGCAGTCACGCGCACCTTACCCCCCACAAGCGTCACGCGCAGCAGAGGCTCATCATTATAGGCCCTTATATTAAAGGAAGTACCAAGCACATTGACAGTCACATTGCCCTTTTTCACCCGGAACGGCCGGTCCGCATCGCCCGCCACTTCAAAATAAGCTTCACCCCTGATCTCCACAGTACGATCATCACTCGGGAAGACGGCAGGACATCGGAGCGAGGCGCCGGCATTGAGCCATACACGGGTGCCATCGCTCAGCGTAACATCGATGACCGTGCTGCCACGGGGATTGTCCAGGGTATTGTATAAAAGTTCGCCGGAACCCTGAGCGTCCACCCGATAGATCACCTGCCCATCGGAACCTTTCACGATCCGGGCCCCGCCCTGTATGGCAAGGGCACCACTGGCGGCGTCGTCGAGTGCCAGCTGCCGCCCATCGGCAAGAGTAAGAGTAGCATAACAACGGGAAGGAGCACCTACATCATTTACGCCGGCCGGCTGTACGACGGCCGCAGACCGGGGACGAAATGCCCACCAGGTGCCAACGCATAGGACGATGATCATCACAACGGCAGCGGCCCGGCGGATAGTTGACTTGTCGCCTGCTGTCATTTTGGAAAAGGTCTCGGATGTCCGGTCGTCGGCCATAGCATCCTAAAATTAGCGAAATATTTCCGGCCGTCGCCTGTACGCATCATCAGGTTTCCCCAGGCGGAAGCCCGTCCCTGGCCGCTCACAAGACTACTCCCCCGGCAATGCCGCAATATCTATCGCTGGCGGCACCCCGACCGCCATCCGTCGGATCGTCTGGCCGGGAGCAAGATTGTTCACCTGCCTGAACCCACCACTGTACATATAAAACCATTCCTGCACCTCGCCATGGCCGGCTCGCACCTTGCCATGGTCGGCCTCTCCAACGGCATTCCGCACCTTGCCATGGTCGGCCTCTCCAACGGCATTCCGCACCTTGCCATGGTCTCCCCCTCCAACGGCATTCTGCCCCTCGCCATGGTCACCCCGCACCTCGCCATGCTCTCCAGCCCCGCGAACAGCCCCAGTCACAACCCCCGCCCCATAATCAAACCGCGGATGCTTCACCTTATCCGCCGTAGTAGAGAACCGCGCCTCCGTCAGCTCTATCCAGTTCCCCGCAGGCGTACATATCCATTGATTCCCATACCGCGCCGTAAAATAATCCTCGCCATTGTCCCCAAAATTCTCGACAAAAGAATACAGATGGGACAGCAGCTTCCCTCCTGTCCTGGCCTTATCCCATTCCGCAATCAGCCGCCAGCCGCCGGTCTCAGGACCACAGAACCATCCCGTATAAATAGTATGATCCCCCGCAGCCTTCGCCCTCACCAGCAATTTATACGTCACCCCCGCCTTCCACATAAAAACAAGATGACTATGGCCGCCCGACCCTTCATTGCCGAAGTCCCCCGTAAACACCCCCTTCCCTTTCCGGATCAGCCTGACCGCATAATCAGCCGGTATCTCCCTGGGATCATTGGTCTTGTAATTACTCCACACGGAAAAGATCACCCGCCGCTCCTTCGCAGAGTTTAGCTGTATCCCCATGTATCCACCGTCAAATCCGTTGGTCTCATAATAAGCATTGGGGCTATGGTCCGCCTCCTGCGGCACAGACACCTCGCTGTAGAACCACTCCGCAGCACTGTCACCGGGAATGGTATAGGTGAGATGTGTGGCAGGCGCCCCCTTGTATTGGCTTTTATTGTAAAGGACCCCTTCCGCCGCAGGCCCCGACAGGACCATATCCGATATTTCCGGCAAATGCCCGCCCGCTACGGGTTTCAGCGATATAAAATGATACCCCGCCGAGCCAATCTCAAAACTCCCCGCATCGATCAGGAACTCCCCACCGGACGCCGGCAGCCGAATAGTGGTATCCCTGGAAGCCACCCCGTCCAGCTTCACAAGGACAGGCACAGCCTGGCCAGACCGCCCTCTCACCTGCACCTGCAATCTCCCCGTATGCGTCGCAAGAAAATATACTTTGGTCTCGCCACCAGCATGATTATAGGCGCTCCCCGATAAAGGAATGGTAGCGGTATATAAAGAATCGGCAGCAAAGCCGTGCGCAAAAAGCATGCAACAGTACAACAGTGTATTCATCGATGTTTATTTTGATATAAAGGGATCAGCAATTTGAAGCTAAAGTTCCTGCCCATCGCAAATACCCCCACCCTGCCGGTGGCATTGTTGGTATCCGCATATTTCAATCGGCTCATATTGCTTTGATACGCTACATCGGTCAGGTTGTCTCCGTAGATGTATATAGAAAGTACAGTACGCCCATGCAGGAAAATATCAGTCCCCACACCGGCGTTCAGCAAGGTATAGGCCGGGGTCACAGTCTCGTTGCCGTATTTGAAATAGACCTTATCCTGTTTAAAAAAATAATTCATGCCCATTTGCACATACGCATTGCGCAATACACTTTGCTTCCCTTCAAAGGTCCACCGGACCCGCGACAAAAGCTTGGCAGGCGGAGAATAGGGCAGATATCGCGTAGAATCACTCTGTCTCAATTGGATCGCATTAACCATTGAATAAGCGTTCCACCAGTGAATACCCTTAAGCGATGAAGGATGGAAGTCCACCATCCATTCGCCACCCGACAGAACGGCATCACCGGATATATACCGGAACGCCGGGCCGGACATGCCCACCGCAACATCTGTCCGAATGGAATCTCCGCCAAAAACACTCGCCAGCTTCACGGGGAAGATATAGTGATTGATCTTGTTCACGAATAAATTCAGTTCCGTACTCAAATCCTCGGTCACTACGCCTAGCGTGGCATCGGCCTGCAGACTTGTCTCGGGCGTCAGCCCCGGATCACCGATCTCATAAAAAGGAGTGCCGTCATGTATGCCATTGGAGCCGCTCTCCGCGATATTGGGAGCACGAAAGCCCCGGGAAACATTCAATTTTCCATACCACTCCTTTGAAAAGTCGTAGGCGACGCCCAGGCTGCCCGAGAGTCCCGTAAAATCGGAATGATAGGCAGCAAACCTGCGTACAGAGGCAGCAGAAGCCGCCGCCATCCGGACGCCGGCAGAATCAGTGTACAGATCATCTCCATGCAGCGCTCTCGAATCAAACCGCAAGCCTCCACTTACGGTCAGCCTGCCAAAGGTTCGCTTCGCCTGGGAAAAGACGCCGATATCAAATGAATGGTATTCCGGTACCAGGTAAACCAGCCCCCTGTCTTCAGACCGCTGTACCATCCCTCCCACACCCGCCGATAGCTGCCAGCTACGGAACGCCGGCAGCTCATATTGAAGATCATAGTTGATCGTGCGCAGATAAAAATAATTGTTGTATATATCGCCCCTGGTAATATCATTTGCCTCCTGGCGATAGTTCTCCTGGATGCCCAGTTTCAGGGCAAGCCTTCCATCGCCCAGCCGGATGCTATTATCCCAGACTGCCTTATAATGCCGGACATGCTGATGGATAATGGGATAATAGCCATATCGGGTCGCATCGCCGGCAGGAGCAATACCCATGCTATCCGATCCATCTCCCGCCCTGGTATGCGCCGTAAACTCGCCCGTGGCACTGTCTCTCGCCCCCTCGATGATCCCCAGTTTGAGATCGAAGACACTCAGGTGCAGATGAGAATAGCCCCAATTCCGGTTAATCCCCAATATGGACCTGAAATCGCTTTCCCCATATCCCGAGTTCCAGACATAGCCGTCATATTTGTTCCGGTATGCATGCGCCAGTTTATTGGTATAACGCAGGTCCCACACAAAACCCTTTTTATTACCCGCGAAATGAATAGTATGGTTCATCAGCCCGTTGTTGGTCTGGTACTCTGATAAAAGGCTGGCTTGCACAACGCCGGGCAAGGGAGACGCAGGCGGAAGAAAATTGATGACGCCGGCCATGGCATCCGATCCATAACGCAGGCTGGCCGGACCTTTCAGCACCTCTACTTTGGAAATGGTGTTTTCGTCGATCTCCACGCCAAATTCATCTCCCCACTGATTCCCTTCCTGTCGCACCCCGTCGTTGATAACCACTACCCGGTTGTACCCAAGTCCTCTGATGACGGGTTTTGAAATAGCAGGACCTTCCGTTATGGCAGACACGCCGGGCAGGTCGGTCAGGGCATTGATCGCATTTCCACTTGCGTTTTTCAGACGTTCAGCCTCCGTAAGGCTGACCACAGGAATGGGATACTTACAGGCTTCAATAGCTGAAGGAACACCCGTCACAATTACCTCCTTCAATTGCCCGTCCGGCGAAAGCCCAACAGTATCCGGCGCCTTGGTCGGGCTCACACCAATGGTTGGCCTCAGTCTCACATCACTGGTCGGCCTCAGCCCCCCGCCACTGGCAGATTTCTGGCTCCTCCCAATACCCGGCCAAAGCACCCACCAAACCAACAAGCTCACAACATAGATAAGGTCTCTAATTTTCATAGAATAAGTTTTTATTGCACCAAAACTACCCCATTGCTTTCCTTCCCCCTGGAATTAACCGCCTTGTACAGTATAGCCTCTTTCGGCAGATCCGACACATGTATCTCACTCCCCCCTGCAATCCGATACCGCCTCAACAGCCGCCCATCCACCAGGTAAAAAGTTATCTCGACAGAGGCTTCACCCAGATTGCGTACCGTCAGCGGATGGTCATGCTGCACAGGATTGGGCCAGATCTTTACAAACGAAGGCCCCTGCGTTTTCTCAGGCGACACATTGGTCATGTCAACAGTCTCAACAGCACTTGAAGAGGTTATATAAAACTGGCCGAATGAGCTGATATTATTCCCAACGCCAAAAGTCACATCCCCATAACGGCCACTCACCACCGAAGTCCCCCGGGCCTGCACCGCTCCCCAACTGCTGTCGCCTTCTGCATTATCCGGTCGTTTATACAGCCTGAAGAAGGAAGGAGAATCAACCGCCCGAACCCTGAGGGCTCTGTCGAATACGATGGAATCAAGAGGACCAAAGCCACTGGCAGTCCCATAATTATTCACGATCCAGTACGAAGAGGATCCCGCATAGCTATTGGGCAGACCATTCGGCTTCTGGTTGATCCTCGATACCCACACATCACCACCGGGAACACTGCCTCCACTAAAGCCCATCGTGACTCCGGGACCGCCGAAATGGTATACGCCGGGCCCAACAACGGCCGCTTTCGCACTTACCCCGCCGCCCACCGGTGCGGTCACCGACGCTGGGCGATCGTGGCGATCTCGTGCGCGGACTCGATCGTCGGGGCGGCGGCCAGCGCGCGGGCGATCGCCCGGTCGGTGCGGCGTCCGGCCCGGGCGGTCTGCGAGCGACGCAGGGCGGAGGAGAATCGACTCATCGGAGCACCTCCTTCCCTCTGCGCGAGCCCGCTGCCGGCAGCGGGCTCTCTACCTCGTACACGCCGGAGGTCGGGGTCAGGCGCGAGCCGGGCAACAGCCTGCGGATCAGCCAGAGCATCCGCTCGTTGTCCGCCTGCACGATCGCCGTCAGCGTTCTGACCCCCCGCTCCGCGGCCAGGTCTGTCAGCTCGGTCAACAA
>Ga0207674_10010046_pt1 | contig 10767 bp, 7 predicted proteins | sample KBSCornC72_FD_184303 | JGI IMG/M metagenome (GOLD analysis project Ga0207674, IMG submission 184303) | Corn rhizosphere microbial communities from Kellogg Biological Station, Michigan, USA - KBS Corn C7-2 (SPAdes) (version 2) | ecosystem: Host-associated > Plants > Roots > Rhizosphere > Soil ...
CACGATCTCGATCAAACGATCCACCCCGTACGACACGACCTCGACGGTCCGCTATGCGACTTTCGATGAGACGGCAAAGGCGGGAGCGAACTACGTCGCCACCAGCGGAATCCTGACGTTCTCGCCGGGCGAGATCTCGAAGAACGTCAGTGTCCCAATCATCCAGGACGGCGTGTTCCTGCCTGTTTCGTTCGGCTTCCAGATCTCCGAGCCTTCATTCGGGCAGATCCTCAAAGGCTCGGCGTCGATTCACATCACCGACTCCGAGCCACCACCCGAGGTCAGCCTCACCCAAACCGAATACAGCGCGACCGAGGGAGAGACCGTTCATCTGACGCTGGCGCGAAGTGGCGTTACCGGCCTGCCGTTCAGCGTCATGGTCGGCCTGAATAACGACAACATCGGCTCTCGCATCACCGTCAATTTCGGTGCGGATGACGCGACCAAAGATACGGACATTCATCTGTCCGACGACAACTGCTTCAACGGACTGCGGGAAAGGACGATCGAGCTCTCAGCGGCGACGAATGGCGCGGTCATTCCGCCGTCGAAACAGAGTGTTCCGCTCCATGTCGCCGAAAATGACCCCCGCCCGACGATGGCGGTCGACGACGTGACGGTCACGGAGGGCAGCGATCCCGGGTCCCTGCTCAATGTCCCTATTCCGGTTCATCTGAGCGCTCCCCTCTGCAACGGATTGACGCTCGCGTTCCGTCTCGTCGATGGAACGGCCACCACGCCGTCCGATTACAAGAATCAAGGCGTCGACTGGCTCACAAACGGAATGACCAGCGGCGCTTACGGGGTGTGGGTGGTCCAGGACCGGCTGATGGAGCCCGATGAGGAGTTCTTCGTGGAGGCGACGCTCGACGAGTCGAAGGCCTCGAGCAACCCGACTCTGGGCCGGATGAGAGCGAAGTGCACGATCGTGAACGATGACGCGAATCCGCCGGCGCTGCTCTCGATCCAGCCGCAGGCCTCGAGAATGGCGAGCGGCGCCGACGTCCACTTCACCGTGACGTTCGATCTCGACGTACACGGTGTCGACCGCACCGATTTCGCTCTTGTCGAGGAGGGGCTGCGCGATTCCGCCGTGGTGGCCGTGGAAGGCAGCGGCTCCGCCTACGACGTCACGGTGCTGGTTGGAGCGATGGCGGCGGCGCGCTCGGGTCCGGCTTCCATCGCGCTTCGCCTGATCGACGACGACACGATCGTCGACGCCGCCGGCAATTCCCTCGGCGGGTCGGGCGGCGCCGGCAGCGCGACCTCCGCGGCGGTCGTCGTGCCGGCGGACATTCTCGTCCACTCTCCCGCAATCCTGGCCCTGCTGGCAGTCGCTCTGGCCGTCATCGCGATGCGGACGCGTTGACGGTTGCGCCCGCGGTACGCGCCATTCCGAAGAAGTCGTCGCGGCGCAGGATCTTCAGCAGCTCGACGACGCCGCGCACGTGGAGGTGGACGCCGTCGGCGAAGACGTCGGGGTCGCCGATCGCCGCCGCGTAGCTCCAGACCGGCGCATCGGCCCGTTTCGTCAGCAGGTCGATGAATTCGCGAAGGTTGACCGGCTGTTTCTCCGGCGCGTACGGCGTGATGACGAGCCGCACTTCGATGCCACGCGCGCGCAGCAGATGGACGATTCGCGCCACCGCGGCGATGTTCTCCACGCGCGGGTTCAGCCGCCAATGCCCGCGCGGAATCCTCGCCAACCCCGCGGGCCGGTACGGCTGGGTGATCACATCCTGATCGGGGCGCCGCATGTGGTGAAGCACGTCGAGGAACATCTCGCTGTTCAGCGGATAGAGCTTGAAGAGGCGGCCGGCGACCGCCGCAACGGGGTGGGCCTGCCGGTACAGCGCCGCGAGGCGCGGCGAGAGCCCGGCGAAGGTCCGCAGCTCGGTGACCAGGGCGCCGTCGCCGATCACGCTCGATACTTCGAGGACCACCATGCGCGGCGGAGGGTTGTGGTCGAGATAGTCGAGCAGTACCGCCTCCGCGATGGGCGGCGACATGCTGTTGTACGAGAGGTTCAGCACCCGCCGTCCGGTCATTTCCTCGATCAGCGGCGTGGGGAACGAGATGGCGCCGCGCGAGTCGCCGAACACGAGGATGTCCGCCCGGTTGCCGCCGCGATAGACGCGCGAATAGCGGAACTGGCTCCGCACCACGAGGCGGTTGAGGGTCCAGGCGAAGAGATGGTCGCCGGCGATGACGATCGCCACCAGTGCCAGCAACCACAGAGCAGCCCGTCGTGCGTCCGTCATCATCAGAACTGGAAGTAGATGAAGTTGTTGCCGGAGAAGGTGCCGAAGATCAGCACCACCCAGGCGCACGCGGCGACGAACGCCAGCCGCATGGCCGGCGAGACCTCGGTGGTCCGCCGCCACGCCGCCGCCTCGAAGCCGAGCATCACCGCGATCATTACCGCGCACTTCAGCGTGCGCCAGCGGTTCTCGACGTCGCCCAGACTGCCGCGCATCGAGGCGATGCCCGACAGCACCTCCCAGGCGTTGGAGAACGAGTGCGCGCGGAAGAAGACCCAGGCGAAGCAGGTGAGGTTGAACACGACGAGGATCGCGATTACGCGGGGAAGACGGCGAATGAACGCGCGCTCCACGACCAGATACGACCCGTGCAGCGCGCCCCAGAAGACGAACGTCCAGTTCGCGCCGTGCCACAGGCCGCCGAGCAGCATGGTGATCATCAGATTGCGCAGCGTCCGCAACGTGCCGCCGCGGTTACCGCCCAGCGGGATGTAGAGGTAGTCGCGCAGCCAGCTCGAGAGCGAGATGTGCCACCGCGTCCAGAACTCGCTGAAGCTGCGCGAAAAGTACGGGCGGTCGAAGTTGACGCCGAAGTCGAAGCCGAGGATGCGCGCCAGCCCGATGGCGATCGACGAGTAGCCGGAGAAGTCGCAGTAGATCTGGAACGCGTAGAGGTAGACGCCGATCAGCAGCGACCACGAGTTGTGCGCCTCGGGGTGGGCGAAGCGGATGTCGACCAGCGGCGCGATGGAGTCAGCGATGGCCACCTTGCGCACGTAGCCGGAGGCCATGAGCGCCGCGCCGGAGACCATCCGCTCGTAGCTGAAGCGGTGGTCGCGCGCCAGCTGCGGCAGGAGCCGCGACGCCCGCACGATCGGCCCCGCCACCAGCTCCGGGAAAAAGACCACGAAGGTGGTGAAGCGCAGCAGGTCGCGCTCCGCCGGCTGCGTGCGGCGGTAGACGTCGATGGTGTAGCTCATGGTCTTGAAGACGTAGAACGAGATGCCCACCGGCAGGATGATCCGCAGCGTGATCCCCGCCGCCTGCCCGACGAAGAAGTTGAAGTACTTGAAGAAGGCCAGGAGGCCGAGGTTGACCGCGATGCTGATGATGATCAGCCGCCGGCGACGGGCGTCGTCCTGCTCGTTCTCCAGCAGGATGCCGAGCGAGTAGTCGACCAGCGCGGAGAAGAGCAGCAGGAAACAGAAACGCCAGTCCCACCAGCCGTAAAAGACGAGGCTGGCGACGAGCATCACCCACAGCCGCGCCCGGCCCTTCGTCGACCAGTACGCGATCATGAAGAGCGGCAGAAAGGCGAGAAATGCCAGGCTGTTGAAAAGCAAACGAAAGTCCTGAGTGCTGAGTGCTGAGTGCTGAGTGCTGAGTGTACCGAGGGGCGGGCGGGACTCAGCACTCAGAACTCAGCACTCAGCACTGAAATCGCGGCCCGTGTGCTCCGGTTGCCACTGAACGTGGCGCAATTAGCATTACGTCTCGCGTCGAATGTTCCCGGCGATTTCTTCGTCGACTCGACCTGCATCGACTGCGATGCCTGCCGCGTCTTCGCTCCCACGGTCTTCAGCGACAAGGGCGATCAGTCGGCGGTCTTCCATCAGCCGGAGTCGGACGCGGAGCAGCTGGCGGCGGAGAAGGCGCTGATCTCCTGCCCCACGGCGTCGATCGGCACGGCGGCGAAGCACGACATGCACGCCGCGGTGGCCGGGCTGCCGGAGCTCGTGGCGGACGACGTCTACCGCTGCGGATACACCTCCGAGGATTCGTTCGGCGCGGTGGCGTACCTGGTGGAGGGAAAGTTCCTGGTCGACTCGCCGCGCTTCACCGCGCCGCTGGTCAGGAACATCGAGCGGCTGGGCGGCGCACGGCGGATGCTGCTCACGCACCAAGACGATGTCGCCGACCACCAGAAGTTCCGCGAACATTTCGGTTTGGAGCGTGTGCTGCATCGCGATGATGTCCGCTCACACACCGCGAAGGTCGAGCGCCAGCCGTCCGGCCTCGATCCGGTGCGGCTCGACGACAACCTGCTCATGATCCCCACGCCCGGCCACACCAAGGGCCACGTCGTCTACCTCTACCGCGACACCTTCCTCTTCACCGGCGATCACCTGGCCTGGAGCCCCGGCCGCGGCCACCTCTACGCCTTCCGGAGCGCCTGCTGGTACTCGTGGCCGGAGCAGATCAAGTCGATGGAGCGCCTGCTTGATTACCGTTTCGAGTGGGTCCTGCCGGGCCACGGCCGGCCCATCAACCTGCCGGCGGACGAGATGCGGGTGAGCCTCGAGCGCTGCGTGGAGTGGATGAAGGCGCGCTGATTGCTCCCTCCGGGCGCATGAAGAAATACCTCGCGCTCTTCAAGCAGACCATCAGCGAGTTCAGCTCCGACAAAGTCCCCCGCCTCGGCGCGGCGCTGGCCTACTACACGATCTTCTCCCTCGCGCCGCTGCTGCTCATCGCCATCGCCATCGCCGGGCTGGCCTTCGGCGAGGAGGCGGCGCGCAATCAGGTCTTCGCCCAGCTTCGGGGCGTCCTAGGCCCGCTGGCGGCGAAGGCGGTGCAGGAGATGGTGGAGAACGCGGCGAGGCCGGCCAGCGGGACGATGGCCACCATCATCGGCATCGTGACGCTGATCTTCGGCGCGTCAGGCGTGTTCGGGCAGCTCAAGGAAGCGCTCAACACCATCTGGGACGTGAAGCCGAAAAAGACCGCCGGCATCCTCGGCTTCATCAAGCAGCGATTCCTCTCCGCGGCGATGGTGCTGGGGATGGGATTCCTGTTGCTCGTCTCGCTGGTGGTCGACGCGGCGATCGCCGCCATCGTGCCGCAAGGCGCCGCGATCTGGGAGGCGCTGCAACTGGTCGTGCTGCTGGGCGTGGTCACCGTGCTGTTCGCGTCGATCTTCCGCTTCCTACCCGACTTGAAGATCGAGTGGCACGACGTCTGGCTCGGCGCGTTTCTGACCGCGCTGCTGTTCGTGTTCGGCAAGTTCGCGCTCGGCCTGTACCTCGGCAGGAGCGCGGTGGCCTCGACCTACGGCGCGGCGGGATCGCTGGTGGTGCTGTTGCTGTGGGTCTATTACTCCGCGCAGATCCTGCTGTTCGGCGCGGAGTTCACGCAGGTGTACACGAACGACAAGCGTGGTTCGTCGTTGGAAGTTGGTCGTTCGTCGAAGAAAACCCTCCTCGAACAACGACTAACGAAGAACGACCAACGCTCCCCCCTCGGCGCCGTTGCCGCCGCAATCATTGCCGTCCTGCTGGCAAAACGTAGAATCCTCGGGTGACGTGGCTCCGTGACTTCCAGGCCTGGGTCGCCGCCCTAGGGCCCATCGGCTACGTCGTCTATGCGCTCGGCTACGGAATCATCGGCGTCTTCCTCCCCGCCTCGATCCTCACCCTCGGCGCGGGGGCCATCTTCGGCGTGGTGGGGGGGACGATCGTCGTCGCGGTGGGCGCCACCATCGCCGCCACACTCTCCTTCCTCCTGGCGCGGACCGTCCTGCGCAAGCGCGTCGAGGCCATGGCGGCCAGGAACCCGAAGTTCCACGCCATCGACCGGGCCATCGCCCGCGAGGGGGCCAAGATCGTCGTCCTGGTACGCCTCTCCGCGGTCTTTCCCTTCCTCTTCGTCAACTACGCCTTCGGCCTGACCAGCATCCGGCTGTTGCCGTTCGTCCTGGCCACCTTCTTCGGCATCCTTCCGCTGACCATCGCCTTCGTCTACCTCGGCGCGGCGGGGGCGGCGGTGGCCACGCAGCGCAACGCGCGCGCGGCGATCACGGTGGCCGGCGCGCTGATCGCCCTCGGCGTTTCGATCTACGTCGGCCGCATCGCCGCGCGGGCCATCCGCCGCGCCGGCGTGGACGAAGAGGCGTGACGCGTCACTGCGCGATGGCCAGGAAGATCGCCACCATCAACGCCAGGTAGGCAACGCTGCCGAGGGTGAGCAGAATCGGTTTCGCCCGGCGCTCCACGGTCGTGGACATCCGGCTGTACAGCTTGTTGAGCGGATGCTGCCGGCGGACGAAGTGAAAGTACGGCGCCTTCCGGTAGCCGATCTCGTTCCGCACCTTGATCAGCGTGTCGTCGCTGCGCAGTTTCTTCAGCCCTTTTTCCAGAACCTCGACGGCCTTCTTCCGGTTCTTGACGCCCATGTAGAGCCGCACCAGGCTCGCCCAATGCCGCCCGTCGTACGGCTGCACGAGGATGGCCTTCTCGCAGAGCTCCGCTCCCACTTTGTTCTTGTGCTCGATCTTCGACAAACAGAGTCCGTAGCTCGACAGCCCTTGCGGATACTTTTCGGCCGGAACGGCCTGATAGACGGCCGCGAGCATGGGCAGCGCCAGCGCATAGTCGCCGCGCATCGCGGCTTCGATCCCCCGGCTGAGAATCTGCGGAATGCCGTTGGCCGACAACGACGTCATGGCTCGGACGTTACTCACGATTCGATTAGAGGGACCGGCCTGCCGTTCTACCCCCGCCCTGTCGGCGAGGGATATGCTTCGACGACGTTTATCCTGGCGCCGCAGGCGTCAGGATCTGGCGCCACTGGAGGAGCTCTCATGGGCAACCCACTCGCGGAATTGGCGAAAGTCGGTCAGAGCGTCTGGTACGACCAGATGGAGCGGCGGCTGGTCAGCAGCGGCGAGCTGCAGCGGCTGATCGACGAAGACGACCTTCGCGGCCTGACCTCGAATCCCACCATCTTCGACAAGGCCATCAGCGGCAGCGACGACTACGACGGCCAGCTGCGCGGCCTGGCCTCGCAGGGCAAATCGGCGCAGGAGATCTACGACGAGCTGACCATCGAGGACATCGGCAACGCCGCCGACGTCTTCCGCCCCGTCCACGACAAGACCCACGGCACCGACGGCTTCTGCAGCCTGGAGGTCTCCCCGCTCCTGGCGCGCGACACCGCGGGCACCACCAGCGAGGCCAAGCGCCTCTTCGCCCGCCTCGGCCGGCCCAACGTGATGATCAAGATCCCCGCCACGCCCGAGGGCCTGCCGGCCATCGAGGAGTCGATCTTCAACGGCGTCAACATCAACATCACCCTCATCTTCTCCAACGACGTCTACGCCCAGGTGATGGAGGCCTACCTGCGCGGCTTGGAGCGGCGGGTGGAAAAGAACCTGCCGATCAACGAGATCAACTCCGTGGCCAGCTTCTTCGTCAGCCGCATCGACGCCATGGCCGACAAGCAGATGGAAGCGAAGCTGAAGGACGACCCGGACATCGAGCCGCTGATGGGGAAGGTGGCCATCGCCAACGCCAAGATGGCCTATCAGGAGTTCAAGAAAGTCTTCGGGTCGGAGCGTTTCCAGAAGCTCCGCCACTTCGGCGCGAACGTGCAGCGGCCGTTGTGGGCGTCGACCGGTACCAAGAACCCGAAGTACAGCGACGTCCTCTACATCGAGTCGCTCATCGCCGCCGACACCGTCAACACCATCCCGCCGGCGACGTACAAGGCGTTCAAGGACCACGGCCGGGTGCGGACCGACGCCATCGAGGAGAACCTCGACGAAGCGGGCACTATCCTGCACAAATTCGAGGAGAAGGGCTTCAGCCTGAAGGCCATCACCGAGAAGCTGACCGCGGAGGGGGTGAAGTCGTTCGATGAGTCGTTTGCCTCGCTGATGTCGACCATCGAGGCCCGCCGCGACGAAGTGGTCCGCGGCCTCAACGACCGCCAGACCGCCCACCTCGGCCCACACCAGGGCGCCGTCGACCAGGCCGCGCAGCGGGTGGAGAAAGAGAAGTTCGTCGAGCGGATCTGGAAGAAGGACGCCGCGCTCTGGAAGAGCGACGAGGAGCACAAGAAGATCATCGCCAACGCCCTCGGCTGGCTCACCGTCCCCGAACTGATGCTGCAGAAGGCGCCGGAGATCATCGAGCTCGCCAACTCGGTGAAGGGCGTCTTCGACAACATCGTGGTCCTCGGCATGGGCGGCTCCAGCCTCTGCTCCGAGGTCACGCGGCGGGTGTTCGACGTGAAGCGGCTGTACGTCCTCGACTCGACCGTCCCCGAGGCGGTGCGGATGCTCGAGGAGCGGATCGACGTTGCGCGCACCCTCTTCATGGTCGGCTCCAAGTCGGGCACCACGACCGAGCCGCGCGTCTTCCACAAGTACTTTTACGAGCGCGTGCGTGCCGTCAAAGGAAACCGCACCGGCGACAACTTCATCGCCGTCACCGACCCCGGCACCCAGCTCGTGCGCGACGCCGAGGGCGACCGCTTCCGCAGGATCTTCATCAATCCGGCGGACATCGGCGGCCGCTACTCCGCGCTGTCGTATTTCGGCATGGTGCCGGCGGCGCTGGCCGGCATCGACATCACCGCCCTGCTCGACCGCGCGGTGCACGCCGCGCACGTGGCGCGCATTGCCTCGCCGAAGAAGAACGCGCCGGCCATGCTGGGGACGATCATCGGCGCCCTCGCCGCCCAAGGACGCGACAAGCTGACCCTCATCACTCCGCCGCCGCTCGACACCCTCGGCCTCTGGATCGAGCAGCTCATCGCCGAGTCCACCGGCAAGGAAGGCAAGGGCGTCGTGCCCGTCGCCGGCGAGCCGGCGCTCGACGTCAAGGACTACGGCAACGACCGCCTCTTCGTCTCCGTCCGCCTGCGCGGCTCGGACGACGTCGGCCGCCTGAAGGCGCTCGCCGACGCCGGCCACCCGGTCGTCGATCTGGTCCTCGCCGATCCGCTCGACCTCGGCGAGACCTTCTTCGTCTGGGAATTCGCCACCGCCGTCGCCGGCGCGCTCCTCGGCATCGATCCCTTCGACCAGCCGAACGTGCAGGAGTCGAAGGACAACACCAAACGTCTGCTCGACGAATTCAAGTCCACCGGGACGATGACCACCGGCGGCTCGCGGGTCGACGCCAGCGACGCCGAGGCCATCGGCGTGCTGCTGGCGAAGGTGAAGCCGGGGGACTACGTAGCGCTGACCGAGTACTTCGGCGAGACGCCGTCGCGCGACAAGAGCATCGCCGCCATCCGCGAGACCATCGCCCGCGAGCTGCACGTGGCCACCACCACCGGCTACGGCCCGCGCTTCCTCCACTCCACCGGCCAGCTCCACAAAGGCGGCGCCGACAACGGCGTCTTCATGCAGCTCACCGGCGGCACCAGGGACGATCTCCCCATCCCCGGCGAGCCGTACGGCTTCGGCGAGCTGGCGCGCGCGCAGGCCATCGGCGACTACCAGTCGCTCGCCACGCGCAACCGCCGGGTGGTGAGCATCAACCTCGGCAGCGACGTCGACGCCGGGCTGGAGACGCTGGCGGCGACGGTGCGAGCCGTCATCCTGAGCCGCAAAGACGGCGAAGGATCTCCGGTCGCGCCGGCTGAGATCCCTCGCTGACGCTCGGGATGACGGAGGACACCATGGCCCAATTCGGCATGATCGGCCTCGGCGTGATGGGCGAGAACCTCGCCCTCAACATCGAGGAGCACGGCTTCCCCGTCGCGGTGTGGAACCTGGAGACCGAGTGGGTCGACCGCTTCGTGGCCAGGAACCCGGGCAGGAAGATTACCGGCACCAGGACGCTCGAAGAGCTCGTCCGGGCCATCGAGCGGCCGCGGCGGATCATGATGATGATCAAGGCCGGCAAGCCCGTCGACATGACCATCGACAAGATCGCCCCGCTCCTCGAGCCCGGCGACATCCTCATCGACGGCGGCAACTCCTGGTTCAAGGACACCCAGGAGCGCACCGCGCGGCTGGAAGCGATGGGGCTGCACTTCGTCGGCTCCGGCGTCTCCGGCGGCGAGGAAGGCGCGCGGCACGGCCCGTCGCTCATGCCGGGCGGCTCGCGGGAATCGTGGGAAGCCATCCGCCCGGTGTTCGAGGCGATCGCCGCGAAGAGCGACTCCGGCCCGTGCGTGACCTACGTCGGCCCCGATGGCGCCGGGCACTTCGTGAAGATGGTGCACAACGGCATCGAGTACGGCGACATGCAGCTCATCGCCGAAGCGTATGACGTGCTGCGGCGCGGGCTGAACGCGGACGCCGATCAGCTGGCGGAGATTTTCGACCACTGGAACCGCGGGCCGCTGGAGTCGTTCCTCATCGAGATCACCGCCAGAATCTTCCGGGTCAAGGATCCGGAGACCGGCGCGCCGCTGGTGGACAAGATCCTGGACAAGGCGGGGCAGAAGGGCACCGGCAAGTGGACGGCGCAGGTGGCGCTCGATCTGGCCGTGCCGATCCCCACCATCGCCGCCGCGATCGATGCGCGCGTGCTGTCGTCGATGAAGGCCGAGCGCGTCGCCGCATCCGCACTGCTGCGCGGCGAGGCCGCGCCGCTCGGCACCCCGCCGCCGCGCCACGAGTTCCTCAAGGGCGTGCACGACGCGCTGTACGCCTCGAAGATCTGCTCGTACGCGCAGGGGATGGCTTTGATCCAGGCCGGCTCGCGCGAGTGGAACTGGGGCATTGACATGCGCGAGATGGCGCGCATCTGGAAGGCCGGCTGCATCATCC
>Ga0207674_10010047_pt1 | contig 10767 bp, 9 predicted proteins | sample KBSCornC72_FD_184303 | JGI IMG/M metagenome (GOLD analysis project Ga0207674, IMG submission 184303) | Corn rhizosphere microbial communities from Kellogg Biological Station, Michigan, USA - KBS Corn C7-2 (SPAdes) (version 2) | ecosystem: Host-associated > Plants > Roots > Rhizosphere > Soil ...
ACGGCCTTGTGCACGTCCGGCACGGCGGCGACGATCAGCATGTCGAGCCGACGCCCGAGGTCGTGCTTCCACCCGGGCATCGCCTCGATGTAGGCCTGCACCGGTGGGTCGCCATCGCCCTTGGGGATCTGCGGGTTGCCACCGGCCAGCAGCTTGGGCGTGCTCGCGGCCTTGGTTGTTTTTACGGCGGGGTTATATCAATACCAACAAGGTCTGGTTTGGAAAAGAGAGGAATTTTTGGCCGGTTTCATTGCCTCTGCGGAATCGCCGAACTTAACAATTGCCCGGGAGATTCTTGAGTCCCTGGCGCAAGGCAGATCTGCGAAAGTTCAACTTGAGCCCGCAGAGAAGGATAAGCCGCCAGTTTACGTCACGTTTGGCGCGGGCCAGGCGATCGTGCCAATCAGAATTATCAAAATGGCCGAGGTCGACTTTAGAAGCCTTTTCCAGTAAACGTCGTTCTGCCTCAAGTTCTACGCGACGAACATAAAGTTGCCTGCCGAGTCCAATGTACGCACCAACGGATCGTTGTATTACAAAAGTCAGCCATAATCCAACTACTATGGGAATAACGTCTTCAAATCCCAGGGCCGATACCCGTGCCTCAGCAATTTTGTTGACCAGTAACGACGCGAGATAAACTGAAATCGGCGGCATGATTGCATTAAACATGCCCAATACCGAATAAAGAAGCAATAAGCGCGGCGAGGCTGCCCAGGCCAACGACATTGCGTAGCGAAGATTTTTCCTTACTCTTTTTATCCTGCTGCTTCTCGTAGAAATGGTTTCTGACATCGATACAAGTTACGAAGAGATCGCTTTGCAGATAGTTGTCATAGCTGCTCTTCACATAACGTCGAACAAATATTTCGAAGAAATTTAATATTATAACCCGTTGGCTTTGCTGCACTAAGACTTCACAACTTTCACAATAGAGACTAGTCCTGCCGTCAAAAATTCAGATGGCATTTGTGAGAAAGCAAAGCATTATGTAAGATCGCAACTAATGTAAGTGTACGTTTCCCGGGTTTTGGCTTATGCATGAGCGTACGTAACGGAAATCAGTCTATAAAGTATCAAAACAAGATTACATTCCCGGGTTAGCGGCTTTGAGAGGCGGAGCAAACGTATTTGCCCCTTTTGTCTTTAACTTCCGCCGGAATATCTTGTCCCCGGCAGACACATACATGATATTGAAATCGGGGCCACCAAAACACAGGTTCGATGTTTGCCCGTTTGATGGTGGAGCGGGAATGATAGCATTGACTCTTCCCAATTGATCCAACACCTGTATTCCGATTCTTGTAGCCACAAATACTCTTCCTGCTGTATCACATTTCAGTCCATCGGACCAGGCGTTTTCCTCCCAATCCGGAACATGTAACCAGCCGAATCTTTGTTTATAAGTTAATGTGCCATCAGGTTTGATCTTATAAATCCATACCCAATGCGACGCAGATTCGGTAGCATAGAGTTGGGTTTGATCTGGAGAAATTGTGACGCCATTTGGGAATTTCAACCCGTCGTCAACAACCAGCTTTTCACCTCCGGGGCGAATTAAATAAAGCTTCCCCGGTTGCGCGGAACCGTTCGGAACGGTTACGTAAATGTTTCCGTTATTACCAACCACCAAATCATTACCCGCAACGCTGTCAGCTACTACTGTTTCTTTCTCATTGGCATCATAACTTAGAATTTGTTTGGTCCCGCCGGCTGCCGTATACCGTTTTCCGTCAGGGCCAAAGCACGTGCCACTGGCTCTTTTGGTATCGGTGGTTAATGCGACAAGTTTTTTATCGGTGTCAACCTTATAACATTTTGAAACCGGGATATCAAGATAAAAGACTTCACCCTTTGCATTAACCGCGGTTCCTTCCGTGAATTTATAATTCTCTCCTACCACTTCCCAATCTTCGCCCGGTATTAACAGGTCGCTCAGAAATGAATTCTTTGAATTGCCTTTGGTAATGGGTTTTGGCCAGTCCTTCCACAGCCAGCGCATTGCCTTTGGAAAAATCGCTGTGCCATGATTTCCGTTATGAGCGCCCTCGCCCCACTCATGATTAACCTCATAACCGGCGAAAGTCAAAGAACGCTCCATCATTTCATTCGCTTTCCACCAGTCGCCCGCGTAAATGTTCAAATCATTGGTACCGTCCTGCAAAAACACACGAATCGGCTTTGGTTCGTATTTGCGCACCAGTACGGGATAGCGATCGCCGCCGCGTAAGCCAATGTATGTGCCAATCGCACTGAATACCCTGGAAAAGGCTTCAGGATGTTCCCATGCAGCGGTAAAAGCACAAACGGCACCACTACTCGATCCGCCGATGGCGCGATCATTTCCATTCTTAGATAATTTTATCGCACGACCGTCACTTGTTTTTTGCTTCTCAACCTCCGGTAGGATTTCCGTAAGTATAAATCGTGAGTAAGCGTCGTTTGTTCCGTCGTATTCAAAGCTGCGATTGTACCGATGAAGTGCATTGGAGCCGCTATCAGCCGGCACTCGTCCCGGAGACACGAACACCCCGATTGTAACCGGCATTTCTTTCCGATAAATTAAATTGTCAAAGACAGTCGGAGCTTTCCATTGAATTCCATCCTGGTTGACATAGACACAGGCAGGTTGATCACCTTTGTATTGAGCAGGAACATATACCCAATACTCCCGCCATGTGCCGGGATATATCTTTGACTGATCATAGGTAAATTTTAATACCTCGCCTTTGGGCACACCCGGATGTTCGAGACTGGCTGAATCAACAGGGTAAGATTCCGAGTTTGTTTGTGCACAAATTGAGAACTGACAAAAAACGAAGGACAAAAAGAATAAATGTCGCATGTTAACGGTTTAGTTATTTGAGAAATGTTTGTCCTTGCAAGAAGCAAGAACCAAGAACCAAATCACAAGAACCAAATAAATTCCAAAGTAAAAATCACAAGATACCGATACGAAATTTTTTCCTTTAAATTTTGAAATTTAAATCTTATTTGGTTCTTGTATCCTGGTTCTTGTGATTTTCTCTCCAGGTTATGACTTCCATTTAATAATACCTTCTCTGCTCTCCTTGACACGAAATTTTACCATTTTTTTTATCAGTGCCAGTGGCAGCTTTTGATCAAGAGGAAACTGAACTGAGCCCTCGGCTGTTTTATAGTTTTTTAAATCTTTCGCAAAGGCTTTAATCGCGGACGGCATTGGGTAGAATCCAATGTGGTGTTTAAACGCCGCATAAGTAACTAGTATTTTTTGGTGCGAGTATGCCGGCATTCCCCATTTGAGCGACTCCGAAGCTCCTGCCGCCGATTCACGGACACATTGATGCATTTGCCGCAACTTAACCTGGCTTTCGGGGGAAGCCGAGTTAATATATTCTTCAATGGTAGTGGGTTTTATTTTTTTTGAAACCATCTTTGAAAATTCTAATTCAAATAAAAGTTACATTGAAAGACCGAGATTTGATGAACGAAAGAAAAAATTCATAAAAGCTCAAAGCAAACCTGTATGCATATCAGTCACGATTGTTCCGATTTAAACCATCCTGCGTGCCGTCCCCAAAGACTTTGTCTGCCGGAGACCGGACGGCGGGGTTTTATCAAAACTGTTGCCCGGGTTGCCGGCGTAGCAATGGTGCTTAATACGCCCATTACTGGCAGCGCATTCGGGGCTTTTACAAACATAAAAAAAAGTACTGTAGGCGAAATTATGGATGCCTTTATCGGTGAGGTCAGTGGGGCACCGTTTGCCAACACAGTCGATACCCTAAAGGCCGGGAACCGCGATGTTGAGGTCACTGGCATCGTTACTTCTATGTTTGCCACCCTCGAAGTGATCAATAAGACCATTGCCATGAAGGCAAACTTTATCATTGCGCATGAACCAACGTATTATAATCATTTGGACGAAACAAACTGGTTGGAAAACGACGACGTATTTCGTTATAAATCGGAACTGCTGAAACAACACAACATCGCTATCTGGAGAAATCACGATTATATTCACCGTCACCAACCGGATGGTGTCATATTTGATGTGTTGGAAAGGCTGGGATGGACATCAAATTTTAATTCGACAAACAGCATTATTCAATTATCTCCATTGAGCTTAAAGAATTTAATTGAGCACGCGAAATCAAAATTGGGTATCGGTACGCTAAGATATATCGGCGATCTTTCGCAAAATTGTTCGAAAATCCTACTAATGCCGGGGGCAGCTGGAGGAAGGAGACAAATTCTTTCCATGAGCAAGGAAAAACCCGATGTATTGATATGCGGTGAAATAGCTGAATGGGAAACCGCCGAGTATGTAAGAGATGCCAGGACAAAAGGCGAAAAGCTTGCGTTGATCTTACTGGGACACATTGCCAGTGAAGAACCGGGGTCGGCTTATATGGCAAAGTGGTTAAAAAATAAATTTCCTGATATCAAGGTCACTCATGTGCCGGCAGGAAATTCGTTGTCGTTTTTGTAGCCCGGCACCTTTCCAATTGCAATTCTCTTCACGAATTCCTTTTTAGGTTGTTTCCAATATCCGCTGGGCTGCGACAGATTTTTCAGTAAATAACCTAACTTTTGAAAAACTATGTCTATAAGCAAAGACGACTTTAAAGAATTCCTGCTTGAGGAATACAGAGCTTTTACCGATTCATTACACAAAAGCGAACAATCGGGCGAGGCCCGCCTGACTTTCTTCCAGACACTTTCCACAGCAATCCTTGGGATCGTCACCTTGCTTTTGCCCAAAGCATTTAGTTTGGACGACCTACCTGGAAATATTAATAATAAGCCCACCCATAACATAGAGCTCGTGCATATCGTAATCTTCGTTTTACTCCTTTCGATATTAGCTATTGGTGTAGTTATTCAAAACCGGTTAAAAAGAAGAAACCTGATCACTACTCAGTTAATAGAGGGAATTAAACATATTCGTGACGTCTATAAAAGAGGCTTTGCTATTAACCCGGAAATTGCGAACAACTATGATCCGGCCCCGAAGCTGCCAAAGAGAAGGTTTACAAGTCTTTCTGACATTGCGGGAATCATAAACATTGTTGTTACGGCTATTACTGTTATCGTGTTTACTTATTCCCTTACACCAAACCTTATCACTTCCTCAATTGCCGGAGCAGCAGCAATAATTGTGGCGACTATGATATTCTTCAGGAGTTCGTTATTCAAGAAGTCTAAGAAAGCCGAAGACGTCAAATAACTTTTTTAAACCGACCGTATGGTCTTGCAGGAAATTCAGAAGAATCCTGCAATCAGTTCGCTATTGTTTATTACAAACCACCATCCACTGCTTACCAAACTTGTCGGTCAGGGCACCTATCAAACCAAAAAACATTTCATGTACAGGCTGCCTGGCCTTCCCGTCCTCAGCAAGCTTGTCATAAAGACTCCTCGTTTCTTCTTCGGTATTGCAGGTAAGACACAGGTGAACGGCGTTTCCCTCCAGGAGTTTTTCAGGCTGCATGTCAGAACCCATGAATTCCATGTCCTTTGTCTTTAATGACGAATGCAGGATCTGGTCTTTGAATTGTGGAGGCATCTGGTCCGCGACCGGCGACTCTCCCACGACCATCAATGTAAGCTCTCCGCCAAGACATTCTTTGTAAAATGTCATTGCTTCGCGACAATTGCCGTTGAACGTTAAATATGGATTAAGGTTTGGCATTGTGAATGTTTTTTAGGTAATGTTATTTTAAACAAATGTATAGGCTTGTTTTGTCTTTCACGCTGTTTGGAATTGACAATTTAAGGGGGTGTTTGCGACAACCTGATTTCTTCATTTCATATAACAACCATACTACCTGGTTACCCTGATTTTGCCAACTCATCGAAGCAATTTATGGGTTTGTCGAATTAATTTAGGCATTCGTAGAGTGGGTATTAGCTTTAATCATATCTAATCACTCAATATGGAATACGATAATGACAGACCGGTTAAATCTCCCTATAAGATTGTGATATTTTATTGGGTGCTGCTTGCGCTGTTAAATCCACTTGTTAACGCCCTTACTCTTTTCTGGGGTGATCCGGGGATCTGGCCGGTATTATTTATGGTAAGTCTGCTCACACTTCCGGTTTATATTTTATACTATGGCACTGCTCCCGGCTTCCTGCTTCAAAGAAAAATCATTGCCTTTATCCTCATAAGTGTCGGCTATTTTGCTACGATACACGTCCTGCTGTTGGCTGTATATTCTGTGATATTAAAATTTCAATTGTCGGGGAACGAAAGTTCCTATTTCACCTACACTTATTCCACCATCATCCGGGAATGCCTGTGGACGATCATCAATATGTCGCTGGCGGTGGGAATATTTTTCATAAAAAGGGCATTGGATGATAGGTTGATCTTACTGGGCCTTGAAAAAGATAACAGGGATTTCAAAATAAAATACCTGCGTTCCCGGCTAAATCCGCATTTTCTTTTTAATACCCTGAACAGTATCTATTCTTTGAGCCTTCAAAAGTCAGACAAAACGCCGGAAACCGTAGTGAAGCTGTCCGACCTTATGAGATATATGATTTACGAATGCGATGAGGACCTCGTGCCGCTGAATAAAGAAATAGAATTTATCAGGAATTACATCGAGATTGAAAAGATGAGATACAAGGCGGATGTCAGGCTTACAATTGAAGGTGAGACGGACGGAATAATGATCGAGCCATTCCTGTTCATATCGTTTATTGAAAACGGGTTCAAACATGCATTTGACTCGGCATATTCCAATGCGTTTATCTACATCACCATTAAAGCCGAAGAGGAACAAATTACATTATCTGTTGTTAATAACACCCGCGCGGAATTGGAAACGCAGGCTAAACGAATACACGGTACGGGGATCAGGAGCAGCAAGAGTATCCTCGAACTCTTGTACCCCTCTTCCCATTTCCTAAATATCATACAAACAGACAGCGAAGAAGAACGCAAAAGTGAGTTGAGGATGAAACATGCAAGGACAAGGCTGGAAAACCTCTATCCTGATTCTCACACCCTTGACGTAATTTTAAGTAACAACGCCTTTACCGTTTCATTAATCATTAAACCCGGTCTGCGTGATAAAATGTATTATAGTCGAAGATGAAGCCCTGGCGCAGGATGTTATTCAAAGTCATTTACAAAAAGTGGACAGGTTTGAACTGGTTGGTATTTGCAACAATGCCCTCGAGGCAAAGGAACTGCTGGACAAAAAGGAAGTTGACCTGATGTTTCTCGATATCCAGTTGCCGGGGATGACAGGGTTACATTTCCTCCGCACACTTCCGAATCCTCCGCTCGTAGTCGTTACAACCGCCTATTCTGAATACGCTATTGAGAGTTATGAATTCAATATCATCGATTACCTCCTGAAACCAATTTCGTTTGAAAGGTTTTTAAAGACCGTTGACAAAATTGTGCATGGCCGCTTGTTTACAACGCCGCCGGTAAAAGAAAAAGACGATCCACCGGGTGACCATATTTTTGTAAAAAGCAACAGCAAGTTTTTCAAGGTAAATTTTTCAGAGATCGTTTTTATCGAAAGCATGAAAGATTACCTGAAAATTCATACCGCCGAGTACAAGTTGGTGACACATCAAACGATGAACGACATGGAAAAAATATTGTCGCCGCGACAATTTATCAGGGTTCACAAGTCATACATTGTTGCAGTATCGCATATCAAAGCGATCTATGGCAATTCCGTTGAAATGGAAAATGCAACCATCCCCATCGGCCTTAATTATAAAGAAAAGGTGATGAATTTCATCGGCAGGAAAATGCAATAGGTGAACGTATCACATGACCTTTTTCAATTGTCTACATTTTTCAATATGGACGCTTCCGGCTCAGGCCTGCAGGCTTTTTATGTACGACGCGCTATCTTTAAATTTATCGAAATCCATTTCGACAAAGAAATACTCGACACCCGCAACCTTTGCCGTCGCAAAGAATTGCGTCCAGTCAATAATCCCCTTGCCTACCGGCGCTTGCTTTTTGTCGCCGGTCCAGTCTGATAAATGTGAGGATATGAACCTGCCGGGGTATTTGATGAAATAATCAGACGCTTTATAGCCTAAATTGATCACTTCCGTCTGGAACTGCATTTTCACAAGTGCCGGATCAAAGCGTTTAAGCAATGCATCATAGATAAGTTCGCCATCCAGTTTTTCAAATTCCATCGAATGATTGTGAAAGCCGGCCTGCATACCTGCGCTTTTTATTTTTTCTGCTGCTGCATTTAATTTGTCGGCAGCGACCAGGTAATCATTTAACGTGGCGGTTTTGGGAAGCCAGAATGTAGAGCATATCATGTGTTTCAATCCAAGTTGCCGCGCAAATTCTATCCGGTCGTCAAGTTTATCGGTCAGTTCGGTAAAGCCAAAATGACAACTTGGACAGCTCAGACCGGCATCTGTGATCATGCTTCGAATGTCTGACGTCTTCATTTGCGCAATCGGGCCAAAGCCACTCGCTGCATATCCCTGCGGCGAACACATTTCAGTTAGCTTATAACCCAGGTCCGCCATGGCTTTCATAGTGCCGGCAAAATCCTTTGACAACCTTTCCCTAACAGTAAATGTCTGGAACCCAATCGGCAAATCATTAAATACCGCCGGGTTTGCAAACAATTCTGTGGGAATATTTGACAATGCTAAAGCTGCAGTTAAACCCTTAGCAGTATATTCAAGAAAAGTTCTGCGGTTTGTTTTTCCCAAATATTCTTTAATCACCGGCAAGCCGTCCCTCGGGCAAATTTTTTTTGTATGAATAAGCCAGTGCTTTTTTAACACGTACTGTTTCTTCCATTCCAAAAAATCAAAACTATACTGACGCGCCTCTTTGATTAATTCTCTTAGTTTTTTTGGAGGGAGGTTTCCTACTCTTGTTTTCGGATGAACTTTGATCCTGAAAAGAACTTCATTTTTGATGATATTGCCGACACCCGCGAAGATCGTTTGATCGAGTAATGCATCACAAACCAAAGTATTTGGGATCATCTTTAGTTTCTTCCGGGCCTTCGCTGTATTCCAGTTGTCATTCATTACATCGGCGCTCCAGTCATAGATTGTGTTGAGATCACCTTCGATTAATTTAACCGAACAGGCGTAAAAATTTAATTCTCCCCTGGCAAACCGAAGACTCAATCTTGGCGGAGTCTCTTTCCTTTCATTTACCCGGTATGAACCAAATAGCATGAAATGAATTTTTATTGAGGCATTCTTAAAACAGATGAAGAAGTTCTTTCCGAAACTTTTAAAGTCAGTGATCTTTTGATTCAGCAGGCCGCTGAAATCAACTTTCGTATTGCCACTGAGCTCAATTAGCTTTTTTCCTCTAAACTCGTGCACTGATTCTTTCAATATCACAATAGAAGGTCCTTCCGGCATGCGCTTTAATCAGAAAGACGCAAAGGATGCGCCACAATGAAACGGAAACGGTTAACTGTTGTTCTAATGAATTTGCCTGATATGAATTTAATTCAAGAAATGGTGAACATAGATTTATCGCACACCAGAAAATGATCAGATTTCGACAAAAATTTTCCCTCTTTTTCTTTCTTTGTTAAGTTGTTTTTCTCAAAACATGGCCCATTTGAAAAGCGATATTTGCAATGCCTTGTTTATGCATAGCGGCGGATATCCTGTGAGAGCAATTATTCCATACAACTGGCACCATAAAGCAACCTGGCAAAAGCCAGGGATGAATCTTTATTGAGTAAAAGTGGACGCAAAACGGCTGGTTGGAAGGAGGGGGAGGGGAGGGCCCACACGGTGGGCTGGAGAGTGTCTACATCACAATATAAACGTCATTTCCTCAATAACCAGCAGGAATAATTCCTCAAAAAGTTTCTGCTTTACTTGTTATCAACCGCAATTTCTGAAAACAGGGAAGATTCGTATCATCAGTACCCCCTTATATTTTTTCCTTCCATGTAGTTCATGAACGCCCTGTTCACAACACGATTGCCACCGGGCGTAGGATAATTGCCGGTAAAATACCAATCTCCTAAATTATTAGGGCAGGACTGGTGGAGCGTCTCTATACTTTGAAAAATAACCTCGACCGGTATTTGAATATCCTTTGGAGTAATGAGTTCGGCGATCTTCGTTGAGATCTGTTCGGTAGTAAAAGATTTATAAACCTGTTTGACCAGATTTTCGGTATGAAGCTGGTTATCCCGATGCAATTCTTTGCACCTGTTGAGCAGTTCATTCAAACAATTTAATTTCCCTTTCTCTTTCATTAATTCGACGGCGGCATTAAATGCAATAAATTCACCCATCTTACTCATGTCAATTCCATAACAATCGGGATAGCGTATCTGCGGAGATGATGAAACAACGATTATCTTTTTGGGCTCAAGCCTGGCAAGCATTCGAACAATACTTTCTTTCAAAGTCGTTCCGCGCACAATGGAATCATCAATCACCACCAGGGTGTCAATTCCCTTCTGAACGGTTCCATATGTAATATCATAAACGTGCTGTACCATTTCACTACGCCCCGCGTCCTCCGTGATAAACGTTCGCATTTTCACATCTTTGATTGCAATTTTTTCCATTCTCACTTTGCGGTTGATCATCTCATGAAGTTTATCCGGATCGATCGTGGTCCAGGATGAGATCCGTTCCACTTTGATCTCGTTTAGCCAGTCCTCACAACCTTTGATCAGGCCATAAAAAGCAACTTCTGCTGTATTGGGAATAAAAGAAAAAATTGTGTTCTTGAGATCATAGTCTATAGCTTCTAAAACCTGTTTGCTTAAATGATACCCT